>Ga0326727_10017675_pt1 | contig 14730 bp, 13 predicted proteins | sample MB2enrmetagenome_FD_207643 | JGI IMG/M metagenome (GOLD analysis project Ga0326727, IMG submission 207643) | Lab enriched peat soil microbial communities from McLean, Ithaca, NY, United States - MB29MY | ecosystem: Environmental > Terrestrial > Soil > Wetlands > Peat | place: USA: New York... | reverse complement strand
ATTGAACCGCAATGGATAACTGCGTTCAAAATTTGCTCAACGAGGGCATTTCCAAGCTAATCCGCTGGAGTGATGAGTAAATCTCCCGCTGTCGGATACTTTGCCTGGTTTATCCTCTTAAAACTTTGACGTACCCCTGTGCTTCGGGGTCTTTAACCTTGACAAATATGACCTTGCCCTTTATTTTATTATTTTTTTGACAAAAGATAATTTTATTGGAGTCGTACATGAAGCCGTTGTTTCTGAATCCCCCCACCTTTGCGGATTTTGACGGTGGGGCAGGGGCCCGTTTCCAGGCCTCTCGAGAAGTCACCTCGTTCTGGTATCCGACCTGGCTCTGTTATCCGGCAGGAATGATCGCGGGGAGCCGGGTGGTGGATGCGCCGGTGCAGAGACTCACCTTGGAGGAGTGCCTGCGGATCGCCGGCGATTATGACATGGTTGTTATGTATACCTCTACCCCGACGATCAGAATCGATGTGGAAACCGCTCGACGGATTAAGGATCTGAAACCTGCAACAATAATCGTACTGACCGGGCCCCACGTTTCCATTCTTTCGGAGGAAACTTTACTCTTTGCCGCTGGCGTGGTGGACATCGTCTGCCGCGGCGAGTTCGATTACGCAGTGAAGGAACTGTGCGAAGGCCGTCCGTGGGAGAGAGTGGCCGGAATCAGCTTCCTGAAAGAGTCCGGAATAGTCCATACGCCCGACCGGCCACTCCTCACCGACCTGGATGCGCTACCTTTCACCAGCCAGGTTTACAAGCGTGACCTGCCGGTGAACGAGTACATTATCCCGCATGTCAAAAACCCATACGTTTCGATTTACACCAGCCGGGGCTGCCCGGCGAAGTGCACCTTTTGCCTCTGGCCCCATACCTATTCGGGTCGCCGGGTACGGACCCGCAGCGCAGATAACGTCTACCAGGAGGTGAAGTGGATCAAAGAGAATCTCCCTCAGGTAGGGGATATCATCTTTGACGACGACACATTCAGCGCCAACCGCCGTCATGCCCGCCAGGTTGCTGAAACGATTGCCCCACTGGGGCTTTCCTGGGTAATCAACGCACGGGCCGACTGCGACTCCGAGACACTTAAGATCATGCGCGACGCCGGCCTGCATCATGTCATCGTCGGGTACGAAAGTGGTAATGACGAAATCTTGAAAAACATCAAAAAAGGGGTCACCCGGGAACGGGCCACCCAATTCACCCGCGACTGCCAAAAGCTGGGAATCACTATCCATGGAGCTTTCATTGTCGGCCTTCCGGGAGAAACCAGGAAAACCATCAGGGATACCATCGAGTACGCCAAGATGCTCGACCTCAACTCGATCCAGGCATCGCTACCCTCCCCCTATCCCGGCACCGAGTTCTACCGGCAATGCCAGGAGAACGGCTGGCTGGCATCCGATTCCTACATCGACGACACCGGCCACCAGATGTGCGTTGTGAACTACCCCGACCTCTCCAGCACGGAAATATTTAATGCGGTTGAGGAGTTCTACAGCAAGTTCTATTTCCGTCCCAGGTACATAACGCGCAGCATTATTAAGATGGTCACTAACAGAAATGAGCGCGCAAAACTCCTCAAGGAAGGGAAGCAGTACCTGGAGTATATGCGGAAAAGGAAGCAGGCGCGAGGTTGAGTTCGTGTGCTGCTTAAAGAAAACAAGACACTGCACTCTGAACGAATCCATGAAAGAACTAATTATCAACGCCGATGATTTCGGCCTGTCTACCGGCGCCAACAGGGCGATCATCAAAGGCTGGCAGAAAGGGGCCCTGACCAGCGCCTCGCTTATGGTGGGGGGGAGCGCTTTTGAGGAAGCCGTTTCGCTGGCCAGGGAAAACCCAGCTCTTCAGGTGGGTCTTCATCTCACTCTGGTACAGGGGCGCGCCGTGCACCAACAGGACGGTTTTCCATCGCTAGTTGACAAACAGGGGAACTTTGCAAACGATCCTGTCTACGCCGGGATGCGCTACTTTTTCGTCAAGTCGCTCAGGAAAGATCTCCATCGGGAGATAGAGGCGCAGATAGGTAAATTCAAGGAGACCGGGCTCTCCCTTTCCCATATTGACGGGCATCTCAATATCCACATGCATCCGACCGTCTTCGATATTCTACTGGAGTTGATGCCTCGTTACGGGATAAACAGCTTCCGTCTCTCCCATGAGCGGCTCGGCGTGGACCTTGCCCTTGCACCCCGCCGCCGTCTCGGGAAGATGGTTGACGCCTTCATATTTTCGCGGCTGGTTGCTCGTTGCCGGCCTCAGCTTGACCGACGAGGAATTGACTATACAATCGAAGTGAAAGGGCTTCTCAACTCGGGCCAGATGACCGAGGAATATCTACTCAAGGCCCTTGAGATACTCCAGGAGGGTTTGACGGAGATTTACTTACACCCTGGTTATCCTGATGATGAGTTAAGCCGCTGGATGCCCGATTATCATCACGGAGAGGAACTGGAGGCGCTCACAAGCCCCCGTGTTCAGCAAAAAATAGCGCAGCTCGGAATAAAACTCCGCAACTACCGGGGAGAGGAGAAAAGGATGCCATGTTAAAAACGCTCACAGTCATGATTCTGGCGGTTACTGCCGGCACTATCGGCGATCTTCTGCTCGCCAAGGGGATGAAAGGGCTTGGAGACATTTCCACTATGAACCTGCGAGGTATGTTCAACCTGGCCTTTCAGGCACTGGCAACCCCCAAGCTGATCATCGGCACCGTAATGCTGTCGGTCTTTTTCTTCCTCTGGCTGGCGGTCCTCTCCTGGGAAGACCTCTCCGTTGCCCTGCCCATGCAGGCTCTGAACTATGTGCTGGTAGCAATCCTCTCCCAGTATTATCTCCACGAGGTGGTGACCCCCATGCGCTGGGCCGGTACCATCCTCGTCTGTGTAGGGGTGTTTTTGATCACCAAGAGCAGCGGTGCTTAAACAGTTTTTTCCCGGATACGGTCCTATTGATTCGGCCAAAGGATTCGCCCTTCGGCAGCCTTCCTGGAGGTGTCGACCTTAAGGCTTGCTTTGGACTAGCCCTTCGGGCAGCCTTAAGCAGTCAATCTATCGCTTTGCGAAAGTTCGCGGCGGATTTAAGATGATCGCTTCCGCTATCATTCGATTTCCTTTCCAGGACCACAACGAGCGAAGCGAGTTGAACCGCGTATGTGTTTTCGGGTGGCGGCCTAAGGCCAAGTCAAAATTCCCACGTATACGGTTGCAGACAAACAGTGTTCGCAACCGATAATAACGAGATGTTTTTATGGCCATGCTTTTCCGGGTATTCAAAATCTTTGCCCTTGTCTTAGCATTTGCCCCAAATTCAGGCATATGTGCCGAACCGGCTATAACGCGCCAGCTCATCGTAGTCGTCACCGATTCCTGGAATGATACAGGAGCAAGGCTATACTGTTTTGAAAGACGCGCCGGGAAGTGGAAAAAAGCCAAAGGATGGTTTATGGCGGTGGTCGGCGAAAAAGGAATGGGGTGGGGCGTCGGAATCGCCGGTGGGCAGCCGATGTTTCCTATAAAGATGGAGGGTGATCGAAAGGCTCCTGCCGGGATATTCCCTTTGGTCAAGGCAATGGGGTATGAAGCCAGCCCTTTGGCTGGCAGTTTCCCCTATGAGCAGATAGGGGAGAGCACCCAATGTGTAGATGACCCTGGCTCTCCGCTTTACAACATGATAGTGAAGGAGAGCGATTATAACGTTCCTGCTTTTGAGCATTGGAAATCATCTGAACTGATGAAGAGGAAGGATGGCTTGTACAAATGGCTAGTGGTTGTCGGCTATAACATGAAAGGACCTAAGCCCGGCTCCGGAAGTTGTATTTTTATGCATATCTGGCAATCACCTGGAAAAGGGACAGCTGGTTGTACCGCAATGGCGGAGAAAGATATTGTCGAGCTTTTACATTGGCTCAAGGTGGAGAAGAATCCCGTACTTGCGCAACTGCCGCTGCCGGTTTATAAACAGTACTGGAAAGAATGGCAGTTACCTGCTCCGGAATTCCTTGATGAGCCATAGGAGGAAAGATGAATCCGCTCCTTTTTCGGTTAATCTTCTCCGTTGCGTTTATAAGTTCTCTCTCCTGGACGGCCTGGGGGGGCTCTTTAGCGAAAAAGGAGGTGCCTGCCCCTCTAGTGGATGTGAAAAAAATTGCACCCGATATGATTGTAGCGATGCAATATGCGACGGGGGATAATTTCACCGGCAAAGTCTTATATGATTGCAACCGGTGCTTTTTAACGGAGACAACCGCCCGGAAGCTCGTCAAAGCTCAAATGGAGCTTAAAAAACAAAAGCTCGGTCTCAAAGTTTGGGATTGCTATCGCCCCCTTTCCGTACAGAAACTCTTCTGGTCACTTGTGCCGGACCCGCGTTTTGTCGCAAATCCCGATAAGGGGTCCCGCCACAACCGGGGTACAGCCGTAGATGTCACTCTTGTGGATTCTCAGGGGAATGAACTGCCGATGCCATCCCACTTTGACGATTTCACCCCGCAGGCGTTTCGTGACAATAAGGAGTTGCCGGAACATATCCTGAAAAACAGGGAGGCGCTGGAAAATGCTATGAAAAAAGCCGGATTTTTGCCGCTTCACACCGAGTGGTGGCATTATGATGATAACGAGTGGCAGTCTTATGAATTACTGGATATCCCGTTCAGTGATATTTGCCGCGACTAACAGGCTGTTGATAAATGCCATGAGGAGGCTGGGCTGCACGGCGCAAACAAGCGAAAAGCGAGAAGTACATGGTAGTAAGTTGAGCTTTTGAGCGAGCGGCAGCACCTTATACCACCCATGCAGTATTTTTCAACACCCTGTTAAGATCAAGTACTTCGTAAAACCCCTTTCTGCAGCCATGATGATATAATGTTCGGTCTTGAGTTGGCTATTATCTTGCCAAGGCTTATGTATTTCCAGCTCTGTGACAATTGGTATGAGGTTAATGGCGGTCATGGTCGCCAGTGGCAAACCGATGCCAACATAGTCAGGCATGTTGCGGAGTATTTGCATCTGGCGTCAACCAAGCCTGCATATCGTTTGACCGACCTAAGAAATCAAATCCCAGTGCAGTATATGGGGTATACCCGCATTGAAGCCTGTTGAGATGCCTCTGGCAGCGGAACGCGTTTTGCGCGGTCTACGAATCATGCACTGTTGAAGCAGGAATCCTCCTTACGCTAGTCCTAGGGAGTTGTCACTTGCTCATCTCATTCAATACTTTTTCAAACGTTTCCCGGTCGAACCCCTTTATTATCTTTTCATCATTCCCCAGGACAATGACGGGCACTCCCATGCTCTTATATTTTCCCTTCAGGTCATCCATGGCCTTTTCGTCCAGTTCTACATCCCTGTTGATGAAGGGGATGTTGTGATCCGTCAGGTACTCCTTGGCTTCTTTGCAGTGAGGGCACCATGAGACGGAATAAAGGACGATGCGGGGGTATTTTTTTGCTTGCACGATTTCTGGGTTGACTGGTGACAGAGGCCCGACAACCTTTTCGTCTGCCCGGCAGGTTGTGGTAAAAAGGACAATGAGGAAAAAGAGCAGTATAGAGAATGGTCTGATCATGATAAGGTCTCCTTTACTAAACGTCAAATTTAACGCTAGTTTTGGTAATCTTAGTTGGCCTACTCAACGTACTATCAGTACGCTTCCGGGCTTCCTCCTTGCTGCCTTGCGATCATATAATATCTGTCGTTGATTTATGTAAAGTAATGTATAGTTCAATAGCGTATAATGATATGTAAACTATACCGCGCGGGTCCGGATGGGTCAACGTTTTTAAAGGAAAACGGATATTTTGGTGAGCGTTGCCTGATGTGCTAAAATTATCTATAAAAAGGCAGGCGGAGTATTATCCATGAGAGATATAACAAGAATAACGGCAGCACTGACGGCATTCCCTGCCGGATCGCAGTTGCGGGTTGCCGGGTGGGCGCGGAGCGTGCGGGTAGGAAAGGAGATCATCTTCATTGCCTTGAACGACGGCTCGTGCCTGGCAAGCCTCCAGGTGGTGGCGGCGCTTATGCTGCCAAACTATACCGAGCTCTGCCGCCTCGGCACTGGTGCTTCGCTTTTGGTGCAGGGGCGGCTGACGGAATCGCCCGCCGCTGGGCAAAGGTTTGAGTTGCATGCGGAGCGTATAGAGATTGTTGGCCTGGCCGACGAGACCTTTCCAATACAGAAGAAGCGCCACGGCTTTGAATACCTGCGCACCGTTGCCCATCTCAGGCCCCGCACCAACACCTTTGGAGCAGTCTTCCGGGTCCGCTCCTCCCTCGCCCAGGCGGTCCATCGCTTTTTTGCCGAGCGAGGGTTTCTCTACGTACATACCCCGATCATCACCGCCAACGACTGCGAGGGGGCAGGCGAGATGTTCCGGGTAACAACCCTAGACCCGGCGCATCCCCCTCTCGCCGACGGCGCGGCGGATTTCTCGCAGGACTTCTTCGGCCAAGCAACAGGGCTTACGGTCAGCGGCCAGTTGGAAGGTGAACTCTTTGCCCTGGCCTTTACCGATATCTACACCTTTGGTCCCACCTTCCGCGCAGAGAACTCCAACACTGCCAGGCATGCGGCGGAGTTCTGGATGATCGAGCCGGAGATGGCCTTTGCTGACCTCATGGCGGACGCTGCCCTGGCGGAGGCGTTTTTGCGCTATCTCTTAAGCCATGCTCTTCAAAATTGCCGGGAAGACCTTGAATTCTTTAACGAGCATATCGATAAGGGTCTTATCACTCGAATCGAAAAGGTCGCCGCCTCCCGGTTTGCTGTGATGGAGTATACCGAGGCGGTAAAAGAGCTTAAGCAGGCAAAAACGGCATTTGAATTCCCCGTGGAGTGGGGAGTCGACCTCCAGTCGGAGCATGAACGTTACTTAACCGAGCAGGTGGTGGGGGGCCCGGTCTTCATCATCAATTACCCGAAGGAGATCAAAGCATTCTACATGCGCCTGAATGACGATGGCCGCACAGTGGCGGCCATGGACCTCCTCGTTCCCAAGGTGGGTGAGATCATCGGCGGGAGCCAACGGGAAGAGCGGGAGGAGTTGCTCGCGGAGCGGATAAATGAAGCGGGGATCAATCCGGCGGGGCTCTGGTGGTACATGGAGACGCGACACTGGGGCTCATGCCCCCATGCCGGGTTCGGCCTCGGCTTCGAAAGGCTCCTCATGTACCTTACGGGGATGGAGAACATCAGGGACGTGATTCCTTTTCCGAGAACGCCGCGCCATGCAGAATTTTAATAAGAGCCTCAGCACTTGGCTGCTGGGGCTCTTTCTTCCGGATCACTCATCCGTCCACCTCAAAGGGTTATTTCACGAACATGTGAGATGGCCCCCCTTATTTATGCGAACCACTACCCTTGCCCGTTGAGGATTTCCTGCTCCCCACACCGGAAGTCCCCTGTCCCATTTCAAAGCTGGATGTTACACTTCCGGTCGGCTTCTTTGAACTTCTGACCTTGCTTTTCCTGCCAGGCTGGTCACTCCTGCCAGCTCCGGCTTTCAAGCTGCTCAGGGATTCTTTTGAATTTCTCATTTAACGCACCTTCTTTCTCGCCGGCGTTTCTAATTTATACTTCTTAAATTATTTAACACTTATATTGAAAATGACTATCATTATATGCAGTGCATCGTTTGCTCATGGGGTTGACTGACCGAGAAATTCACTGGTTATAGCGGCGACAGATCTGCGTCGGCTAACACCCCCGAGGCGCTGATCGACACCAATGGTTCGCAGGATAGCACGGACTTCCGCATGGGCGTCGGCAACCCAGAACTGGATCCCTTGCCGGTCGAACTGTTCCTGAAATGCGCCAACATCTTCGCTCTTGATGCCTCAATGTAGGCGACGAAGAGAGGTCAAAGACAACCAGTTTGACGGGTGGAGTTGAGGCATGAACTTGTTTGATCACGGTTTTGTCGATTTTCTCCACGTAGAAGTTGAGAAGCGGGGCCTCTGCCCGGAACATAAAAATCCGTGGAATAATCCATTGTCCGGATGCCAGGCAACATCAGAAAACCTTTCAGTTTAGGAAATCCTTCCCAGAATGGTGACATGGGGATTCGCCATCAGACGCAAGAGAAACAGGATCGATGCCACCACCGAGAACATAACCCCCTTAAAAATGCCTAAAAAACAGCACCCCCCCGTAAGTTATCGGCGCCACCCGAAAATCAAGCCGGCTGGTATGCCAGAGATGCTTGAAATTGGAGATTTTTATGAAGTTTGACACCGCGAAAAGGACTATGGCGGCAAGAGCGACACCCGACAGGTAGCGGAGCAGACCGGACAGGAACACCCGCATCATGGTAAGCAGACCGAGGCGACAAGTAGCGGTAAAGGGGTTTGCGCACCGGCCTCTTCTTTCACCGCTATTGCGATAACCCACCGAAAACGGGGCACCCTTGCCCGATCGCCGCCGCGAGGTTAGCCGCACCCAATCCAAAAAGCTCCTGGCGAGAGTCCAACTGATAGTAATACTTCAGTGCGAAAGACCGCTCCGCCGATATGCTCTCGATATACGAGAGGAGTAAACAGGCGAGGCGAACGCCACTAAATCCTCGACATGTTTTATCCCGATAACCGGCAACCCAAAAAGCGGCAGCTCCGCTGGAATGACCCCTATGACTATTAACCCGTGCCTGTCAAGTCCTAGAAACGGCACAAGGGCAATAGAGAGCACGACCACCATTAGCGCAACCGGCCGTCGCAGGAAGAGGTGCTCGCCGATTGCCAGGAGTGCGAGGCTGATGCCGACCATGAAGACGAACGGATTCGTATCACCAAGCTGACGGCCGAGAAGGAGAAGGCGCTCGAAAAAATGATCACCCCCGCTGGGAACCCTGAGCAGTTTTGGCAATTGCGTGGAAGCGATACGGAGCACCGCTCCTGCCTTGAATCCAAACAGGATCGTCTCGGAAATAAAGTTCACGAAGATATTCAGCCGCAAGGGCCAGTCAAGGATGCAGATCAAGGCGACTATCCCGGCCGTCATGGCTGCAATTGCCGCTTAGAGGTGAGTATCACCTTTGGCGATTGTCCTCACCACGCTCGCCGTCATGACCGAAATGGCGGCGGTAGGGCTGACAGCCAGATGACGGAACGAGTCAAACAGCCATAGCGCGCGCCGCCGAAAATGAAGCAGCAAAGGCCCACCTGAGGCGGTACGCAGACCAAGGAGGAGTATGCCATCCCCACCTGCACCGCATAGACCGCAAGGGTTAATCCAGCGATGATGTCATCCCACAGTCACGCCCTCTTGTAGTTGGAAAACTAGCCTATGACAGGGAGCACGGCGGTAATCCATCGGCTGTCGTCGGTTTTTGGCGGTCCGCTGCCGCTGTTGACGGACTGAGTCACGGGTGGGCTCCCCTGAGTATTGGATATTTTAGAGTATAGTTTATCATTTTTTTTGCAAAAGAACGCAAAGAAGATTTGTACGCCGCTTTGACATGGCGCCAATCTTTTCTATACTTTAATAATAATCTGTGAGAAGCGCTGTCTTGTATCCGCCAAGAGTGCCCCTGTGAAATTGGCTTTAAGGCTCACACTGTTACATCTTTTCAAATTACCCTGACGGATTCGGACAGAATCGGCTGTTATCGCTCCGTTTAGTCAAGAGCCGCTTTGTATTGCGCACATTCGCATAGCAAGGTTTACACTCCCACGGATTCAGGCTAATGCTGCACAAATGTGAGAAAGAGCGGAGGAGATTTTCATGGACTTTGCTTTGACAGAAGAACAGACTGCGATCAGGCAGGCAGTCCGTGAATTTGTTGATAAGGAACTCAAGCCGGGAGCGGCCAGGAGAGATGCAACAGGGGAGTTCCCCCGGCAAGCGATAACCGGAATTGGGGAGATGGGCCTCATGGGAATTATTTTCCCGCCTGAGTATGGCGGACGAGGCGGCAACTTTATCGACTATGCCATTGTCGTGGAAGAGCTGGCGCGTGTTGACGCCTCGGTGGCCATTACCCTTCTGGCCCATACCCTCTGCGCCAACCATATCTTCACCTACGGTTCCGAGGAGCAGAAGCAGAAATACCTTCTCCCCCTGACAAAGGGGGAGAAGCTTGGTGCGTGGGCGCTCACTGAGCCATGGGGAGGAAGCGACGCCGGCGCTATCCGCACCGAGGCACGCCAGGAGGAAGGGGGATGGCGCCTGAACGGGAACAAGTTCTTCATCACCAACGGCTCCCTGGCGGATATTTTTGTCATTATGGCCTCAACCGACACCTCCCTCAGGAGCAGGGGGATTTCCGCCTTTATCGTAGAGGCAAACATAACCGGCCTGCAAAAGGGAAAGAACCTCGACAAGCTCGGCTTCCGCTCGAGCGATACGGTAAGGCTTATGCTGAAGGACCTTCGGGTGGCGGAGGGAAATTTACTGGGCAAACTGAACCAGGGATTTGTCCAAGCCATGGAGGTTTTAAACAGCGGCCGGATCGGCTTGGCCGCGATGGCAGTCGGGATCGGCCGGGGATGTCTTGAGGAGAGCATCTCCTATGCCGGGAAAAGGGAGGCTTTTGGCCGTCCCATCAGCGATTTCCAGGCGATCCAGTGGATGCTTGCAGACATGGCCACCGAGCTGGACGCGGCGCGGCTTCTTGTATTTCGGGCGGCTAAGCTCAAGGATGCAGGAGTGCTTTTCGCTAAAGAGGCTGCTATGGCCAAGCTATACGCTTCTGAAGCAACCATGAGGGCAGCGCTCAAAGGTGTGCAGATCCATGGCGGCTACGGATACACGCGCGCCTTCCCGGTGGAGCGCTTCCTGCGCGAGGCCAAGCTCTGCGAGATCGGCGAAGGGACATCGGAGGTCCAAAGAATGATCATCGCCAGGGAACTGTTGAAAAGCAGGGACAATGGACCGGGGATTGGAGACCAGGAAAAAAGATTTAGATCTTTGGACACGAACCTTTAACCTCGTACCTGATTCCCGGAGGGAAATTATGCGTCCTGTCTACATGATCACCGGTGGCATTACGCGATTCGCCAAGGCCCATCCGGAGAAGGATTTCCGCTTGATGGTCAAGGAGGCTTTCGATTACGCGGTGAATGACCTCCCCAACTTCAACCGGGAAATGATTGACGGCACGGTCTGTTCCTACTTCTCCGACCATTTCACTCGCCAGCTGAAGGCCGGGGCCATGGTCCAGGATTACCTGGGACTCTGCCCAAAACCCTCCAGGCGCATCGAGGGGGGGGGAGCAACTGGCGGTCTCTGCTTCCAGGCCGCATGGGAAGCGGTTGCTTCGGGGCGAATGGAGGTTTGTCTTGCCATGGGGTTCGAGACCATGAGCCGGGTCAATACTTGGAAAGGGAACGAATTCATCGCCCTTGCCTCGGATACGAATTTCGACTTCCCGGTGGGTGGGTTTTATACTGGCTATTACGCCATGATGGTGCGCCGCCACATGTTCGAATTCGGTACCACTGTGGAGCAAATGGCGAAAGTGGCCGTCAAGAACCATTGCAACGCCATCCACAACCCCTATTCTCAGAGCCCAGGCAAGCTCACCATAGCCCAGGTCCGCTCCTCCCCGATGGTGGCAACCCCGCTCACCATCCGCGACTGCTGTCAGATGTCGGATGGTGCGGCAGTGGCGGTAATTGCCTCCGAGCAAGCAGCGGCACGGCTCTGTGACCGGCCGGTGCGGATCAGCGGGGTGGGGTGCGGTACCGACGCCATGCGTATGGCCGACCGCCCGCACAAGGAGGTGATCCTCCTTCCCCACGAGTCCGCGTTCGATTACACCGGGCTGAAATACCCGGGGGTCCACTCTTTCCGGGGGGGGCGGATGGCTGCGAAGCTTGCCTACGAGATGGCGGGGATCGCCAACCCGCGGGTTGATCTCGATTTTATCGAGCTGCACGACGCCTATACCTCGTCCGAGATCCAGACCTATGAGGACCTGGGACTCTGCCGCTATGGGGAAGGAGGGAATTTTGTCGATGCGGGTCTTCCCTTCATGCCGAATATTGACTACGAACTCAGCTTTCCAAACTTTTCCCAGTCGCCACGGGACCACATCCCCATCAACCCCTCAGGCGGGCTCCTGGCCTGCGGCCATCCGGTGGGTGCTACAGGCCTCATGCAGGCGGTCTTCGCTTTCTGGCAGATCCAGGGGACCATCGGCAAACATTTGGGAGACGCTGCCCTGCAGATTCCGGATTCCCGGCGGGGGCTTATTCACAGCCATGCAGGGACGGGGACGTATATCACAGTGTCGATACTGGAGCGGGCGTAGGAATTGTGTTTTTGGTATTAACGAGGTAATACATTGGACAAAAATGCCAAACTGCCAGAGACCGAGGAGGGAACGATCCTTTTCGGCGTCGATCCGATCATCGTTAAAAATCATTACGAGATCGACTATCTCCACTCATATGCCCAGGATTCTCCTTTTTTTGCTGGCCTGGCGCAAAAAAAACTCTTGGGCTCCTGCTGTACGTCTTGCAGCTACAGGTATGCCACACCGCGCGGCCACTGCATGGAGTGCGGGGCGCCAACCGAGTGGTTCTCCCTTCCTCTGGAAGGGCGGGTCCATACCTATACCACCTGCTATTTCGGTGGCGAGGCGTTCCTTAAGGAAACCCCATTTACCCTCATTCTTGTCGAGTTCGATGGAGTGGAAACCCTTTTTCTCTCCCGCCTCGTCGGTACCGAACACAACGAAGTGGCAATAGGCATGCCGGTGCAGGCGCGGTTCCAACGAAACTGCAAGTTCAAGGCGACCGATGTCTATTTCGTGCCGGCATAATTAGGAGCAAAAGGTGTACATCATTTTGTGGGTACCATCATAAAGCCGCCAGACTCCCAGAAGTCCTCCCAGCGATTAATTATCAGACTGCATCGCATGGCGGTGATATTGTTGGCCACGCTGACCGTCCAGTGCATAACTGATTGTTTCAACCTTTGACCACTACGGTGCGGCATCCTGCCTCAATTACGCCCAAGCAAACAAAAAAACTTTCTTATTGAAATCAGTCTACCACATTCGCTCCTTGTTTTAACCAAAGTAGCCTATCTCTCTTTTGCATTTTTCCTGTCGTATCCCGGCAGAGATACCAAAGCTTCAATCGCCTTGATGGCCTCTTTTGCATTGTCGTCGTTCAGTTCCAGCCGGCGATTTTCCGCCCATTGATTCTGTTCCCCTTTGTTCTTAAGTCATGCCTTGGTGACAGTCCAGTAATGTTCACGCGCATGATATAGGTTTACAATCTGACAGGTACCATAATAGTTTTTGTCCGCGATATTCCATATCCAAAGAGCACCATCGCCAATACGCAAACCTCATCTGCTCTGTCCATTACACGCCTTTTTGCCTCCTTGTAAAGGCGCATTCCAAAGTCATTAGCCGTGTCTATTGCCTCGACATAACTTTCTAGATTTTCCATCGCTTATCGGTCACCCATCTAGGTCAAGGCTTGTCTGGGTAAAGATACCGCCCCCGTTTGGCCTTTCTGGTTTTTGCCTGGCCACCACCTTTGCCACACCTGTTGGCGGTCTCCTTTAATACCATCGGCACTCCGGTGCCATCCATGTTTACATAGAGCTGGGGAACCGCCTTGTTTGGAATAACGTTGTTAAACAAGTCTTCTTCTGCCTGCGCACGAACAAACATCACTATCTGACCACTCACCATCTGGGCCAGACGCTCCACTTCCTTGGCATAAATGTGACCGCAAATTTAAACAGATCTTTATGCCCAAGGCCGAAGGGACGCATGGCTCCAACCTTGCTCATCAATCGACGGACGCCCGGACTGTAACTGGTTCCGAAAAATGTTGAGGGATTTATCCTTTAGACAAAAACCGGAGTGGTAATCTTTCTCGCGATAGTATACACGGTGAGGGGCACCTCAACTAATACCGTCGTGTTTTTTCGTGTTATTCTGCAAACACTGATAAATGGCCTTTCCCGCAGGGGTGCTGGTGACCACCACCATATGCGTTCAGGAGCGTTTCGAGCTTTAAGCAGCCGAACTGCAACGAATGCTCATTTCAAGTGATTCCAGGTCAAAGGTGGCTTTAGTATTCTTCTTGTTACCGTGCCGACTGACGATGGATCTATTAACTTATTTGTACTTCGTTATAGACCGCTGCTGCAATTTTTTAAAATTCGGCCAAGCCTGTCTCATCTTTCATTTCCCGAACAGGACACGTATCGCAGATTTGTTCTTATATCGCCATTATCTCATCACAAAGCATCAAAAATAGCTGGTGGTTGGATATCTCATCCAGATAAATCTTCATCTCGTGGCCGAGCTTTAAGTTCTATGCATAACTTTTCCCATTAATGGTTGCATTCCATAAAAACTTAGGGCCGTGCCCGGGATGTCCGTCCTGCACACAGAGACAGTATTATTTCCCGCACTTACGATATAAGACCGAACTGTCACACGCCTTAAATCACCGACTTCATGCAGTTGCCTGTATAGCTGGTCCCTCTTTCGTTCCAGACTCTAAGGTGTTTCGTCCTTATGCTCCCTAGTATCTGAATGCATACAAGCATTCGAGATAATATGGCAATAATAGTTATGTAAATTAATCTACTTATTATTGTCGCAGACCCGGAATAACACGGTAAATTTGTTCTTAATCAAAGCTGTGCAGAGACACAAGAGTTTTTAGTCATTCGCAAGTAATCGTAGACCAATCGCACGTTGCGAGTGAGTTGCCGCATTTTCTGTGCGACACTGGATACATCCTT
>Ga0326727_10017671_pt1 | contig 14736 bp, 12 predicted proteins | sample MB2enrmetagenome_FD_207643 | JGI IMG/M metagenome (GOLD analysis project Ga0326727, IMG submission 207643) | Lab enriched peat soil microbial communities from McLean, Ithaca, NY, United States - MB29MY | ecosystem: Environmental > Terrestrial > Soil > Wetlands > Peat | place: USA: New York... | reverse complement strand
CCTGGTTTGATGGTGGCGCCGCTGTGAAAAGTTCCGTGCAGCACATCTGGCGAACTCAAGACCCTGATTTCTACCGCTCCAGCCGTCAAGGACAGTTTCGCTACGCGATTCCACTGAAAAAAGGCATCTATGAACTCCGCCTGCACTTTGCCGAAACGGTCTATGACCCGGAGTCCACCGGAACGGGCGGGGAAGGCAGCCGCCTGATGACCGTGCGCGCCAATGGAAGAACGCTGCTGGCCCGCTTCGATGTTGTGGCCGATGCCGGAGCCAGCCGTACCGCCGACGTCAAGGTATTTACCGACATGGCGCCGGGGCCGGATGGGCTGATGCATCTGGAGTTTTCTGGCGAGGACGGCAAGCAGGCTATCCTCTCCGCCATCGAGATTTTGCCCGGCTTCAGGGGACATATCCGGCCCGTGCGCCTGCTGGCCCGCCAGACACCCTATTACTCCAACGACAGCTACTGGTGGAGCCCGGACAATTACTTCGAGGGTGGACAACTGGCGGCATACACGGCCCCGGTTAGAGGAACCGACGATCCCGAACTCTACGAGACCGAGCGCTGGGGAAATTTCTCTTATGCGATTCCCGTTTCGCCGGGAACATACTCCGTATCGCTGCATTTTGCCGTGCGCCACGGCGACTGGGACCAGCTCTCATCTCCATCTGGCGAGAACAAGGCGCCGGTCGCCCACATCTTCGATGTCTTCTGCAATGGAAATGCGCTTCTCAAGAGCTTCAACCCTGCCCGAGAGGCGCGCCAGACCGATGTGGTCATTCGCAAGTTCACGGACCTCAGGCCGAATGCCCAGGGAAAATTGCTTCTGAGCTTCGTTCCCGTGGAGGGTTATGCAACCGTGACGGGCATTGAAGTCCTTCCCAAATAATCCTTCGCGCTTCCCGGCAAGCCCAACGCTTAGGTTTTCAATTCAAAAAAAGCTCGTCTGCCGAAGCAGGCGAGCCTTTTTCGTGAAGCGGCGTGATGATTGCGCCTTCATCACCTGGAGTGACTGATCTTCGGCTGCTACTTGACTGCCGTGATCGCGATTGACACGGCCCCAGTAGCAGGTCCAGTCGTCCCGGCACGATACAAGGTGCCATCGCTGTTGACCGTGTAGATCGAAGCCGCGCTTTGTTCGTTGGCCACGTAAAGAAAGAGACCGGAAGGATCGAAGCCAATGCGGAAGGGCTGGCTTCCGGTCGAGATCGTGCCATTCGGGAATTTGGTGGTGGTGTTCAGGGTCAGGTTGCCCGTGGTGGAGTTGATGGTGTACATCGAAACGGTGTCGTCATTGCGATTCACCACGTAAGCATATTTACTGGTTGGATCCACGGCCACCGCGGTAGGCGCGTTACCTGCCGCTACGGCGGCCGGCGTATTCGGTGTCAGAACTCCCGTGGTGGAGTTGATGGTGTACTGCGAAACTCCAGTCGTGTTGGAGCCTCCGGAGTCATTATTCGGCACGTAGGCGAACATGCCGTTAGGCGACACTGCGACGCTAAAGGGAGAGAGGCCAGAGGCTACCGTAGCGGGGGTCGTTGCCGTCAGGACTCCGGTAGTGGAATTGATAGTGAACATGGAAATCGTATTGGCATCCTGATTGGCGACGTAGGCGAACTTGCCGGTGGGATCTACGGTCACCGAAACCGGACTCGTGCCAGTTCCAGTCGGGACAGTAGCCGGTGTTGTTGGGGTCAGCACGCCGGTAGTCTGGTTGATGGTGAACATGGAAACCGTATTGTCGTCGCTGTTGGCCGTATAGATAAATTTCCCCGCGGGATCGATGGCGATTCCCTGGGGAAAAAATCCGGTTGGCACCGTGGCCGGTGTTGTCGCGGTCAGGACGCCAGTGGTTTGGTTGATGGTGTACATCGAGATAGTGGCGAGGTCAGAGGAATTGGAGATAAGATTCGCCACATAGGCAAACCTGCCGCCGGGATCGGCCACCATTTGTTCGGCTGGGTTGTCTGGGGATGATCCGCCTGCCGCGATAGTAGCCGGATGGGTTGGATAAAAGTTTCCGTAACAAGAGTCAACTGTATACATCGAAACCGAGTAGCCCGTCAACGCGTAGGCAACTTCCGGCGCGGATGCCGGGATACATCCATTTGCGGGTGTGTAGTAGTAATAGGTTTCGGTGCCGCAACCGGCGGCAAGCAGGGCCAGCGAAGCCAAAATCGCAGTTAGCAAATGAGTAGCTTTCATTGGGAACCTCCTCCTTGACTTCGATCACGAAACAATTGTATGCCTCTCTCGGCGATTGAAATAGCTCCAGGTAGTGAGAAAAAATCACGTGCTGGTAAGGCAGTGAGCTGGCAGGCCTAATGGGTCATCCAGCATCGGCATACGCGCCAAAAAGGCTCGCCTGCCGAAGCAGACAAGCCTTTCTGATGAAAGTCGCATGTGTTTACCGATGCCCGCCGCCGCCATGGCCGCCGCCACCGCCTGCATGGCCGCCGCCGCCGCCAAAGCCGCCTGCATGGCCGCCACTAAAGCCACCAGCATGGCCTCCGCTAAAGCCGCCCGCATGGCCTCCGCTGTAGCCGCCTGCATGACCGCCACTGGAACCGCCGCGCGCACCGCCGCTATAACCGCGTGTGCCGCCACTGTATCCGTGTGCAGCTCCGCCCCGATAGCCACCGTTGGCATAAGCGCCTCGTCCCGCAGAAACGCCGCGAGCCCCGTATCCGCCGTGATAGCCGTAGCCGCCATGCCAGCCGTGACCCCAGCCCCAGCCGTACCATGGCCCTACGCCGAGGAACACGCCGCCGTAGAACCAACCCGGCCCATAAAAGCCGTAAGGGGCGCAGGCATACGGATAATACGGGTAATAACCCCACGCACAGACCGGGGGACCGTAAACCACGGGAGCGGGAACGAGCGCGGGACCGACTCCAACATCCTCTTCCACATCCTGGGCCATTGCCGTTACCGCAAACGGCGCCATCAGCAGCATTGCAATCAGTACCAGCCGAAATCTCCGCATCACATCCTCCTTGTGCTGACTTGCACTGCCTGTCCTGCTTCCATTGGACCAGGGAACCGGAGACAACCTCCGTCCTCAGCACTGCCGGTCACTGGGTTTTCCTACCCATCCGGCTTCTATTCTCTCAGACCACATTCCTGCGTTTAAGTTGCGGTCCATTTCAAAAATAATTCGCCCGGCGGAGCAGGTCCTAATTGGCCAGCACTGCCCGGTAACGCACCTTGCCCTTTTTCACCTTCTCGATGGCCGTGTTGGCCTGGGCCATGGGGAAGGATTCGATCGTGGCCTTGACCCCGTGCCGTGCCGCCACGTCCAGCATCTCTTTGATACGATAGGGGCTTCCTGTCGGGTTGCCGCTGATGGAGCGCTGGCCGCTGATAAGCGGAAACGCCTGTACGCTGACCGGCGATGGCGGAACCCCCACAAAGCACAGCGTCCCGGTAGGCCGCAATGCCTGCACATAGGCTCCCCACTCCTGGTCGGCGCTGGCGGTGCTCAAAATAAAGTCCTGCGTTCCGGCCGCGTCTTTCATGGTCTTCGACTCACGGGAATTTACAAAGTTGTGCGCTCCCAGCGCGCGCGCTTCTTCTTCCTTCTCCACCGAGGTTGAAAAAGCCGTTACCTCCGCGCCGAAAGCCCGCGCAAACTGGATGGCCATGTGTCCCAGCCCGCCGATGCCCACAATGCCCACCCGCGACGACGGGTTCACGCCATGGGTGCGCAACGGGTTATAGACAGTGATGCCGCCGCACAGCAGCGGCGCCGCCCGCTCGCTCTCCAGCGTCTCCGGAATGGGTATCACAAAACGCGCATTGGCGCGCACACGGTCCGCATAGCCGCCGTTGCGGTGTACGCAGGTCCCCTCGGCGTCAAGGCACAGGTTTTCCATTCCCCGGCTGCACCACTCGCACACTCCGCAGGAGTTAGACTGCCAACCCAGGCCCACGCGCTGGCCTGCCTCGAGCGACCTCACCTCGGCGCCCACGGCCGTTACCGTGCCTATCACCTCGTGGCCGGGAATGAACGGATACTGGCTGATTCCCCAGTCGTTGGCGATCAGATGGAGGTCGCTATGGCAAATGCCGCAGTGGGTAACCGCGATCTCCACATCGTTTAGGCCCAGCTTGCCGGGGTTGTACTTGAAGGGCAACAGTTCTGCGCCAGCAGCATGCGCTGCAAGTCCTTGAATTTCAATCATGATCAGTTCTGAATCCTCGTTGGGGAAGATCAAACAGGACGGCTCGAATGCGGGGGAGCAGACCTGAATGTTGGCATCTAACTCTCTATCTCTGCCTTTCCTAGTTTAAACCGCCGCCGGGTTCAATGTGCAGGCTGAGCAGTTGAAAACCGCTCAGAACTCCCCCGGCGGGCTCATCGGCCAGCAGCTCCACCGACTCCCCATTCAGGGTTGCATCCTGAGAGACGCGCAGCGGCTCCAGCGTGTTAGCCACTGAAAGCGGGAGACTTACGAGGGTTTGGCCTTCCATGCCTGCCTGTGTCTCCGGCGCCAGCAGGCTCACGTAAATATGATTTGCCGGATGCTGACGCCGCGCCTGGGCCAGTGCCGCATCCATATCCGGGGCGTGGCTTGGCTGGCGAGGCTGATCGAGTGTCCGATCCAGCGTACCGGAATCCGAGACGAGCAGCCGCACGTTGCCGGTTTCCAGGCGGGCAGGCAGCTTCACCGCAATCCGCACATTGCGCGCCTCCTGCCGCCAAGGCCTGAGCGTTGCCTCCACCACCACCGTGTCGCCGGCGTGCACCATGTTGCCTGAAACCAGCCGCGCTGCCTCCAACTCCACTCCCATGCGCCGCGGAATGGCCTCCGCGTCAAGACTGACCGAGCGGACCGCTGCTATCCGAGTTCCGTTCGAGTAGAGCCGCGCAAATTGCCCAGCGGCCCCGAGCGCCGCTGCCATAGGCGCGGGCAACGAGTCTCCGGCGGAGGCCCATAGGTCCAGGGGTGAAGAAGGATAACCGTCCAGGTCAATGTTGCCGGTCAGGTGGTAGCTGGTCTCCGCCGTGCTGCCGTTGGTTTCCTGCAACGACTGGAAAATGACCACCATGACCGCCTGCGGAGTCAGCGAGGGTAGATCGAGGATTTCGACATTGATCCTACGATCCTGATCCGGAGAGTTGGCTTCGCGATCCGTCTTGTGGACCCGGATATGCACCGGAATCATGTGCGCCCGCGCACCCAGTATGCCGCGTAAGGCCGCGTCGCGGTCTTCGCTGAAAGCGCCGATGGTCGCGCCGGTATTCACAATCATGAAGGAGTTCAGGGGCGAGGCCAGCGTGGCCACCACCTCCGCCGCCGTCATGGGCAGCGAAACCGGTCCAGCCTGCACCAGGGGGTGCCCGCAGGCCAGCAACTGCTTGGCGTCGATCCAGGTCACCGTGCAGGTGGCCGCAATCTCCAGGTCGCCGCGCACCAGTTGCGCGCTCACCGCCGATCCCGGAACGAGGCTGGCAATCGCCGCAGCCGAGAGTGCCGTGTCCGTTTCGGCTGCCTCTTCCGAGCTTCCGCTCATCCCTCCGGCCGCTACAGTCTCCAGGCCCGTTCCGGCCATCTTCTGCTGCCACAGTTGGATCGCCTGGGGAGAGAACCCACCCATCACCAGCGGAGTCTCCATGGGCTGCATGTTTTCAACAGACTGCTCTTGCGGTAACTGACCACTGACCACTGACCACTGACCACTGTCAATCGGCAGATCCCGCACCTCCAGCATCTGCTCGATGGGCGTGATGCCGGCGATGGGGTCCTTGCTGAACTGGCCGATGCGGTAGGAGAGCGCGCCCAGCAGCCGGTTGCCGATGTAGACCGGGCTGCCGCTCATTCCGGCCACCACGCCGGTGTACTCCGGCCGGGTCCCATGCAACTGCGCCAGGATCAAATCGTGGCCGGGGCCGCGCGCGCCGCGCAGCACGCCCAGGATCTCCACCTCCATCGCCTCCGGCTGGCTTCCGGAAAAAACCGTCCAGGCCGTGCCCTTCAGCCCGCGATGCACCTCGCTCAAGGGGAAGAATCCGCCGCCCGTGGGCGGTCCGGCTAGTGGAGCAGCCTTCTCAGGCACAGTTTGCGCCGGGACAAAGAGGGGAAAGAGAAAAAAGGCCATGGTTGCGCACAAAGCCAGGGCAGCGAAGTGAAACAAGGATTTCTTCAGGGAGGTTCTCACATCTACAAGAGTACAGCCTGATGTGTTGCTTAGAACTGTCTGCCGCTACTGTAGTTGGTTACGAGGGTTTACGAACTGCGCACCCATAGATCAGGGCGGTTTAGCCCCTTTTCTCAACCACAGTGAGCCGTTCGCTCAAGGGAGAAACCTGCCGGTAGACATCGAGCTGGTTGGTCGCCCGGAGTGCGGCAAACTCAGAGCGCATCTCGGCGCGAAACGCATCGACCGTCTTCATGAGCGCATCGGGCTGGACCTCGATCTGTTTGTTCGTGGCATCCTGCTTGGCCTGTATCGCCTTGAGGTCCGGAGCGACGAGATCCTGAATCACTTGCCGCAAGCCTGTAATAAAGTCTGCCATAGTGGTATCTTAGGCCCAATCGAACCAAACACGCAAATTAAACTTCTAAACCGGCTCACCGACGCCAGAGCAGGTTACTAGCGTTTGCGAGGCGGCCTTATGCGCGGGATGGAGGAGAAGCCTGTTCTCGGGCTCGGCGGCATCGCTGCCTGGGATTCACCTGGGTAAAGGATGGTGACTCCCGGATTGCGCAGGCTCTCTCCGGCAAGGAACTCTCCGAAGGTTCCGGAGTGGGCCTTGAGATATTTGCGCAGCTCCTCCCGAATCACTCCGCCGCCGCCCGTCGATCCGTAGCCATGGATCACCTCCAGGCGTCCGCGGTAGCCGCTGCGCACGCAGTGGTTGTAGAAGCGCACAAACTCCCGCAGCGCCTCCGCCACCGTGAAGTTGTGAAGATCAATAGATCGAGTTTCGCTCATCTCGCTGATTTCACTTTCGCGGATCGCTCTCCGCCTGCGCCAAGCTAGCAGCGGCGCCGCTCGTCTTGGTCCCTGGTCCCTCAGTCCCTGGTCCCTGTTCTTTTTCACCGCCCGCAGTCGCGCTTCCAGGCCTGCTCGACGTAGCTGTCGGTCATGCCGGCAATGTAATCGGCAACGGTGCGGACCAGGCCCTCGGCGGGAATCTCAGCCTCATGATCGGCGGGCAGCAGGCCGGGGTCGGCCATGATCGCCGAGAACAATTCACGGATGATTTTGGCGGCTTTGGCGTGTTCCTCCTCCATGCCGGGGGATTCGTAGAGGTTGGCGTAGAGGAACTTTTTGGCGGCAAGGCGGGCGGCTTCCATCTCCGGGCTCAGGGCTGCCAGTCGACGGGGCGCGCGGCGAATCTCGGCGAGTCCAATTTCTCCGGGGGTTGTCGCGCCCACAGCGGAGACCTGCCTGCGCGTTTCTTCCATCAAATCCGTGACCAGAGCGTCGAGAAGGCGCTTGAGGGTCTCATAAATTGCCAATTTCCGCGGGGCGTCGGGATAATCGCGCAGCACCGCATCGTAGAAGCCGCGGAAGAGGGCAACCTCCACGCGTACCTGGTCCAGCGTGAGAATGCCTGAGTCCAGTCCGTCATCCAGATCGGCGGTGAGGTAGGCGATCTCGTCGGCCAGATCGATGAGTTGGGCTTCGAGGGGAGGGAATTGGCCGAGGAAATATTCGGACAACTCCGGGTGAGTGGCGGCGGAGTAGTCGCGGGAGTGCTTGATGATGCCCTCGCGCACGCCCAGGGTCAAATTCAACCCGCGAAAGCCGGCGTAGCGCTCCTCGAACCAGGTGACGATGCGCAGGGCGTGCAGATTATGGTCGAAGCCCAGGCCATAGCCGCGGAGGCACTGATCGAGAGCTTTTTCGCCGGCGTGGCCGAAGGGGGGATGCCCGATGTCGTGCGCCAGCGCCAGCGCCTCGGCCAGCTCCTCGTTCAGCCCCAGCGCGCGGGCCACAGTGCGGGCAATCTGGGTGACCTCTAACGTATGTGCGAAAGTGGTCCGAAGGGGAATCGCCAACCAGGCGCCGAAAAACCTGCGTCTTGCCGGCCAGGCGGCGAAAGGCGCGCGCGTTCAGGATGCGCGCGGCATCGCGGGCAAAGGGCGTGCGGTAGGGGTGCAACGGCTCGGGGTGCGCACGATGGGTCAGTTCGCCGTCCGCGCGAACAGCAATCCCAGCTGGCAACGCGTAGCTCGGATTGGCTTCAGGAATCTTCATCGCCGAAAAACTCTAGGCTCACTTCTGTTTATATCGTAGCCGGTTGAAAGCTGTTTTCTATTCCCTACTCCCTATTCCCTGCTTTCAACACACCAGATTCGCGCGCCTCAGCTTGACGCCATCCAGGCGGCCCAGCAGTGTGACGGCGATGCGGTCGGGATCAAAGAGCCGCTGCGCCATGGCCTGCACCTGGGCCGCGTTGACGTCGTTGATGCGCGCGATAATCTCGTCTACGGTGAAGAACTCGTGGAAGTACATCTCCTGGCGCGCCAGGTTGGCCATGCGCGCGTTGGAGCTCTCCAGTCCCAGCAGGATGTTGCCCTTGACCTGGTTCTTGGCGCGGGTCAGCTCTTCCTCGCTCAGCAACTCCTGCTTCAGCTTGCTGAACTCCTCCAGAATCAACTGCACAACTTCCAGGCCTTTGCCCACTGAGGCGCCGGCAAAAACGCACAGGTTTCCGGTGTCGCGATAAGGGCTCACATCGGAGTAAATGGAGTAGGCCATGCCCCGTTCCTCGCGGATGGTCTGGAAGAGGCGCGAGCTCATGCCGCCGCCCAATACCGTATTCAAAATCAGCGTGACGTAGCGCTTCTCGTCGGTGATGGGCGGGGCGGGAACGCCCAGGCAGATTTGCACCTGCTCCAGTGACTTTTTGTTGCGCAGCACGATGCGCGCGCTGGCCTCGGTAGCCTGCAATTCGTTGAGCGTTGAGCCGCCGGCCAGCGAGGAGAACTTGCCTGACACCTCCTCGGCAAAGCGGTCGTGGTCCAGGTTGCCAGCCGCAGAAAAGATCATGTTGCCGCCGTGAAAGCGGTCGTTGTGATATGCGGCCAAGCTCTCGCGGCTCAGCCGGGCAACCGTCTTTGATGTGCCCAGAATCGGCCAGCCCAGCGGATGATCCTTCCAGAAGGCCTGCGTGAAGATCTCGTGCACCAGCACCTCCGGGTTGTCCTCGTCAATCTTGATCTCTTCCAGAATCACGCCGCGCTCGCGCTCGATCTCCAGCGCGTCGAAGACCGGGTTCATCACCAGGTCGGCCAGCACATCCAAAGCGATGGGGACGTGCTCGGCCAGCGACTTGACGTTGAAGCAGATGGACTCCTTGCCCGTGAAGGCGTCCAGGTTGCCGCCGATGGAGTCCATCTCCCGTGCAATGCTCTGCGCGGAGCGGGAACGGGTGCCCTTGAAAAGCATGTGCTCCACAAAATGGGAGATGCCGTTCATCTCCGCCGGCTCGCAGCGGGAGCCGGATTTGATCCACACTCCCATGGCCACCGAACGCATATACTCCATCCGCTCGGTCAGCACAATCAGGCCGTTCGGCAACACGGTGCGGCGAAGATTTCGTTCGGTATCCAATGTCATTCAGTCTTCGATTGTAGGCCAAGGCGGGCTGGCACGGTACGGGGCTGCTGTTTGGGCAGAAATGCGGCATGAAGGGTAAATGCTCTATGCTGACCCCAGCCGTGAGCGAAGATTTGAGCCAACTCGCGCATTTCGCAGCATCTGATCCGGCGGACGGAAGCCGAGTTCCATCGGATGGCCGGAGGCTTTTCGGACTCGACGACGAGGCGCTGGCGGCGCTGATGATGGCAATGGGCGAGCCTGCCTGGCGCGGCCGCCAGTTAGCAGAAGCCCTGTATCATCAACGGGTTACAGAACTGGATGCATTTACCACTCTGCCCAAGAAGCTCCGCCAGCGGCTGGCCGACGAAGGCTGGCAGGTGGGCCGGCCACGAATCGTCCAGGTCTTCCAATCTACCGACGGCACAGAACGCTACCTGGTCGCGTGCCCGGGCGGCGATGATCTGACCGTGGAAACCGGGGTCCCCGGCGACAGGTCCATTGTCGCTGGGGTGGTGGAAACCGTTTGGATGCCGGAGGGCGACGACGGCGAATCCGGCGACGGCGCGGACCAGGACGAGGCGGCTAAGACCCATCAATGCGCCACTATCTGCGTCTCCAGCCAGGTGGGCTGCGCGGTCAACTGCCGCTTCTGTCTCACCGCCAAACTGGGCTTGCAGCGTAATCTGACGGCGGGCGAGATTGCCGGTCAGGTCATCGCCGTCTTCGACCGTCATGCCGTCGAGGTGGGCCGCGACGGCGTGAATCTGGTCTTCATGGGCATGGGCGAGCCGTTTCTGAACTACGACAACTTCATGGGAGCGGTGCGGCTGCTGGTGCGCGAGGTCGGCCTCAGCCCTCAGCGCATGACGGTCTCGACGTCGGGAATTGTTCCCGGCATCGAGCGCTTTGCCCAGGAGCCGCCGGAGCTGCGCCCCAAGCTGGCCATCAGCTTAAACGCACCCAACGACCAAATCCGCAGCGAGATCATGCCCATCAACCGCAAGTGGCCGATTCAATCCGTGATGGAAGCGGTGCGCCGGGTCCAACTTCGCCCTCGCGAGCGGATGACCTTCGAATATGTTCTGCTGGGCGGCGTCACTGACCGGCCCAAAGACGCCGCCGAGGTCGCCCGCCTCATCCGCCGCACCGGCCTGTCCGCAAAGGTGAATTTGATTGCCTGGAACCCCGGCCCCGGCATCGATTACGCCACGCCGCAACCCGAGGCCGTCGAAGCCTTCCGCCGCACGCTGATCGATGCGGGCATTCCGGCGTATCTGCGCAAGCCGCGCGGGTGCGACATCTACGCCGCCTGCGGACAGTTGAAGCGGACAGTGGAGGGGTGAAGATCGCTGTTTATTGTTACTTAGGCTGAATATAAATCAACCATCATCTGGCTTAGCAACCAGCATTCGCCATGGTTTATCGGCTTGTGCGTACGCCCTCTCAGTGCGGCGTGATGTGCACGCCCATCGCGGTCAGCTTGGTTTTTGCCTGCGTGGCCTCAGGTGTTTGCGGATGGCGCTTGATGAGCGAGCGCAGCTCGGTGATGCCCGCTTCCCGTTTGTTCGTCTGCAACAGCGACAGCCCCTTGTGCAGTTGCGCGGCAGGAGCCTTGGCGCTGCCGGGGAAGCCTTCCAGGACGGCGTTATAGTCCGTTACCGCGTCCGCATAATTTTTCTGCCGGTAGGCTATCTCGCCCAGGTAAAACTGCGCATCTCCGGCCAGATCGTCCTTGGGATAGTAGTGAATTACGTCCTGAAACTCTCCGCTGGCCACATCGTACCTGGCCGCATTGTAGTCGCGCACGCCGGCCTGGTAGGTCTCCTTGAGCGGCGGCGCCTGAGGGGTGGCCACCCCGCCTGCGGCAGGCCCGCCGGTAATAGAAGGGCCAGCAATCACAGCAGGAGGTGGATTCTGGATGTTCTGCGACTGCGCCTGCATATCCTGGATCGTCTTATCCAGCTTGGCGATGCGCGACTTCAATTCATCCACCGAGTCGTTGAGCGCCTGCATCTGGCCGGAAATGGCGTCCAGCTTGCCGCCAGCCGTGTCGCTCTGGGCGGCGATCTTCTGTTGCATCGCGGTGACGGTCGCGGACATCTGGTTGGCGCTGTCCGCGGTCTGCTCGGCCAGGTGCTGCAGCACGGCGAAGCGCGAGTCCATGGTGGACTGGAGCCGCTGCACCATGTCCAGCAGTTGCTGCACCTGCGTTTGCAGCTCGGTGATCTCCTTGGAGGCGGCGCGCGCGGGCGCGGGCAGCGAGACGATCACCATGGCGGTCAATGCCGCCCAAAGAAAACGATTGCGAAGTGATTTTGTTTGCATGATTCACCTATGAGAAACAGAGATCAGGGGTCAGAAATCAGCACCAAACTCATCTTTTCTGATCTCTGATCTCTGTTCTCTGACCTCTGTATTTTACCTTTCCGGCGTGAACCCGCCGCGGCGGTTCTGTTGCCAGCACTCCTCGGTCGATTCGGAGCAGAAGGGCTTCTCCTTGCCGTAGCTGACTACGCGGATGCGATTGGCCGCGACGCCGGCGGTGACCAGGGCATTTTTCGCCGCATCGGCTCGGTTTTGTCCCAGCGCCAGGTTGTACTCGTTGGAGCCGCGCTCATCGCAATAGCCGCCGATGACGATCTTCACCTCCGGATGGCTCACCAGGTAGGAGGCGTCGCGGGAGAGCGTGGCTTGCGCGTCGCCGCGGATATCGTAGGTGTCGTAGTCGAAGAAGATGTCCTGAACATTGCTCTTGAACTCCTCTTCGGCGCTCATGTTGCTGTTGGGTACCAGCACGGCAGGAGGCCCATTCATGGTTACCCGCGCCGTGGCTTCAGCCCTTCCGCCGTCACCCTTCGCCACCAGGTGGTAGGTGGTGGATTCGGTGGGAAACACAGTCTTCACTCCCGAGGTGGGCACTTCGCCAATGCCATCAATGGTGACCGTGTCGGCATCCGTCGTTCGCCAGCTCAACTGCACCTGATCGTTGGCCGAAACCAGCGCCGGCGATGCGGTCAGCAGCGCGGTGGGCGCGGGCACATTCGAAGGAGCCGTCTCCTGGCGGGAAATCGGTTTTGTCTTGGCGCCGCAGCCTGCAACAGCAATCAGGGCAATCAGCAGAATCAGGGGCGCCACAATGCGATTCAGTCGGTTCAATGGATTACTCCTTCCACATATTCATTAGACACAGATTCATTGGCATCGTAAACATGATAGTGCAGAACCCATGGCTGTTTCTTACCGGCCATTCTCGTTAGACGGTCTACTCCGCTGCCTGTAGCGGCTTGCGGGGCTTACTTCCAACTCCAGTTAGGCATGTAGTTGTTGCCTGTCTGGGTCAGTTGATGCTGCTCGGTTCCGTCGGCCAGCATGGTCCAAATCTGGTTGCGCCCGTTGATTGCCCGCTCGAAGACAATGTGCCGGTTGTCAGGCGCCCAGGAGGGGTAGTCGTTGACGCCGGCGTCGTGGGTCAGTTGCAGCCAGCGCTTGCTGGCTATGTCCATTACATAGATGTCCCGCCCGCCGGGCGCGCCGGGACCATACTTGCGGTCCCAGGCGAAGGTTAAGAACTGTCCGTTGGGCGACCACGAGGGCGAGACGGCATAGCCCGAATCGGTCAAGCGCTGCACGTTGGCGCCGTCCGCGTCCATGGTGTAAATCTGCGGCTCACCAGTACGCCCGCCAGCCCATGCGAGTTGCGAGTTGGAGCGCGGATTCCATGTGGGCCCTACGTTAGGCCCTTTGAGGGAGGTAAGACTGTGCAGGTTGGCGCCGCTTGCATCCGCAACCCAAATCTCGGAGTCGCCCGAGCGCGACGACGAGAAGGCGATCCGCGATCCATCGCCCGACCACGCCGGAGACTGGTTGCTGCCGCCCGCCGCGCCTGCCGGAAAGTTCACCAGGCGGAAGAGTTCCAGGGAGTACATGCGAATGGCCCATCCATCGCGGCCCAAAGATGCAAAGGCGATGCGGGTATTGTCCGGAGAGACGCGCGGGGAGAGCGAAATCGTTCCCAGGTGGGTCACGGCATACTGGTTCTGGCCATCGTAGTCCATTGCCCAAATCTCTTTTGTTCCGCTACGCGAGCTGACAAAAAATATCTTTGTTTCGGCAATGCCGTTGATCCCCCCGCCCAGCCGCAGGATGATCTCATCGGCGAACCTGTGCGCAACGGTTCGCGCCATATCCGGGCTGGCCACTTCGTTGTACAGCTTGCCCAGCACCTGGGGATTGACGGTATTGCGGGTGTCGAAGAGCCATGCGGAGACGGCGAGCCGTCCATTGACGGCCGAGAGCGCGCCGAAGGCCACCATAGCCGCATTGGCCGGCGCGGCGGACCACTGCGCCAGGTTGATCTCCTGCGGCGACCCCGGCGTGGCCGGCGGCGCCATGCTCTTCGAAACCAGATCGAAGATTCCCGCGTTGGACAGGTCATTGAAGAGCGTGGCGTCAAAGGCCGCCTTCAAGGCCGGTGTCTGCGGATCGTTATTGTCCGGCTTAAAGTCCGCCGCGGCAAGACGGATGCGCTCGTTGCCCAGGTTGGAACCGGTGCGAATCCAATCCTGAGCCGTCGCGGGGATGGCAGCCAAAGCTGCCAATGCAATCAGCAAATAAGAGAAAATCCGGGAATGTGCCTTCATTGGATGCGCAATCCTTCCTCGGTTAGTATGCGAATAATCTTTACGGACCCGGCCTTGGGAGCCGCACTCGTACCCAGTTCCATTTTACGTCCGCGCCGCCCTATTGCTGTGCACAATCTAGTACTCGCAAAAGAAAGACGTCATCACCATGCTTTGGTTATATTGCGAGGGCAACGCGCCGAAGGTGTCCACGCGCTGCGCGGCGCGCATGCAGGCGCGATCCAGTGTCTGGCTTCCGCTGTTCTGGCTCATCTGCACATTGCTCACGCTGCCGTCGCGGTGAATGGCGAATTGAATATAAGCCCTGGAACCCCTTGGCGTATGCGGGTCCACCTCCGGCTTGTACCAATTGGAGGACATCTTGCGGTTGATGGCCTCCACGTACCAGCCAAAGCGGCTGCCGAAGTCACCGTCGCTGACCGTCGTCTGGCCGCTGGTAAATCCCTGCGGCTGAATTGACCGCGCCAGCGATGACCCCGACTGCTCGCCGTAACGGGCCAGATTATCCGGCTCCGGCTCATGCTGCTTCGTCTT
>Ga0326727_10017668_pt1 | contig 14737 bp, 11 predicted proteins | sample MB2enrmetagenome_FD_207643 | JGI IMG/M metagenome (GOLD analysis project Ga0326727, IMG submission 207643) | Lab enriched peat soil microbial communities from McLean, Ithaca, NY, United States - MB29MY | ecosystem: Environmental > Terrestrial > Soil > Wetlands > Peat | place: USA: New York... | reverse complement strand
AATGTTGTAGGAGATGGGTCCGGTCGAGGCGGGCGCGAACTGCGCCGAGCTGGCCTCGGCAGACGTTGCGGCCAGAGTTGCGGGGGAAGGCTGGGCCGTCGCCGAAGAAACGGCGAAGGCCAGGATCACGAAGAGCGCGAGCGCGCTGAATCGCTTGATACCAGAGATGTGATTTGTCATGAATGCTTCCTCGATTTGAGATTGCACGCACTCAATGATGTTCGTGCATAAGAGGAAGGTAAAAGCATGGAAACGCGTTTGTCTTGAATTCCTATCAATATTTCTGATTTTTTCTGAAGGCCGCCAAAGCCATCCTGACCGGGCGTAATATGCGCAGAAATGGCGAAACGACGACCCGAAAAGAGGAACCCCCGCATCAAACCTGATCGCTGACCATGGTTCCCTATTTCTTGGCCTTGCCCGTCCCGTGGCTGGCGAGCAATCCTTCCAGCTCTTCCTTGAACTCGCGCACGTCCTTGAAGTCGCGGTAGACCGAGGCGAAGCGGATATAGGCAACGGTGTCCAGCCCCTTGAGCCGCTCCATGATCAGTTCGCCGATCTCCGCCGTGGTGCGCTCGCGCTCCGGGGCGTCGGCCAGATAGGCCTCGGCGGCGTTCACGATGGCCTCCAGGCTGCTCGCCGCCACGGGGCGCTTTTCGCAGGCGCGCAACAGGCCGCTCAGTATCTTCTGGCGGTCGAAGCGCTCGCGGCGGCCGTCCTTCTTGATCATCATGTAGGGGATTTCGTCGATTCGTTCATAGGTGGTGAAGCGGCGATTGCACTTCTCGCACTCCCGCCGCCGCCGGATGGAGTCGGCTTCCTTGCTCTCCCGCGAGTCCACCACCCGGTCCTGCCCGAAGCCGCAATAAGGACACTTCATACAAGGCGATTTTAAATCAGGCACCTGCGGCGCGGCAGACGCTCGCTATTCGCTCGCATGAGATATTCTCAGGGGCTATAGCTTTAACCGATCAACTCGTTCCTTTCAAACTGACAAACTACGCAAAGGTCAGGGATCAGGGAAAAGCGGCTGCGTGGAAGGCAAATCAGTGTTATTCTGCATCTGAAAGCGTCCTGATGAGTCCTATTCAAACAAATCTCGATGAGATCGTCCGTCTCTGCCGGCGCTATCAAGTGCGCCGCCTGGCGGCCTTTGGCTCCATCCTGCGCCCAGACTTCGATCCGCAGAGCAGCGATGCGGACTTTATAGTCGAGTTCGAGCCGGTTCCAGTTACGGTCCGCATGCAGAACTATCTTGCCTTGCGCGAGGCGCTTGCTTCTTTATTGTCTCGCCCCGTGGATCTGATCGAAGACGGCGCTATTCAAAATCCCTATATTCTCCAGAGCGTTGCCCGGCAACAGCAAGTTCTTTATGCAGCGTGAAGCCAAGGCCTATCTGTGGGACATTGCGAATGCCGCCGCAAGCATTCGCGAATTTACCGCAGGCAAGGACTTGAACGCCTACCAGCAGGATGAGTTGTTGCGCTCGGCTGTCGAGCGCAAGTTCGGGATTGTGGGTGAGGCTCTTTCACAATTACTGCGATATTTTCCTCTTTATAGGGACAAGATCACACTTGCGGGCGACATTGTCGCCTTTCGCAATCAGATTGTTCACGGTTACGCAACTGTCCGCGACGACATAGTGTGGGAGATCATTCAGGCCTATCTCCCCGGTTGCACAGGGAAGTCACGGAATTGCTCGATGAGCCTAGCAGCGAAGATTGATTGACTGGCTGCCCCCTGCCGCTAATCGAAGACCACCGTCTTATTGCCGTAGCAGAGGATGCGGCGGTCCAGGTGCCAGCGGACGGCGCGGGAGAGGACCATGCGCTCGAGGTCGCGGCCACGCGCCACCAGGTCTTCCACCTGGTCGCGGTGCGAGACGCGGGCCACGTCCTGCTCGATGATGGGGCCGTCGTCCAGCGCCTCGGTGACATAGTGGCTGGTGGCCCCGATCAGCTTGACGCCGCGGACGTGGGCGGCTTGGTAGGGCTTGGCCCCGGTGAAGGCGGGCAAAAACGAGTGGTGCACGTTGATGATCGCGGACGGGTAGCGGGCGATGAAGGCCGGCGAAAGAATCTGCATGTAACGGGCAAGAACGACCAGCTCGATCTCGTGGCGCGAGAGTAGTTCGAGCTGACGCCGTTCGGCCTCGGCGCGCGTGGCCGCGGTGACTTCGACGTGCTCGAAGGGGATGCCGTAAAAGGCGGCCAGAGTTTCCACCTCGCGGTGGTTGGAGACGACGAGCGGAATCTCGCACTCCAGCTCCCCTGCCCGCCAGCGGTAGAGCAGATCGGCCATGCAGTGCAGGTATTGCGAGCAGAAGAGGGCCACGCGCGGCCGCCGCTCGCCCGAGCTCAACTGCCACCTCATGCCCAGCTCGCGGGCCAGCGGCACAAACTCCGCCTGAAAGGCAGCCAGATCAAAGCTATGCGACGCGGAAGGGCTGCCGCCTGCAAGGCCCCACTCGACGCGCATGAAGAAGAGGCCCAGTTCGTGGTCCTGGTGCTGGTCGGCGTGCAGAATGTTGGCCCCGTGGTGGTAGAGCATCGTGGAGACGCGGGATACCAATCCTCGACGGTCCGGGCAGTCGATCAGCAGTACGGCGGAATCTTTCATGCTGTGTTCAGTTTAATTCAGAACTAGCCTCAGATCATGTCACAAAACCCATGGTGCGCAAGCCGAAGAGCCTGCCCTGAGCGAAGCCGAAGGGTCTTGCCCCACCGCGAAGGTGGCCGACCAACGGGAGGCGTCCGCCTGGACGGCCTGCCCCCCAGATAATTCCACGAAACTCATGGCGCAAGCGCCGTCTGCCCCACCGCAGGTGGCGCAGGTGGCTCAGGCGGCGGTGTCGGCGCGGACCTGCTGCGGAGCGTTCAACTGTTGGCGAAGGTTGCCGGCCAGATCGGCCACCATGCGCATTCTTTCCGCGGAGGGAGCGGAGATATCGCTGCCGGTCAGAGCCAGCTGGGAGTGAAGCAAGAGGCCTGCGACCGTGGATTTGAGCTCGGATTCGATGGCCGCGGTGGCGGCGCGGCGGGCCAGCGTCTGCTCGCGCTCGCGGCGGTGCAGGGCGGAGCGGATCTCGCGAGTCAGCCGCGCGGCGCCGGAGAGGGCGAAGTTGATTTGCAGGGGGATGGCCAACCCGGCGTGCTCCCAGACAGCCTCGGCCGAGGCCGGATCGCACTCCGCCATGGTCTCGTCCACCGCCACGGCGGCAAACTCGCGGCGGCGCATCGCGGCCAGCGCGGCCTTGCGCCCGTCGGCTACTTCCACTTCCATGCCCAGTTGCGCTGCCACCACGGCGGCGCAATTGCTGGCGCCTTCAATTCCGGTCACGATTAGAATGCTCATATCCAGCTCCTCTTAGACTCTGATGCCTCCCCGGCCAGCCAGTGGCCGGAGCCTGGTGCGCTCCGCGCGGCATAATTCCCGTCTGGAACTTGTGAATTTTCCCGTCTGGGACCTGTGAAGTTACCTGCCTGGGCTTGTCTGGTGATGATTCCCGCCGGGGGACGAGTGAAGTTCCGTAACTGTCCTATCGGCGCGATCGGTTCCGGCTTTAGTCCTGGCCGTCTACTCTTCCCGAAGCGGGTCGGCGATGCCGTATTCCTTCAGCTTGCGATAGAGGGTGGTTTTGCCGATGCCCAGCAGCTTGGCGGCCTGGAGCTTGTCGCCGTTAAGGGCGCGAATGGCTCCCAGGATGGCCTGGCGTTCCATGTCGGCCAGGGTGGTCAACTGCGGCTGGACCCCCTCGGCCTCCAGCTCGCCGGCCATGACGGCCGAGCGCCGGGCCTCCAGGCCTTGTTGCTGAAGCTGCGTGGGCAGGTCGCCCAAGTGCAGAATCGGGCCGCTGGAGAGGGCGCATGCCCGTTCGATGGAGTTTTCAAGCTCCCGCACATTGCCCGGCCAGTCGTGGCGCATCATGGTGCGCAGGGCCTCGTCGCTCAGAGTGAACTTGGAGCCGTGCTCGCGGCTGATGCGGTCCAGAAAGTGCGCCGCCAGGAGCGGAATGTCCTCTCTCCGGTCGCGCAGCGGGGGCAGGCGCAGGTTGACCACGTTGAGCCGGTAGAAGAGGTCCTTGCGGAAGGCGCCTTTTTCCACCATCACCGCCAGATCGCGGTTGGTGGCGGCCACGATGCGCGCCTTGATGGGCACGCGATGGGTGGCGCCCACCGGGCGGACCTCCTTTTCCTGCAGAGCGCGCAGCAGCTTGGCCTGCAGGTCGAGCGAGAGCTCGCCGATCTCATCCAGAAAAACCGTGCCCCCCTCGGCCGAGACCAGCAACCCGTCTTTGCTGCGATTGGCCCCGGTAAAGGCTCCTTTTACGTAGCCAAAGAGCTCACTCTCAATCAGGGTCGGAACCAGCGAGCCACAGTCGACCGGCAAAAATGGCTTTTGCGAATTAGGCCCGTAGGCGTGGATGGTGCGCGCCACCAGCTCCTTGCCGGTGCCGCTCTCGCCCAGGATCAGGACGGGATGGGAGCTCTGGGCGACCTTAGAGAGGATGCGGTAGAGTTTTTCCATCTCCCCGGAGCGGCCGATCATGGCCCCCAGCCCCTGCGAGAGCCGCAGCCGCTCGCGCAACTGGCGGGTGGCGGTGTCGGTGACCAGCGAGGCCGCGGCGCGGTCCAGGACTGTGGACAATTCGTCCATGGCGAAGGGCTTGGCCAGGTAATCCGAGGCTCCGCAGCGCATGGCCTCGACGGCGGCGTTGACTGACCCGGAAGCGGTCATGGCGATTACCGCTGTCTGGGGGTAGAGAAGCTTGACCTCGCTGACCAGCTCCAGGCCCTGATTGGTGCCCGCCGGCAGGTTGACCAGCAGGATATCGGCGGGCGAGCCGCGCAGCAGGCTGCGCGCCTGCGTCATGTCGCCGGTGCTCTCTACCGCGTAGCCCAGGCTAGCGGCGATCTCGGCGCAGGCCGAGCGCATCGCCGTGTCCGCATCGACCACCAGCAGGTGCAAGCGCGCCGGCGGCTCCGCAAGTTGGGGGATAAACTCCATGGTTCTCGTGTTCAGAACTGTCTCGAGCATTGTAGTCGCCTCGCACACATGGGTGAAAGTTTTTGTTGACGTTCCGCCGGGAGTTTTTGCTCCTGGCGCCGCGGATTTTCGTCCACCGGCCGCCGGGTTTCTGTCATCGCCCCCGGTTTTATCAGCCTGCCGGAGGTTCTGCCAGCCTGCCGGAGGTCAGCGGGAGCGGACGGGCAACTCGATCTTGAAGCAGGCTCCGGCCGGGATGCGGTTGGCGGCATGAATGCTGCCCCCGGCGGCCTCGACGATGGAGCGGGTGATGGACAGCCCCAGCCCGCGATGGGAAGCCGGCCAGCTACCGGGGTTGCCTGAACCCGGCGCGCCCGAAGCGGACGCGTCGTGACCGGATAGGAAACTTTGCCGGGTGGAGTAGCCGGAATAGAAGATCTTCTCCAGCGCCTCTGGAGGGATTCCGGGCCCGTCGTCTTCAATGGACAGCAACAGCCACGGAGGAAGTTTCGCTCCGGAATGAAACTCATGCAGGCTGATCGAGATACTCCCCGAGGCGGGTAGGGCCTCGGCGGCGTTTTTGACCAGGTTGACCAGAATCCGGGTCAGTTCCTCGTTGGTCAGTTGAACGGGCAGAGCGCCGCCGTCGACGTTTATGGTGAGGGCGATGGAGGGCCCGGCCAGGGCGGAGAGCAGATTGCGGTTGGCCGCGAGTTCCGCGGCCAGGTTGTCGATGGGTTCGGGGGGCATCAGATCCCAGCGGCGGGTCCGCTCCAGCCGGCCGGAGTCGCGTGGTTCGACCTCCGTCCGGGTCGCGCCGGAGGGGCTGAAGAGGCCGGCATCCGGGGCCATATGGGCATCGAGGCGGGCATCGAGCGCCAGCAGCTTTTCCACCAGGCGGCGGCTGGCCGTGGCCACCAGACGCAGTTCGCCGGCGTAGTGATGGAACAAGGGGGTAAGCACCCCCGGCTCCTCCAGCAGGTCACAGTAGAGCCCCAGAGCAGTGACCATGTTGCGGGCGTCGTGGGCCACCTCGGCCAGGCTTTCGCCCTGGCTGCGCAGATTGGCCAGGCTCTCGACCACCGCCTCCACCCGCTGGCGCTCGGTCACGGAGATTCCAGCCAGGCCCGCTGTCTCCAGGCCTGTTTCTGCCAGGCCGTTAGCCACCAGCCCGGTTTGATTGAATATCGCTTCCTGCCCTGTTTGCCGCATAACCCGCTCCTTCTTTCTCAGTGGACAGTGATCAGTGATCAGTTCAAATACCCGCAACTCCCTACTGATCCCCTAATCCCTATTCCCTTGTCCCTGGTACCTGGTCTTCCCATTCCTGCTTTCCAGGCTGTGGAACTGTACCCTTCTAATACACGCGGCGTGCCAAACCAGAACACTCACATTAAGTTCCTGATAAGGGAAGGGGTTAGCCTCTAATTCCCGGAATGTTCGGTTGCCGTGAGAAGGGTTGCAATCTCCCAAAATGGGAGAGGAGAAGACGGCGTGATTGGGGCAAGATTTTTCATTTCAAGGGGTTACGGAGAGATTCCTGTTCCGGGTCGGGATATAGACGGTTTCCCATCCTGGAACAGCAGGCTTAAAACGAGTCCGGGCCTCTTCCGTCAGCCGTTTCCCGTACAATCTCTCCATGCAAAGCACATCCTCTTCTTTTCGTCCCGGCGGCCGCAGCCCGCTGGAGCTTCGCCCGCTTACCCTCACTCCCGGCTATGTGCAGACCGCAGAGGGCTCCGTTCTGGTCACGCTGGGCAACACGCGGGTGCTGACCTGCGCCACTATAGAACAAGGAGTTCCCGGCTGGCTGCGCAACTCGGGGCGCGGCTGGGTGACGGCGGAGTACGCCATGCTGCCGCGCTCGACGGTTACGCGGACTCCAAGAGAATCGGAGCGGGGCAAGATCGGCGGCCGGACGCATGAGATTCAGCGGCTCATCGGCCGCAGCCTGCGCTCGGTGGTGGACATGAAGGCGCTGGGCGAGCGGACGGTGATTCTGGATTGCGACGTGATTCAGGCCGATGGGGGCACGCGGACTGCTGCGATTACGGGCGCGGCGGTGGCGCTCGGCCTCGCGCTCAAAGCGCTGGTCAAGGCGGGAACGCTCAAGCAATCTCCTCTGACTCAACTGGTCGCCGCCACCTCGGTGGGCATGGTGAATGGCGCGGCGCTGCTGGACCTATGTTACGAGGAGGATTCGCAGGCCGAGGTGGACATGAACGTGGTGATGCGCGCTGACGGCGGGCTGATCGAGACGCAGGCCACGGCGGAGAAGGGAAGTTTTTCGCGGGCGCAGCTCAACGCTCTCATCGATCTGGCGGAAGCTGGGCTGAAGGAGATCTTCGCGGCGCAGCGGGCGGTGCTGGGATAGCAGCGCCGCCCGCCGAGGCTCTGTTTCTCTACTGAACGGTCAGAGTCAGCGTTGTGGAGTGCGACAACGCGCCCGAACTGACGGTGGCCAGCATCGCATAGGATTGCGTGGAACTGCCGCCGCCGCAACCGCTCACCCCTGCCATCGCCGCCATGCCCGCCGCCAGCAACAGCAGTACGGAGAGCGCGCGCCGCAGCCGTTTGCCGGCCTTGCGCATGCGTCCCGCCATGGGCAAAAGCAACAGCGCCAGAGAGAATGGCGTCAGCCGCGAGGCAAAGGGGCCGCTGGCCGGTGGCGCGGCCAACGAGCTTTGCGGCAACTGAATGACCAGTTGAGTACTGCCGGAGAGCGCGGTGTTTGCGGGCAGAGTCCAGGTGCCGCTGCCGTTCGGCGCCCACGACGATGGAGTAACCGTCGCCGTGGCTCCCGAGGGCAGGCCGCTCAAAGTCAGCGTCACCGCCGACGGGAATGCCGTGCCGCTGCTGGGCGCAATGGCCAGCGTGTAAGTCGCCGTGCCGCCGGAATTCACCGCTTGCATCGCGCCGCCGTTGCCTCCGCTCAGGCTGATGTCCAGGACATTCTCGGTCAGCGTGCCGCTGGCTGCCACGGTGGCAAAGTTATTATCGCCACTGTAAACGGCGCTGATGGTGTGCGCGCCCAGCGTCAGCGAGTTAGTGGTCAGCGTGGCCAAGCCACCTGTCAGTATTCCCGCGCCCAGCGGGGTGGTGCCGTCCAAAAAGTTCACCGCTCCCGTGGGCGTGCCCGCCGCGGAGGTGACGTGGGCCGTCAATGTAACAGCATTTTCCAACAACACCGGGTTGGCGCCGCTGGCGAGGCTTGCTCCCGCGGAGGCTTGACCAATGACCAGCGTGCCGGTAGCCGTGCCGGAGTAATCCGGATCGCTGACAGTGGCGACGACCAGATAACTTCCCGCCAGCGTGGGAGCAGCGGACGAGCCGTTATAAGTCAGGCTGATCGACTGCACGGTTGGCGATGCCGATGCCGATGCCGAGAGCGCCGCACCGGTATAGGTCTGCGATAGATTGTGCAGCGTTACCGTCGCCGCGGCCTTCGAGATCACCAGCAGGCCCTGCGCCGTGCCCGTGTAATTCGGGTTGTTGACGGTGGCAGCGACGGCATAATTTCCAGGCGCGGTGGGCGCGGTGGTTGAGCCGTTGTAGGTCATATTGACCGCCAGGCCTGACGGTACAGTGGCAGCCGACGCCGAAAGCTGCGAGCCCGTGTAGGTCTGCGAGAGATTGCTCAGCGTCACCGTCGCCGTGGCCGGTGAGATCACCAGCACGCCTTCCGCCGTACCGTTGTAATCGGGATTGCTGACGGTGGCGGCGACGGCATAGTATCCCGCCGCGGTGGGCGCGGTGGTTGAGCCGTTGTAAGTCAAACTCACCGCCAGGCCTGACGGTACAGTGGTGACCGTGGCCGAAAGCGGCGAGCCGGTATAGGTCTGCGTGAGATTGCTCAGCGATATCTTCGCCGTCGCCGCGCTGACTGTGATGTCGCCCGATGTTCCCGTGATGTACGACCAGTTTTCATCGGTTGCGATCACGGTGTTATCGATGCCTGGCGTGGTCAGAACCAGATAGTTGATGGTCGCCGTGCCATTGGGTATATAAATCCATCCGGGCAAGACGGTGACGGCGTAGTTGTTGGCGTCCGTCGCGGTCAAGTTGGCCTGGTTGTTGTAGGCGATGGTCACATCGCCATGGGAGTCCAGCGCGGTCACGGTGAGGTTGCCGGCAACGCCTGTGGTGAGGGCCGAGGGCGAGACGCTGACGCGGAAGTGGCTAGCCGGCAGCGCCGAGGGCAACATGCCGCTGAGCCCACCGCTAGAGTTATCGAAATTGACATACCCCGTGTCATTGTAGACCGGGGTACCGTTGGCGCTTCCACTGGAACCTGCTGTGCCGCCTGCTGGAGCTGCTCCGCCAGCTCCGCCGGTGGCCGCTGGGTGGGAGGCGTCGTTGTAGGAGCCGCTGTTGATAATACTCACGTTCCCCGCGTGAACAAAAATCGAAGGTCCGTACGCTGAGCCGCCGCCGCCGCCATACATGCCATTTGTTCCACCGCCATTACCGCCGCCGAAGCCGCCGTTGCTTGTTGTGCCAAAGGATGCGCCGCCGCCGCCGCCGCCATAGCCGCCGTTGCCGCCGGAGCTTGTTGTGCTAAGGGATGCGCCGCCGCCACCGCCTCCGCCGCCGAAACCGCCATTCCCTCCATTGCTGCTCCCTCCGTTGGTGGCGCCGCTATCGTTGTCTCCATAAGCACTTCCACCAGGGGCAACATAACTGTCGACTTGTGGATCATCTCCGCCGCCGGCCCCTCCGCCGTTGCCTCCATAGCCGCCGCCATAGAGTCCAGCATCTCCGCCCACGTGGAAAACGCCGCCGCCGCCGCCGGCATTGAAGAAGAGCCAGGATACATTACCGCCGTTATAAGCCATGCCACCGCCGCCGCCGGAACCACCTCCCGCGTTGTTGCCCAGACCGCCCGCGCCGCCCACCACCTGGCAATTCAGAAAGTACGTATTCTGAATGAGCACAGAGGCATAGCCTTGGTGTTGGTCGACAAAGACGCCGGCCCCCAATCCGGCGCCCCCTCCGCCGCCATAGGCGGAACCATAACCGCCCGCGCCGCCGTGCGCCAGAGCGTTCTGAATCTGCAGGTTGGCCAGCGTTACCGTGGCGTCGTCTACAAAGAAGACGCGATAGCTGTTGGCGCCGTCGATGATGACCTGGCCGAACTCCCCGCCGTCAATGGTCAAAGTTAAACCCGTACCGGTAATGGGCGGCAGCGGGTTGGACAACGTGATAGTGCAGGGGGTCTCCGTGGTGCAACTGGAAGCGAATTTGATGGTCCACGTGCCGCCATAGTAGATGGCCTGTTGCAAGGCATAGCGCAGATCTTTGTTGCCGCTGGGGTCAATGTAGCCCGCGCCCAGTCCCGGATTGCCTGATCCGTCCGTCGAGTTGGTGTCGGTGAAGAGCGTCACCGTAGCAGTGCTCTGCGCCATGGCAGGCAGGCCGAAGAGCATTAGGGCGCAGAGCGCCAGCAATCTCGGCAAGAATCCGGCTGAGAATACGGTGGGTACAACGGCAGCCCGGGCACTCTGGCCCGGCTGGCGCTTCACGGCCTCACACAACGCAGTCTTACGCATAGGAATGCTCCTCATCTCTGGGAAATACAGTGAATTTGAAGGTAGTTTTGGAATGTGGGATCTATTGTATCAACTTCGGGCGGCAATCCTTATCAGAACAACAGAACACTTTCTCCTTGCGCTTCCCTGCCGCAAGCATGACAACGATTACTCTCTTCGATAAGCCTGCATCTGCTTCATCGCATCCGACATCGAGTTCAAGCGGCGCATGATATCGGGCGCGAGAACAGAACCTAGATCGCCCACATTCTGGAAATATCCACGCGCGCGGCGCGCCGCGATTATTTTTTGTGCCGTAGCCAAATCGATCCCTGGAATGGTCATCAACTCCGGCTCCGTAGCGGTGTTCAGATTGATGGTAAGCGGCAACGTGCGATCCGTCTCCCACATGGCGCGGGCAATCTTGAATTCCGGATTGAGCAACCAGATCTCCGGGCCAACGTTTGCATCCAGGCGCAGCTTTCCATCCACGACTTCAGCGACGGTCGAATCCAGCAAGTGAAACGGACGGTCTTGACGAAAGGCATTGATATCCCCTCGCCCGCCTTCCCCGGCCGCGTGCTCCATCCGGGATGCTAGTTCCTGCGACACGGTGGCGCCCCAGGTCGTCTCGATAAAGATCGTTTCGATGCGTTTTGCTTCGTCCGGAAACAGCCGCGCATAACATTCGATCAACCTGACCATCACCGGACGATTGCGGTCCGTACCGCCCAGTTCGGCCATCGCCGCGAACAACTTCAGATTCGCGTTTTCATACGGCGTGATAATTTTTTCCGGGCGGATGGAGCCGTCATGAAGAAACGGTTGATAAAACAAAGCCTCGCGATAGTGATTGCGCAGTTGCTCGTCGTTCACCATGCGGTAGAACAAAGTTGCAATGACTCCCTCTGACGCAAGCATCTGCTGCCCGTTCTTGAGCTCTGTGGGAAGGAACGCGGTCGAAGTCTCTGAACTTACGAACATGCGGTACAAATCAGGGCTATCACCGAAGGCGATCTCCGGAAGTGGTTTCAGATGAATGAAGAGATTTCGCTTCACGCCATCGGTGCGCAATTGTCCGTCTGCCGCGCTCAGCCAGAACAGCTCCAAATCGCTTGCTCCAGTCCCGCTATTTAGCTTACTCAGATAGGAATTGGTGGTGGCGTCGCGTACCAGCGGTTGAAAATGTTCCGCAAATCCCTCATCGAAAGCTGTGGGGTAATCGGTGACGGTCATACTTTGGTGCATCTTACGGGATTGCCCCGCTTCCGGCGCGCCGGCAAGTGCTTTCAAAATGAGATGGCCCAGTTCATGCGAGAAGATTTCTTCGAAGTCGCCGGTATTGACGGAATCGTCTGTTATGACGAGATCGACATAGCCCGCCAGAATGAGTTGACGCTTTCTGGCATCATCCTCTAGCCAAAAGCCGAAGCGCGCAAAGCCGCCTTCTTCGCCGGAGATCAACAGATACATGGGCGCATGCAGCCATGCTTCATCTGATAAACCGGCCTTTACCCTCTTTGCGGCCACCAGGTCGCGCGCATATCGATCCATGCGAAGCACCTGCTGGGCATAGCTCGTCTCCAGTCCCCGCTTGACGTGAGCGACAAGTTCGCTGGGCGGGGCTACATGAAACACAGGATAGGCGCGCCCATCCGGCGCGGTAGCAGTCAACACCACATGGTTTGCGTTCAGAGCGGGGACGACAATCTCGCAAGGAACAACCGGACGCGCGAACCCGGAACTTTGCGCGCGGCCGGAAATGGCAACGGCAAGGACGAGCAGGGATAGAGAGAGTTTTCGCATGGAAGCATTGTACGCAGGAATGAAGTGCGGAGTTCCGAAAATCCGCCCTGAACCTTCTTGATGTGTGGTTTCCGCGTAGCACATGAAATTCCCGGATTCGAGAGATGCTCCGCAACACCCCGATATATGTTTCTGCCGCATTACCGCCGCCAGCGCCAACGTCGCCCACATTGGGACGCCCCCCTCCTGATTCGGGCTGCCGCAACGCTCTAGCCCTCTTGTGTTGAAGAGCACACTTTCTCCTTGCGCGTCCCTGCTACCATATACATGATCGCGGTTCCCGCCACCGGCCGGGCTGACAAGCCTGCATGGAATCAACTGAACACACGCGGAAGCCGGACCCCAAATTCAACTTCGCCGGCACATCCGGCACAGGAGAAACCACATGCCTCTAGTCTCCATGCGGCAACTGCTCGACGAGGCCGCCAAGGGCGGTTACGGCGTCGGCGCATTCAACGTCAACGATATGGAACAGATTCAGGCCATCATGGGCGCGGCCAAGGAAACCAATTCGCCGGTCATCATCCAGGCCAGCCGCGGGGCGCGCGCCTTCGCCCAGGATAAATATCTCTTTCACCTCATCCTGGCGGCGGCCGAGCTGAATCCCGAGATTCCCATCGCCATGCACCAGGATCACGGCAACAGCTTCGAGACCTGCAAGAGCGCCATCGAGCTGGGCTACACCTCTGTGATGATGGACGGCTCGCTCAAGGAGGACGGCAAGACCCCGGCCAGCTTTGAGGAGAACGTCGCGGTCACCAAGCGCGTGGTCGAGTTCGCGCATGAGCGCGGCGTCACCGTGGAGGGGGAGATCGGCGTGCTGGGCGGCGTGGAGGACGGCCACGGCGCGGGCGGCACGGGCCTGGAGCACGTCACCGACCCCGACCAGGCGGTGGAGTTCGCAGAGCTGACGGGCGTGGACGCGCTGGCCATCGCCATCGGCACCAGCCACGGCGCATACAAATTCACCAAGAAGCCCGACGGTTCGGTGCTCAAGATGGATGTTCTGATCGCCATTCACAAGCGCCTGCCCAACACTCACCTGGTGATGCACGGCAGCTCCTCGGTGCCCAAGGATTTGCAGGACGTCATCAACAAGTACGGCGGCAAGCTGAAGGAGACCTGGGGCGTGCCCGTCGAAGAGATTCAGCTGGGCATCCGCAACGGCGTGCGCAAGATCAATGTGGACACCGACAACCGCCTGGCCATGACCGGCGCGATTCGAAAAGTATTGTGGGAGCAGCCGGAGAAATTCGATCCCCGCGACTATATGAAGCCGGCTCGCGAGGCCATGCAGAAGGTGGTGGCGCAGCGCATGACGCAGTTCGGCCAGGCCGGACACGCCGGCGATTACAAGGCCGTCTCTATCGTGGAGATCGCCAAGGGCTACAAGGACGGCTCGCTCAAGACCAAGCCGCTGGTCGCCGCAAAATAACTCCGGCTAGCTTGAAGACAAGGGCCACTCCGAGGTTGCGGAGTGGCCCTTGACGTTTTTAGCCGGACAAGCCGCCATTACGGTTGCGAATAGTAGCCCATCCGTGTGCGCGCCTTCAGGCCGGGCCTGTCGACTTTGACCTCAATACTGTGATACTCGTCGGGATGAGCGGCCGGAGGCGGGTTGTAAGTGAGCACATAGTAGGTCTTGGCGTCCGTAATGCAGAGCTCGATCAGGCTGGCCAGGTCGCTGACGCCCGTGAGAACCTGTCCACCGGTCTGCGTGACGAGGACCGGGAGTAAGAGATCTCCCGTGTCAACGTGTTTGATATCGCTAACGCCCTTGACGAATTGCATATAGACGTCGACTCTTCCGGGGCCGCTGACGGGGATGACATCGTAGAGAGTGATACGCGCCTCGCGCAGAGCCGTAGACAGCGTCGCGATGTAATTGTAGATGTTTTGCCGCGTTTTTTGCCCTCCAATCGATGTTGGATTGGAGTAGATGCTCCAGCCGGAGCCGAGCCAGATGAAGAGCTTTCTGCCGGGCCTCTTGCTCTGTTGCAAGGCAAAGAGATTGAGGGCCTTGAGCGAATCCTGCTCGCGCAAAAGCGCGCCATCCAGGCCTTGGTATCCCTTGATTTGCATGAATCCCGTGTAGCTGGCATCAAGGACGCGGAGCAGTGCGGCGCCATCGCGCGTGGGCCGATTCTGTTCCGAGACACCCTTATCGGTGATGACGAGCAGAGAAGTGGGCAGTTCAAGCACCTTGTTGTTCTGATTGAAGTAGTCCACCAGCAGTTGCCGCTGGTTGGCTCGGTATAGAAAGGGCATGTTGATGGCGTCGTAGACCAGAAAAACCTCGACAGGAGGATCGGCATGGGGGTTCATCGCGCTGGCCGCCTGGACAGAAACGAGATCCCGCGGTTGCTGATTGTCAAGCAATTTAAAGTCCGACGGCTGCAAGCCACCCACGGGAGCGC
>Ga0326727_10017667_pt1 | contig 14738 bp, 14 predicted proteins | sample MB2enrmetagenome_FD_207643 | JGI IMG/M metagenome (GOLD analysis project Ga0326727, IMG submission 207643) | Lab enriched peat soil microbial communities from McLean, Ithaca, NY, United States - MB29MY | ecosystem: Environmental > Terrestrial > Soil > Wetlands > Peat | place: USA: New York... | reverse complement strand
CGGCGCGTAGCGTGATCGTGATTCCGGGTTATGGCATGGCGGTGGCGCAGGCGCAGCATAAGCTGCGGGAGTTGTTCGACACTTTAACGAAACGCGGTATCGACGTGCGCTTTGCGATTCATCCCGTGGCCGGGCGGATGCCGGGACACATGAACGTCCTGCTGGCGGAAGCGGATGTGCCCTACGACAAGCTGATCGAGATGGATGAGATCAATCCCGAGTTCCCCATGGCCGATGTGGCGCTGGTCATTGGGGCCAATGATGTCGTGAACCCGGCTGCGAAGAACGTCAAGGATAGTCCGATTGCCGGCATGCCGATTCTGGAAGCCTATCGCGCGCGCACCGTGATGGTGATCAAACGCAGCATGAGCGCGGGCTTCGCGGGGATCGATAACGAACTTTATTACATGGATAATACGCTGATGCTCTTTGGCGATGCCAAGGTTTTTGTGGCCGGCATCGTGAAGGAGTTGAACGCGAATAAGTAGCAGGAGCGCCGCCTCGCCGCGGCCAAGATGTCAAGAGTCTGTGTTGGGGTGCTCGCCGCGTTGGTGGCCGTGAATGGCTTGGCCGCTGCAAAAAGCTGGACAGTGATCCGTCCGCTGGAGGAAAAGCATGCCTTCGACGCGAAAGACGGCGCCGACACTCCTCTTTTCACCTTCATTCTCGACACGCTCGGCATCCCGGTTTACAAGGTGGAATGCCACAACGGAAACTATCCCGATGATTCGGAGATGAATTTCTCGGGGGATTTCCAATGCGCCTTGTTCGCCGTGAAGGGTCGAAATCTCTTAAGCGGCGATTTGTTGGCGCAAGGCAATCGGGCCCGAATGAATTCCGCTCAGCTTCGTGGTGACTGCCTTCAGTATCCGGAATACAGCACCGAACGGCATTTCAAACTTCGGGGAATGCGGATCACGCTGGGTTTCAGCGAGATGAAATGGACCCCGGGCAAACTAGCTGGATTCACGTTCACCCTGCAGGCTGTGCCGGATGAATCCGCCCTCAATGGCACTGCGGAAGCGTACGCGGGTCCCGAGCCTCCGGTTTCATGCTTCCCCTGAAAACACTAGCGACATCCATCCAGCCCACTTCCTCCGTATCAGAAGACGAGTAGCAATTAGAAACTCGGAGGAAAAGAAAATGAAAAAGAATACATTATTTGCGGCGGTCGCGATGTTGGGCGGCATGGCTGCTTTCGCTGCGACCGACCCCATGGTGGGCGGCAGCAAGATGTTCCCCACCAAGAATATCGTCGAAAATGCCGTGAATTCGAAAGATCACACCACGCTGGTAGCCGCGGTGAAGGCCGCCGGATTGGTTGACACGCTCGAAGGTCCCGGGCCTTTCACCGTATTCGCACCCACCAACGAGGCGTTCGCAAAACTGCCTGCCGGTACGGTGGATACGCTGCTGAAGCCGGAGAACAAAGATCTGTTGACGAAGGTGCTCACGTATCACGTGGTGCCGGGACGCCTGAGTGTCGACGACATCAAGAAGCAGATCAAGGCAGGCAACGGCACGGCGATGTTGAAAACCGCCAGCGGCGGCACTCTGACCGCGACCATGATGGACGGACACGTCGTGATTCGCGATGAAAAGGGCGATTCCGCCATGATCACCATCAAGAACGTGTATCAATCCAACGGCGTGATCCAGGTCGTGGACACGGTGTTGCAGCCCGGCAGCTAGTTGTTGAAAAAGCGGTACGCTATGCTGGCAGCATCGGTCTGCTTTCAGACCGATGCTTCCAGCGTGTTGAGAGGAGAAAACGCAAACCGAGTGGTAGGTACGTTTCCTCGTAGAACCACCTCACCAGAGGCGAAGGACGACCAGGCGCTAGTCACACGGCTCAAGCAGCGAGAGGCCGCGGCCATGGCCGTTCTGTACGACCGTTTCGGTGGTCTCCTTTACAGCATTATTTACCGCGCCGTCAGGGATCAGGCGACGGCGGAAGACCTGGTTCAGGAGACTTTCTTCCGCATCTGGAACCGCATCCACACGTTCGATGCCGAGAAGGGGCGGCTGGAGCCCTGGCTGGTCACCATCGCCCGGAATCGCGCCTTCGACCATTTGCGGTCGGTGCGCGGCGCGGCCAGTGAACTCACCTCGTTCGATGAACTGGAGCGGACCGGGTATTTCGCGACGGCGGCAGGTCCGCGAACGGACCGCGTTGTCCAGCAAAGGGCCGTGGAACAAGCGTTGACCAGCCTGAATGAAACCCAGCGCGAAGTGATTGAACTCACTCACTTCGAGGGCATGACCCAGGCTGAGATTGCCGAAAAACTAAAGAAGCCGTTGGGAACGGTTAAGGGACTGGTAAGAAGCGCTCTAAGGGTTCTTCGAGAGGCCGCGGAAGGGAGCGCACAATGAACGATTTGAATAACTGCGCTGAATTCCACGAATTATACGAACTCTACTCGCTTGGCGTTCTGGACGCAAGTGAAAGGGAAGGGATCGACGAACACCTGTCGGCGGGGTGCGCGGAATGCCGCGCGGCGGTGGAACGAGCTTTGCTGCAAAATGCGATCATCTCCGGGACCGTAACCATGGTGAAGCCGCCCGCGCAATTGCGTGCGCGCGTGCTGGCCGGGTTTGGAGTACAACGCCGGGAGCCGAACTGGTTCTGGGCATTCGCGGCAGTTGCGGCCGTTTTGCTTCTGGCGGCCACTGGATTGTTCCTGCAAAACCGTGCACTGCGAACAGAGATGGCTGAGGCGGCGCAGCGCAATGCGGCGGCCGGGGCCAGGCTGGCAGCGGCATCCGAGATTCTACAGGCGCCCGGTACACGGCTGGTCACGTTCGGGCCGGGGGAGGCGCCCCATGGCAGCGTCTTCGTTCATTCGAAATTGGGCATCGTGATGGTGGCGGGAACGCTGGGACCCGCTCCGGCCGGCTGGAACTATGAAACGTGGATTGTGCCTGCTTCCGGCGCCCCGCAGGCCGTGGAATCATTCACGCCCGACGCCAAAGGCAGCGCGATCACCATCATTCCCGGCCCGGTGGGCGTGAATTCCGTGAAGGCTGTGGCCGTGAGTCTGGAACCGCCCGGAGCCACCCTGCAGAAGCCAACGAAAGTTCTGTTTGCCGCGGCGATTTAACTTTAGTTTTCGCCGGTCACAAACTTTTCAAAAATATTTTGAGAGCCTATCGGCGAACGGAGTACTAACCCAGTATCCGAATGTCCTTCCTCTTGGGGCGCGCCGGATTTCTGCGCCCCGCTCTTTTTGACCTAATAGTCCATTGTGGTTCGCACAAATGCGATGAAGTCCGTCGCAATGGGTTCAGCGCCCAGTAGACGTAACATGGTGACGATCTGGCCGCGGTGATACGTTCCATGGTTGACCACGTGCAACAGCGTTTCGTACACCGGTGAGCGCCCTTCTTTGCCGCTGAGGAAGCGGTATTCCACCACTCGCGTCCAATCCGCGTCGCTTAGAGAGCCCGCGAAGGAAATCAAGCCCGTCTGTGCAGCCTGCCAGCTGCGTTGCAGTCCTTCGAGGTCGGAAACCGGATCAATGGCGGAAAGTTTCACGTCCGGGTCGCCGCCCAGCCGCTTGAGCCAAAGCGCGTCCGCCCGGTAGGTGTGGTCCAGAGTTCCCCACACACTGGAATGTGAAGTCCGCATATCGCGGAGCAGTTCTTCGTGGGACAGGGGCTGGACGGATTCAAGGGTTTTCGCCGTCGCCCATGCGTGATATTCAAGAAGCCGTAAAGCCTTTGATTTCGCCGTGTCCATCGCAAGGATTCCTCCTTCTTAGTAAAGCAGAATCAACCGGTTTTTCAATCCCAGTGAATTGCGAATCTGGTCCTCGATCGCATGTTGGGAACTGCGTGACGAGATGAGAATCGGCTCCGTCCGCTCACGTAATTCCCCCGGAGCGACAACCGGCACGCCCTGCAGTTCCTGTTGCTGATACTTGGGATTCGAATCCACAAACAAGGCAACTCTTTGGATATCCAGGCCCCCGGTGGCCAGCAGCCGCAGCGTATGCGTGCCAACGCCCCAAACGATCATTCGCGCGCCGGCCGGAATCTATTGCTGTATAGCGAGCCGGATGCGCTCGTCTTCGCCCTTGCACCCCTCGATATAAGCGCGCAACCCGGCTTCTGTTACGGTATCGGGTTCAAACGGGATCGGCTCCCATGCATTCTCGAAAACCCCGAACGTGCAAGGACAGGAAACTTCGTGCAGCGGCCGAATGGAGTGGCCTGCCGCCACGGCGCGGAATCCGCGCACCTGCATCAGGTTGACCAGCGAAGCCCTGGAAAAGAAATTGATATGCTCAATGCTGAATTCCTGAAAAGGGGCGTCCAGGCGAGCTTCGTAGCGGCTGGCATCCGGAACCTCGAGGAAAACGCGCCCGCCCGGTCGCAGAAGCCGGCGGAATTGCTCGATGGCGCGGTCCAGGTCGGGGATATGTTCCATCACCCCGGTGAGAATCAGGAAATCATACGGCTGCTCCGGTGTAGGGGCGGAAAAGACAGTCGCGGTGAAACCCGGAATGCCATAGAATTCGAGCGCCTGCCGAACGCAGCCGGGCGATGGGTCGGAGCCTATAAGATTGCGATAACCCAGGTCCTGGAGCGCCTTGAGCAACCCGCCGGTGGCGCACCCGATTTCGAATACCCGGGATTCCATGTCGGGGATATATTCGGCGACGAGCGCCGCGATGTCCCGAAAGCGCTGCTCAACCGGAGGCGGCTCCCTGCGCGTAGCCGGTCCCTCATATTTCGACAGGTCGCGATAGTAAGCGTCGAAGGCGGACTGCGGTGGAATGCCGTCCGCAAAGCCCGCGCCGCAATCCCGGCAAATCACAACATCGTAGCCGCTCACGAGGCTCGCGCCGGCGAATGGTTCGAACGATTGGTGGAACAGCACGGTTCGGCCGCCGCCGCCGCAGACCGGACATAAGCGGGTTGGGAAAATCTCTCGGTTCATAACAGGCGCCCCTCAGGGATGGCGTAGCAGACCAGATCCCACATTTCCAGATCATGCGGCCGAAGAAAAAACCGGTAGCCGGGGTTCAAGGAATGAATCAACAATGGGATTTTCCAAAGATGGTCCTGGCGGTGATAGCAGCAGATGGCCAAAACCGGCGCGTGCTCGCCAATGGTGCGCGAAGCTCCCTGCAAAGTGTCGATCTCCGCGCCTTCGATATCCATCTTGATGTAGGTCGGCGCCGTGGATTCCAGGACATCGTCAAGCGTCACGCAATCCACTTCCACGTCGCCCGATCCAATGGCGGAAGACTTGCTTCCCTCGGCGATTAAAGTCACCCTGCCGGAGTGCGCGCCCGTGGCGGCGTGAATAAGCTGAATGTCACCCCGTATCTTCCCCGCATTTTCGCGAAGGCGCGCAAAGTTCTCCGGGTCTGGTTCAATGGCGACGATCTTGCGGAACTTCGCCCCGCCTTCCGTCAGAAAGAGTTCGACGCTGTCGCCGTCGAATGCGCCGCAATCCACAAAAACTTCGTCCGGCAAAAGCGCGCAAAGATCGTTCGGGAAATAGATCGTGTGCGCTACCGGGTCGCCCAGGGAGTCAAAGTCGAGTCGCAGGCGCCAGCCAACCTGGTTGACATACTCGCGCCGCGAGTCGTCATCGCTCCAAAGCTCGAAGGCCGCTAGAACCTCGGCGGACTGCTCATGAACTTTATGCGGCAGGTCTGCTCCATAGTGGGGCAAGAGGCCTGCCGGGTACTTCCAAAAGAGGGGACCAAACGACGTGACGCGGCGGCATCCCAGTTCTGCAAGTTGGGTGATGCGATCGCGCATGCGGTCCTTACCCAAAGCGCCCCAAACCGTAACCACGAATACGGCGCTCGCTCCGTATTGTCGAGCCGCGTCAGCGGGAGAAAGCACGGGAATGCCTTCGACGGAACGGCCCCACCAGGCGGGGTTGTTATCGGCGAAGGCGACTGGTTCTACTCCATGGGCGCGCAGTCCCGCAACGGTGCGCCGTCCCAGGCCGCCGGCGCCGAACAGCACTAACGGAACATCCTTCGCTCCCGCCAACTCGTCGAAAGTGTTGCGTTCGCGCGCAACAGCCCCGCTAAAGCCTTCACGAAGCAGGTCCTCTAGTTCCCCGGAAACGGTCACCAGCAGGTCCTTCCGCCGTCGACCACCAGGTTAGTCCCGGTCATATAGGACGATGCGTCTGAGCAGAGGAACAGGATCGCGCCCTGGTATTCATCCAGATTGGCCATGCGCCCCAGCGGAATCAGGTTCGAAAGCCGCGCCACAAACTCGTCGGGCTGGCCGTTGTACACGCCCCCCGGTGAGATCGCATTCACGCGCACGCCACGATCGGCCCAGTAAGTGGCTAAATAACGCGTCAGTCCCACCAGGGCGGATTTCACGACGGAATACGTGACGGGCTTGACCGGCTGAAGGTGCTCGGGAAGGCCGGGCTCGCGGTAAATCCGCTGATCGGGCGCGATGACAGCCAGATCGGATGCGATGTTGACGATCACGCCTCGGCCTCGCCGCGCCATTTCCTCTCCGAACACCTGGCTGCACAGAAAGGCGCCGGTGAGCCCCACGTTGATATCGGCGCTCCACTGCTCCAGCGGGAAATTCTCGAACCGCGAGAAATTCACGTCGGCGCGATCCTCCATCTTGGGATTGTTGGCCGCGTTGTTGATCAGGATGTCCAGCCGTCCGAAGCGCGAGAGAATCTCCTGCAGGCAGGCGTTCAGGTCCTGGGGCTGGGTGATATCGGTGACGCGGCTCCACGCGCTCACGCCGAACTCGACAGAGATTTGTTCGGCTTTGGCGTCGGCCCGTGCCGTGACATCCAGCAAAACGGGGCTTCCGCCCGCGGAGGCGATGGCGCGCGCATGCTGCTCACCAAGAAGGCCTGCGCCCCCGGTGATCACCGCAACCCGTCCTGTGAGATCGAATAGTTTGGTCATGGGATGAGGTCTACCACGCGGCCCGACGCCATGGACTCTCGAGCCGCCAGAGCCATGCGGAGGCTCCAGATGCCGTCATTCAAATCCACCACGGGCTGTTGCCTGTTCTTTACACATTCCAGGAAATGGCGCAGTTCGTCCAGGAAAAGCTGGTTGCGGTCGAAGCCGCCGAACTGTTTGGTTTCGGCGATGCTGCCGTCCTTGTCGTAGCGTGTCACGGAGAGGCCGGTCAAGTCCATCATCACCTTGCCCCCATCGCCGATTACCTCGCAATTCCGACTCGGCGGGCGCTGCAGATAGTCCTGCTGCAGGTGCACTGGCAAAGGGCGTCCGGCGAACTCGAACTCCATCAGCGTGCTGGCAACGTCTTCCACATCGATTTCGAGATGGCTCCAGTGGCCGCCCATCGAAAACAGTCGACGCGGTTTGCCAAACAACGCATAAAGATAGTCGAACTCGTGAATCTGCGTGACGGCCACGCCTCCGCCCAGGTCCGCCCGCGAAGCGTACATCTGGCGATAATCCTCATACGGGTGCCATCCCGGAAGGTATTCACCCACGGCCGCGCGGACCGCCAGCAGACTGCCCAGAACCCCGGACTCCACGATTTCTTGCAAAGCAACAAAGCAGGGATGGAATCGGAGTTGATAGCCCACCATAACGATGCGTTGTGCTTCCGCGGCGGCGCGCGCCAGGTCATCGAGTCCATCCACTTTATGCGACACCGGCTTTTCGAGGAATACGTCGCACCCGGAACGCATGCACAGGAGCGCTGCGGGGACGTGCATGCTGGTTGGATTGCACACAAAAGCGATGTGTGGCCGCTCCGCTAGCGCCGCTTCAAGGGACTCAAACGCGCGAATATCGTATTCCCGCTCGACATCGCGTTCCGCATCAGCTTGCAGCGTCGGTGTAACGATGTGGGATAGCCTTCGAACGCGCCAGGCCAGAATCTCGACGCTATCCCCCAGCGAAGCGCGCAGGTTACGCGCGTGGCGCTGGCCGATGCTGCCGAGTCCGATGATCAGAGCCTTCATCCTTGAACCACCGCCAGGTTTCTCCGGGCCCACGCCAGTTCATCACCGGCCGCGCCGCGGGCGGCCTCCAGAACAAAGGTGCCGGAATAGCCGGCAGCCAGCAGCGCGCCCAGGCGGTGAGACAAGCTGGCGTCGCCCGTTGCCAGCGGTACGCTTCTCCCGCCGCGCAGCCGGTCTTTGATATGCACGCTGCCGATTTGTGATCCATAGGCGGCAATCTCCTCGGCGATGTCGTATCCCAAAGCCGCGCTGTTGCCGGTATCGTAGGTAACCCGGATGGCGGGGGCGTCGAGTTTCTCCAGGAAAAGCGAGTACGCTTGCGGGGCCAGCGACATTTCCAGATGCAATTCCACCGCATGTCTGGTCGCGACCGGCAGACTATGCCGCAGAACATCCAAGGCGCAGCGCTCATGATCCTCGTTCATGAGGGCGCCGTCGTCCAGGAATGGCACAATCACATACTCAATTCCCGCCACTGCGCAGCGATGGATCAGCCACTCCAACTTCAGCACCAGATCTGCCAAGTCTGATCCCCCAGCCTTCACGAATGGGTGTTCGACAAAATAATGGGCGCAAAGGGACGTGACCGCCACGCCCGTTTGGCGGGAGAGAAGGTCGATCGCACGGGCTCCCTCATCAGTGGCGATCGGATTGTATTCCTGGCCCCATGTGTCGTAGAGCCATTCGATGCGATCAAAGCCCGCCTCGCCGGCAAGTGCGAACTCTTCCTGCCACCGATGCCGCGGAAAGAACTGAACGCGCCCTCCCTCCGGTGGAGAAAGGCGGCCCTGCATGGTTCCCACCGGGATCACGAAATTGCCGGCTCCGGATCTGCCGGAGGCAGCATGTTCGCCTCGAACTCTTCGCGATCCAGGAACGGCCAAAGATCTTCCATCGGTTTGGAGACGAAAGACCCGTCCGGAAGCTGAACGGAAGACAGACGCGGCATGCGAACTTCATCCGGAATCACATGAACATCGCAAACAATCGGTCCCGGGCGATTGAGAACCCGCCGTATATCGGCGCGGAGGTTCGTCTGGTCGAGGATCGCGTCGGTAGGTATCCCGTACGCTTCCGCCACCTTCCGGAGATCCGGCAAACTCTGGCCGGTGTTGAGATCGCACCCGATTGTGGCCTCGCCAAAGAAAGCCTTTTGCGAGGCTCGGATCGAGGAATATCCATTGTTATTAAGCACGAAAAACTTGATGGGCAACTTCAGCCGGGCCACGGTTTCCAGCTCCTGAATGTTGAATTGGAAACCACCATCCCCATCGACGCAGACCACCGGGCCGCGGCCGGTAGCCATGGAAACCGCGATCGACGCGGCGATTCCATATCCCATGGCGCCCAGCGCTGTTGTGTGATAGATCCTCTGGCCCTGCTTCACTCGCAGCGCCAAAAGAACCAGCTCGATCCCGCTGCCGGAGCTTCCCGAAACGTACTGCGCATCCGGGCCGAGTTCCTCCGAGAGGGCGTCCGCCAGGTTGTAGCAACTCACCGGGCCTTCCGGTTTGCGGTGCTCTTCCAGAACCAAAGGATACCTTTGCTTCCAGTCCGCGCACCTTTGCGTCCATTGGGATCGGTCCTTCCGCGCAATCGAGCTGCTTTGGCGGAGCATTTCGCGCAGGAACGCGCCGGCATCGGCGCAGATCTTGATTTGAACCGAGCCGCCCATCTTCCCAAGTTCCGCGGGATCGATATCCACCATTACCTTGTGGGCCAGGCGTGCAAACTGATCCGGTGCAAAGCAGGTGACCACGCGATCGAGACGCGCGCCAATGGCAAGCAGGAAATCCGCGTTTTGCATTGCAAAATTAGCGCCGCGTGCGGCGATAGATCCCGGACGGCCGGCATAGAGCGGGTGATCGTCGCCGATGAGGTCGATCGCGAGCCACGTGGTTTCGAGCGGAATCCCCAACACGCGGACCAGTTCGAGAAACTCTTTTTCCGCGCGCGCCATCCGGATGCCGTTACCAGCCAGAAGCATCGGTCGTTTCGAGCGGTTGAGAGCTTCGATGACTGCGCGGACCTGGGCTCCCAGAGATTCGCCGGTCGATTCCGGCGCGGGCGGTTCAAACCCCTGCAATGCGGATTCATCAATCGGAGCGGCTTGCACGTCGAGCGGGATATCGATCCAGACCGGGCCGGGCCGGCCGGATTGAGCAAGATACATCGCCTGCTCCATGTGGTACCGGATGGTTTGGGGATCGTTCACCGTGACCGCGTACTTGGTGAGCGGCCGGACGATCGAAATGATGTCCACCTCCTGCACCCCCACCTGGCGCACGCCGAGCGGAGTGCCGTCGGGCCGAAACATGCTGTCGGCGCGCTTCACCTGCCCGGAGATAAATAAGCACGGAGTCGAATCGAGCCACGCGCCGGCCAAACCGGTGATGGCGTTGGTGCCTCCGGGCCCGGTGGTCACCATCGCCACGCCGAAGTGGTTGGTCGCCTTGGAGTAGTTCTCCGCCGCAATCGCACTGGCCTGTTCATGCAGATTGCAGACGTACTCGACTTCCTTGCATCTGGCCAGGGACTCGTTGAGGTGCATGGCGCCGCCGCCGACTACCAGGAAGATGTGTTTTACGCCCTGATTCGCAACGAAGCGAACGACGTAATCGGAGAGCTTAACCATTCGTTGTAGTGGTAATGCTGATTGTACTGGATCGCCGCGGTCGAGCTGTATTGAATCACACAGCCGCGTCTTTTCAAGAACCAGTCCCTACGGCAGAACGTGAAATGGCGCGTTACTCGATAGCGTACGACTGGGCGTTACTACTTTTATCTTGCCGCTCGTTGCGCCGTCGGGAACCGTGGTCGCTATTTCTGAGCTCGAGATGACGTTGAAGGTCGCGCCCGTTCCGTTAAAGGTGACGGTTGTCGCTCCAGCTAGATTCGTCCCGAGAATCGACACGGCTGCTCCTACTTTGCCCGCGCCAGGTCGGGCTTCAATGAACGGACCCAAACCCACGCTAAAGCTGAAGACTGTCCCCACGCTGCCGCTTCCCCCGTCCTGCGCCTCTCCGTACAATTCGCCATTGGTGTCCTGGACGAGTCCGGCATAAGGGTAAGATCCGTTCGGGCATCCGCCGCCCTGTGTGCAAAAGCTGTACTCCACCGTCAGCGCTCCCGCAGGGGTGATTTCAAAGATTTCACCCTCTTGGGCGGCCCCGCCGTCGGTTGTTGTCCCGTAAAGGTTTCCGTTTGTGGCCTGAACCAGCGGTGTATTGGGATCGTAACCGTCCGCACACCCCGCTTGGGAACAGAAGCTATACAACGTTGTGAGTGCTCCGCCCAGCGTGATTTCAAATATGGTTCCGCAGCCTCCGCCATAAAGTACGTAGCAGTATTGAGAGTTGGCGTTAGCCCCGCCCCAATCGGTTGTCCCGTAGAGGTTACCGTTTGAGCCCTGGATCATCGCAGCTGTCGGCGTATCGCCATCTGCGCAGTTGGTCTCTTTGCAGAAACTGTATATCGTGGTCAGTCCGCCCGCCGGGGTGATTTCGAACACGGTGCCGAGGGGGCCGTTCGCCCCGCCGTTTGAAGTTGTCCCGTAGAGGTTCCCGTTCGTGGCCTGTACCAGTCCCGCCTCCGGGTAAGCGCCGTCGGCACACAGGTTCAGGAGGCAGAAGCTATAGAGCGTTGTTAGCGCTCCGCTCGGAGTGATTTTGAAGACGGTCCCGCCGTCGTGCGCTCCTCCTCCGAGCGTTGTTCCGTAGAAGTCACCGTTGGTGGCCTGGATCACCCCGCCAATTGGGTTATTTCCGTCCGTGCAAACGTCGTTCAGGACGTTAGCGCAGAAGCTGTACAGCGTCGTCAGCACTCCGGCTGGGGTGATAGTGAAAACCGTCCCCGATCCATAAGCTCCGCCGGAGTAAGTGGTTCCGTAGAAATTCCCGTTGGTTGCCTGTACCAGCCCGGAAGGCTTGTCACCGTCGGGACATGATTGCTGGGGACAGAAGCTATAGAGGGTCGTCACAGTGCCACCCGGGGTCACCTTAAAGATCGTCCCCGACCCGTTGGCGCCTCCATAGTCAGTGACTCCATAGAGGTTCCCACTGAGGCCTTGGGCAAGCCCTCCTAGCGGAGTTGCTCCGTCCGCGTAATCGAAACTCAGCACAGTCGTGAAGGTCTGCCCAAGTAGGGCTGACGAGGTTAGGCCTGCGATGAAAATGGCGCAGGCCGCATTCGCGCGGTTCGATTTGCGCGCAAGGTCGAGGACTTGTTTCATGATTGTTCTCCGGGTTATCCACCCACCGGAAATTGTAGCCGCTGGTGCAGGCTCAAGGAAACAATTCGGCGCTTAGATTTATAATTCCACCATGGCCTTCTCAAAAATGCTCACCGTCCTGCAACATTTTCCCGACCGCCGCCTCGCCGACGTCGCGGGCGCTGTACGGCAGCAACTGGAGGACGCGGCATTCGCGCAGCGCGTAGCGCCGGGTGCCTCCATTGCCATCGGCGTGGGCAGCCGCGGAATCGCCAACATCGCAACCATCACGCGCGCAGCCGTCGAATATTGGAAATCGAAAGGCGCGCAGCCTTTTATTTTCCCGGCTATGGGGAGCCACGGCGCCGCCACCGCCGAAGGTCAGAGCGACGTCCTGGCGCACTACGGAATCATCGAAGAGACGGTCGGTTGCCCCATTCGCAGTTCTCTCGAAACTGTCGCGCTGGGAGCGACTCCCGAAGGCATTAACACCTTCCTCGACCGCAACGCTTCCCAAAGCGACGGCATTATGCTCATTGGCCGCGTCAAATGGCACACCGATTTTGAGGGCCGTCTGGAGAGCGGCCTTTTCAAGATGATGGCCATCGGCCTGGGTAAGTGGACCGGAGCCCAACACTATCACACCCACGCTTATAAGATCGGCCTGGAAGCCACCATTCGGTCTATCGGCCGCAAGATGCTTCAAACCGGCAAGATACTAGGTGGGTTGGCCATTTTAGAAGACGCTTATCACAATACCGCGCAGGTGACCGCCGTCCCGGTGGAAGTGATGGAGCAGCGCGAGGAAGAGTTACTGGCCCTGGTGAAAAGCTGGATGGGCAAGATTCCCATGGATCTCGATCTGTTGATCATCGATGAGAACGGAAAGAATATCAGCGGGGCGGGAATGGATACCAAGATTGTGAACCGCAGCGTGCAGGGCGGATCGAACCTGTGGGATGTCGCCCCGCGCATTGAGCGCGTTTTCGTGCGCAGCCTCAGCACCCAAAGCTATGGGAACGCAGCGGGAATCGGCATGGCCGATATCGTGACAGATCGGTTAGTCAATATGATTGATCTGAACTCCACCTACATCAACACGTTAACCGCATCGTCCCCCGGCTGCGGCGCCATTCCGATCCATTTCCCTACCGATAAGGAATGCATGGAACGAATTGCCGCCACGTGCGGGAGGTTAGAGCAGGCGGAAGTGCGAATGGGTCGAATCCACAATACGATGGAACTGACTCCGATCGTGTTGAGCGAAAATCTTCGCAGTGAGATTGAAGCCAATCCGTCTCTGGAAATTGTGGGTTCGGCTTACCATCTGGAGTTCGATGGAGACGGCAACTTACCGCCCATCAAAGTTCCTGAGCTCGCGCACTTAGAAGCTTCTCGACATGTTTCGCGATAACATCCACCTCGATGTTGACTAAGTCGCCGGGCTTGTGGAATTGCAGCGCCGTATTTTGATAAGTGTGCGGGATGATCGCGATGGAAACATCACGGCCGGAGATGGCGGCGATGGTCAGGCTGATTCCATCCACCGAGATGGATCCTTTTTCAACAAAATAGCGTACAAGGTTTTCCGGCAGCCGTATCCGAAGCCACCAGTTCTCGCCACCTAGAAGCTCGAGCCCCAGTATCTCCGCTTTACCATCGACGTGGCCCTGCACAAAATGCCCGCTCAGACGCGAGGACGGCAGCAGGGGACGTTCCAGATTCACGCGCGAGCCCATGATAAGGGCGCCGAGGTTACTGCGGTTGAGGGTTTCCGGAGCCAGGTCCGCCGAGAAAGAGCCCGGCTGAATGTCCAGCGCCGTGAGGCAGACCCCGTTCACCGAAATGCTGCTGCCTTCGGTCGCGTCGCTCAGTACGCGCGAACAACTCACTGTGAGGCGCGTTCCCGCTTGCCGCACGACGCCGATCTCTTCAATAATCCCTGTAAACACTTAGACCTGCCAGTCCTTCTCCAACCATCCTTCGACGGCGAATTCGTCGGTCGAGATGGAATGCAGCTTGATGTCGCGTGCGCGGATCGCTTCCGAGCGCGTGCGTCGCCCCACGCCGCCCGCCATGGAGAGGGATTGTGTGCCGCCCAGGATTTTCGGCGCGTAGTAGAAAAAGATTTTATCCGCGGCCTGTGCTTCCAGAATGGCCCAATTCACTTTGCTCCCTGCCTCCACGATCACGGAAAGAATCTGCTGCTGGCTGAGCCATTCGATGGCGCGGGGGATGTCGGTGCGGCCGCCGCGGCCATCGAACGTGAGGACGCGAATTCCACGCGATTCCAGAGCTTTCCGGCGCTCTTCGGACGCGGCCGAGGTGGTCACCACTACGACATTGCCGTCAGCTTGCTTGACCATACGCGAAGTCAGTGGAAGGCGAAGCTGCGAATCCAGCACCATGCGCAGCAAGGGCCGGGAGCGCTCCCGGCCCGTACGATCCGTCAGCAGGCAATCGTCCGCCATTACCGTTCCAATCCCGGTGAGCATGGCGTCGGATTCATGGCGAAGCTGCTGCACATGCCGCCGCGCCGTCTCGCTGGTCAGCCAGCCGCGGTTGTCATCCGGAGCG
>Ga0326727_10017665_pt1 | contig 14738 bp, 13 predicted proteins | sample MB2enrmetagenome_FD_207643 | JGI IMG/M metagenome (GOLD analysis project Ga0326727, IMG submission 207643) | Lab enriched peat soil microbial communities from McLean, Ithaca, NY, United States - MB29MY | ecosystem: Environmental > Terrestrial > Soil > Wetlands > Peat | place: USA: New York... | reverse complement strand
TTCACCTTCAGCGTTTTCAGAGGAAAACCTAATTCCCTGACATCGCGAGCGGCACGAGGAGGGTGCTCATATCCTGCCTTGCTTATCTCCTCGGTGGAGACCATCCCGTTCTTCACGAATGCGTCCAAAACAAACCGGGCACGCCTGTTGGTTACGCACTCAATCAATGCCTTGGTCGCCAGTGGAACTATCAGCGGCGGCTGCGTCGCCCTTGCGTCATCCATTCGGGAATTGTAGACGCCTTTCCAAGGTTGTCCCCAGTCCTATTCTCTCAGACCTGGAACCTGTGAGAACTCGGCCACATTGTGCGACCCGCCAGCAACCTGCTCTAGGAAGCAATCACCGGCAGCGTCGTCAGCCGCAGATGGGTTGCTCCGTACGGCAGCAGGGTCATGGTCGCGACCTTGCCCGGCGATTGCATCTCCGCCGCGCTCGGCAGGTCCGCCGGATTCTTCGGCGCCAGCTTTACATCCGCCGGCGGCGGCTCCAGCACCGGCTTCCAATCCGCCGCCCAACCGGGCAGTTCACGCAGGGGCACCGTCAACCGCACCGGCGTCGACTCCGCCAAAAACGGATTCTCCCCCATGGGCATCTCCTTCACCCGGATCTGCTTCGCCATCCCGGCCAGATCTTCTATCCCATACCGCCATTCGCTCTGCGGAAAGAACTCCACCGCAGGAAACCCCTGGACTTCGTTCCCCTTCAACGCGAGCTGGACCGCCTCCGGCTCCTGTGTGCTCTCCACCCGCCGCTCATCGATCTTCAGCGAGTACACCAGCGGCCCACGTCGAATCACCGCGGCAGCGCCCCCAAACCATCTCTCCACCACCACCTGCATCGGCAGGTGCAGCACAATCGTGTCCCCATCGCGGAACTCCCGCTTCACCGTCGCAAACGCCCCCGCCGCGCTTAAACCGCTGGCCCGGCCATTGATCCGGACCGTCGCCCCGTCGCACCACTCCGGCACCCGCAGATGCAGCGTGAAGGTCGCCGGCCGCTCCAGCTTCACCTTGAACGTCACCATCTCGCGAAACGGGTAATCGGTCTCCTCGCTGATCCGCACCAGCTGGCCATTGACCTTGGTATTGACCTCGCACGGCCCATACAGCACCGCCGCCAGTCCGTTCTCCGACCGCATCCACATCCGCGTCACATAGTTGGGCATCGCGCGGTTTACGTTCCCCGAACAACACTCCGTATCGTGCGCCGCACGGTAGGACATCCGCGTCATTGCGTCGCGCGGACAGCATGTGCTCGATGCCAGCACCTGGTTGGCGCTGGAAAAATACTGCAGTTGCCTGAAGTCCTTGGTCACGGCGCCCGGCAGCGCGTTGAAGGTGGCCCGCTCGATGCGGTCGCCCCACTGGCCGTCCCCGCTGGCCATCAGCATGGCTCCGAAGCTCCACGACCAATCCGTGATGTCGCAGGTCTCGTGCAGCGAGGCGAACGCCGCCGTCCCCAGGTACTCCGAACTGACGATCCCTCCATCCGGCATCAGGCTGTCCGCCAGCACCTTCGCATAGGCCAACCGCGCCAGCTCCAGGGCCTGCTCGTTCCCGGTATACGAATACATCAAGGGAAGCAGCTTCAACTGCTCTGCCGCGGTCACGCCATGCTCACGCAAGGGCGCGTCTCCGCGAATCTTTCCTTCCTGCGAGAAGGATTTGGAATCGCTGAAAAAATACCGGTCATAGGAAGCCTCGGCAAGTTCGCGCAGCCGCTCGTCGCCGCTTAGCCCATACAGATACAGCGCCTGCTCCGCCAGAAATCCATCCCGCCCGCCGCTCCCATGCGGAGTCAGCAGATAGTTCCGCAGCACCTCCACGGCAGCCGGATTGCCCGTGCCCGCATACTCGGCCATCAGCGCGCGCCCGGCGACCACGTTCGGCCACGCCCAGCTCGATTCTCCAATGTGGTCCGGCCCGCTGTGCGCCAGAACATACTCCATCAGCCCGGAAGGAATCCTCTGCGCCGCCGGATCATCGAGCAGAAACCCCAGACGCACCGAGCCGTCGAAGAAGTAGCTCGACTGTTCATACGGCCACCAGCTCTCGCCATGCATCACCGCTGGCGGAGGGATCTTTCCCGCCAGCATGCAGGTGTCGTACGGATAAGCCATGTTCTCCGGATGGCCGGTCAACCCTGCAAGCTGCCGCCCCAGCCATCCGCCAATCCATCCCCTTGCCTTGACCGCCCCCACCGGCAGCTCTGAGAACCGGCCAAAGTACTTGACCTTGAACTCGCCCGGCGCCGCAAACTCTGCTGTATCCCCCAGCACCTGGGCAATCAGCGCGCGGAGGCTGCCGCGCGCCAACAGAAGCCCTGCCCCTGCCCTGGACGAGCCGGCCAGAAATCCTCTTCGCGTTACCAGCATGGATCGTTCCTCATCCCGGGTGGAGCAGCAACGCAATTGTACCGTCGCTGCTTCGCGGCTCAATCCACCACCCAAACCACCAGCCTGCTTTAGCCGGTCGGCCTTCACACAGGCCGAGCCCGGTACGGGTACCCCTGGCGAAGAATGCGTTGACAGCGTTACTGAGCGGAGCTACTATCCGCACAAAAAGTCCGGAGGGAGCCGCCATGGAATCCCGGCCAAACCGTCACAGTATTCGCGAGTTTGTGGATAGCCTTGCCCCAGGCAGCCGAGTCATCTGGATTGCAAACGGTGCGATGGGTACTATCCAGCCTGATAAGACCATCCTCTGGGACGATGGTCACCACCTGACCCACAAGCAGATGAACAATACCCACGCCCTGCTGATTCACAGCGAAGCGGAGAAAATCACTTTGCAGGAAGCCCTCGCCAGCAGGGTAAGCTGCCTCAGGCGCGGCTGCACCCTGGTCCGCTGGGAGGCCGCTGGATGCAAGGAAGGTTTGGCCGAGCGGGTCTGCCCGCTGGCAGTCCTTTCCGAGCCCGAAATTCCGCCCGTAACCGCCCACAGAAGGCGTCACCCAAAGTCCGCGCGCGCCCAAGCAAACCATTCTGGATGAGCTGTTTGCCGGCATCCGTCCGGGGAGCAAGTCGCGCTATTCGTCGCCTTCGCGCAGCTTGGCCAGTACGCTGAAGTCTTCCAGCGTCGTAGTATCGCCGCGCACCTCGCCGGTGGTCGCAAGTTCACGCAGCAGCCGGCGCATGATCTTGCCGGATCGCGTCTTGGGCAGCATCTGAGTAAAGCGCAGGTCGTCGGGCCGGGCCAGCGCGCCAATCTCTTTGGCCACCCATTTCCGCAGCTCCTGGCGCAGCTCCTCGGTCGGTTTCTGTCCATGGTCCAGCGTGACGAATGCGGAGATCGCCTGCCCCTTCAGGTCATCGGGCCGGCCCACCACCGCCGCCTCGGCCACGTTGGGGTGGGCCACCAGCGCCGACTCGATCTCCATTGTGCCCAGCCGGTGTCCGCTGACGTTGATCACATCGTCCACCCGGCCCATCAGCCAGTAGTAGCCGTCGGCGTCCCAGCGCGCGCCGTCTCCGGTAAAGTAGCTGCCCGGAACGTCGGAGAAGTAAGCCTGCTGGTACCGCTCCGGGTCGCCCCAGATGCTGCGCGCCATCGATGGCCACGGCTTGCGCATCACCAGCAGCCCGCCCTGCCCCGGCGGCACCGGCATGCCCTCGCGGGTCACCACCTCGGGAACGATCCCGAAGAACGGCCGCGTCGCCGAGCCCGGCTTGGCCGGGACCGCTCCGGGAATGGGAGCGATCATGATGGCGCCTGTCTCCGTCTGCCAGAAGGTGTCGACGATGGGGCAGCGCTCCTTGCCAATCTCGCGGTGGTACCACATCCACGCCTCGGGATTGATCGGTTCGCCCACCGTCCCCAGCAGCCGCAGCGAGGCCAACGAGTACTTATGCACCCACTCGTCGCCCCACTTGATGAAGGCGCGGATCGCCGTCGGCGCAGTGTAGAAGATGGTCACCTGGTGGTCGTCGATGATCTTCCAGAAGCGGTCGCTGGCGGGGAAGTTCGGCGCGCCCTCGTACATCAGCACGGTCGCCCCATTCTGCAGCGGCCCATACACCACGTAGCTGTGGCCAGTTACCCAGCCGCAGTCCGCCGTGCACCAGTAGACATCGTCCTCGCGCAGGTCGAAGACGTACTTGCTGGTCAGGTACGTCTGCACTGAGTAGCCGCCGGTGGTATGCACCAGCCCTTTGGGTTTCCCGGTCGTCCCCGAGGTGTAAAGGATGTAGAGCAGGTCCTCGGCGTCCATCCACTCCGCCGGGCAGACCGGCTCGGCGGCGGCCATCAGGTCGTGCCACCATCGGTCGCGGCCGGGCTTCATCCCCACCAGTTGCCCGTCCTCCGGGGCGCGCCGGTAGACGACCACATTCCGTACCGTCGGGCAACGGTCGATTGCCTCGTCCACGATCTCCTTCAGCCTTACTTCGACGCCGCGCCGGTAGCTCACATCCTGGGTCAGCACGGCGACGCACGCCGAATCGTTCACCCGGTCGACGATCGCCTGCGCTGCGAAGCCACCGAAGATCACCGAGTGCACCGCGCCGATCCGCGCGCACGCCAGCATCGCTATCGCCAGCTCGGGGCACATCCCCATGTAGATCGCCACCCTGTCGCCGCGCTGGATCCCCAGCCCTTTCAGCACGTTGGCGAACTGCTGGACCTGCGCATGAAGCTCACCATAGGTGACCCTGCGCACCTCGCCGGGCTCACCCTCCCACAACAGTGCCACCTTGTCCCGCCGCGCGCCGTTGGCGTGCCGGTCCACGCAGTTGTGGCTCAGGTTCAGCTTGCCGCCAACGAACCACTTCGCATGCGAAATGTCGCCTGCGAAGACCTCCGTCCAGGGCGCGAACCACTCCAGTTCGCCTGCGGCCTCGGCCCAAAAAGCCTCCGGCTGCTCGACACTGTGCCGGTACATGATCTCGTACTGCTTCAGGCTCTTGACGTGAGCCTTCGCCGCGAACTCGGCGGGAGGTGGAAACACCCGGTTCTCCCGCAGCAGCGATTCCATGTTCGTTCCGTCCGACGTATGCACGCACCCATCCCCCGTTGTGGTTATGTCGGCGACCTGATCTCGCCCAACTTTGCTTCGCAGAAACAGAGGGTACGCTAAGCCAACTGTGATGGGCAAACCTTTCGGGCCCAGCCGTTCACTGCTACACTTGGCCGCATGAACGTCCTGTGGCCGGCTGCGATCGGATGCTTCCTCGGCTTCTTCTTCGGCGTGGGCTGCGCGCTCGCCGTGATGCACTCCATCTACATGGGCGGATACCGCGCCGCGGTCAAGGACACCACCCTCTACCCGCCGCCCGTGCGCCTGGTCAAGGAGCAGATCAAGCTCTCCCGCTGATGCGGCGCGATCAGGGCCCATCGCCCTGGGGAACGATGCGCGAGGTGACCTCCAGCTTGTGATAGTTCCGATAGGTGGCGCTAAACGACCACTCGGTAGCGTGGAAGGTCCCCGGACTGCTGGTGGCACGGGAGATGATCGTGGCGGGCATCCAAAAGGTCTCTCCGTTCAGCAGGACCGGCGCATAGTCGACGGAGAGAACCCACTCACCCTTGGTCGGAGAGTTGTAAGTGTCTCCGGGGATAATGGTGTGATGGGGGATCGTGAGCTCCATGCGGATTATCTGCATGGTCGCGGGGTCGATCAGAACGCGCCCTTTGCCGTCCTCGCGGAGCAGGCATCCGCCCGCGTTCTCCGGAGTCAGCACACTCGCGAAGCGGACGACGATCGGCGCCTTCTCATCGTTGCGCCTGCCTCGCTCCAGCGTGTAGTTCATGCAGGTTTGCTGGCTGACCGAGACTACGGCGAGGCTGCCCTCGAATGCGCCCTGGAGCAGGCTTGGGCCGTCAATCTCCTGGGACTTTGACGGCCGGCCGTTGACGGTCTTGACCTCGCGCGATTCTTCTAGACTGGTTGTGTGGTCGCGGTTGACCACGCGCTTGAGACGGAAGACGGAATCCGTAACCGTCTCCCGGTCGTGCAGGTCGGGAACCAGCCGCGAGACGATATGTTCATCGCAAAAAAAGCTGGGCACATCCGAATCGTATTGGTCTAGGTTTTTCTGCAGCCGCTGGATGACTTCGTCGAGCGTGGGCGGCTTCACCTGCTGGGCGACCGCCGAATAGGCCGCTGCTAGAAGCGCGAAGACCGCAAGAATCCTGGACCTCTCATGCATCCGGCCAATCCCGGTTTTCACCGGCCGCCAACTTCCCGACTCGCCGACTCGCTGTCCGTCACGCATACCGCTTCTGCTGCCATTCCCAGGCGCTGGCGATGATGGTGTCCAAATCCGCGAACTGCGGCCGCCAGCCCAACTCCTGCTTGATCTTCTCCGAGCTCGCCACCAGCACTGCCGGATCGCCCGCCCGCCGCGGCCAATCCTCCACCGGGATTGGCCGCCCAGTCACCCTGCGCGCCGACTCGATCACCTCGCGCACGGTAAAGCCCTGCCCATTGCCGATGTTGTAGATCAGCCGGTCGCGACCCTCCAGAGCAGCCAACGCCAACAGGTGCGCGTCGGCCAGGTCGCGCACATGGATATAGTCGCGGATGCAGGTTCCGTCCTTGGTGGGGTAGTCGTTGCCGAAGATCTTGATGCTTGGCCGCCGCCCCAGTGCGACGTCCAGCACCAGGGGTATCAAGTGGGATTCCGGCTCATGCGCCTCCCCGTAACCTTCGATCGCGCCGGCCACGTTAAAGTAGCGCAGGCTGGCGTAGCGCAGGCCGTGAATCTGGTTGAACCAGCGCAGCATGTGTTCCACCAGCAGCTTGCTCTCGCCGTACGGGTTGGTGGGCTCCAACTTCGCATCTTCCAGGATCGGGGTGCTCACCGGCTCGCCGTAGCAGGCCGCCGTCGAGCTGAACACCAGCCGTTTGTGCCCCGTGGCCAGCATGGCCTCCAGCAGGCTCAGCGTCCCCGCCGTGTTGTTGCGGAAGTAGATCTCCGGCCGGACCATGCTCTCGCCCGCCTCAATCAGCGCTGCAAAGTGCATCACTCCGTCAAAATGCCCGAGCAGGAGACACTCCCGCAGCAGCGAGCGGTCCGCCAGGTCGCCCTCGATAAAGTCCGCTCCGGACGCCACCGCGGAGCCCTTGCTGTGACACAAGTTGTCATAGATGGTGACCGAATGTCCGCCAGCCAATAGAAGTCTTGCCACGGTGCCACCAATATAGCCGGCGCCGCCTGTCACCAGAATCCTCATCGTTTCTCCCACGCGCAGCACTCCACGCTACAACCAAAGTATAGGTTTTTGAGCGCAAAAGAGTGATTTCGCCCACACCTGGGTTCATAGAAGATGTCAGAGGAACATAAGAAAGGGAAACCGGACTATTGGCGGGTCGCTGCCCAGTTCTTAGGATCGCGTCCCGGACGCAAACGCAACAGTGGTATGCTCGGGTCAAATCGCCCCCGGCGGGTTGCGGATGACATCGGTAACCGAGCTCAGCGGATCGCTCGGCGCATTGGAGGAATTCTCCACAATTGAACGTTTTTCAGGGATTTGTGCATACTTCCATTCACCATACGGGATCAAGAAGTGGTCTAATAGGGGTCGATTGGAAGCGCAGTTTGTTACTTCGGGGTCATAAACTGCGTCATACTTAATCTCACTACGCCGCTCCTTTTAGAGCGACTGACAAAAAGGATCGTTCCCGATATGGCAGCCCCACTTCGAAGCGCAATTCCCGGCCAGCCGCAAAGTATGCAGTTCGCCCATTTCGGCGTGCTCGATACCGGAGGCCAGAGCAAGGCCTCGACCGTCACCTCGCTGATGGTCAATCTGCTCATTGCATTCGTCATCATCGTGATCGGCGCCGCGAACAGGAAGATGATCGATGCCAACCATCGGCTCACCGAACTGGTAATGCCGGTAACGGAAAAGAAGCCGGATCCGCCCAAGCCGAAGGTCATTCCGCCCAAGCCCAAGCTGCCCGACCTTCCCCAGATTGCCAAGGTGGAAGAGCCCAAGATCAGGGTACCCATCATTAAGCCGCCTGACGTGCCCAAGCCGCCCACCGTCAAGATGGATACCCCCAAACCCGTTCTGGATACGCCCAAGCCCGCCAAGGTCATTGCCATGGCCGCTCCGGTGGCCGTGAGCCTGGCGCATCCTGAAGCGGCCTCGGTTCCCAATCACGACCCGCATCCATCCGCGGTTCAGATCGGGCACCCGGATATGCCCTTCAAGGATCCCAGAGGCGCTGCGGTCTCACCGGTGAACCTCAATTCAGGATTCGCCGGGATGAATAGCGCCAATACCGGGCACGGACCGGCGGCCACCAAAGTGAACTTTGGCAACGGAAGTCCCGATAGTACTTCGATCAAGGGCAACGGCGTCGTTGCGGTGGCGGGCATCCCGCACGGCGTCCCGCAGGGGACTGGCACCGCGCACAGCGCCGACCAGGTCAGCCTGGGCCAGCAGGTACCGCCGCCGGCGCCGAAGGCCGCGGTCGTCAATCCCTCGGCGCTGGGTAAGCCCGCTAAGGTTACCGCCAAACCAAAGCCCGAGTACACGGCCGAGGCGCGTCAGTTGCATATCGAGGGCACGGTCGTCCTCCGCATCCGGGTTTTGCCGAATGCCTCGGTCGAGGTCCTGGGCGTGGTCAGCGGTCTTGGCCACGGGCTCGACGAATCGGCAAAGCGCGCCGTGCTGAACACAAAATTTGAACCCGCCACCGATGCGTCGGGGAATCCCATCGCATGGGATGGAATTGTCAATGTTGCATTTCAACTTGCGGGCTAATGTGCCGATAGATAGATGGCTGGTTTTGTAACTGGTTTTTCTTTTTGTACCAATTGCAGTGGAAACACGCTGATTCTACAAATGAAGGTGGCTTCGAGCCACCAACAGGGAGCCGCTCATGATGATTTCTCTTGCTCGAACCACCGCTGGTGCAACGTTGTTGGCATTTCTCCTCGCGGCATCCTCTCCGGCCCCGGCCGGCGCGTCTGTCTTCGGCAAGAAGAAGATCCAACAGGACACGACTCCGGGCCGCAAGCTGACCCCGGCGCAGAACGCCCTCATCGACAAGGCCATCGTCCGCGAGAAGGAAGTGGTCAAGGTCGTCAAGGAGCGCGCACCCCTGGTCGAGACCTATATCCAGAACATGAAGCCGGACCCGATCCTGCTCCAGGTGCCAGAGTCCGACCAGCACTTCCTGGCGCGCGTCGACTTCAGCAAAGTCATCAACGACGACGCCTACAAGGAGAACAAGGGCAACTTTGAGTCCAAGAAGGGCCACCTCGCCTTTATGAACTCCTTCAAGGCCCTGGGCTCCATCTCCAGCAGCCTTCGCCTCACCTTCCGCGACTCCGGATTCGTCCAGATGATCCTGATGGACTCGAACGACTTCGATCGCCAGCACTACACCTTTACCTTTATCCGTAACGACTTCCTCGGCAGCATCCCCACCGCCGTCTTCGACGTCGCTCCGGTCAGCGGCAAGCGCGAGTTCGGACGCTTCTTCGGACGCGTCTGGGTAGAGACGCGCGACGGCAACGTGGTCCGCTTCAACGGGGACTTCGCCGGCACCGAGCAAACCATCAAGGAGTTCTACCACTTCGACAGTTGGCGCACCAACGTGCAGCCTGGCCTGTGGCTGCCCACCTCCTTCTACGTCGAAGAGAGTGACCCCAAGAGTCCCGAGAGCACGCTGAAATTCAAGGCCATCAACTATGTCTGGGGCTACGTTCTCAAGGTGCCGGATAACAATGCCGAGAACACCTCGCTGGACGTGGTCAACGCCCAGGACGTCTCCAACGATGCTCCCGACCTCAGCCCGCTCGGCGCGCAGCGTGAATGGGTGCAGCAGGCCGAGGACAACGTCATCGAACGGCTCTTCCAGGCCGGCTTGCTGGATGCTCCCAGCGACTTCGATAAGACCCTCGAAGCCCTGGCAAACAACATCCTGGTCTATAACAACATCCAGACCAGCCGCCCGATCCGCGTCCGAACCCTGCTCACCGAACCGCTCGAATCGCTCGCCGTCGGCAACACCATCATCCTGTCCAAGAGCCTGATCGATACCACCAGCGTCATTACCGCCGATGGCGCGCAGCAGATGGGCAACCTGAACGCCATCCTTGCCTTCCAACTGGCGCATATCATCTTGGGCCATCGCCTGGACACCAAGTACGCCTTCAGCGATCGTCTGCTCTTCCCCTCCACCTCGGTCTTTGAGCGTATCCCCATGCATCATACCGACAAGGACAACGAAGAGGCCGCCAAGAAAGCCCTGGATCTGTTGAACGCCAAGGAACTGGCCGGCGGCCAGCAGTACTTCGGACTCTACCTGGAGCAGCTGCAGCAACGCGTCAAGACGCTCCCCGCACTCAACACGCCAATGATCGGCGACGCCCTGATCAAGAGCGACAAGGACACCACCTTCTGGATGCAGGCCATGGTCCCGAAGGGCGTCAAGCTGGATATGAAGGACCTCAAGCAGCAGGCTGCCATGCCTTTGGCCAGCTTCCTGCGGTTCGATCCCTGGACCGACCAGGTGGTGCAGATGCATACCAGCTTCGAGCCCATCCTCAGCGAGCGCGACAAGATGCCGTTCGAGGTTGAGCCGGTTTACCTGAAGCTGGCATACTACGCGGCCCCTGCGACAACCCCTGGTCCCGCGCCGGCAACTGGAGCAGGAGCGCCGGCATCGGGTGCTCCTCCGGTCCCGCAGTCGGCTACCGCTACTCCCGCGACCGCAACCGCAGAGAACGGGGCCCAGCCACCTGCACCTGCGGCGGCAGTTCCCCCGCAGTAATCCAATCGCTTTAGCGCGGGTGCGGAGTTCCGCGCCTCGCGGAAGACTTGTACCAGCCGGAACCGCAGATGCCGCACAGAACGACTGCTTTACTTGCCCAGGAGACGGAATGCTGAAGACCTTAATCACGATCGGCTCACTTGCAGGTGTGCTTTCACTCGCCGCGGTGGGGCATACCCAGGCGATGCCTACCGCGGTCGCCAAAGGCGCCCTTCAGGTCGGAGGCGGGTACTCCTACGGGATGCCGGACTATGCTCAGAAGAACATCCAGGGCATCTCCGGATTCGTCGACTATAACGTGAGTCTGCACCTCGGCGCCGAAGCGGACATCCACTACATCAGCGTCAGCACACCCTCCGACCTCGGCGAAAACAGCTACCTCGTCGGCCCCAGATTCACCTACCCTCGCGGCCGGTTCAGCATCTACGGCAAAGCACTGTTCGGGATCGGCAGCATCGTCATCCAGGAGGCGGCGGACAATCCCGAGGGCGGTGCCGGCAATTACTTCGCCTACGCCTTAGGCGGCGGACTCGACGTCCTGGCCACCAAGCACATCGTGGTGCGCGCGATCGACTTCGAATATCAGCACTGGAGCTATGGATCCGGTCTGACCCCGGTCGCGGTCACGGTGGGTGCGGCCTACCGGTTCCGCTGAGGCTTGCGCGGTTTTCCTTCACGGAAAACTGCCGCCGCAAAAGCACTAAGGGCACAGCAACTGGTAAACCGCTCTATAATCGCTCTCGTTGCCTCTTAAGCTGCCCACCAACGGCGTACCCCTCTGGATCGAACGATTAGCGCTGGCGTTGCTGATCGGAGGAGCATCCACGCTCAACGGCCAGGCTTTGCCAACCGCGTCGCGCGTCGCCGACGCCCAGATCGGCGTAGGCTACAGCCCGGCCAAGTCGGGCTACGGCCAGCAGACCTTCCAGGGAGTCGGCGCCTACGCGAACCTGGATTTCACCCTCCACCTCGGTCTGGAAGCCGAGTTTCACCAGATCAACAGCACCAGCAGCGATCAGTCCTATCAAAGGACCTACGCGATTGGGGGCCGGTACTTCCGCACCTATGGTCCACTGGTACCTTACGCCAAGGCCATGATTGGGCGCGGCGACTTCAATTATCCCTTCGGCGCCACCAACCTCGGCTACAACCTGTTCGCGGGCGGCGTGGGTGCGGACATCAAGCTTGGCACCTACCTCCGCGTCCGCGGCGAATATGAGTTCCAGAAGTGGTCCAGCTTCCCCAACGGAGGCCTGACCCCAGGCATCTTCACCCTGGGTGTCGCCTATCACTTTGCCGGCAAACCCGGATACCGGTACCGGTAGCCCAACTGGCCGGCAACCGGCAACGAACAGCCTTAGAAGTGATACGCCACGCCGAACACCGGCATGGATATGATCTCGTAGCGGTTGGCGTTCAGGATGCCGACCCCGAAGCTCGGTGTCTTGGTGACATAGCCCCGATACTCAACCCGAATGTCGAAGCTGGGGCTCAATTCATACGCCAACCCGCCGCCCATCAAACCGGCAATGCCCTTGCTGCTCTTCGTGCCCAGTTGGTTCGTCTCATTGTCCAGGACCGGGGTAAAGATCAGGGTGCCGATGCCGACCTCGGCGAAGGGGCTGTAGCGCTTGAAGTTGAGACTGTAGACATACGCCCCGGTGGCCTCTTGCTGGCGTGAGTGGATCCGGTAGAAGCCGATAGGGCCATCCGCGCCAGAGGCGAGCGTTCCCCCCAGGGTGCATTGGTCACCGTGGGTGCAATACTTCTGATTGTCCTGAGCGAAACTGTAGTTCAGTTCGAGCGCGCTATGCGGGGTCAGCATGTACCGGTAGCTCAACAGCAGCCCCGCCGCGCCCGTCATACTCTGTGTCACCTGCGAAGGACTGTGGATCGTAGGACCGAAGAGCCCCGCGCCGCTGAAGCTCACATCCTGCCGGCTCTCCTGCGCAACCCCTGCAGCGGCCGAAAGCATCAGCGCGCCCAACAACATCGTCTTCTTCATTCTTCGTTTCTACCCCTTCTCGTTCCTTCGCACCCGGCCCGCCCACCCCAATCCAATGCGGCATTGCATGGCAATCAGGACCGGCGCGGTCACTCCCATCATTGTACCCGCAGCTTGGGTCTCGTGGAGCGCGGCCGCCCAACTGACGCAAGAAGGCCGGGGATTCATACCACCTCCCCGGCCCTTTTCGCCGTCTTTGACGCAACTACTGCTGAGGTGGTGGAGGAGGTGCCGCTCCACCGCCACCGCCGCCGCCAGGACCGCGGCCCTGCGGCATCGAGGCGATGTATGCATCGAACTTCGGCTTCTGATCGTCCGTCAGCAACGCCTTGATCTTGGCATTCTCGTCCGTGCGCATCGCCATCATCTTGGTGCGCATGTCCGGATCCTGCGACGCGCGCAGATCGGCCATCTTCTTTGCGTCGTCCGTAAGGATCGCCGTGATCTTCGTCTTCTGGTCGTCCGTCAGCGTTACGGCCTTGTCGATCGCGGCCACGCGCGCTTCCGGGGTCATCCCGCCACGGCCACCGCCGCCACCGCCCTGCGCCATCATCGGCACCGTGCATAGCGCGGCGCTACACATTGCCACTGCGCCTGCGCGCATGGCATACCTGCGAATCATATTCATCTTCATTTGCGTCATCTCCAGTGTCGATTCCGGCATACTTTCTCCGGCGGACAAGTCTACCGCTACAGACGAGCCACTTGCCAATTTTGTTTGGAAATGGGAAAACATTTTTTCTCCGCCCTTAAATCCCCCGCTCCGGATGAAAACTATACGGATCGCCATGCGCCGCCGCATACCCCTCCACCACCTTCAGAAACGCCGTCGCCACATGCGACAGGCTGGCCTGCCGCCGGTACACCAGCCGTAGCCGCCGCTCGAGCTGCAGCTCCCGTACCCGCACCCGCACCAGCGCGCCGCTGGCCAGCTCCGTTCGCACCGTCAACCCCGGCACCAGCGCCACCCCGTTGCCCATCTCCACAAACCGCTTGATCGCCTCCAGCGACGGCAGCTCCACCCCCATGCGCAGCGGCGTCTTGTGCCGGCGGAAGGTCTCAATCACCTTCTGCCGCTGCGGCGAAGAGATATTGTGCGCAATAAAGTTCTGCGTCCCCAACTGCCCGATCGACACCTCGCCCGCCTGCGCCAGCGGGTGCTTCGGATTCACCACCAGGTCCAACTCGTCCCGGTACACCGCAATCGACCGGATCTGCGGATCGTCCGGCCGGAAGCTGAGCACCCCAATCTCCACCGAGTGCAGCAGCACCTCGTCCGCGATGCGGCTGGCCAGCGCCCGCTGCACCGTCACCTTAATCCGCGGGTTCCTGCGCCGGAACTCATCCAGCAGCGGCAGCAGATAGAGGCAGGTGTACTCGTTCGCCGCCAGGTTCAGCCGCCCGCGATGCAGCTCGCGCAACTCGCTCAGCGCGCCCGTCGCCTCGCTGCGCAGATTCAGCAGCTTCTGCGCATACTCGCGCAACACCTCGCCCGCATCGGTCAGGGTGCCGTCGCGCGAAGGCCGTTCCAGCAACACCTCGCCCAGCTCCGCCTCCAGTTTGGCGATGGCCTGGCTCACCGCCGGCTGGGTGCGATGCAGCCGCTTGGCTGCGCGCGAGAAGCTGCGCTCCTCCGCAACCGCCAGAAACGTCTCCAACTGAAACAGATCCATTGCCCGTCGCCTTCCCGACACAACCTCTAAGCGCGAATAGCTGAATTAGAATTAATGATACTCGCGCCGAATAGTATAAGCCCGCGTTATTCTAATCTTCACCGAGGAACCCGAGGCCGCACCATGTCCGAACCCATCACACTCGATCCCACCCCCAACCCGCAGGCGCCCCGCGTCTACTTCTTCGACACCACCCTGCGCGACGGCGAGCAGTCGCCCGGATGCACCATGCACCGCGCCGAGAAGCTGCGCATGGCCCACCAGATCGCCGCCCTCGGCGTCGACATCCTGGAGGCCGGCTTCGCCATCGCCTCCGAGGGCGACTCGGAGTC
>Ga0326727_10017663_pt1 | contig 14739 bp, 16 predicted proteins | sample MB2enrmetagenome_FD_207643 | JGI IMG/M metagenome (GOLD analysis project Ga0326727, IMG submission 207643) | Lab enriched peat soil microbial communities from McLean, Ithaca, NY, United States - MB29MY | ecosystem: Environmental > Terrestrial > Soil > Wetlands > Peat | place: USA: New York... | reverse complement strand
CGCGGCGTGGTCTGCATGCCGCCCATGTACATCAACGCCGGCGCCTGGGTGGACGAGGGCACGATGGTGGATTCGCACGCCCTCGTCGGCTCCTGCGCGCAGATTGGCAAGCGCGTCCATCTCAGCGCCGCCGCGCAGATCGGCGGCGTGCTCGAGCCGGTCAACGCCAACCCTGTCATCATCGAAGACGACGTGCTGGTAGGCGGCAACTGCGGCGTCTACGAAGGGACCATGGTGCGCAAGGGAGCGGTGCTGGCCGCCGGAACCATCCTCACCCGCGGAACCCCGGTCTTCGATCTGGTCAACGGCGCCATCCTGCGCGCCGAAGAAGAGTTGCCGCTCATCATCCCCGAGAACGCGGTGGTCGTCCCCGGTTCCCGCGCCGTTTCCGCCGGCAAGGGTCATGAACTGAGCAGGGAGTGGGGCCTGAGCCTCTACGCGCCGGTGATCGTAAAGTATCGCGACGAAAAAACCGGCCTGAGCACCGCGCTTGAGGACCTGCTGCGCTGATTCGCAATGGCGAACAAAATCATGCCCGAGCGGCAGCTTGTAACTATTGATTCCCCCTGTATACCGTGCTTGCCAATCACCTGCTCAATCTTTTAATACATATAACGGCTTACAAGTGCTTGCGTGAAAAGGGGAAATGCTCTGGGCGCGACCCTGTGGACTAGAGCATTATTCAGGAAAGGAGCCATCGAGGATGCCGTTCATTGTCTGGACGAGTGAAATGAGCTTGGACGTTAAGATGCTGGATAACGACCATAAAAGGCTGGCCATCCTCATCAACGAACTGCACGACGGGCTTCTGGATGGACGCGCCAAGGAGGCGCTCGAAGGCATTTTTGAAGAGCTTGTCGCTTACACCCGCATTCACTTTGCCCATGAAGAGCAGCTTCTTTCCGTAGCCGGTTCCAGCGGCGCTGAAACGCATAAACAGAAGCATAACCACGAGTTCGAGCAGATCCTGGATCTGCAGGTGCACTTCAGGAGCGCAACAGAATCAGCAGCCTATTTTGAGGTCTTGGATAAGCTCAGGGACTGGCTCTTCGCGCATACCGCAGGCATCGATAAGGAATCCGTGGCGCATCTCAAAGTCACGGGAGTCGATTCGATTATGGCCGGGTGGAAAGAACCGGAATAGCCGGCGCTCCAACCCATAGTGGTGCAAGGGACTTGGCCGGCATAGCCGGATAGGGAACTGCCCCCCATCCACCCCCAAAATGAGGTTTTGATCCCCGCCGGCCGGGCAGCCTTCCGTCAGTGGAAATAAATACAATCCAGTGCGGCAACAGGAACATCAACTACATTGCGGAACCGCTCTGATTCGCACGAGCGGGTAGAAATAATCCGGGTGTAAGCTTGCTCAGGCCGCCTGTACTGCATAAGGTGTGCCCTTTTCCAGCGAGTAAGACCTATTCTGGAAGCCCCAGTCCCTTAGTTAAGTTTGTAGCTTTGTCGCGCCTGCCAATCGCTCCCCGGAGCCTTGGGCGGGCGATCTCTTTTGCAATGAGCTGCACAGGACAGCCAGATGTCTGTGCGCAATCGTAAAAACACAAATATCAGGACAGGAGGGTCGCATATGCCTCTTATTGTCTGGACCGATCACATGAGCGTGGGCGTGAAGCTGCTGGATAACGACCACAAAAAATTGGTGCTCCTGGTTAACAATCTCCACGATGGTGTTGTGGCCGGCCATGCCAGGCCGGAGCTCGAAAGTATCTTTGCCAAGCTGGTCGATTTCACCCGCCTTCACTTTTCCCATGAAGAGCGGCTCCTTGCCGAAACCGGATATCAAGGCTGGGCGGCGCACAGGCAAGAGCATAACCAACTGCTCGATCAACTCATCGAAATGCAAGCGCGCTTCTTGAGCGGCGCGGATGGGGCCAAAGATCAGGATGTGATGAACCAGCTCAGGACTTGGCTCTTCAAGCACACCCATGGCGCGGATCAGGATTTCGTCTCGCATCTCAAAGCAAAAGGTGTCGATTCGATTCTGGCCGCGTGGGACGAGCCGCAAAATGTCGCGCGGGATAAACCAGCCATTCAGCCTTGAGCGGCGCAAAGGGCGCGGCCGGGACTAGCTGGCTACAATCTTGCCGGCGTGTGCCCCGGCTCCAGCTGTTAGATAGAAGTATGCCAATTGAGCAGATTGAGCCATCTCTATAAGCCAATTGGTGTTAGCATCGAATATGACCGATGCAGAATAAAAAGCTGAAAATCATTCCCCTGGGTGGACTCGGCGAGTTCGGCATGAACTGCCTGGCCATCCGTTGGGAAGACGACATTATCGTGATCGATGCCGGGCTGATGTTCCCGGAGTCGGAGTTGCTGGGAGTGGATATCGTTGTCCCCGATATTACCTACCTGGTGGAAAACAAGGCGCATGTCCGCGCCATCATCCTCACCCACGGCCACATGGACCACATCGGCGGCCTGGCCTGGATTCTCGGCGAGATCAAGGTTCCGGTCTACGCCACCGAGTTCACCCTGGCCTACGTCGAGGGAAATCTCGAAGAGAACCAGCTGCTCGACGAGACCGAGCTGATCGAGATCGTGCCCCGGGAAAAATTCACCATCGGCCCCTTTACCATCGAACCGATCCACGTGACCCACTCCCTGGTGGACGCCGTTTCGTTGGCCATCGAGACCCCGGTGGGCATCATCATTCACACCGGCGACTTCAAAATCGACCTCGCGCCCCTGGACGGCAATCTCTTTGACCTGCATACCTTTGCCGAGTACGGCAAGCGCGGCGTGCTGGCCCTGCTGCAGGACTCGACCAACGTCGAGCGCTCCGGCTACACGCCCTCGGAGTCGGCCGTCATTCCCCGCCTCGACGAGATTTTTTCGCGCACCAAAAAGAAGCTCTTCTTCACTTGCTTCTCCTCGTCCATTTACCGCATCCGCATCGCTCTGGACCTGGCCCGCGCCCATGGCCGCAAGGTGGCCGTCATCGGCCGCTCCATGATGGAGTCAACGGAGATCGCGCAGGACCTGGGCCACATCGAAGTTCCCCAAGGCCTCATCATCAATCCCGGCCAGATGCGCGACTACGCGCCCGAGCAATTGATGCTGCTCATCAGCGGCACCCAGGGCGAGCCCATGAGCGCCCTGAGCCGCGCCGCCGTTGACAACCACAAGCACGCTCGCATCGAGCCGGGCGACACCGTCGTTCTCAGCTCGCGCATTATTCCCGGCAACGAGAAAAGCATTTTTCGAGTGATCGACCACCTCTATCGCCGCGACGCCAACGTCATCTACGACAACGGCTCCAACGGACTGATTCACGTCAGCGGCCATGGCTCGCAGGAAGAGATGCGCCTGCTCATCAATCTCGTCCGCCCCAAATACTTCATCCCCGTCCACGGCAACTACGGCAACCTGCACAAGCACGCCCGTCTGGCCATGGACACCGGCGCCGTGGAGCACGCCATGGTCATCGAAGACGGCGATGTCCTGGAGCTGGACAAGAATGAAATCCGCAAGCACGACAAGGTCGCCACCGGGCGCATTCTCATCGACTCCGGCTCGTCAACCGATGTGGTCGAGGACCTGGTGCTGCGCGACCGCCGCATTCTCTCCGAGGACGGCATCGTGATCGCCTTGCTGGCCATCAACAAGCGCACCGGCAAGGTGGAGCAATCGCCCGAGGTGGTGATGCGCGGCTTCGGCGGCGCGGACATCACCGAGCAGGCCCGCGAACTGGTTCTTAAAACCCTTGACGGCCTCACTACCGAGGAAAAAGCCGATTACGGCATGGTCAAGGAAAAGGTTCGCGCCGAACTCAAGCGCCTCATACAGAAAACCACTGGCCGCCGCCCCATGATTATGCCCGTCATCCTGGAAATCTGACGACAGTTAGCCATTTACAACGAAATGTCATGTCCTAATTTGATTTGTTTGCATGATATGCGACTCGATGGCATTCTTTGCAACGGCAATGCCTACCGCCCTGATTTGGCCCATGAGTTCGGTCTCGTGGAAAATCGTCGAGTGGTTTCCAGCGCTTGCATGTAGAACATACTTTTCCTCGAATCCCTTTGGATACGATAATCGCCATCTATTTATCCTCCTAAAGCGAGGCAGAATCCACCCCAAATTCTACGCTAACCTTCCATTTTCCATCAGATTGGGCGGATAATAGAAACACAGGAGGCGCCGCCATGACGATTCAACTCGAACTCGACCCGGAGACCGAAGCCCGCTTGAAGGCACAGGCCATTCGGCATGGCGTTGCGCCGGAGCAATACGCCAGCGAATACCTGCGAGATAATTTGCCAAACTACGCCACTGGCACGGGCAGGCTGAAGCCCGGAGACGTGGACGAGTTTTTGAAAGTGATGACCGCGGGATCGGAACATTTGCCTATACTGCCACCGGAGGTTAATGACCGGGAAAGCTACTATGAGGATCGGTGGTAAATGTCTGGCGAACGCTATCTGATCGACAGCAATGTTCTGCTCCGCTCGGTTCATCCCGAAGGCTCGGAGTTCCGGGTTGTTGATCGAGCTATCCATCGTCTCGAGGAGACAGATGACACGCCTTGCTACACCTCGCAAAATCTTGGCGAGTTCTGGAACGTTTTAACCCGCCCAGCCAATCGCAACGGATACGGGCTATCCCCCGGTGAGGCGGATATTCGAGCAAGAGAGGTTGAAGCCAAGTTTCGGCTACTCCCAGATACCCTCGCGGTCCATCAGGAATGGCGCAGGCTGCTGGTGGACTATACCGTCTGCGGAGTCCAGGTGCATGACGCCCGTCTCGTTGCCGCCATGCATGTCCATGGCGTGAAGCGCATCCTGACATTCAACACAAAAGACTTCACCCGCTTCGACGGGATTGAAGCCGTCCATCCGCTTCAGCTGGCTTAACGCCGAACTCAAGCGCTTCATCCAGAAAACCATTAGACGCCGCCCCATGATTATGCCCGTCATCCTGGAAATCTGATAGATTGATTTCAGGCAAGCACGAGCCTGATTCCAGGAAGCGATAGTGCAATTACGCAGATGCCCTGCGGCACTTCCCCATTCCGCGCCGGGGCTGACACTCGGGGAGATCAATAGCAGAGGGTTTTGATGGCATTCCCTGGCCTTCACTCAAGAATCCTGCTTGTTTTTTCGTTGCTTTCTCTATTCGCATGTTCAATGCCGGCGTCCGCGCAGTCTGGCGCCGGCGCCGAACTTTCCCGTTCTTCCACAGCCGTCAGGGCCAACAGCCAGGCCGAAAGCTCCAGTTTGTCAGGCCCCGGTTTCTACGGCCTTGGCGGCGACATGGTTGTGAACTCCGCGAACCCGGGATTACCGCTTTCTGTAGCCCCGTACCTCGCGGCTTCTGGCGGCAGCATGGAGCGATATAACTCCACCCCCGGCGGAGTTAAGCACCAAGCCCCCTTTTCCCGCATCGGCATCGGCGCGGACGTCTCACCGCTTGGAATCGGGATGAAAACCGCAGTTGTCCTTGACGACTATTTCGACGCTCGCTTGATGGGCAACTTCTTCAATCACAACATCTCTCAATTCGAGATCGAGGGGTTTAGCGCGACTGCCAATCTGCATTGGGCCTCGGCCGCTGCTGCGCTGGATTGGTACCCCTTCAACAGCATCTGGCGGTTGAGTCCTGGGCTGTTGTTTTATAACGGCAACCAGATGTCTGTCGCGGCCAATATTGTTCCAGGCACGAGTTTCACCCTGAACGGCCAGACCTTCTATTCAGCCAGCGCGAACTCCGTCACCGGGGCAACGCCGCTGGTCGGAACTGGCGTATTGGGACTGAATACCATCAAGCCGGCCGCGACCATCTCCTTCGGCTTTGGCAGATTCATTCCGCGCTCCAACCGCCATTGGTCCTTTCCATCGGAGTTCGGTATTGCGTACACCGGAGCGCCTTCGGCAAACGTGAATGTATCCGGATGGGCGTGCCTGGACTCCGCGCAAACCCAATGCAGCAACTTGAGCAACCCCACGAATCCGGTCGCCATTCAGTTCAACAATGCCTTGCAGACGGAACTCACCAAATGGAGGAAGGATCTGGCCAGGGTGCATGTCTACCCGCTTTTCTCCTACGGCGTGGTTTACAGCTTTAATATCCGCTAGCCTTTTTCTTCATGCGCCGGACTTGGCTGCATTGGCACGATATTGCGCTAAGCCCAGGCGGATGGCGTCCACAAGATCCTCATTTTTGCACGGTTTCTTCAGGTAGCGAAAGATGTAGCCCTCGTTCACCGCGTTTATCGCCACCTCAATATCTCTGTATCCAGTCAGTAGCATGGTAACGGTGTTCGGCGCCTGCTGGTGCACTTGTGCTAGAAAGCTGGCTCCATCCATGCCAGGCATTCGCAAGTCCGAAACTACAATTGCATACGGACCGAATAACTGAATCGAGGCTAGGCCCTGTATCGCGCCCTGGGCCTTGCTCATGTTGAACTCGCCATGCAGCAGTCGCTCAATGCTGTCAAGGACACTCATATCATCATCGACAAAGAGAATCTGCTCAGCCACAATTCTTCCTTCTCTCCGGACCATCTCATCTCGACGCGGCCGCTTCGTGCAAATGCAAATCTATCGGCGCACACAAAGCCGCCACTTCACAAACCATCGCAGGGTCGTCTGTTAAGGTCTATCGGCAGATTCTCCTTTGAGACGAGTGCTAAAGTTGCAGATCGACAGTTACGGAGGCAGCAAGTGCCGGGTGCCGCAGATTTCGTTTTGCGGCCTGGGATCTGGATATGCCCATCTTGACGCCAGAGGCCACGGAATGAACTAGTTTCTGCGAGGTTAGTTTGTAGCGGATAATGGCTGCATGGCCGCACAACTCGTCACCCTCGCCGAAATTCGCGCCGCCGCCGCCCGCATCGCGCACGTCGCCGTAAAAACCCCTCTGGTAGAAGCCGCCTTCCCCGGCCTCTCCGGCTATGGAACCGCGACGCGAATCTGGCTCAAGGCCGAGAGCCTCCAGCCCATCGGCGCCTTCAAGATGCGCGGCGCTTCGAACAAAATTCTGCAACTGACCCCGGAAGAAATTTCCCGCGGCGTCATCACCTACTCCAGCGGCAACCACGCGCAGGCTGTGGCCTACGTGGCCCGCGAAGTCGGAGCTAAAGCTGTCATCGTCATGCCCTCAAACGCTCCGGCCATCAAGCGCGCTGCCACTCTGGCGCTGGGCGCGGAGATCGTCGATGTGGGCGTGGCCTCCAGCGAACGCCTGGTCATGGCCGAGCGGCTGGTCCGCGAGCACGGCTACGTGGTCGTTCCGCCCTATGACGACGAGCAGATCATCGCCGGCCAGGCCACCTGCGGCCTGGAGATCGTCGAAGCCCTCCCCGATGTTGACCTGGTGCTCTCGCCGGTCTCCGGCGGTGGCCTGCTGAGCGGCGTGGCCGCCGCGGTCAAGCAGTTGCGTCCCCAGGCAAAGGTCTTCGGCGTCGAGCCGGAGCTGGCCGGCGACACCACGGAAAGCTTCCGCACCGGCAAGATCGTCACCTGGCCGGCCGAGCTTGTCAGCCGCACCATTGCGGATGGGTTGCGCACTCAGAGCGTCGGCGTGCGCAACTTTGCCCACATCCAGGCCTTTGTGGACGGCGTCATCACCGTCACCGAAGCGGAGATTCGCGCCGCCATGCGGGCTATTGTCGCCGCCACGCGCCTGGTTCCCGAGCCTAGCGGAGCCGTGGCCACTGCAGCTCTGCTCTTTCACGCCGCCGAGTTGCCGAGTTACTCCAAGGCTGTGGCCATCGTCAGCGGCGGCAACGTCGCCCCGGAGCTGCTGGCCGAAATCCTCACTGAAGTTTGAATTTGCCGCCGAATCTGAGAAACTGCAAGAGAGGTTGTTTTTCTTGTAGATTCAAACGGAATTTTTTCTGAATCAGTCTGTATTGAAAAACCCCAATAACCGCGCCTTGGAGGCTTCGTGAACGTTTACATTCAGTCCATCATTCTGGGCATCGTCGAAGGCTTGACCGAGTTTCTCCCGGTAAGCTCGACGGCGCACCTGCGCATCACCGAAGCGCTGATGAAGATTCCCCTCGACGACGCCTACTGGAAGATGTACACCATCGTCATTCAGTTGGGCGCGATTCTGGCGCTCGCCATCCTCTTCGCGGGACGCATCGCCGGCTTTATCCGCACCTTCCCCAGGGGCGAAAAAGGCGACCGCAACTGGTTTACCCATCCCATTTCGTTTACCTTGATCGCCTTTGCCTGCACCTCGGCGCTCGCGCTGCTGCTGCACAAGTGGAGCGAGAAGAACCTGGGCAGCCTCACCGCGATTGCCCTGGCGCTGCTCATCGGCGGCATTGTCATGTGGATTATCGATGCCTGGGCCGCCCGCCGCGCGGCCTCGACCACTCACGTGGAAGAGATGTCGCTGCCGCAGGCCATCTGGATCGGCATCTGCCAGACGTTATCGGCCATCTTTCCCGGAACCTCGCGCTCCATGTCCACCATCGCCGCCGGCCAGATCGCCGGCCTCGACCGTCCCGCGGCGCTCGAATTCAGCTTTTTGCTCTCCATTCCCACCATGTTCGCCGCCACCATCTGGGATCTCCTCAAGGAACTTCACCCCAGTCACGGCGCCGCCGCCCACGTGGTGATGAACACCGAAAACTGGATCGTGCTCATCATTGGCTTCGTTGTCTCCTTCATCGTGGCTTGGTTCGTCGTCGAGTGGTTCCTGCACTGGGTGCGCAAGCACGGCTTTACCATGTTCGCCATCTACCGCATTATCCTGGGCACGGCGCTGCTGCTCTGGGGAACGAAATATCTCGGGGGGTGAGTCACTCAGGAGAAGAATCTCTAGCGCGAATTCGAATAGTCCAGAATTTGTGCTATGATGTAGCCATCATGATGGCTCGTTCCCAAATCGCCCTTGATAATGAGCTTCAGCGGCGTGCACGCCGGCGCGCCAGCGATCTCGGCGTCTCCTTTGCCGAGTATGTTCGGCGACTGGTCGAGAGGGATCTTTCTCATCCCAAAGCAGTTGTGGGGATTGAGGCGCTTTTTGACCTGGGGAGCTCGGGCGGCTCCAACATCGCGAGGCATAAGCACGAGATGATCGAAGAGGCATTCGATTTTGAAGCCGCCGCTTCATCGCGCAACTCGATGCCGGAGAACGGGCAAGTCATCGGATGAGCCTCTTCGTGGACACATCGATTTGGTACGCAATTGCGGATTCTTCCGACTGCGACAATGCCCGCGCCAAAGAGATCGTCAAGTCAGGCGAGCCGTTGGTAACCACCGACCACATTCTGGTTGAAACCTGGATGTTGCTGAGCCGTAGGCTTGGCGGCCACGTTGCCGATCGGTTCTGGGGGATCCTCCGCGAGGGAGCCGCAGCCATCGAAATGGTGGGCCCGGCGGATTTGGAAACGGCTTGGCAAATAGGTCTCGATTGGAAGGATCAGGACTTCTCCATTGTGGACCGCACCAGCTTTGCGGTGATGCGCCGTCTGGGCATGGAGCGCGCTGCATCTCTGGACGATCACTTTGCAATCTTTCGCTTCGGTCCGAAACGCCGCCAGTCCTTCACTATCGTTCGATAGAAAACTCCTGCTCCGCTGGGGGTCCACACCATGGTTCCCCCGGCCTTGTTTTGCACAAAATCCCCTCTTCCAGCGCGGATAATAGAGATTGCTCTGGGAGTTTTTGCCAGTTCTACCAGCTCGCTCGCGGCAGCTTTCCAGCGCGACAGCTTTCCAGAATCGTCCCTCGAGACGGAGCGCCACAGCCATGAAGCCCATTCGCATTGTGTTAGCGCCGACCAGCAACCGCCCATTGAACATTTTTCTGGGGCTGGTGCTGGTGCTGGTTGCGCTGCTCGTACTGCTGGCGCTGGCCACCTATCATGCGGCCGATCCCTCGTGGAACACCGCCTCCGGCGCTGCCGGTCCGGAGGCCGTGCGCAACTGGATCGGCCTCTTCGGCGCATCGCTCAGCGACCTGCTGCTGCAATCTCTCGGAGTGACCGCCTTCCTCATTCCTCTCTGGCTGTGCGGGCTGGGATGGACCTGGATGCGTTCCCGTCCCGGCGGCCTGGCCTGGCTGCGCTGGTTGGGCGCTCTGCTTGCTCTGGCTTTTACGCCCGCTGTCCTGGCGCTGTTGCCCTGGCGATTGTTCTGGCAGGGAAGGCCCGTCGCTGGCGTAGCGGGTCTGCTCATCTCCGGTCTGCTGGTGCGCTACCTGAATTACAAAGGCGCTGTGATAGTGGCTGGCGTGTTGGCCGCTGCGGGAATCTACTTTGCCTCCGCCGTCTTCTTCTCCGCCTTCGCCGAGATGATCCAGGCCCGCTGGCGCAATCTCGTTTCCATGCGCGACCGCTGGCGCAACTGGCGCGAGCAGCGCGCCGAACGCCGGGAAGAGCGCCTTGCCGAGCTCGAGTTCCAGCACGACCAGGAGATCCGTCAGGAAACAGGTCCACGGCTCGTTCCTGATCCTGTGCCGATCCCGCGCGACGCTTCGCACGACGCGCGTCCCAGTCTCTTTGCCCGCCTCTTTCGCCGCCATGCCGCCGAGATAGACCCCGTGGACATTCCCGCCTATAAACGCGTCCCGCTCCAGCCGGAAGAAGACGAAGAAGCCGATCCTCGTCCGCTGCGCGGGACCAGCATCTGGGAACGCGCTGCGGAGGAGCCCGTGCCCACGCGCGCTGAGGAAATTCCGCTCGCCCCCATCGCGGAAACCATGCAGCCCGCGCCCGCGCAACCCGTAACTCCGCGCCCAGAGGCCAACCGCTTTGAGCCTCCTGCCGCACGCCCCGTTTTTGTGCCGGCAGCCCCGCCCCCCGCTGCCGCGCCGCACCCCGCCGATGAAATCGCCATTCACGAACGCGCCGACGCCGATATGCACCTGGCTGCCGTCGCCCCTAAAAACATCAGCGGCTTCAAGCTGCCGCCTAGCACGCTGCTCAACCCCGGCGAGGAGCCCCAGGCCGTCCGCGAGGACGAGTTGCGCGAAGAGGCCCGCGTACTCGTCGAAAAATGCGAAGAGTTCGATGTCCGCGGACAGGTCGTTCAGATCAATCCCGGGCCCATGGTCACCACCTACGAGTTCAAGCCCGAAGCCGGTGTCAAGTACAGCCGCGTCACCGGGCTGGACGACGATCTTTGCCTCGCCATGCGCGCTGAATCCATCCTCATCGAGCGCATGCCCGGCAAGAACACCGTCGGCATCCAGGTGCCCAACCATCGCCGCGAGACCATCCACCTGCGCGACTGCATCGAGTCGGAAGACTTCCGCAAGGCCAAATCGCGCCTCACCGTCGCCATGGGCAAAGACATCAACGGACGCATCCGCACCGCCGACCTCGGCGCCATGCCCCACGTGCTCATCGCCGGTTCCACCGGCAGCGGCAAATCCGTGGCCATCAACGCCATGATTGTGAGCCTGCTCTATCGCACCACTCCCGCGCAGGTCCGCTTCATCCTCGTCGATCCCAAGCGCGTCGAACTGGGCATGTACGAGGGCATTCCGCATCTCTTCACGCCCATCATCACCGAGCCCAAGCTGGCCGCCAACGCGCTGCGCAACGCCGTCAGCGAGATGACGCGCCGCCTCAAGCTGCTGGCCGCGCGCAGCGTGCGCCACATCGACCAGTACAACAAGCTCTTCGAGAGCGCCATGCCCTCGCTCTTCGAATCCAGCGAAGAAGAGCAGCCGCTCCCTTACATGGTCATCATCATCGACGAGCTCGCCGACCTGATGATGATTGACCGCGCCAACGTCGAGAGCTCCATCACCCGCCTCGCGCAGACGGGCCGCGCCGCCGGCATTCATCTTATCCTCGCCACGCAACGGCCCAGCGTGGACATCATCACCGGCCTCATCAAGGCCAACATCCCCACCCGCATCAGCTTCCGCCTGGCCACCAAGGTCGATTCGCGCACCATCCTCGACGCCAACGGAGCCGAGGCTCTGCTGGGACGCGGCGACATGCTCTTCCTCCCGCCCGGCACCAGCCGCCTCCTGCGACTGCATGCGCCGCTGGTCACTGAAAATGAGGTTGCCGCGGTCGTCGAGTTCTGGAAGGCGCAGGGAGATGCCGAATACGTCGAGAGCTTCCTCGAAGCCCCCAAAGACGAGCGCGCCGGCGCCGATGGCTCCGACTCCGACAACAACGAAGACGACTCCCTCTACGACGACGCCGTCCGCCTGGTCTTTGAATTTCGCAAGGCCTCTACCTCGTTGTTGCAACGCCGTCTGAGAATCGGCTACGGCCGCGCCGCCCATCTCATCGACATGATGGAAAACGATGGATTAGTCAGCGCCGCCGACGGCCCCCGCCCCCGCGAACTCCTCAAAGCTCCCGATTGGCACCGCGAAGTCGCAGCCGACAACCAATAGAATTCACTCTGGAATAAATCGCTATGAAATAAATTAGGAGGGAACCAGAGATAGATTCAACCTGAAACCATCTCTGGTTCCCTCACAATCTACTTTTCGCAAGCGGTGTTGTTAATACAGTTGCAATTGGCGATGCCGTCACAGCAATAGTAGCCCCTCGGACAAACTCGATTGGGGTCGCACTTGCATGCGGCACTAACCGTACTTCCCTTACTGTTCAGTATTCCGAAATGCGCGAGTGCCATTACCATCACAGCACTCAGGATGAGCGATGCTGCACCGCCCATGAGTCGTGTCAACCATCGATTTGTCATTACAACCTCCTTGGTTATTTTTGGGGGAGTTCTGCCAGCAATTTCTCAAGAGCTTCGTATGACACCGATCCTTCAAGCCGCTTGTTGCCGACGAAGATTATGGGGGTCGAGTTAATCTGCAATGACTCCCCTTCTGTCATCTCGTTCTTGATCGTTTTAACCAACTTCCCGGAATCAAGACATCCCTTCAACGCTACTGAATCGGCGTGTATGCCCTTGGCCAAAGAAGCAAGTTGCTGGTCTAAGTCGGGCGATGAGCTGATTTGGTCTTGCGCCGCATACAGAGCGTCCGCGTACTCCCAGAACTTTCCCTGATCCCCCGCGCACTGCGCAGCTTCGGCTTCCTTGAACGCCAGTGGGTGAATCGTATTCAGCGGGAAATCCCGAAATACCCAGCGAATCTTTCCTTCGCCTGCTACGGCCTGCAAAGTAGTATGCATTTGCTTGCAATAGGGACACTGAAAGTCCGAATATTCGATAACCGTGACGGCTGCATTCGCGTTGCCGCGAACGTGATCTCCCGGGCGAATGGCCGGTGGATGCAGGCGGCTGATCACGATGTCATGCCACAAGGAAGGGTGGGAGACGCGAACGATGAGAGCCGCGTTGAGAAGCAGGCTGCACAACGAAAATATGACGAGAAAGCCTACAAGGAAGTCCCGCCGTTTGTGATCGTTCTGTTGCATCTTTTCTCCCTCTCAATCACAACGCTCTTAGAACGGCTCATTGCTCTTCGGCGCTTGCGTCTTGCAGATGGAAACTGCATGTTCGAGCGCGTGCACTAACCGTGGCGCTAGGTCTTGGTTATCGACACCCGGGTTGGCCGTGTAGATGAAACTGGAATTGTTGGGAACCCATTCGGCTCCGCCCACACGCCAATATGCTTGGGAGCTACTTTCGATACTTACGCCCAATACCCCATCGATATTGCTCACATTTACAGAGGAGACTTTCGCCAAGTCGATCCGATGGGAGGTATACGTGTCTTCAACGTCACGAGTCGCCGAAAACGACGTCGTGATGTGGGTGTTGTATTGAAACGAGCACGCACTCATCGAGTCAAGCGTGTAGACCAGCGTCTTTCTCAGGCCACCGCCTGTATACACGCCATTCAGCTCCGGGAACTTTGCTGCGATCCACGCCGCCGTTTCGTCGTAACTCGGCGCCTGCTGAGCAAGCAACAACCCTTGTGCGCAGCCAAACACCAATGCTAATACTGATACCGCCCTCATCCATTTCTTCATCATTGCCTAACCTCCTTCCAGGTTTGTATTGCGTGAAATCTGCGGACACGCGCCGAGCCAGTGCAGGCGCCACGCACATCGATGGCCCGAAAGGCGATACCAAATAAATCAACGACTCAGAATGTAGGTGCGCCCGTGGTCACCTGGTATTCAGCAGAAAGGCTCAATCCATCGGTCTACTTGCGTGTTCTGGCCATAGGCATGGCCGGCGAACGCTGCAAGAACGAACGCAACGGCGATCGTCGAGAGATGATAATGCATTTTCATAAAGTCATCCTGTAATTCCTGGGGAATTAACGTCTGCTGCGAGCCCTCTCATATTGAAAGAGTTCATCTCATTGTTCAGGAGCGCTTGTACGGGGCGGTTATTAGGGGAAGAAGGGAAGAATAAAAACTGAAATCAATGTAACAGCATCCCGACTTGTCTTGCGGGTAGAGAATCTCGTTTCTTTAGATTCGTCAAAACGCGGACAGATTCATTTTTCGCGCCTGTGATTAAAGCCTCAAATAGTTGATCGGTTCTATGGCTTGGAATCCGATATTCGCCGGATCCCACATCCCATGGCCCGGAGGACGGCTAGTCCCCACAGGTGGCTTGCAGATAATTACCCATCGTTGGTGCATTATCAAAGCATGAACAAGAACCACACTGTCGGGCAGTTTCTGACCACTGCCGGAGTCCCCAACGACAGGTCTTCGTCGTTGGGGTGGCTAGTCCCTAGTCCTTAGTCCAAGGGTGAACGGCCGGGCACAACCCTGACATTTTAGACCGGGCACATCTCCGACACTTTTTCCTTCTCAGGAAGGTTTTGTTTTGCCGTTTCAGGGGCAGCTGCCCCTGAAACG
>Ga0326727_10017662_pt1 | contig 14740 bp, 15 predicted proteins | sample MB2enrmetagenome_FD_207643 | JGI IMG/M metagenome (GOLD analysis project Ga0326727, IMG submission 207643) | Lab enriched peat soil microbial communities from McLean, Ithaca, NY, United States - MB29MY | ecosystem: Environmental > Terrestrial > Soil > Wetlands > Peat | place: USA: New York... | reverse complement strand
TGGTGTGACCTTTTCGATGGTACGTCTCGACCATATTAGGTCTGCAACCTTCCGGGCATTGGAAATCTCTACCAGCTCTTCATTGGAATCGAAGTATTCCATTACCTCGTGGCCATATGCTCGAAGGAGTGATGCCTCCGTGGCCTGGACAATGTCTTCGCCTCCTTTGTATAAGTAGCGGTTGTGAACTGTAAGAATTCTAAGTTTCGACATGGCCATCCATTCGGGAGCAGCATCGGGCCGCTTCAGATCTCAGCTTCCATTCGCAAGAGAATGCGCAACTTCAAAGGAATCCCCGCCCTTTGCCCGCCTCAGGAGATATACCAGCCTGGTGGGTGGAATCAGAGAGCTCAGGCCTCTTGATAACCCGCCAATGCTCGCCGACTCCTCTTGTCGGAACGGAAAGTAGTCAGCTACTTCCATGCCCACATCTTGAATGAGTTTTGACGCGCTCGATTTCGTATAACTATAGCATTCTCTGAAGTTCTGTCTGCCCAGGCCAAGGCGTCGAACCGGGTTGTGCCACCAATTATGCAGATCGACAATTGCTATTCCATTAGTTGAGAGTGAATACGTGATATTCCGCAGTAGTTTTGCCTCGTGCCAAGGGCCCCGGATCATGCTGTCCATGCAGATGGCAACGTCGATATTGCGATTGAATGGCGGACGAAAATAGTCAGTGCGGCAGAAAAAGACATTGTCTAGCCCGAGAGACTTGGCCTTGGCGTGACCGTAAACAACTGATTCCGGGGAAATGTCGGAGTGAATCACCCGCCGGAAGTAGCGAGCATATTCCAGAGAATAGTAACCAGCACCGGCCGATACATCGCAAAGAGTCAATTCGCTTGTAACCGTGTGCCGCAAAAGCACAGATAGAACAGACGCAACCTGATTTCTGCGCTTGGCGACCCACGCGGGTGGAGTGTCCTCAGGCGCCCCCCACGGCCTCGCTTCGCTGTCTCGGTCGATTCGCTGGCGGAACTGTGCCTCGTACCCAATTCTGAATTCGCTGTTCGCCGGCATCGGCAACTGCATGGGTTCCGGCGGCAGGAGATCGATGATCCGGTCTCTGATCACTGGATAGGCCGTGCGGCAAACCGTACAAGTCGCCGCCTTTACGTCTATATCAAGGGGAGTCCGGTCCAGCGGGCAGACAAGAAACCCTGACAAATCATTGACGCGCATCGTTGAGTTCGCAAACACCGGAATTGGATACCGAGCGCACCCCACATGAACCCATTACCCCAAGAGCCTGGTCAAGTGTTTCCCAAAGACCTTGCTCTTCTATCTCCCAGGAGTGCCCCCAAAGATGGAGGCATCCGCCACGCTTTTGGATCGTATTGATAAGTGCGCCTACCGCCTCTGAGAGAGTTCTGCCAATTTTGAATTGTGCATAGTTAAGAAGATTCGGGAGCGACCACCGCTTCGCACTGTTCTTAACGTAGATAAGGGCGTTGTGATTACACAGCTGGAGAGAGGTAGGCAATACGTAGACGCCGGACATCAATCGGGGAGAAGCTATCGAGATGAACTCGACCGTGCGCATTCCCAAATAACCGGCATCCCGGACCATATCGACAATCGCTCTGTTAAATCTGCCCAATGGCGGACAGAACATGGTGCAGGGTTTTGATGTGACATCCTCCACCCATTTCTTCGAGTTTGCGATCTCTTCGACCTGGCGCTGTTGCCCCACGCTGAGTAGATCCACATGGCCCAAGGTGTGAGCGCCAATTTCAAATTGAGCAGATAGTTCCCAGACTTCTTTCGCCGATAGGGTGGCGCGGTCGGACGTTCGCGGAGTGTAAAACGTCCCATGAATTCCGTGCTTGATTAGGTATTCCGATAGCTTTATGTCAAGCGGGTGCCCATCGTCCCAACTGGTCGTAATCATGGGGGGATTGAAGGTGCTGCTCATGATTGAATTTCGCTTGGGAACGCGAGATATCTGAGTTCGCCATCCAATTTCAGCCCGCGCAGAAGAGAGTCCTTCAATCCTTGAATTGTCCCTTTTCCGTAGACGATCTGCCAGTGGAGACGACTGTACCTTGCAAAGCCGTTATTCCGCAGGAGATACTCGAGGCTATCCGGACGGAACAAGGTCAGGTGCCCAGGGTTTTTCAGTTCCCTCCAATTCGAACGCGAGAGTCGCGCGTTCAGACCGGCCGCATTTGGCGTTGCCAAATAAATCCAGCCTTGGGGACTGAGCAGCCTCATGAATTTATGCAGAACTGACCAGGGTTCGGTAAGGTGTTCCACTACATCCTGGCTCAGTATTCCATCGAACACCAAGCAGGCAGGTAGATCGCTCAGATCGCGAAATGCATTAAGGCCGTTGCTCTTGAGTAATGAATAGCCGAACGGTTCGACCCCATAGACCTCCGCTCCCGCCGCGTCCAATGCCCTCATCAGGGCGCCCGTACCAGCACCGAACTCCAATAGTCGAAGTCCCTTCAAGCTCTCGATGCCCAGGGATGCCGTGAGACACTGAACGTACCTTGCCGCGAATTCCGCATCCGTTGCACCCGTCTCTGCGCAGTGCTCACTGGGACGTTCCCAGCTGCCACTGTATAGCTCTCGTAGTTCGTCCTCAGTTGGAAACCGCCTGCGAGACAAAAGGGAGCATGTCTCACATCGGATGATCTGAGCCGTCTTCCAGTACAAAAACGTTTTACCCCCGCACATGCCACACGCACGCTCGCTCACGCCTTCTATTTGTTCCTCTCTTTTCACTGCGCTTCTCTTCCCTGTCGCCTGACAGGATGTTTCTCGCTGAGCACAAACTCAAACGCTTCCATGAATCTCTCTGCCATTCGCTCCTGATTCCATCCGTTTATGATTTTCTTGGCATTCTTGCTGAACCTGGAGCGCAATTCGGTGTCATCAAGGATCCTCTTGAGCGATTGAGCCAGCTCAGATACATCCTGCTCGGGAACCACAAACCCATTAACATTGTCCTGCAGCAGGCCCCCTGCCGCCGCGCCAACAGCATCGGTGGCGATCACCGGAACTCCCTGGTTCATCGCTTCGTTGACCACCAACCCCCAGGGCTCTCGAAATGTCGCGGTGCTAATGGACGGCAGAACAAGCACGTACGCAAGCGAATAGTATGCGGTCGCCTTTTCAATTGGGATATAGCCCGCAAATCGGACCAGGCCGGCCAATTCGTGTCTCGCTACCAAATCTTCCAGCGCTCCCTTCTCCGGTCCTTTGCCGGCTATGACCAGTACCGCATCGGTCGGGCGTACCTTAGCCAGAGACTCGATCAGAATGTTCACACCTTTGGCCGTCACAAGTCGTCCGAGGTAGAGAATCACTTTCTTGTCCTGCGGAATACCGAGCAATTGCCTGATCTCAAGTCTCTCAGCTTCTGGGACAATACGACTGTAACTGCCATTGTCAATCGCGTGCGGGGCCACGAATATTCGCTCCGGCCTTACGCCCTCCGTGACCAGGTACGACTTCACGTGCTCACCATACACCATGATCGCGTCTGCATGGCGGTATATATAGTGAATAGCGGGGAAGAACAGCGAATGAAAGGGCGTTCGGATTCGCGACCAGATACCTGTCCACAAAATGAATGGTCGATGACGCAATCGTGCTGCCAGGTATGCGATCGGGAGGGCGAATCGGCCGTTTACGCACTTCACAATCAGGTCATAATTGCCCCGGAGCAGCTTGCCGGGCAAGCTAGGCACGATCCTGGTCCCAACTATATCGAACCCCGAAAGATATTCGTAAACAAACGAGCCTTTCTGAACGCCATGTTCAGCTGGCCAGTAGTGCACGTCGCCGCCCGAAAAGAAAAGGAATTCGACATCACAGCGTTCTGCCAGGAGTTCGAATGTGCGCTTGGTATAGTGTGTCGCGAAACAATGAACAAAGCCGACACGCATTTTCCGTGCGCATGCTCCAGTCTCACGGATGAAGGTTGGCAGCGTCATGGGCGTCCTGAGGGTCTGCAGTCATACTTGGGTGATCGCACAATTGCGACGTCGACGGAGCATTCAACCTGATTGTAAGTGGATCGAAAGAACATTTGCGCGCCTATATTGCTGAGGAGCCTATGCTGGGTCGCAATCCTGACGAGTCCATTCGATAGTGTATCGCATTACAAGAGTGGCTCTATTGTGCGCTGGCAGCCTTAGAAAGCGTACACTCATTGCCTATGTCCTGTGTCGCGCCGTCCTTCTTGGCGGCGATGCACACCGTAACATTATGCATAATATTCCCCTGTAGGATGTTGGACTGCATTGTCCCATAGTTGTCGAGTCGAATGCCCTGGCCCGAGGACGGCCCGTCGTTCAGCACAGCGTTGTGCGCAAATTCGTTATTGTTGCATGTGGTGCCGGGCTGGCAGAACAGCCAAAGGCCCTTGGTGTCTGGGCTCGGCTCCAGGAATCGGATCACATTGTCATCGATGCGATTCCCGGATGCCGTTTCGCCAGCTATCGTGGTCTTTATGTCGATACCGCTTCCAGCCGCAGCGATTTCATCGATTAAATTGAAGCGAATGTTGTCCCCGATATTAGATCTCGAACACCATATTCCGCGGGCCAGCTTCCCATGCCCCACCAGCACATTGTATTCAATCACCGCCTGGTTCACGTTCACGAGTTCGATTCCCGTGTAGATTGCATTGAATTCGTTTGCATCCATGGTGTTGCTGCTGACAACAGTTCCAACCGCGTCGGCAATCGAATATCCGCCAAGAGCGTTGGCAGTCAAAGTGCATTGATTGTGCACGACCTGGTCGCTCTTGGCGGGACCCCCCCCTGTTCCCGCAGCCTCAACACAGTAGCCCATGCGGGTGCCAACGGTGATCCGGTTGAAGCCGATCACGTTTCTGTCAGCTGTGGCGCCGGCAATGTTGGAGCGGAACTGGACTCCCTGCGCGGCTTCGTTCGCAGAAGCGGGTATGTCAATGTCGTTGTCCTGAATGCTACTGCTATCAACGTTCTGAAGAGCGAGAATTGCAGTATGGCCGTTCTCCCGCAAGCGGTCGGACCTGACTACCGTTTTGGTGCTGCGGTAGATCGAAATGCCGTTGGAGCCAGCATTGATGATGGTGCAGTCCCGGATGACTGCCCCTGTTGCTCCATTCACGGCGACGTCGATCCCGTTGTGCCCCTGGTCCTTGCTTCCGTCTACCAGCACATCGCGGAGGATGGGTGAACTGCCAGTAAGGAAGAGCAAAGAGTCATTGCCGCTCTTCTTGAGCACAGTGCAATCACCGGAACCTTGAAGAGTCTTATTGTCTGTAATTCGAATGGCCGTATTTGCCAAATAGACACCGCACGGAAGGATAATTGTGCCCCCAGCCGCGCCCATTGAATCCAGTGCAGACTGGATTACGGCTTGCGCATATTCCTGGCCAAGTTCCGAGGACTCGGGGTATCTGCGTCTGGCATCGGCCAAGGTACTGTAACAGGACGATAGAGGGTGGCTTTGTCCATCGGTGATCGCTGCTGCGCAAGCCGGATCGATGAACCCTGAGATATCAACCATTTTGGCGCCGGTGGCAGCGCTTCCCTGTGCCCGGGATATCGCGCAAAGAACCACCAGGCAACTTGCCACAGCCGTCCAAGCTGCCCAGCGTACAACTTTGGGTATGCGCCGCTGAAAGATCGATATTGAATGAAGTGCTCGTTGCATAATTCTCTGTTCCTATATGCTTGGAGTGGCGCGATCAGAGGGCCGGCTTGGTGCAGAAATATACCTTCCTAAAATTGGTCGCCAACGGATTCATACTGAGTACAGGAGGGCGTAATACATTGCGCACTACGATGTCGGCGGGAAAGCGACCCTCGTCAACTATGTCAACCATGAATCCCGCCGCAGTCATTCGCTCCACCACATCCGTTCCATAAAGCCGCACGTGGTCGACCTGGCCAAAAGCAATCTTTCTGCCGACGAGATCCGTGATGGAGTCATCTTCATAAGTGACCGCAGTGTGATCCTTTTGGGGAACCGTCAGCACCGCGATTCCACCAGGCCGGAGAACTCTGTAAATCTCCGCCAAGGCCCTTCGGTCATCCGGTACATGCTCAAGAACGTCACAGGCAACCAATACATCCACAGTTCCATCGGAAACCCCGCGCATTTCCCCAATGTCCAAACTGAGGTCAGCTCGCCGATCGAATAGGTCAGCGGACTGATAGCGTTTCGCTACCCGCGACAGACGGTCTCTGAGAATTGCTTCCGGCGCAAAATGAACTACGGTTTTCTGGTCTGTCAGCCCTCGGTACTCCGGAAGTTCCAAAGCCGCCGCCAGGAGCCGCTGACGGACCCCATTTCCACAACGCGGACACCGTGTTGCCCGATGCCAGGGATCGTCTACGAACCTGGAGCCGCGCCACATGCAAAGATTGCACTCAACTTGATCGCCCCGATATAGGACTGTGGCTGCCACGCGATAGATTCGCCCCGAGATTCTGCTTGCATAGTCAATCATTGATCACCTTCTCGTCCAAGCCTTGCTGGCATCGCTGACGATAGCCTGCTGTGCCGGCGCAAAAAGTCATAGATCCTTGGGCTTCCTGATCATACAGATGAAGTAATTCCCCAATGAAGGAACGGCGAAATTGCAGATCTCCGTGATAGTCTTAAGCAGAAAGAACTCCACTGGGTTCCTGGCGCGTCCGTGTAGCGCGAACACCTGCTTCACGTGCCACTTGTAATACAGCGATTTGCACAATTTCTCCACGTCGTGTTCAGCCCAACGATATACGTAATTGCCGAACACTTCGTACTCCTGGGCCAGGCCCAGGCGAACAAACAACCGGGTAAGCCAGGTATCCTGAGGTTCGATGAAGATCACGCCCTCTCGGGAGGTCCGAAGCAGCTCGTAAACGCCGAGCGCTGGGCGCGGAAGATGGTGTAGCGAGGTTGCCGTGAAAGACCAGTCAAATGCTCCGTCCTCAAATGACAGACACTCCATGTCCTCCTTGCTGTCCGTAACTTCCAGATCGGTGGCAATCACCGTCCCGACTGCATTCGCTGAAATATCGCTTACATGGAATGAGGATTTGCAGAACTGCTTGAGGTAAAAGAGATCAATCCCGTTCCCACAACCTGCCAGGTGCACCGACTTTCCGCTCAAATCCACCCGTGCCTCTGTCAGCAATTCGCGGAGAGCCTGAAAGGGAATCCGTCTGAAATAGTCGTGATACCAATCCGTTTCCATCGGAACGGGACGCATTGCTCTTAGTGCTCCGTCCGTGTGCTCTTCCATTTGCTTCTTGATTTGAGCTTGGCTCAAGACAGACTTCATGGATTTCCCTTGCTCCTCCTTTTGCCGGGGTGCGAACATAAGTCCATTCCTGCATCGACCTTAGAAAATGGCGTGTCCGGAGGGACAGGCCTCGAGCGGCTTAAGAGGCCGTTGGGCACCAATGGGGTTGGGATGCTCTGCGCGATCGAATGCATCGAATCCTGGCCTTGGCCGACGCTCGCTCGTACCGAGCGAATCTACCCCGGTGCGGCATCCAAAGAACTGAATTAGCTGGATCTTGCCAGTAGACATGAGTGGTAGGTGAACAGTCGAGTGGCAACCGGTGGCAGAAGAGTGAGAAGCCCCTGTTTGATCGCCCACTTGCAATTCGCGATGGCGCGATTGCCATAGGCCGTCATTACCGCGTGGCTTGGGCAGACTTGCCGCTGATAAACGACTTGCAGGCACGTTGACTGGATAAGCTGCCGAATGAGTTTTGGATTATACATATTGATGTGCCCCAGATCGGTCCATCGAAAGTCCCTGGGCGTTCTGACGTGGAACTCCAGCGGCACCTCAACGAATACGTAGCGCCCAATTCTTTTGGCTTCGTAGAGCAATCCTCTTGGATCTTCGACATGCTCGATTACGTGGCTCAAGATCACTAGAGCCTGTTATTAACTTCATGCGAGTAACCTGAAGAGTTGGGCGATCATGAGGCAGGCAAAGGCGAGGAAGTGGAAGGCTCCGAGGGTAGTGGCGAGTCTTTCGTAGTCGCGCGCCAGGCGGCGGAAGCGGGCAGCCCAGGCGAAGCTTCTCTCCACCACCCATCTTCGCGGCAACAGCACGAAGCCGCGTTTGGCCTCGGTATGCTTGACCACTTGCAGTTGGATGCCATGCTCGGCTGCCGCTTCTTCGGCCGTCTCTCCTGTGTAGCCTTGGTCCACATAAGCCAACTCGACATTCTCTTCCGTGATCTGCTGCACTTGCCGGGCCAGCTCGCCGACCTGTGCGCGATCCTGCTCGTTGGCCGGCGTGACCTGCAAGGCCAGCAAGTGGCCCAGCGTGTCCACCGCCGCATGGACCTTCGATCCCTTGCGCCGCTTGGCTCCATCGTAGCCCGCGCGCGCGCCCGACTCCGGTGTCGACTGCAGGGTGCGGCTGTCCAGGATCATCGCCAGGGGCTGTGCCTTGCGTCCCGCGAATTCGCGCAGCAGCATGCGCAGATCCTCGACCAGGGTCTCGAAACATCGGGCGCGAATCCAGCGCTGGGTCTGCTGATAGACCACCGGCCAGGGAGGAAAATCGTTGGACATGTAGCGCCACTGGCCGCCGGTGCGTACGATGTAGCGCAGGCCGTTGAACACCGCGCGAAGGTTGTACTCCCGTTGCTCAGAATCCTCCCGGCACAATGCCAGATATGGCGCCACCAAGGCCCACTCCTCATCCGTCACATCGCTCGGATACCCGCTCTGCCCTCTGTTTCCCATCCTTCCATCGTCAACGACGACGGGGTGCTCGGATATTTCTTTCATTTCAAAGGAATAAAGTTAATAACAGGCTCTAGGTCAAAGCTCTTGTCAGAAGCAGGAATTATTTGCCCGTCAAATACTTCAAATTGTACTGCTCCATTGTATGTGCGCTCGTTCGCGCAAGCCACACCCGAAGGCGACACTTCATAGCCTGTAGCACTGGCTCCAAAGCCGGAGCTGAGAAGCGCTTGTATTACTGCCCCGTCACCGCAGCCGATGTCAGCAATCGTGGGTCGTGCATTTGCCTGGATGGCTAACCATGCAGTTTCGATATTCGACGATTTATCCCGGGCGCCAAGCTCTCGCCATTGGGCCAGCTCTGGACTGCCGTAGTAGTCTGCATAATGTTCGATAATTGTTTGATTGGGGGACATTACAGGATCCTTTGTGCAGCTTGCGCCAAGCTCTGTTTCCAAGGTAAGGAGTCAGTTTCAAGCCAGAAGAGTTCATTCCCGAAACGCCGGAATATGGGAGATCGGCAGCTTTTCAATCAGGAACTCTGTTTGCGCTCGTTGAAGAAACTCATCAATTGCCTGCGTCTCACCCGCCACTGCCCCAAAATCGTCGAAGACCACAAATCCGTTCCTGACGACTCGATCAAAGAGCTGGTCAAAGATGACGCGCGAGGGCTGGTACACGTCAACGTCAATATGTAATAGCGCGATTTTCAACTCTGGGTAGTCAACTGCATATTGGTGGACCGTCGAACAGATGTCTCCCTGAACTAACTCGAAGTTTCCAAACCCCTTATGCGAAAGCACCTCTGCGAAAGAGTCGTGACTGATGCCGTCGTCTCCTGCTGAAGAGAAGCGGGCGATAAAGTCCCTGTCATTCGCATCCGCCTTCTCCTCTGGGAATCGGCCAAACGCGTCGAAGCCAAGAATCTTCCGTGAATGGGGGCTTTCAAGAATCTCCCGAAACGTTGCAAAACGAAGAAAAGACGAACCCTTATAGACACCACACTCCACGAAATGACCGGGAAGACCCACTATCGTTTTGTAAAGTTCGTAATGCGCAAGCCTTTTTGCCAACCGCGTCACATGGCTGGTCAGATAGAAACCGTTCTCATAATCCCAGCACATTTCGGGGTCGAAGCCCAAGAAATTCCTGCTCATCCTTACCCTCATCCCTTCAAATCTTCGCCGTTGAGAAGATACGCCGCCTTAGATCTTAAAGCTGACTCGAACGTCCTTAGTGCGCACCACCTACTCAGGTACAAGGCGGCTGCCTCCAGAGCATTGAAGGCCGAGCTTAAGTTGCTTCATTTGCTCGGGATTCAGCTCGTGATAGTGGAAAGTCAGTCTTCAAGTCACCGAATCTCCGCCACGATACGGGAACGATGCAACGCTGGATGATTAAGCGAACCACAAACAAGCGCAGTGAACTGTCTAGTTGCCTGGAGCCACACCTCGATTAACGGCTCAGGACCAATCGTCGTGGATCGTTCAAGGCGAGATCTACTCGTGAAGACGCCCTACCGCGATAACGCTTGTGTACCACCTCGACCGGGGTGCGCTGGAACATGAGCATCATGTATAGCGGGAAGATCAGGAAGCATTCCCCATTAAGAGATAGTGTAGTAATTGCCAGTGCAAGGAGTGTGCGCCACCCGTGCCCGTTGAAAAGGCAAGTGAAGCCCATGTATGTGGTGGTCAAGAACAACGCGAGCCCGCAGAAGCCGAACTTAGCCGTGAAATCGGTAAGCCCGTTTCCTTGGTATTTCAAGATGTTCTCGGACACGAATTGGAAGCGAATTTCAGGATTTGGCCCCCAGCCAAAAAATGGCTGCATTTTGATTTGTTCCCAATCTGACTTCATCCCACCCATCCGGGTGAGTTGCCAATCGGCTTGTTGCGAGTTCACTTGTATATACTCATTTGAAATCTTCGAATATAGAAACGACGTATTCATAAAGATAACCGCGACACCGATGACGCCGAAGGAAATAAGGATAGGCCGAACGAGGCTCCTTCCAAAAGCCTGGGTGTGATATAAGAGAGCGAGGGCACCAAGCAGGTAACCGGATGTGGAAAACGTTGTTACCAAGGCTGCCACAAGTATGAACAGCACAAGCTTGTAGCGCATTGGGCTATATTGTGATTTTATGGCACCCAGAAAGACGAGCGAAAGAACAAGATAACCAGCGAATACACCTGGCTCCCAATAATAGGAATTGTTCTGACGCAAGTGGTGGGGGTGAAAGTAATGAATCAGGATATTCGCATCCGGGGGATTTAGATAGAACGGTACAACCCACTGCGCGAGGGCTCCTTGCGAGGCGATCAGAAGCGCGTAAACAGGTAAGCTGATAGCCGCGGTCCAAAACATGATGTCGACATAGGCTTTAGCGGAATTGCGAACGAGGAGTACAGCTGACATGGCGATCGTGAGGTTCGTGAAGAAACCGGCAATCGTGACGGGTGAAATATACCCGGTGCTATCCACCTGACCCACGATGATGGCAGCAAACCCCAAGAAGATGCTGAAGGCGCGCACCGAAAATGTGGGTCGAATGACACTGAGGAGAACTAAAGCAGCCAACGCGATAACGGAGAGTGCGGGTTTGTACACGGAGTTGATGATCGTATTGCCGGAAAGCGCCCAAACGATCACAAACATAAACAGGTAATCCTTTCTGGAGACGCGAGGGCCACTCTGACGAAGCGAGGAGCTGACATAAAGACGTGGGGCTACAGGCACGCCCCTTACTGCGACAGCGGAGCCACGCATCAGTGCTGTTACCATCTGGCCACCCTGAAAAGCCTTGCGCGCAGGCCTGTTTTGAAAAGCATGTCCCCGCCGAAAAGTATCGCCGCAAAGGCGAGACTTGCAACTGCCGTCGGGCCCATGAGTCGATAAGATTGCACCGCGCCGCTCAGTGCATGCTCAACGAACAACCCCAGAGCGAGAGATCCCACACAGGCTAACAAGGGAAGTATGAGGGGCGCCAGGATGTGGCTGATCGAGCAATTGAGCGAGAGCGATACCCAATAGACCGTGAGCGGAAGGCTGAACAGCGCCGCGCTCAGGGCAGCGAACGAAGTGCCCGCGATACCCCAGCGCATGGAGAGCGGGTATATCAGGAGAGCCAGGACAGCAACACGCAACATGAGAATCTTGGTCCACCGATCGGGGCGGTTTACCGAGCGAAAGAGCGACGAGACAGCAGTTTTTAAGACCTCCAGCCCCCCCCACACCACGAGCACTCGAAACGCGGGAATCATCGGTTCCCATTTCACGCCGAAAACAACTCTCACCAATGGATCGGCGGCAACGTAGGTAGTAGACAGGAAGGCCAGGCCCAGGATCGAGGTAATCTCCCAGAATTGAATAAATCCCCTGCGAAGGCGCGCCTGATCGTTTTGGATGCTGGCGAATGCGGGGAACAGGACACGGCGCATGGCCTCGACCCCCTCGGTACTTGCCGTGTTGCCGAGGCGGTAAGCCATCCGATAGAGGCCCAGAGACTGCATCCCGAGCATCCTTCCAACAAAGAGGTCGTCTCCATTGTGAAAAAGCACATAAAGTACCGCGCCCAACATCTCCCATTGCCCGTATCGCCAGAGCTCCCGCCAATGATCCGGCCTGAAGACAAAACGGGGCCGCACCGGCGCCAGATAATAGGACAAAAGGGCAGCGGTCGCCGCAGTGGCCAACTGCCCGGCGAGGAGTGCCCATACATTTCTCCACAAGAAAGCGAGCACCAGTGTCAAGAGAATACCGGAGACTGCCTGGATCGCCTCGTACAAGGCCACCAGCCGGTAAGACATACCCTTATGAAGATTTAGAATACCTGCGCTCTGGAGACCCCGCATAAGCGGTGACAGGCTGGCTACGATCAGGAGCGTAGTCAGTTCAGGCTGTCGGTAGAATAGCGCTGTTGGATAAGCCAACGTCATCAGAATGAGGCACTGGGCGCCGCCGCGCAGCGCCTCGGCGGACCAAAACGAAGCGAGGTATTCATCAACCGAACTGCTGCGGGCGATGAGGGCGCCATCGAATCCCGTTCGGGAAAAGATATCGCCAATCAGCATCACCACGGAGACGAGCCCCATTAACCCGTAAGCTGCAGGCCCAAGTAGTCGAGCTAGGATCGGCAGCGTTAGAATGCCGAGTCCCACACATCCGATCCTCGCCCCCATGTACCACGCTACGCCGGAGCGCACACGAGATGCCAGGGACCCTGTCGCGACTTTCGCATCACTCACGACTGATGGCACCAATTGGCCCCGTACTCGCTCAATGAAATTTTCTCTCATTTTTCAGTTGTTCAAACATCTCCATATCGCGAGAACCCAAAGTTCTCGCCGGATTCCCGCCCACGATTTCACCCTTGGGGACGTCCTTCGTCACCACGGCGCCCATTCCTATGACAGCGCCCTCGCCGACAGTCACGCCAGGAACTATTGAGACGTTCGCGCCAATCCAAACGAAATCCTCAATCGCAACCGGCTTGGCAAGGTCACCGGGGGAATAAGGAATAGCCTCTCCGTCTCGGAAGTCATGATTTGTGGTGAAGATGGTCAGGCCCGCGCCGGCATGCACATAGCTTCCGATCGTCAGACCTCCTTCGGATTGAAGCCGCGTATGCTCGTGAAATGCACAGCCTTCACCGATTCGGGCCAATCCTGGGATTGAAATTAGGACGTCGTCCCCCGAGAATGCCACGCTGTCCGGAATTTGGCTTAATCGGCGAATCCGGGCCATGCGAGCGTGCCGGACGAGAGCGGCTCCCGATTCGATCACATCGAGAATGTGGAGATGGTCCAGTAGGTAGACTAGGAGACTGCGAATTTCGCTCTTGACGCTCATTGGACTCTGAGTTCGCCTTGGAGCACAGGGCTCTGGATGACAAGTTCCACCAATTCCTCAAGGTTCTTCGGGTAGAGCACACGGTTGTCGCTATGACGATCAATCCAGCGCCTCCACCATTCTCGCACCTCTTCGCTCCGGAATGCCACAATGTCCAGAATTGAGAGCCCCAATTGCCCTTCTTTTGCGGTCCTAGCCAAGCCAAGCGAATTAAGTGAGATCACTGCAGCCATATTCCTGATATCCAGTAGCTCCACCGGACAGCCCGCTGGCAGGGTTGGCAAGTTAAGCGGTGCAAGACACTTTGAATAGCCGCTCCGAGGATGGGCCTTCAGGCATACCTTTACCCCTCGATCTCTGAGAGTCTGGACCAATGTAAGCACAGTTTGCGAGTAGTCCAGCATCTCAGGCGACTTCTCGTGGTCGTCATCCAGAAAAAGGACCGTTGGCTCTTTGCCGCCTCCAAGCCAGAGCCCTGTCGTCAGGAGCAGTGGAGCGCACGGCTGAAGCCGAATCGTCTTGATGCCCAGTCTCTCAGTGCGAAAAGTCGAGATCCAATAGGAAGTCGAAACTTGCTCCGCTTCCGCGAAGTCAAACCAGACCCCAGTCACAACTCTAAGGTACAGCCACCGAAGAACCACCCGCAGCGGCCACCGCACTTCATTCCTCATCGGCATGCCATAGTGATCGGCAACGAATACGGGGGTCGTCTCGGCAAGACGGCGAATGAAGTAAGGTGTAACTACGTCATGCTGAGCACAGAAGAAATATGCCTTTGAATACTTTCGGCCCGCGAAGAGTTGTCTAAAGAGCCTCGATAACGCGGGCCTCACCTGCAAAATGCGCCACGGCTGGCGTGGGTAGGAAAGCAGCAGACAGGGGATGAAATCGACAGAAACAGCGTCCAGTCCAAGACTGACCAAGAAGTCGTAGACAGACTCAACCGTGACGACAACCAGGTGAACCCGCGAACCAGACCTGGAGGCATCATTGCAGAGGCCGAGTGCGTAGGGTACGTCCGCCGCTGCCTGGACAAATACGAGAACTTCGTCGGCTGTTTTTTCCATTCACTCGACCTAGTGTTATGTCCCAGAAATAACTTGCAGTAGTTAATAGATTGGGATAGTCTTGGGTATGTATCTAGGACGTCCCAAAACCAGGTTGGAATTGACCTCGGAAG
>Ga0326727_10017661_pt1 | contig 14741 bp, 22 predicted proteins | sample MB2enrmetagenome_FD_207643 | JGI IMG/M metagenome (GOLD analysis project Ga0326727, IMG submission 207643) | Lab enriched peat soil microbial communities from McLean, Ithaca, NY, United States - MB29MY | ecosystem: Environmental > Terrestrial > Soil > Wetlands > Peat | place: USA: New York... | reverse complement strand
AAGTTTTACACGGGAAAACAGATCAAGAAGAGGTGTGATCGATTTCGGCAGCTGCGTAAGCAGCTGCAAAAGAAGGGAACAAAGTCAGCCAAAAGACACTTGGCCCGCCTAGCGGGCCAAGAGAGACGGTTCAAGGCAGATATCAATCATCAGATTGCGAAGCAAATAGTAAGCGACATGAAACCAGGCGATACTATCGTTCTTGAAAACCTAAGTGGTATTATCAGGAACAACAGGCGCCGTAAGGCGCAGAGGATCATGATCAACGGCTGGAACTTCTTCCAGTTAGAGCAGTTCTTGATCTACAAGGCAGAGGCGAAGGGTATCAAGATCGAATACATAGATCCTAGATACACGAGCCAACACTGCTTAGCCTGCGGCAATACTTCTCGGAATAACCGAGAAGGATCGCTTTTCTCATGTCGCAAGTGTCACTTCAAGATGAACGCCGACCTTGTCGGCGCAAAGAACATCCTCTTGAAGTATCTGGGCGCTCTTCTTAGGAAGAGATCGAGCTGCTCGTCAGCGAGATATCTAAATGCTAACCCAGACGAGCTGTATGTCAATCAGCTTAACGGCGGGCTCTGCGAGCCCGCTAATGTAGGAGCAGAGAAGCTACTTACAAGCCACCAGCCTTGTGCTGGTGGTAATTGACCCGCTTCTAATTCTGCATTCCAAGGCAATCCGCATTCAATCCATTCTGACATATTCGTTTCTCCTTCTGGGCGTTTCAACAAGCAATCAAGCCGATTGAAACGCTGTTTGTTTAGAGATCCTTCTTGACGTCCGAAACTAGCGTAGAAACATCCTTTGACACATCTGTTGCTACAACTGACGCATCCTTGGCAACATCATTAGCGACTGTTGAAACTGCTGTCTCGGCAGCCTTTACCTCATTTACGACGGCAACTGGCGCTGCTGCAACGGCTACTTCGGTGTTTGTTAGTAAGCTTGCAAGAGTCTTCTTTGCAGCATTCAACTCCGCCACACTATTCGTGACATCCTTTACGAATACCTTACCAGCAACTTCTAGATCTCCGACTACCTTGGTTGTTGTTGAGGCTACGGTGTTCTCGGTATCAACCGCGAAACGAACGACATCATTATTGACTGTGTCTACCTCGCGGGTGAGGACTGGATCGAGGCCACGAACCCAAGTAAGGAATTGGACGCCACGAGTAAAAAGTAGATCGACTACGAGCAATGAAACTAGAACTAGCAATACGGTTAGCATATGATTTTCTCCTGTTGGTTGAATGAACGAAACGTTGGCAGCCTATAATATATCCACGAAAAACGATTTGTCAAGCAAGTGTATCAACTAGTCGCTATACTGCGGGAAAACGTGCTTGATCTTCCCATATTTCGACACGAAGACTGTTCCCTCTAATGTATTCCCATCATCTACTGCGTTGTTCCAAAATACGAAGCTAATGAGCGCCTTTTCGGTTAGCATGTTCTGTGTAGAAAAACCGTATGCCTCCCAATTCTCTGGCTTATAGGCTTCGGTTTTTAGGAAGGCAGTCATATCATCGTTGTTCTCGATTAGCTTCTCATAGTCTCCATACGGAGCGAGGTTTGGCATTTCGAGTGTTATTTCTTCTGCCCGATCAATGAGTGATTTTGATAGTGCGGCAATCATGTCCTCGTTCTTGACGCCAATCTTGTCGCGCATCCTACTCCATATAAATTGGCGAGTTTGTTCATGATCAAGGTCTTTTATGTCCTCGTATTTGAGATCGAGGAATTGGTATAGGTCGAATTGTGGCTTATCGTCCTCGACTACCGCTGGATCTTCTTGATTGTCTAACTGGTCTTCTGGCAGTTCTGGTGTTTGATTGTTGTCTTCCATTGTTGTGTTCCTTATGCGAATATACGGTAGTTTTCAGCTTGTCAATCCAACTAGACATGAGATCGTGGTAGTAGTCCTCGCAATATGGTTTCGCCAGATCTAGCAGATCGGCTAGATCGATTTTGCCCGTTGTGCCATTCCTATTCTTGACTACCTCTATGCCGTCTTTACTGAATGAGATCATCATATCGGCTCTCCATAACTTTTGTTCAATGTCCATTAGTCCTCGTCATTGATCATCGCATGTATCTCTTCGCTAGTCATTAGTGGATACGCTCGCTCCAATACTGTATCTACTTTTGAGTTGAGCTTGGCAAGCAGGTCTTCTATTGGGCGCATTTGTTCCTTTGCCATCGCTTCGCGTTCCTCGTCCAGGTAATGCGCAACTGCCAGCGCTGCATGTTGCCAAGCGACCTGATCATGTTCGTCAAGCCGATCCCATTCTGGTAGGTGATTATTCCAATCGGTAGGATCTATGTCGAGAGTTGCTTCGCGATATTCGTTGTATGCTATTTCGCCGATGCCTGTTGTCATTGTATTGTCCTTTCCTTGTTTTAGTGCCCTCGTCGAAACTCAATCCTTCGAGGGCATGGCATTCACTTGCTAATCGCTATGTGTTATGCGGCGTTCGAACCACATTAGCACGAACATATGTTGGGTATATCTTCTTCAACTCCTCATCTGTTGGGTCATGATCGAAATATGCTACGCAGCCTTCTTTACGATTGAGATTTTCCCATACATACCATCCAGTCCCTTGATATTCTATCCCTGGAATATAGGATTCCAGAAACTCGCGTTCTTCATAATTACCTTCTCCGTATTGCAAGATACATAATTCTATGGGCTTGTTTTTGACGCTACGAACGATCTTATCAATTAGACTCGATCTGTATATTTCATGTGCCAAAGTTCCGCTTGTGTTATCTTCTCGATATACCGCTCTTGCATATATTGCCCTCATCCTATTATCTGTCATGCATCTAATGCTACTGTAAGCGTCAGTTTTGGACATTTGGAATAACGAGCCATCTTCGAAACACATGAACCCAATATGAACCATGTCCTCCACTAGATTTACCATCGTTAGTGAGTTGGCTCGCATATGCTCCACCACCTTGTCAATCAATACGGTGAAGTCGGTTATAGTTTCATCGTCCTCATTGGGTTTGTTGAAGGAGTTGATTGCGTCAATCCTGACATAGTTGTTATGAGACCACTTGGTATCCATGACCGCTACATCATCGAATACTTCCTTCAAGATCCCTCCGATAGTGGATCCTGCCCCATAAACATTAATCTCTTGCCCAATATACTTCCGTAGCATTTCTTTCATCGTTGTCATTTGATTTCCCTTTCTGTTATTGGCACAATTTCTAGCTCGGGAATGAGCTAACGGTAAGGCCATAATACCGTTTAGTGTTCTCGGAAGGTTTTATCCGACCAAGAACATATTGATTGCGACGAGACCTGTTATCTCTCTATCATGGTAATCTGTTTGCAGTATTCTCGCCTGCTTTGCAAGCCCGATCTGCCTTGATAGGTTACGACTGTTTTATCGGATCTTTTGGATCCACCTATCTGCGTTATTTCGCCTTTCGTCAGGTGGCATGCATTCCACCTACCATGAGCAACCTGGGGTCATGATTGGGTTTCCACCAACCCATTCGCCAATAATTTAGGCGAACACTAGTCTTTTCGACCATGACCTAATGCAGTCCTACTAAGTCGTCGAGCGACTGGTCAGACCACTGGCCCTCCTCATGCTGGTTTTACAGCATATTTCCATGCAGGCATGGTGTCCTAGGTTTAGACGAGTGGAGGGTATTCGGCAGTTTTACCTACCGATTGGTCGGGAAATCCGATTCCGCCTCGGATCCTCATGCTCCCAAAGCACGCATGCTACTGTTAAACACCATATCCCGATACACACTAACTACTATTCAATTGTCAATGACCATCAACATATCTGGCGGGCCCCAAGGAATTCGCATCCAATAAACGAAGTCATATATCTACTTCGGCTTTCTACAAGCAAGAGCCCGTAAGTATCACTAATGTCTTGTTATGCCTACAATCTAACCATCACCATGCCATTGTCAAGGGCATGCCGCTACTTTTCGTATGTCAGCATTGAGTTTTCCACAACAATCGTATCGCATTCTGATAACGGTTTTACTGGCAACCTGACTAAACTATGGGTGGCGTTTTTCGTAAGAACTCTCACCCGTATCGAACTATGATCTGGCAAAGAAGATGGTTTTTCTCCACCAATGCGCTTATCAAGATCTTCTAGCACACAATATTTTGGAGCGAACAATGAACACGCTCGCCATGGCCAATACAAACATCGCTATACATGATACCGCACTAATCTTCATCACTGCATTACTCATCGTTATCTCCTTCTTCTCCGAACCCACTTGTCATACCAAGCATCTTGCGAACCTCTTCCTTCGTATGATCCTCTCCGAACTTCCCTCGCGCCATGTCTCGTCGCTTAGCCTCAACGAAGTATTCCTCCTTCTCCTCTCTCCAATCATCTTCCCTCACCCTTTGCTCGGCTGGTCGGAACACCTCTTTACGCACCGCTTCATCCACCGCTTTTGCTTCTTCTGGGAATAGGAATACTCCCCAGTCGCTTCCATCTCCCTGCGGCGCCATATAGTCTCGCATTGCGGGAGGGATCTTGAACTGACTGAACAGCCAATCGCAACAAAACTCGCATAACGAAAACTTGTAGGCAATCGTATCATCTAGCGCTCCTTCCCCATTGCCAGGCGTCGACCAATATCCGCCCATTACCTCTTGATCAATTAACCCTCCGACTGTACAATTGTCGGTTCCATCTTTGTAAGCATCGTTGTCCAATCCGCATGTTTCTCCGCATAGATTGCACTTTGGGACGGCACTGTTTGGTCTCATATGTTTATTGCTCATTGTTCTCTTCTTTCCATCGCTCATGACCTTCCTTTTTACATATCGAAAACCGCAAGGTCGTGATATCATAGCCACGCGCTTCCAGTTCGTCAAGGAAGGCCTTTTGTAGTTTGGCATTATGGTCGAACTTCCCTACTGAAAACGAGCTATATAGAAAGTGTCCATCGCATTTTGTTTGAGGGCCATCTGGGTGATAGAAAACAATGTCCTTCTCCTTTTTAGACCACTCCGCGCTCAATGTATTTGACCTTGTTCTTCTAGCCATTGACTAGCTCCAATTTCTCTTTGCGTGTCATTTGTTTGATCCGATATTCTTCCTTCAACGCTTCGCTTTTTGATCCTGCCTCGAACGCCTTTAGCAGCTTCACTGGCCTTCTTGACCTCGTGTATTTTGCGCCCTTGGATGATCCGTTATGTTCCTTCAATCGCCGCTCAACATCGGTTGTAATGCCAGTATATAACGAGCCGTCATTGCATTCGAGGATGTAGATCCAATACTGTTTTGTCATGCGAACGTTAGATACAGTTTCAGTTTCTCGCGAGCCTCATCCATGGAATACAGATCGATACACTTGCCGCCATATGGGAAGTGTAGTTTGACTTTCGTAATGCCGGTCTTCTCAATACCATATCTCACTTCATCTTTTCCGAGCGTATTTTTTATGTCCTGCCATACGGTAGCCATATCTTCGGCGTAATATGAGAACAACGGAATAACATGATCATGTCTGGTATAGCAATCTAATTGCCATTCGTCAATCTTTTTCACGAGAACACCAAGAACTTGCCCAGCTGTTCCTTCGCATCATCCATTGAAGTCAGTTCCCATGTCCTACCACTATCACGGATCCGTAGCAAGGAAGCCACCATCGCCATAGTAAGTGTATGAGTTGACTGGGAATTGGGATTGGATATCATTCGGATCAGTAGAGATATAGAAGTCAGAATACCATATCATTTTACCTTCTCAATCACCGTAATATGACACTCTTTGATTTCGATATACGCCAGCCATATATCATCCTCGCGATCTTCAAGCATATCCTTTGCGAACTTGATCGCCTCTTCTTTGGTTGGGAATATCTTGGTTCGTTCGGTTCGATCATCAATCTTCGATTTGTCTGGCCATGATAGCCAATCATCTTTTCCTCCGTCAGCCCAATCAGCCCACCATACGGCATACTCAATGATCGAAACTTGGTCTTGCGATTTCGGCGATAATATGTCCATTAGCAGTCTCTCAATTCTTCTGGCACATATTCCATTTGTTCATCAACGCACTTCTTGAATTGAAGCGGATGCCTATCTTTACACCATTTCCAACTATACTCTACCCAATCTTTATATGTCGGATATTTTGATGGGTGCGGTTCCCATTCCCCATCATCGCATTCGTCCGACATTGTTGCATTATGTTTTGCCCCAAGCTCATTTGAGAAAACAATACCTAGATATAGGGCCCACCCGCATTCGTGTTGATGCATCATTTTTTGTGGAGAAACAATCCGAATACTAAACCCCTCTGGCCATTCCCATGTTTTATCTTTGTAGGATATGAACCATGATTTGCCATCTTTCCATTCACTATCAGGCTCTATTGTCAGTAAACTCTTGAACCTACGTTCATTGATCTCTCGAAGATCATTCTCGATCTGTTCTGCATCGAAGTGTTTTCTTGATGTGATGTATCCATAGTTAGCCATGTTAGCAATCCCTCAATTCTTTTGGTGCGAACTCCATCTTGCTTTGCAGCTCTGCCATTCGCTTCTCCACTACCGATCGATCATGGTTGGCCAATATGGAAAATCAGTACTGTCATCGTCATAACTATCGCGAAGCAGCATGAGTATGTAGATCATCGTTTTCTCCTCTTTCTAGCCTTGCCGAACTTCCCTCGGTTCCTATTCTTCTCATTCATCTTGATCTTCAATGCCCTCAACTCTTGCTTCAACCCGAAGCTCTCATAGCGACTCTCACCCACGCGTGTCCATGCCTCATTGAACGCCTCTCTCATTGAAGGTTGCAATGCATTCAGTCCTCGCCTTAACTTCGCCCGATTGAACTTGGCAATTAGGACATTCACGAAGTCTATGGCTTTTTGGACAAACGCCTCATCCTCTAATAGCAGATCACCATCTACATTGTATTGCCCTTGACAACTCTTGATTTGTTTGGCTATACGCAATTCCTCATTGACCTCGGATAGTTTTCGCTGCATATCAAGGTTGGATCGAAGTAGATTGACGATCTTCTTGACGGCTAATTTTCGGCGAGCCTCCGATTGTCGGAATAGCTGATTAGGCGTTTTTCCATGCTTCTTCTGGATGGTTATGACGAATGTATCGCCATTGACATGATTGGTTAGTTCGAGCGTATTGTCTTCGTCATTCTCTCGTAGGGCCCGATCTAACTTGGCGGCTAGTATTGTGTCCCATTGATGATCGGGCGATTGATCTTGTTCGATTTGGAATAGCTGGTCTTTTAGGGCAATGTTCTCTTCCAGAAGCGATTGGGTAGCATCGCATAGATCATTGACTACTGCCTGTATTGTTTTTGGCAGCGGGTCAGTGGGTTTGCTACAACACCAGTCGTATGCGCTATCTGCTCGCTTTTCGATATAGGCGCGAGTGAAGGCTATCTTGGCTGGAATAGAACTGTCGGTCATTATTGGTGTTATCGGCGGCTGATATACATAACGAGAGCTTGCTTTTGTGTTTGAGGATCTAGCCAATTGCAATCATCAAAACACACCTCTACCTTATACTGCTCTTCACCGTGTATGCTATGGGAGCATGGTGAGCGAACGAATAGCTCCATGTTATCTGATCCTTCAATCGCCGCAACAATCTGTTTGAGATCTCCTAATGTCATGTTCGTTTTCCTTTCGTATGCATAATGTAATCACGATCTGCCGTTTTGTCAAGGGCGGGCTAATTCTTTCGGGCGATTGGCGTATTAGATATCCACCTTCAAGCAGCGCGGGCTAAAATACACCACCTCGCGTTTAGCGTTTTCTTTTCCATTGCCGCCATCCCCTAGCGAACTCATTCCGCCACCAGTGTTCCAATTCACCTTCTGCCAATCGTCAGGGAACTGGTAATCATTCTCATAGCCACTCAACGCGATGCGAAGTCTAGGATTATCTCCATTAGCTACTGCCCAATCACATACATCGTGGTATATGTCGGTCTTCTCTTTATAGACCTTGGTGCGATTGTCGAAACTATACGGCGGATCAAGATACACAGCCGTAATATCCTTGGGCCCAATACCTTTATTCCCGTAGGTGATTGAGGGGGTTAGGACACGCTGCCACTGCCCGCACGCAACACGCACCCGTCGTAGTCTCTCTTGCAGCCTCCTGAATTGTTCTCGAATGTCGTAGGTCAAGCCGTGGATGCCTCCGCCAGCCGAGGATAGCATGGGCAGAGCGTTGAGGCCCTTGGGCAGCATCCAATTCCCAGATATACTGGCGCCTATGCCGTATATCCAATAGCCAGCCGCCTTCACATCGTAGCAGTCTGGATCGTCGTTCATTTTTAGCGAGAGGTCATCCGTTGCCCATGATACGAGCCACCTATGTCTAGCATGTAGTTCGGTTTCATTCACAGGCCAATCGGCATACTTCGCTACGCCTTCTGGATCCATTGACACACTGCGCCAAAAGTTGGCGAGCATGCAGTTGATGTCATTGACCGTTTCAATCTTGGGTATCTTGGGGTTAGCGAGCAATACGGCTAATGATCCTGCAAACGGTTCAATGTAGTTCGATATTACTTCGCCTAGACCCTTCCATATAATTGACGCGATGCGTTGCTTCCCACCAAAATATGGGAACGGCGGCTTTATCTTCTCACTCATGATAGCAGTATATATCGCTTGATTTTCTCTTCCGTTATGTTTTGGGGCGTTATGTTCTCGGGGATAAAATCAAGTCTCAAAAGTGGCGTTTCCGTTAATCTAATTACGTGACTAACCGTGAAACTAGGTCTTGGCACTAGGTAAAATTCGCAGCAGAATCTGCCGCAGTATATGTTATATCCAAATAGCGAGCCATGATGAAAAGTGAATCCTGTGCGGCAACCTATACACCAGTTATCATTATACAGATCATCACCGCAAAACTTGCATCTACGATCTGTCATGACATCAATATCCATCGCCTGATCTTCTCTTCGGTGATGTTTTGAGGGGTTAGATTGTCGGGGCAAAAATCAAGTCTAAAAAGAGCTCCTAAATAGTTTCCAATGCGATTAGAGTCGCTAGTTATGAAAAACTCTTCCACAGTTCCAATCCACCAAAAACTACAGCAAAACTCTCCACAATATATGCGGTATCCATATGACCCGTCTTCATTCCAAAAGAATCCAGTTTTACAGCTATAGCACCATTCATCATCTAGTGCATCACCGCAGAACTTGCATCTACGATCTTTGTCCGTCATATCAATATCTCCGTATATATCCATCATGTTCTCCTTCAACGAGATAATCAAGGCCACCGACAAGTTCTATGCCCTCGCAATGAGCGGTAAGCTGCTATCCAAGTTCGCCGCTCCTCCCGAAGATCGATATTCTAAGATGTGGGATGAAACGCAGGGCGAAGATCCCGATGATCAACAAGAGGCCCCAAAAGACCTATATACCGAGATGGAAGAGAACATATGGGATCAGCTACAAAACGAGGAACTAGCTAATCAATTCGAGGCCTATCTAAAAGCCTATCAAGCATTCATCAACAGCCTACAAATCAGCCCTCAACAGTTCGCAGAAGCGCTATCCAAAAACGAGGAAGCCGAAGAAACATGGGTAGATCATCTTGACATCCTCCAAAAGAGATACGAGCGGCTTGTCGGATCCCCATACCTTCAACTAAACGCTAATGATCCGAAGTGGGAAGAAAATCTTGATCCCTCCGAAATTAGGCAAGCCATCGAACAAATAGCGACAGATGCTAATAACCAGATGTATGCAGTAGCTGCGAAGGCTAATCTATCACCAGAAGATATTGACGAGACGCTGAAAAACAATAGCCAGAACTCGTTCATGGCCCAAACGGAAGAACTGAAACAGGACAAGGAAACTGACTTCGCAAATAGGCAGCAAGGCAAGCAAAAGGAATATGCCGAAAAGGCTCGTGAGAAGAGAAGGACGATCGGCAAGATAGGCGTTGATAATATCAACCGACAAAAACAACGATTGCAAGAGGCTATCGAAACAGAAACTAACGACATCAAAAAACAAGAGCTCATCCGCCGACTAAAAGCCCTGCCCAATACGGAGGCGTATGTTAGACAACTTGAAAAAGGACGGGCAAAGCATAGAGATAGATGGGAGAATGACCCCAAGTTCGTAGAGCGAGGTAAAGAAAGACAGAGAACTAGCCGAATATTCGAGCGTAAAATAGCTGAACTTACCGCCAAATACGACAATGCCACAAACGGCAGCTATAAAAACAGCATCAAAGAAGATGTTGTTAGGCTAAAAAAAGAGCTACTAAAAAAGCACCATAAAAACATTGACTTCGATGATGAATGGATAAGGCATAACCCTGCTTGGCAATTCGAGTTAGATCCTCTCCAAATCATGAAGGACTATCATAAGCGTGAAGAACTGTCAAAGGAATATGAGAGGAAGCATCACCAAAGAAGGCAAACGGAAAAGGCCAAAGGCGAACTAAAAGGCCTTGTAATCCAATATCGAGAGCGCGTCAATAACATGCTCAAAGATGTCAAGGACAAACTAAACCGACAGATTGCCAAGGCTCCCGAGATGAAGCCGTTGAAGGATGCGATTGAGGCTGCCAAGAAAACAGGCGATCAAGCCCAAGTAGCAAAGGCCCTTGAAATTGCGCAAGCCTACATTGAGAACTTCAAGAAGAACCATCCGCTAACCAAGGCAGTGGAGGCTGCAATAGCGGAGATGCGCGGCTGGCGAGACAAGCTAGATGAACTGGACAAATCGAAAGCGTTAGATAGCGATAGTCTATCGGAAGGTGATATTCAGAAGATCAGGGCATTGATAGAAGGGGGTATAGGGCTAATCCGCAAGTATCCAAGCAATGCAGCGGCGACAAAGTGTGCTACTGATATAGTCCAGTTTTTAGCGCAAAGGATAGAGTTATGAGCAATCACAAAGAAAGACTAGCCAAGCTAAACAAGCTAGTTATCAAGAAGACATCGGCGGAACATATTCAGGAGCTGGTAAAAGAAGCTATGGAAGCCTCCGAGGATGATAACAATGCTGGTGAGAGCTATGCAGACAGGCTCATTATGAAGATGATTGAGGCTGTTGAGGTTCCTGGGCTGCAAGAGGACTAACTAGTTGCTCATAGCAATACGATATGAGCTGGTAGCATAGCTCGAAGGAGATCTGCTTCCTATCGTTCTCTCGGAAGTTGGTCAGGAACAGCGAATTATATTCGTCTCGTAATGCATTCAGCTCGTCATTGAACATAGGAATGATCTTCTCCTGATCCTCCAATGATACACTAGGTAATATGACATACGCGTTGTTCCTTGATGACTTCTTCCCCACCAAACACGAATAACCTGTGTTCCTAATATCCTCGGCGCATATTCTACCATACTTCTTGGTATCTACGCAGTTGATCAGTATGATGTTGTTGTCTAGTATGCCCTTGTAGGTTGAGTAGATGGAATATTCGCGACTAGCATTCTTGTTGTTGAATAGCGCTTTGACTTTGCATGTTCCAAGTGAATATCGTTCTATATGCTGTTCGGTTAGCCTAATCACTTCTAATCGTTTGGCTGCCGCAATCTTGGATAGTGCCCTACCAGCAATCCTGTAATCGTATTCCCCTTCTAGCTCGAATACCTTGGATTGACCATCAGGGAATGATACGATCTCTATGTTCCGCTTGGTAGATGGTGAGGTCTTCCTGGCATAATGAAAGGCTACGACATTGTAGGTGGTATCCTCGAATACCTGCTCCGTGAAGTAGTTCGTCCTGCCAATGTCGTATCGGTTCATGAACTCTACGCGAAGCTTGTCCGAGTTCTTTGCCGAGAAGAAATTGACTGGTATGATGATGATACCTTCGTCAGAATCGGACTCAATGATCCGTTTCATGGCGAGGAGGTACAGATCCTCTTTGCCATTCATTGGGTATGTAGCCTTTTGTTCAGGCGTCATTCGGTTGCCCGCAAGGTATGGCGGATTGGTGATGTTGAATGGCGCGTGCGGGATAGAGACTAACGAATCGTTTGTAGAGACTTCTTGACTGGCTAGTTTGGGGTCAATGTCAAGTCCCGAAACAGCCTCGGCTCCATTGTCCTTCGCCCATCGCAGCAGATGGCCATTACCCGCGAACGGATCCAATACGACCTTACCAGCTACGAACGGTTCTAGACCTTGTAGTATGTAGTCGGAGTTAGTCGTGAAGAACTGGCCAAGATCCCTTTTGATGTGCATGATCGATCGTATTCCTAGTTATGGTCATGATCAGCTATCTACGCTCCAGCCAGCCTTCCAATTGTCCTTGATCACTAGCTCGCCATCTATATCATCAACACCCATCATCCAGCAATCGCCCATTATAGCAAGTTGCGCAAGGTCATTGAGATCGGTGGAATTGACGAAGTCCTGCTCCTTTTCGGATAGTGCGGAAACATCAAGGTTGAAGCATTCGCCATCATTAGCAATGAGCGTGAGTATAGTGATCGTATTGGAATCAGCTTTTGCAATAGCTGGAGTCATATCCCAAGTCGGAACATGGAAGACATGATCATGGTATTCGTTGAACCATGTTGTCAATGACTTGCATAGGCCATCCGCACCTGCTGCGTCAGTAGTCCAATATCCCAGATCATTAGCGCAAAGATTGAAGACTGCTCCATTATCCATATGGAACTTCGCTATACCACCCTCTGCGCTTGTAGCTTGCTCCACTTTTAGAACTCGCTTGCCCTCGAAACGGGATTTGATATCGTTGAATGATTTGTTGTCGCTATATATTCCCATGTTGTCTCCTCAATACTTTATACAGTCGAATGTTGTCGTGAATCGTTCCCATGACTTGTCGTTTGTAATAGACTCGAACTTCATCTCTACAAACGCAGCTTTCAGCAGATCGAATTGTCTAGTCCCTTCGGTTAGGACGATCTCCTCTTCGGGAACGCTAGCAAACTCAACTAGTTGCCTGTTTATCTGGAAGTTTGCTCTGTTCTCTTCAAGGCTCATGAACGCCTTGAACTTCTCTGGATCGCGGATTGTTTCTTGGGCTTTTTTAGGCTTCAATAGCGCTGGTATATTGTCGCTTTTATCCCCCGTAATAGCCTTTCCCAAGGCGTAGGGCCATGGCGGCGCTTCAACGAATACCTTCTTGATCGGATTGTAGATCTGGATATGCTTATATCCTCTCTGCAATAGCTGGATGAAATCGGTATCACTTGACAGCACCGTTAGGTCTTCCTCCTTCATGTTTTCGCAGAGCGAGCCGATCGTATCGTCCGCCTCGTAATTAGCCGCTCGTGCTATGGTGATAGGAAGATATGCAAGCAGCGGTAGAACGATATCCATTGTCTTGCTAAACTTGTCCTTGCTTTCCTGCTTCGAGGCAGTCTTGATGATACGATTGGCTTTGTATTCGGAGTATAGGTCGTATCGAAACTGGGGATGACCCTCACCAACAATGAATACCTTATCGGGCGAGAATTGCTCAATGATTGGTCGAAGGTTGCGGAAGAAGTTGAAGGTGAATATGATGCTGTCATCTACATCTTGAACTGGCGGTGTTCCGAACTTTACGCAAGCCCGATAGAGATTGTTAGCTAGGTCAATGAGTAGGATCTTGTCCATTTCATGGCTCGTTTTCTAGCTCGTCAAACTCCTCATCCACAACATCGTCGTCATCAATGCTGGCGAATACATCTGTGATATTCTCAACGACTGGTGCATCATTAGCCTGCTCATCAAGCAGTTTCTGACCCACCTCTACCATCGTATCTAGAAACTCCTTGCGACCCTTATCTACTTCTGCCGCTACTTGCGCATCATCAACGATATTAGCCGCCACAACCATATCGTTGTAGAATTTCACAACATTTGGATTTACCACTACTGACGCATGTCGCGCATCTAACGCAGCATCCTGATCTGCCACCTGTTGCATTACACTAACTGCCGCATTATCAGCACGAACAATCCTACTGGACTCCTCGAACTCCTCATCGGTAGAAGTGAATGTTTTTCCCTCTACTGGTTGCACAACATTCGCTGCCAATACCATCTCATCAAGCTTCGCCTGCATTTCTATCTTGGCAGCAGCCTTTGCATTCTTTACGACTTGCTTCTTTTCCCATACTGCACGGGGAATAACTCCGCCATGAGGGCCCTTGGTAATAGCATAATCAGGATGATTGCGGATGTAGAACCGAACGATAGGATCGTTCTCGCGAAGCTGCTTTGTATTCCATCCCATGCGAGCCGCTACCATGCCAACTAACACTGGCAATTGAATGTTGTCATTGCCTGTATATGAAGCTAACGCATCATCCGTTGCATCACAAATAGCGCTCACCTTATCTAGCGTGTTCTGTTTCTTGTCAGTCATGTTCTAATCACTCCTTGTCTCTATATATTGTCGAACCAAATTGTTCCATCGCATCCAGGCATACGCTACAACTACGGATAGCGTAGCTAATACCAGCACTACATACCGATGATCATGCCCTAGACTTGTCGGCATTAGCAAGTCCATCACAAACCTACCAACGGCAAACCCAATGAATACCTGGATGAGCGTTGATAGAATGATTGCTGGCAAGGCATGTAGTAGTCCCATTAGCTTCTTCGCAATGTTATGCATTGATCTTCTTACCCATCTTATCACACTCGTACATGACCTTACCCTTACGGAATGCTACCTTATGAGGATAGTTTGCAGCATTAGGCCACACATACATGTCAGACTTATTCACCTTGATAGC
>Ga0326727_10017659_pt1 | contig 14743 bp, 13 predicted proteins | sample MB2enrmetagenome_FD_207643 | JGI IMG/M metagenome (GOLD analysis project Ga0326727, IMG submission 207643) | Lab enriched peat soil microbial communities from McLean, Ithaca, NY, United States - MB29MY | ecosystem: Environmental > Terrestrial > Soil > Wetlands > Peat | place: USA: New York... | reverse complement strand
CGCGCGCCAGTTCCATCGCTCGCGACACCAGCGTCCGCGCAAACCCGCGACGCCGGTAGTCCGGATGTGTCAAAACCATCCCGATCCAGGCAAGCCGTTTTTCATAGCAGACCAGCGTAGTGGTAGCGACGATCTTCCCATCACAAGCCATCCCAAGGCAGCCATCGGGAGAGTCCGACATCAGGGCCAGCCAGTCGGCCATGGTCTGATTCCATCCCGCCCCGGTCGACAGGCTCAGCGCATCGTTCACCATCTCGGTTGATAAGGTCACCAGTTCTACTTGCAATCGTTATTCTTTCAGATACCAGGGGATCGTCATCGTCGTAATCCGCTCGTTGCCTTTCAGCAGAAGCAGCGCTTTGAGACCTTCCGCCCGCTGATTGTGCAACGCGTAGTGGTACCACTTGTGCTCCACCAGTTCCGGCACAATGACACTGATTTCGCGATCCGGATTCTTCTGGCTGAGTTCTAAAACATAATCCACTATCGGTATGAGGATATAGCGAAAAGGCGAGGTGAGACACACCAGTTCCGGAACCGGCAGACCCGCATCGCGCGCCGGCTGTTCCGCGAGGCGCGCCCAGGACTCGGCCAGTCCATCTTCCCTGTCGTCAAACACAACGTGGACGGCCTTGATCTCCTTCGACAAGCTCACCGCGAACCGCAAGCCACGCTCGCTGATCTTGTTCCATCGATCGATGGGAACCACCACTAGCGGCTCACAGATTGATTGCGTGGAAAGTGGCGCCGTCTCGCGGATCTCATTCGCGACCGATGCGAAATGGCGTTTCACGGCCACCAGCAAGGTGATCAAAGTGGGAATGAGCAGAACCGTAATCCACGCGCCCTCGACGAACTTGGCAACCAACACCACAGCTACGGTCAACCCGGTGGCAATCGCCCCGACCCCGTTCACCAGCATGTAATGTCTGGCGCGCGGATCGCTCGACTTCCGCCAGTGCGCCACCATACCAGACTGCGACAGCGTGAACGCCAGGAATGCCCCGACGGCATACAGCGGAATCAGCCGGTCCGTGACGCCGCCGAAAACCATGAGGAGAAGCGCAGCCAGTGCGCTGAGTACATAGATGCCTTGCGAAAAGACGAGCCGCCGCCCGCGGATGGAAAATGAGTAAGGGAGATATCCGTTCTCCGAGATCACACGGCACAGCCTCGGGAAGTCGGCGAAAGCCGTGTTGGCGGAGAGTGCCAGCACCAGGACGATGGAGATGATACTCACCCAGTAATACCAACCGCGCCCGGTAACCGCTGTCAGCAGCAGAGAAAGCGTGCTCTGATATCCGGACGAGCCGGGCTCGGTTGCGCCGATATGATATGCCCGAACCAGAAACGCAATGCCCAGCAGCAGCACAATGAGTATCGCGATGATGACCGTCAACGTGCGTTGCGCCGTTTTTGCCACCGGCTCGCGAAACGCCCGCACACCGTTGCTGACCGCTTCCACACCGGTCATCGCCGTACATCCGCTGGCAAAGGCTTTGAGGATGAGCCACACGCTCAGACCCTCCACCGCGGCCGGCATCGCGGGAGGCGTCAACACCGCCGTGGGATGTCCCCCTGACGCGAACACTTTCCAGACGCCAAGCGCGATGAGCCCGAGCAGGCACGCGACGAACAAATAGGTCGGCAGCATAAAGACTCCGCCGGCTTCGCGCACTCCGCGCAGATTGATCACCGTAAGCAGCACCAGAATCCCCAGGCAAAGTTGCAGCGTATGGGGCTGCATCGCCGGCACGGCCGAAATCAGCGCACCCACGCCCGAAGAGATGCCCACCGCTGCCGTCAGCACGTAATCGATCATCAGCGCTGCCGCCGCCAGCAGACCCGCGCCGGCGCCAAGGTTTTCACTCGCCACGGTATAAGAGCCGCCGCCGTTCGGATAGGCTTCTATGGTTTGCCGGTAGGAGAAATAAACGATTGTCAGCAGGACGACAATGCTGACGCTGATGGGAAAGATATAACCGATTCCTGCAGCGCCGAGCGGGATCAGCAGCGTCAGGGCCGCTTCAGGTCCATATGCTGCCGAACTGAGAGCGTCCAGACCGAAGATCGGCACGCCCGCGGCCGGACCCACGAGTTCTTCGCGATCGGCGTCGGAGCGTAACGGAGGGCCGAACAGCAGGTCGAGCAAAGACATTCAATCATTGTCGCTGAATTTTTTGGTTAACAGGGCGTCGATCGAGAACTTTCCGGGGCCGAAAATCAGGACGGCGGCCGAAGCGAAGAGGAATGTAAACGGATCGGCGGCATAGAACTTGCCGGGGTCGGAAAAGATCTGTACGAGTGCTTCACGATCGGCCGTGATGTAGGCCACAATCATGTCGATTGTGAGAGGCAGCGCGATTAGTCGCGAGCCCAGCCCTAGAATCAGCAGAATGCCGCCGGCGAATTCGAGTCCGCTGACAAACCACGCGTTGAAAGCCGGGGCAGGGATGCCGAGGTTGGTGAAAAATCCAACCACCCGGCTGATGTTGCCGAGTTTGCCCCAGCCGGTTTGCGCAAACTGCCATCCCCAATAAAGCCGCACGGCGAGCAAAAAGGGCGATTGCAGGCTGTTGGCCACGCGTATCAACAGTTCGTAGAGCTTAGTCACTGTCAAGTAATAACCTTTCCAATCGCTCCCTGATGGTCGCGGCTCAGAATCAACCCTGCTGAGCCGCGCGCGTAAGCAAGCGGTCCCGGATTGGCAATGTTACTCCGTGACAGTGCCTTAGTCAGCGCTTTCATATTTCGACAACCATCCCAACTCCGACCAGATCGCGAACCACTTCGCCAGGTTGATCTGGTAACGCTCGACGGAAAGTGAACTGCCCTCCAGGCCTGCATCAATCGCCTCGCCGATCGTGTCTCCGCGGTGCAGCGCGGCAAGGATGCGGAAGGCTTCGGGCTCCAGCCGCCGGTAATAGACGCTGTTCTCGAAGCGATGCACGGCAATAAAAGCCGGCGCTTTCAAACGCGGCGCCGATCTCAACCGGGCCGCGCGATGGCGTGGCGCAGTCACCACGTTGCTGGCGGCGTTGTGCGAATCCTCATTGCGGGTGGCCTTGATGCGCAGGTCATCCACCGCATAACGCACCTCGAGCAAAGTGATGTACGGTTGAAGACGCATCCGCAGATTGCCCTCGAGTTCCAGCAAATCTTCGGGACCCAAAGGCTTCGCGCCCGGTGTATCGAACGCTTCGATATGCGCCCATTCGAGCCGCACCATATCGAGAGCCAGAGCGTGCTTGCCAGCCGTGTAACGGCGGCGCGGGCGCAGCCAGGCTTCGAGCGCGCAACCCAGATTGCGCATAGTAAAAGAACGCGACGGATGGGCGGCCAGATAAGCCCGTGAGAGTTTATGAAACGCGTCGTCGCCGATAATCGAGCGTAGGCCCGGGAAGTCGTCATAAAGCGAATCGAGGATGCGGTACCAGTAGCTCCGGCTGTATATCTGCAAACGCTCGTGCGCGGTGAGACTGTCGTTGGGCGTGATGTATCGGTCAGCGTCAACCTTCGGTGACAGATTGTCATGGCCGGTGAGCGGGCGCATGAGATCCGCCGCCATACGGCGCTGCAGTTCGAGAAGTTTCAAACCGGGGCCTCCTCGTGCGCCGGCGTGGGAAGGAATTTCTCCGCTTTGCGCGCTTCGCGATGGACCTCATCGAACGACGGAATCCGGTCGTCCCATTCGAGCAGAGTGGCCGTAGCGCCGCAGCGGCGAATGGCATGCTCGTAGAGCTTCCACACGGGATCGATCACGGGATGGTCGTGGGTATCCAAAATATAATTCTCGAATCTGGAATGGCCGGCGATATGGATTTGCGCCACGCGCTCCGGCGGAACGCTATTCAGATATTCGAATGGATCGAAGTCGTGGTTACGGGACGACACGTAAATGTTGTTGACATCGAGCAGAATGCCGCAATCGGCGCGTTCCACCACTTCGTTGAGGAATTGCCACTCGGTCATTTGCGAGATATGAAATTCCGCATAGCTGCTGACGTTTTCGACGGCGATTGGCACTTCCAGAAAATCGCGCGCTTCACGGATCTTGCGCGCCGTGACCCGCGACGCTTGGAAGGTGTAAGGCATCGGCAGCAGATCGTGAGTGTACCGCCCGTCCACGCTGCCCCAGCATAGATGGTCGGTGAGCCAGGGTGTCTTGGTGCGCTTCACCAGTGATTTCAGCCGCCGCAGATGATCGCGGTTCAGCTTCTCGGCGGACCCGAGATACATCGACACGCCATGCTGCACCACGCGATACCGTTCCAGGATCTGGTCGAGCACCGCGAGCGGACGTCCATCCAGCATGAAGTTTTCCGAGATGATTTCGAACCAGTCCACCACCGGTTCATGTTCGAAAATGTGCCGGTAGTGCGGGATTCGCAGACCGATGCCGATTCCGTATTCGGTGAAACCATTGAAGCGATTGGCAGGCATTTTGAGAGGGAGAATTCGGAGCCGGGACAAGAAAGCCCGGCCCCTTCGAATGTGAAGCAGGCTTACGACTTCTTCTTCTCGACGCTATCGGTGGCGCATCCGCCCTTGCCCTTGCAGGAGTTCTTGCCTTTGCAGCCGTTGTCGCCGCTCGAGCAGCCACCGTTGCCTTTGCAGGAATTCTTGCCCTTGCAGGCATGCTTTTCGACATCGGCGAATCCGGACGCCTGGCCGGGCAGAGCCGATGCGGCGGATAGACTGATTCCGCTGTTTCCTTTGACGGGAGCGGCGTTGACGCGATTCATCGTGCCGCCTAACAGGCCGGCGAACGCCGCGGTAAGAACCATTGAACTTTTTGACATTTTCATGAACTGAATCTCCTTTTGAACTGTATTGCTGGACTATCAATGCCCCCGGGGCCGGGTTTCACTATCTTAGAGGACTACGAAACATCGTGGCAAACCAGATTGGTTTGGCCTTGCTTTTGGTTTAGTAACGCGTAACGCAAAAAAACTTCCGCGCGTGTATAAAATTTGGGGAAGAATCGCAGAGAGGCGCTGCGAATGACCGGCGTGGTGTGGCGACGCTTCCGGACCCGCTCGATCGAGTCAACCGGTGTGCCACGCCGGTAGCGCGCTATTTCGGACGGGTCCCGGTTCCCCGGCCTCACCTCTCACGATCGTGGCGCGGGAAGGACGGCGAGGCGTATCCGCTGGCCGCACCTGGGGCGCCTTGCGCCGCCAATGTCAGTGACATTTGGGTGAAACCGTGGTGTTTGACGCGCCACGCGCCGCTGGCCGCGGCGCGCAAGGCCATCCTCAGTTGATCAGGCGCATGCGGATGCCGGTTCCGCCGTCTTCGTAATAATCGGGCACGCGGGCCGTGACGCGGAATCCCAGACGGCTATAGAACATGGACGCCTGGGAATTCTGCGCGTGCACCATCAGGCGGATCGACTGCACTTTCCGCTGCCGCATCCGTGCCACCACCGTCATCAGCAGTGTCTTCCCAATGCCCCGATGGCGCGCGTTGGGATGGACCGCGAGGGAAACGATTTCCGCTCCCCAGCGGTCCCGGCGGACGATAATGTAGCCCTTGACTCGCTTACCCGCTTCAGCGACCAGAAAAAGCGTTCGGGGATCCGCGGCATAAAGGTGGAACAGCGATTCCGGGTACGCATAGCCGGGAAACGATGCCCGCTCAATCGCCAGAATCGCGCTCATCTGGGAGGGGTGGAAAAGCTTCAGATGAATCGTGATAGGGTTATGCCGCGCGCCGGTCGCGGAGCCCGGAAATCCAACCGCCGACCAGTCTGCGCCCCCTCTCCAGCGCTGCCAGATAGGCCTCCCGCCGCTCGCCGAGAGAGTAGTGGATGCCTTGCAGGTGATAGCGTTTGAGGCTGGCGCCGACCGCGTACGTCCCGGCGTAGGCAACGGCGCCCTTGGGAATCAAACCGCCGCCCAGCGGAATCATCCCTACCAATTCCCTGGCGATGGCTCGCCAGCCAAATGCTCCACCGATGATTAAACCGATCTGCGCCTTTTGTTCGATGTAGCCCACCGGATCGCCGCAGGCGCCCGCCATGAGCAACGCCATGCGTACCTGGTTCATGGTCAGAAAAGCGGTGTCGGTGGCGAATTCTCCGACCGCCCAGGGGAGTTCGAAGAAGGTCGGGATCACGTTGGGCAGCGCCGAGGCGATGGCAAACAAGGCGTTCTCTTTGGAGACGCGGTGCAGGATATCGTCCAGAACGGGTTCGCGAAAAACTTCGAAGTTGCGTGCCAGCGGCAAGTCCAGTTCCGGGCGCGCGTCCAGGACCTCGCGCACCGTTCTTGCTTCGTCGCCTGCGTAGAACACAAACGCGTTCTCCGGGCAGGCGACGGCGCTGTCGTACAAAACCAGATGAAAACCTTCCGGCTGTGCCGGATCCGTGGCGCGGTAAATATGCGCCGCGACACAACCCTCTAGAGGGGGCCGCAAAAAGTGCTCCATGGCTCGATAAGCGCCATCGGTTAAACCGGCCAGACCGATGCTGAGATGTTGCCCAGCCGTCTGCCGCACGGCCGCCGCGTTCAGATTGGAGTAAGCGGCTTTGAGATCTTTCAAAATATTCAGCGACATTAGTACCTGCCGTCATTTTAGCGAACGGGCGCGCAGGTAGCCCTTATCAACCGGGTGGAGTTGGCTGGCGGCTTGCCTTTCGGCGCCACTGCCACCAGAAAACCAACGCCGGCAGCGCCAGACCCAACCCGATGAATACGATTGACTCGGGCTCAGGTGTCGACACAACCGGTGAGGTGTCGCCGAGGTACCCCAGATTCTCCTCCGAGAACAGCGGCATGGAAGGCGTGATCTCGGTCAGAAACTCCTGCACTTGGCCGGTCGGATTCACCGGTCCCACATTAGTTACGACAAAAAAGTCGGTGTAGTTCCCTCCAGCATAGTTGACTTCGGCGAGATTCAGCCAGTAATTGGTTGATGGCGTCGGTGCATAGGGGTCGAAAAGTTGCCAGATGGTCGCTTGAATATCCGCGTAGTACGAGGGATCGACCGCATAGAGTTCGGTCAGATAAGCAGCCTCCTGATAGAGTTGTAACGCGTTTGGCAGGTTGCCGTAACGCGTCTCCGCTAAATCCGCCACGGTTTCCATAGGGCTCAGATTGGCGGCCCATTGCTCGCCGAAGTAAACGTCATTGGCGAAATCGACGCAATCGAAGACCACCGATTGCTGCCCCAGGCTGCCGTAGTACGGCCCGACATAATAGCCAAAGCCTTCCGCGCCGTTCACGCCTATAAAGGTCGCTTCGATCGGGTTGGCGAGCAAAGCCAAAGGTGACACCAGCAGAAGGAATGGCAGACCGCGCAAAGTAGCTCTCATATAGATCGTCCTGGCTTACTATCGGCGGATTCCGCCACCATGATTAGCCCTAAAAAGGAAAAATAAATTGCCGCCCCGTCTCTAAACTTTCCTCCCTTGCCAGCCGATATTTGGGGTGAGAGAGCAAGTTGACAAACATACCCGGGAGATTAGAATGCCGCAAATGACGCTACGGACGAAGTTCATAGCCGGCTTCGCAGTACTGCTCGTCTTAACGGGCGTACTGGCCTTTGCGTCGGTGCACGCCATGAATTCGCTGAACGTAGCGCTCGACCGCGTAGTTCACCGCATGTGGACCCAGGCTGACCGTACCAGCCAGTTGGTCGCCACGCTGGCGGAACTGGCTGGAGACCAACAGTCCATTATGTTGCGATCGGTCGTCAGCGATACGGCTGGAGCGGACCGTAGCCGTGCTACGGCTGCTGAAGCAGAGAGCCGGGTCGCGGCGCTTTTCTCTGAAATTCTTCCCACGCTTGATTCTGCGCGCGATCGGCAATTAGTTGCGGACCTCCAGTCCAAGGCTACGGCGGCTCGTTCCACTCGGGAAGAGGTGTCCAGGCTGATGGAATCCCAGCAGATAAACGATGCGCTGAAGCTGGTGAACGATAAGCTCATTCCCGCCTATGAAGGGATCGAGCAACAGTCGCGGGCCTTTGTGAACGACCAACGCGCGAAAATGAGCGTGGCGGCGGAGGACGCGCAATCCAGAGCGTCCACCAACCGGATGATCGCGTTCCTGGTGATCGCCTGTGCCGCGGTCTGTGTGCTGCTGATTATGTTCTGGCTCCGCAGGATGATGGCGGAACTCAACAACGTGACGGGAGAAGTTGCTAAGGGTGCGGGTCAGGTGGCGCGCGCGGCCGTACAAATGACCTCGGTGAGCCGTTCCTTGGCGCAAGGAGCCTCGGATCAATCGGCATCGATTGAGGAGACCTCGGCTTCGGCCGAAGAGATCAGCTCCATGGTTCACAAGAACGCCGCTAATTCGAAGTCCGTGGCGGAGTTCACCGCCACTGCCAATCACGTCCTCGGTGAGGCCAATCAGAAGCTGACCCAGATGCTCGATTCGATGAAAGACATTTCCACTTCGAGCGAGAAGATCTCGAAAATTATCCGGGTGATCGATGAGATTGCCTTTCAGACCAATATTCTTTCCCTGAATGCCGCGGTCGAAGCTGCCCGCGCCGGTGAAGCCGGAATGGGCTTCGCGGTGGTGGCTGACGAGGTGCGCAACCTGGCCCAGCGTTGCTCGCAAGCTGCCAAGGATACCTCGGTCCTGATCGCGGAATCGATCGCGCACGCGCGTACGGGCAAGGTGCGCCTGGATGAAGTCGCCCAAGCCATGCGGCAGGTGACCGCGAACTCATCCGAAATCGGGAAGCTCTCCGGAGAAGTGAGTTCGGGCAGCGATGAGCAGTCACGAGGAATAGAACAGATCTCCCGCGCCATTCTGCGCATCCAGGACGTCACCCAGAAGGCTGCGGCCAGCGCCGAGGAAGGAGCATCGGCTGGCGCACAGATGCAGTCTGAATCCGAGCGCCTCAACCACGCGGTCGAGCGACTGCGGGAAATGCTGGGACTCTCCGGCTTGAACCAATTCCATCTCAGCGTGACGGTACCGGCTGTCGAAGCCATCCGGACGTTCGAATCCTTCGCCCATGAGTCCGAATGGACGAAATAAATCCAGGAGTTACTTTCATATGTGCAGATCAAAACTAGTTCTCGCCCTGCTCGCGCTCTCGATCACGCTCGGAGCACAAGACTCGGTTCTCCGCATCACCCAGGCGGACGCGCTTAAGGCGGCGGTTTCCAAGCCGCAACCCGATTACCCCCCGATGGCCAAACAGTTGAAATTGCAAGGCCGAGTGGAAGTCGAGATCTCCATCACCCCTTCGGGAACAGTTGACGACGCCAAAATACTGACCGGCAATCCGGCGTTGACCGGTGCCGCGGCCAATGCCGTGAAGCGCTGGAAATTTGAGCCATTCACCTCCGACGGCAAGCCGGTCCGCGCTGTCGCGGTGATCGCTTTCAGCTTCAAGCTGTAGGCTAAAATGAAGAATTGCAGACATCAAAAGGCAGACCGTCGGGCGGGATACTGGCGCAGTGATCAAATCTCCGCTGCTCCCTATTTTTTTGATCGTGTTGGTGGATATCCTCGGCTACACGATCATTCTGCCTTTACTGCCTTTCTACTCCGAACGGCTTGGCGCGTCGCCGTTTGTCGTCGGCTTGCTGATCTCGACCTATGCAATTTGCCAACTGGTCTCCGGCCCGATCATCGGGAAACTTTCCGACCGCGCAGGCCGGCGGCCTTTGCTGATCGTCAGCCAGATCGGCACGCTGGTTGGATTCCTGATTCTCTCCCAAGCCACCACGCTCTGGGTCATTTTTCTCTCCCGGATCATCGACGGGCTGACCGCCGGCAATCTCTCGCTGGCCCAAGCCTACATCGCCGATGTGACCGAACCGCACAAGCGGGCCCAATCGTTCGGCATCATCGGCATCGCATTCGGACTCGGATTTCTTGCCGGACCGGCCATCTCCGGCTTCCTCGCCGGTTTCGGCTACGCCTACCCGATTTACGCGGCTGCGCTGCTGTCTGCCACCAGCATCATCTGCACCTGGACCCTCCTGCCGCGCGCCACGCCGGGCCACGCGGGAGGCTCCTCCGACAATCCCGGCCCTGGCGGCCGGCGCCTCGGCCTGCTCGAGTGGTCTGCCTACATAGAGTACTTCCGCCGCCCCGGGTTGCGCGAGTTGCTGCTGGAGTTCTTTCTGTTTGCGCTCTGCTTTTCCAGCTTCACCAGCGGGTTCGCCCTCTTCTCCGAACGTCGCTTCACTTGGCACGACCATCCCTTTAGCGCTAAGCAGGTCGGTTACATCTTCGCTTACGCCGGATTTCTGGGCGTAATCCTGCAAGGCGGTCTCATCGGCCGCCTGGTCAAGTGGCTGGGTGAGCCGAAGCTGGTAAAGTCGGGATTCTTATGCACTGCCATCGGCTACGGAATGCTCGGCTTCATCTACCGCATACCGCAGCTCCTCGGAATCACCGCCGTCGCCTCTTACGGAACCGGAGTCCTGCGCCCTGCCGTAACCAGCCTGATCACCCAAAAGGCCTCCAAGCGTGAGCAGGGCGTGGTGCTGGGGCTCACCCAATCGCTCACATCTGTCGCGCAGATCGTGGCTCCCCTGCTCTCCGGATTCCTGATCGATCACGACTGGCTGGCAGCCTGGGCCCTGGTTGCCGGCGGCTTCGCCTTTTGCGGCTTCCTGCTCTCCACGGTCCCGGATGATTAGCCGCACGCTCCGGTCTGCTACACTGTCCTAGATCGCCTCGTTCCGGAGTCCAATACATATCGGATGTTGCTAGCCCGAGAATTCGTCACTTATTTATCCCGGCAGATTGTTCGAAAACTTTCCCCCGGTCTCATCGAAGCCCCCGCGCCGCAGCGCGTCGTAGAGCTCGTCGATGGCATTATCTCCGAAGAGTTACAGACTGAAGACCGGCTCAACGACGAGGTGCGCGACATCCTGGGCCAGTACGCCGAGTATATGCGCCGCGAAGGCGTCAGCTACCAGGACATGTTCCGCAAAATCAAGAATACCTTGATCTCGCAGCGCAAAATCATTCGCGCCTCCGGCCGCGACACCGGCGACAACATGAAGCTCTCGCGCGACAAGATTAGCGACATCTCGCATAAGATCATGGAAGGTCTCCGCAAGTCCCGCGAGGTGCGCATTCGCAAAGACCAGAATGAGATCCGACTCGCCATCGTCAAAGCCATCTCGGAAATCCTGGTCGCCGAGGAAAAGGTGGACCGGGCCTCACGCGACAAAATCCGCAGCCAGAAGCGCGACATCCCTGAAGGCACCGAGGAATGGGATCTGCTGCATCGCCGCTACTACTCCGAAGAACTCAAGAAGCTCGGCATCGACCTGAACACCTGAATAGCGAAACCGCTATTCTGTCTTTATGCGAGCCCTGTTGCTATTTCTGCCGCTTCTGCTGTCGGCATCGGTCAGGGTCTACGTGGCCAATAGCGATGACGACCACATCACCGTAATCGATCCCGTCTCCGCCAAGGCCGTCGAGGACATCAAAGTATCGCCCAACCCTCACGGCATCGTCTCCTCGCCCGATAAAACCCGCTTCTACATCAGCAGTGAAAGCCAGGACGTCCTCGACGTCCTCGACCGCCGCACCAACCAGATCATCCGTCGCGTACCCTTGGGCCGCCGTCCCAACAACGTCGCCATCACCCGCGATGGCCGGCGCGTGTATATCTGCATCCGTCAGGAGACCGTCGTCGCGATCGTCGATACCGCGTCGCTCGCAGTAGAAAAGCGCGTGGAGGTCGGCCATGGCCCGCACAATGTCTATCTCACGCCCGACGGCAAGTACATGCTCGCCACCGCCATGGACGATCGCAAAATCACCGCCATCGACGTGAAGACCGAAACGCCCGCCTTCGAGATTCCCCTCGGCGGCGTGCCGCGCCCGGTCGCGATCGATCCGCTGCAAGGCACGCCGCAGCGCCTGTTTGTGCAGCTCTCCAACCTGCATGGTTTCGCCGTGGTCGACTACGCCGCCCGCAAGGTCACCCGCCGCGTATTGTTGCCCGACGCTCCGCCAGGCGCCAGGCCGCTGATCCCGGAAACCTTCTCCCACGGCATCGGCATCGCGCCGGACGGCAAAACGCTGTGGGTCAACAGCCTGCTGGATAACTCGGTATCGGTGTTCGCGCTGCCCAGCCTGGAGAGGCTTGCCACCATCCCCGTAGGCCGCGGTCCAGACTGGCTGACCTTCACGCCCGACAGTAAGCGCTGCTTCGTCTCCAACGCCGGTTCCAACTCCGTCTCAGTCCTGGACATCGCCACGCGCAAAGAAATCACCAAAATCCCCGTCGGCAAGGTGCCCAAACGCATCATCTGCACCGAGTAACAACCGCCGCCAACCGTGGGGCAAACCATCGTCTTCCGTGGTCTGCCCGCCTGCGAAGCAGGCGCGCTTCTTCACTCCGTCCCTTTAATCCAAACCGGAGAGCTCCAGGCCAGATTATCGTCCTCCTGTTCCACCCGCACGTAATAGCGATTCTCGCCCGCCGCCGGATGCGGGTCCGTATACGTGAACTGCATCTCCCGCTTCTGGTTCCCCGGCGCCTGATACGCATAGCTCTCGTTGTGAATCACCGTCACCCGCGCAATCGCGCCCGTGCCGATCGCGTGGACGTGCAGAACATAGTTGCCGGTATGCGGGATCTCATCCCCTTGCAGATACTCCTTGCCGCCCGCGGTCACCCGAAAATCCAGCACGATATTGTCCGTCGCGCCATAAGTGTGCCGCTTCCGCATAGCGTCCACGATCGCATTGCGGCTCTCTCCCGTGGTCAGAATGCAGGAATAAGAAATATGCGTCGAACAATGATCCGACGCCGCCTCGAACCCCAGCCGGTATCCCTTCGCCAGCGCGTTCCAGATATAGCCCAGCGGACGGTATCCGCTGCGGTGCGTGTACAGCCGGTCGGCGGTCATGCCCTTCGGCCCGCCCTCATGTTCGTACACCATGCGATGCCCCTGATACACCTCGACCAGTGGATCGAGCGCGTTGTCGTGGTCTTTCCAATCCGTGCCCTGATCGGTTGCCGTGGTGTGCCGGAACGCGATGCCGTTGTACTTCCTCAAATACGGCCACACCGCATCCGACGAACGCTTCAGCCCTGCATTATCCGGCCCCACGTTTTCCTCGCGGTCAATCGGTAGAATCGGTACGCCGCGCTCCGTGAACACGATGTTGCGGTGCCCGTTCGGATAGAGCACGCTGCGCTCATAGGCGTAAACCGTGGTCAGCCGCGTCGGAGTCAAAAACAAATCGCACGACTTCTGAATCTTCCACCAGTTGTAAGTTGTCCCGCCGCCCTGGTGGTCCGTCACCGTGGAAAAATCGAGATGCACCGCATCCAGCACATAGCGATAGAAATCCCACAACGAAGCATCCCCTACTCCATCCGAAGAGAGCGCGGTATGGCGGTGCAGATCGCCGCGCATGATCCGGTAGCTCGCTCCACCCGATTGGATACGATACGCCTGCACAGCCTTAATATCGGCAGCCTCATGCGGATGAGTTGGTTCGGCCAATTCCGGCGCCTCGACAAACGGCTGTACGGCGATCTCACCCGAGCCCGGTGTGCGGGGTACGGACGCCGCATAAACATTCTGATGAATGATGCGCGCATTTCCGAAATCGCGATCGTCGCTCGCCCACGTAGCCCACAGCGAGCCATCCGCCGCGCCCGCCACGCTGACGCGCGCATCGTTCGCGCCATTCGAATACGGCAGCACCTCCGCGCGATGCCAGCCCGCGGCATCCAGTTGCAGCACCACGTTCTCCCAGATCCCCGCCGATCCCCACACCTCGATCACGCTATTCGATTTCGTGAGTTCCAGCGCCGCCAGCGTCACGCTGCCGTCGGGATTGACCGTGATCTGCGGATTCTGCAGGAACCGCGACACATACAGTGGAAACGCGCTGTCAACTTCCGACATCGGCGTTTCCAACCGGTCGCCATTCAATCTCACCAGCCGGACCCTCCGCGAAATATACAGCGGGTTGCCGCGCGTCTTCTCCAGGTACCCGTAATCCTTGCCCCAATTCGCAGTGCTCTCGTCGAACGCGATCCATAGCCGGTTCTGCCTATCGCAGGCCAGCGAAGCGTGAGCTTCAAAGCGAGGCGATCGCGTAATCGGACGGATCTGCCCGGGCTGTCCATTGCGGATCGGCCGCACCACCACGTCGTAATCGCCCTTATCGTAGGTATCCCAGCCGACCCAGATCGTGCCATCATCCGCCGCGGCCAGCGACGGCTCCCAATCGTTGGCGGCCGATTCGCTGATCCGCATCTCGCTGCCCCACGCTCCGTTGCGGTAGCTCTTCACGTAAATGTCGCTCTGTCCGTTGCGGAATGATTGCCATGCCAGCCACAAGTCACCCTGCTGATCCACGATCAGCTTCTGATGGAAATCCGATCCCGGATTCTCGGTTACCCGCTCGGTCGCGCCCCATCCCGCAGACGTCTTGCTCCGCGCGTAGAGGTCCCAGTTGTGATTCACCTGCGCCGGCCAGATGACGTGCAGCGTGCCTGCATGGTCGAAAACCGCCGAAGGACGAAAAACATCCGCAGTCTCATTTGTTTCAAACGCCTCGGGCGCGTTCCACTTGCCGTTCACCAGTTCGCGCACCACCATGCGGTCGCGCTCTCCCATGAACTCCTGCCACGCCACCGCCAGATTGCCCTGCGCATCGCGGGCCAGGGCAGGGAAATCGGCCTCACCGCTCCCTTCGCTCAGTATCCCCGCATTCGGCGCCATCTCCACCTGGATGTTGCCGTTGTTGAAAGAAAGCTGACGCCCATTCGCCAGGTCCGC
>Ga0326727_10017658_pt1 | contig 14743 bp, 9 predicted proteins | sample MB2enrmetagenome_FD_207643 | JGI IMG/M metagenome (GOLD analysis project Ga0326727, IMG submission 207643) | Lab enriched peat soil microbial communities from McLean, Ithaca, NY, United States - MB29MY | ecosystem: Environmental > Terrestrial > Soil > Wetlands > Peat | place: USA: New York... | reverse complement strand
GTATCGGTTGCTGTTTGGTGACACGGGCACTCGGCCCCTAGGCGTGTCAGCCCCACAATACAACACACAAGCGGCCCAAAAGCAAACGGTTGTCTGGCCCTGCTCAAGTCGGCCGCCTGCCACCAGGAATTTTCCGTTGCCAGGCTCCTCCCCGGCGGGTAAGATTCCCACAGGATGACGCCGCTAGCGTCTGTAAGCGTCCTGATCAAACAAACCTAAACCGAAACCCAGTGAGGCCCATCCGGCCTACCGCATCAAACCAATAAGACCTCTATGAAGACCTTCATACCCTGCCAGTCGCTCAGTAAAACCTTGGCCCGTTTTCTCCTCCCGGCCCTCCTGGCCGGGACCGCTCTTCAATCTCAGGCGGGTGTCGCCTTGAGACTCGCTTACGGAATCACTGGCAGCCCAAGTATTCCTGGCGCGTACGTTACCAACCTGACCAGTAACGCGCTGTTCCCGAACTCGCCGGACCAGGCTGATGTGCTGGCTACCAACCTTATGTTATTTCCATTCAACATCGCCAACGATTACGGCTCACTGGTCCGAGGCTTCATCGAAGCCCCGCAAACCGGCCAATACACGTTCTGGCTGCAGGCGGTGGACACCGGCGAGTTGTGGCTTAGCTCGAGCGCAGATCCCCCCGGCAAGACACTGATCGCCCAGAATGGGCTCATGTTGGGCCAGGATCCCAACGATTGGTTCCTCAGCCCCAGCCAGCAATCGGCCCCCATTTCACTGGTGCAGGGCCAGAAATACTACTTCGAACTCCTCCAAAAAGAGGACAACGACAGCACTGAGGATAGCGCCTCGGTCGCCTGGCTGTTGCCGGACGGCACATTCCAAGGGCCGATTTCCGAGACCAGTCTATGGCCATTCCCAGTGAATTTGGCCGACCCGACTTATCCGGCCGTAACCACCGCCCCGCAGGTTTTGGACAACTACAATGGAGTTCCCGTGGACACCCTGCCTTCCACCGCCACTGTCGTAGATGGCGGAGCAGCCGACCTAACCGTCACCGTGGAGGCCACTCAACCGGCTACCGTTCAGTGGTACAGCAACAACGTGGCGATTCCCAACGCGAACTTGTTGACTTACCACCTCGCCAAGGTCACGTCGGCGCTGGATGGGGCGGTTTACAGCGTGAGCATCACGAATGGCTTGGGCCAAGCCACCGCCAGCACCACTTTGTCGGTGCAGGCCGACCCGACGCCGCCCACTTTGGTTGATGCCCTGAGCCTGGCCAACACCGCCGGCGACGTGGCCGTCGTCTTTTCCAAGCCGGTGGACCCTGCCACCGCCACCGTGACCGGCAATTATGCCTTCACGCCGACCGTGGCGATCACCGGTGCGCGGATGGGCGCCTCGCTGGACACAGTGCTGCTGCAGACGGCGGGCCTGACTGCGGGAACCGCTTACTCCCTGACGGTGAACAACGTGCAGGACCGGACCTCCACACCCAACACGATCGCCGCCAACAGCTCCCTGCCCATTGAACAGTACCTGGCAGCCTGGTACCGGTTTGACGAGACCACGGGGACAACCGCCGCCGATTCCTCCGGTAACGGCCTGAATGGCACACTCGTACAGGATGCCTATCCCGGTTATGCCGGCAAGGTGCTCCGGAGTGTGAAATACGAAGGCGCCGACGGCGGTTACGTGGCCCTGCCGGCGGGTTTCTCCGACTTCACCACCAACGGCATGACCGTGAGCTTGTGGGTTTACCCCACTACCGAAGGCGCCTCTGCCAGTTGGGCGCGATTCATTGATTTCGCGAACGGTGCCGCTAACGACAACATCCTTTTCGCTCGCACGGGCGGAGGCAACCAAGTGACCTTTGAGGTCTATCTGGCTGGCACTTCGGGAGGCAAGGTTACCACCGACGACGGTTCGTTGATCCTCAATCAATGGCAGCATTGGGCAGCGACGATGGACACGGGCGGCAATGTGATCATCTATAAGAACGGCCAACCGGTCACCACCGGCACGACCGGCGTGCCGAATGTTGTCAAGCGCAACAACTGTTACCTGGGCCTGAGTAATTGGACGGGGGACGGCCACTACGCAGGAGAAATGGATGACGTCAGGATCTATAACCGAGTGCTGGACCCGGCCGCCATTGCCGCCCTGGCTGGCGGCGGCGGCCTGGATGATATCAACGCCTCTCTGCCCGTCGTTTCGGCGGCCGCGACTGTGGCTACCACCGCGCTGAAGACCACCCCACCGGGGGTCTTCACCATCACTCGCACGGGTGCCACCACGGCGGCTTTGACTGTCCAGTATTCGCTCGGCGGCTCGGCCACCAACGGAGTCGCCTACAACACGCTGCCCGGGTCGGTCGTCATCCCCGCCGGCACCAACTCCGCCTCGGTCCTGGTAACACCTAAGGACTTCTCTTTCCAGGGGTCGCAGCAAACCGTGATTCTGACGGTTCTCGGCTCGGCCAATTACGCCATCGCGGTCGCTGATTCGGGCACGGTTACCATTCTGAATAATGACGTGAGCCCGGCGGCCATCCAAGCCACCACGGACAACGGGTTGGGCGGCACGGCCACCACAATGGATGTCTGGTTTGCCTCCGCCGTCACCACGCCTTCGGCGACCAATCTCGCAAATTACGTGCTGGTCAACGCGCCGGGGGTGAGTATCACTGGCGCCACCCTCGGCAACCACAATCTCCGCGTGGTCCTGGGGCTCTCCGGAACGATCCCGACCGGGGCGCAAGTCAGCGTCCACGGCGTGCTCGACCCTGGGGGCAATACCGCCTCCAGCCAGATTCCGATTCGCCTGCGTCTGACGCCGGTGAACCTGGTCGCCGATACCTACCACTCGCCCGACAATGACCGCGTTGCCTGCTTCACGCTGGCCACCGACGGCATCGTGGACAATATCAACAACAGTGGGGGATTCGATACTTGGAGCGGCGGGGGACAACCGTCGGAATTCGTGGGCCTCATCTACGGCTACAACCAGGATTTCGAGGTCATCCGCGTGGACCTGGGCAACCAATTCTCCGATGGCGGCAGTTGGGCCGTCCAGCCCAAGGTGTATATCTTGAAGAATCCCGTGGATAGCAACCAAACCCGGCCGGAGACAGACCCCACTGATTGGGCCGAGGTCCCGGCCAAGCTCATCAGCGGCAGCCAGTTCCATGCAACGGTGGATCCCACGCCGTCGCCCGAGACGCCTATTGCGTTCGACCTCTCCGCGCTAACTGCCGCGCAGCGAAACGGCTATGGCTGGGCGGTAGGCGGGGTCATGGGCAGCGGGGCGAATGACTTCATCTCGGTTAGCGAGGTGGCCTCGTACGGCACCGCCGGCAGCACGCTGGCGTTCGCGTTCATGGGCCAGCCGACCAACGCTACGGTGACGGCGGGCCAGCGGGCGAAATTCGCCGCCTCGCCGGAAAGCACGGTGCCGATGACGTTCCAGTGGCTCCAGACCGACATCCCCATCGGGGGTGCCACCGCCAGCGATTACCCCACGCCGCCGACATTGCTCAGCGACAATGGGGCCACCTTCAAGCTCCAGGTGGACCTGGGCGCGCTGGGCTCGATGACGAGCCAGCCCGCCACCCTCACTGTGCTGCCGCGCACGAATCCGCCGGTAATCGCCGCTACCTATGATCCCACGAACCTCGTCGTCGAGGTGTGGTTCAACGGGAGCACGGACCCGACTTCATCCCAGAATGGAGCGAATTATACGCTCAACGATCCAGCGGCGAGCGTCTCCTCAGCAACCCAGGAAGGCCAAGGCTGTGGTGTGGCCCTCGCGCTGTCGGGACCACTGACCGTGGCCAGTCCCAGCGTCATAGTGGCGAATGTCATGGACCTGGACGGCAACACCATGGTTTCCCAAACCGTGCCGGTGCTGCCGCTCGTGTCTGGCGCTACCAACGTGGTGGCCAACGCCTATCAACAGGGCCGGGCCGCTGCCTTATCGCGCTCGACCGATGGCTACGTCAATGTTGACCCCAACGTGTCCACCTGGACCACCTACGGCAGCATCGCCGGCTCTAGCGATTTCGTGGGCCTCGGCTACGCGCAACCGCAGGTCTTCGGCGTCGTCAAAGTGGATTTGGGCTACCAGTTCGTTGACGGGGGTGACTGGAGTTCCCAACCCAGTGTCTTCATCCTCAAGAACCCGATTGATACCGACCAAAAGTGGCCCGAGACTGATCCGCTAGACTGGGTCACGGTTCCGGCCTCGCTGGTGAGCGGGAATATCTTCGATCTGAACGTAGACCAACCCGTGGGCACATCCCCCTTGGTTAACAGCCCCATCGTATTCGATCTATCGCATCTGCCGCTCGCCGAGCGAACCGGCTGGGGCTGGGCGGTCGGCGGTGTGCCCGGCAATGGCCCGGTGGCCCAGTTCGTATCTATCGCCGAAGCGCGCGCGTTCGGTGTCTCGGCCAGCACGCTCTCCAGCCTAGCGGGCGCGCCCCAGATTCTGCTCGACATAACGCCGTCCTCGGTGCTGGTGCCGGTCGGCTCTCCCTTCACCTTGTCCGTGCCGTTGGTGGTCGGAAGTGCGCCGCTCTCCTACCAGTGGCAGCATAACGGTACCAACGTCAGCGACATGCCCGGCATCACTGGTTCCCAAACAACCACCCTGAGCTTCACGACCGGGGCGCTGGCCGACTCGGGCAGTTATCGCTTGATTGTCACCAACACGCCCGGTTCGGCGACGAGCGCCGTCGCGCAAGTCACCGTCACTTCGACTGTCGCCTTCAACGGCAATGGCGCGGGTTGGACGCTGAACACGGCGACGACCAACGTGCCCATCACCAACAACGTGCTCACCCTGACCGACGGCGGCCTCAGTGAGGCGCGCAGTTGCTTCCTCGATTCCCCGGTGTACATCGGCCACTTCACAGCCTCATATACGTTCCAGGATATCGGCGGAGCCGGGGCGGACGGGGCGGTGTTTGTCCTGCAGAACTCGCCGATGGGGCCCACGGCGCTCGGCGGTGCCGGCGGCAGCCTGGGCTTTTCCGGCATTACCCCCAGTGCCGGCCTCGAGATGGACGTTTACGCCGGCAGCACGCCGGGGATTGCCTTCCAGGTCAACGGGACCACCGGCGGTCCGTATTCCTCCACAGCGCCAGTGAGCCTGCCCAGCGGGCATCCCATCAACTGCATCGTGGCCTATGATGGGACGACCGCGACCTTGGCAATGGTTGATACAGTTGCGGGCACATCGTTCACCACCAACTACACCGCCAACCTGCCGTCGCTGCTGGGCCAGAACACCGCCTATGTCGGCTTCACGGGCGCCTCCGGCGGGGTAGCCTCGTTCATTCAAATCAGTAACTTCACGTTCGCCAACGAGGCCGCCGTACCGCCGGTTCTCTCCGTGCAGACGGCACCGGGAAACATGGTGTTGCTGTCTTGGCCCCAATCGTCGGGGTTCACCCTGCAGCAGAACTCTGCTCTCGGCAGCCCCGGAGGTTGGACCCCCGTCCCCGGGACACCCACACCCGTCGGCGGACAGTACCAACTCTCTGTCCCGGCCACCAACCACCAGGAGTTCTATCGGCTCCAGCAGTAGGCCGACTCTACTGGCTACGGGGCTTTTCGCCCCGTAGCCTTGCCCTGGTGCCAGCTCAGCACCAATCCAAACTCGCCCCGCATCTCGTCGTGGGCCTGATGTCCGGGACCTCGGCGGATGGCATTGATGCGGTGGTCGCGGAGATTGCGGGCAGCGGACGCCATTTGCGGGCCCGCCTGCTCGGGCACACGCATCGGCCGTTCTCGCCCGCCATGCGCCAACGGATCCTGCACCTGTGCCTGCACGGGACAGTAGCGGAGACATGCGAACTGAACTTCGTGCTGGGCGAGCAATTCGCCCGTGCCGCGCTAACGGCTATCCGCCACGCAAGACTCAAGCCGCGGGATATTGCCGCCATCGGCTCGCACGGGCAGACCATTCATCATCTGCCCAATGCCCGCATACCTTCGACCCTGCAGATCGGCGAACCGGCGGTGATCGCTGAGCGGACGGGTATCACCACCGTGGCCGACTTCCGTGTGCGCGACATGGCGGCGGGAGGGCAGGGCGCCCCCCTCGTCCCGTACGCCGATTGGGTCCTCTTCACCGATAACACCCGGCCCCGCATCGTCCAGAATATAGGCGGTATCGCCAACCTGACCTTCCTGCCGCCCCGCGCAGCCTTGGCCGACGTGATCGCCTTCGATACCGGCCCCGGCAATATGGTGACGGACGCTGTGGTGGCCGCGCTGACTCACGGCAAACAAACGTTTGATTGCGATGGCCGTCTCGCTGCGCGCGGCCAAGTGTCAGAAAAGCTCCTGCGCGAACTAATGGCACACCCGTTCTTGCGCCGGCACCCCCCTAAGACAACTGGCCGCGAGGAGTTCGGCGAGATGTTCGTCGGCGAGATGCTTGCGTCGGCGCGGCGGCTGCGTTTGCGCCCGGAAGATACCGTTGCCACGGCTACTGCATTTACGGTCGCAAGTATCGCCGACGCCTGCCGGCGCTTCGTATTCCAGAAGCTCAAACCGTCCGAGTTGGGCAAATTGCAAGTAATCCTTGGTGGCGGCGGCGCGAATAACCCCACGCTGCGGCGGATGCTGGCTCAGCAAATCGGCGCGGGCGAGTTATTGACGCATGAGGATTTCGGCATCGCCAACGCCGCCAAAGAAGCCTTGGCGTTCGCCATTTTAGCGCATCAGACTCTGCTCGGGCAGCCCAGCAATGTCCCGAACGCGACCGGGGCGCGGCGAGCCGCCGTTCTCGGCAAGATTGTGCCGGGTGAAATCGGGTTTCCGCTTGACCCCGGCCTGACTACTTCCCCGCCTTCGTCATCAGCAGCCAATCGCCAGGATCTGGCGTCGGGAACTGGTAGGATCGAGCACCCACCACCGCCACAGCGGGGTTATTTTCCCCGGTGCGCGGATTGAACCAACCCACCGAAGGCGAGCGCGGGAGCCCATCCAGGAGTAATTCCACACTGCGGTCCTCCGGCACATAAACGATCGTAAGGTCACTGGTGTCGGAGCCCGCCGCCACAATGAACCGCCGCGGCGATTGTTGGCCCGGCTGCGAAGCGATGGCCGTCTGTTCCGGACGCAGTTTCCAGAAGTCAACCGAGTTCATGAATTTGGCCAGATGCGACATCTGCTTGGCGGCGGGCATAAACAACGCCTTCCGCCACATCGGCAGGTCCGCCGCCCCCGTTGGCTCGGCCTTCGGCCCGGCCCCGGTATCCCAGTCCACCACCCCCTGGCCGCCGTAACTGACCCCGGCGGGCGGTGTCAGGAGCAGGCTCCAATAAACCGCTTGCCGCACGTCCTCTGAGCTGAAGCGTTTGCCGGACGGCGCGACCAAGCCGTTTTCGTAAGGCGCAAAGGGGATCAGCGGTCGGGTCGGCTCCTTCTTCCATTCCGCCGGGAATGGCCCCGTAAACGTCCATTGGAGGGCATCATCCGTGACGCCCGTCACGCTTTGATACCCGAACACGTCCACCCACGTCTGATCGCGAAACTCGTCCACCAGCCATTGCGTCCCGCCGGAATACAGAACCAGCGGCGCGTGCGCCCGCGAGCCGAAAACCGCCTGCCCAATGCGTTTCCAGCGACCAACGTTCTTGCCCGCGGTGTCGCCTTCAAAGGCCACCAGCCACGCCACGGGATCGGCGCCCCAGCGCGCGACGACGTACCGCACCAGCAACACCGCCTGGTCGTCAGGGAGGGGATTTGCCACACCCTTTTCCGATTGCATCTCAAACAGCGGAACAATCGCGCTTAGGATGCCGGCTTGGCTTAATACCTCCAGCCGGGTGTCAAGCCGCTTGAAGAAGTCCGGATTGATGCCGAGGCGGTCGGGGAACCCGGAGTAGGCGGACTCGTTCTTCGTGTCCTCCCCCGGGGCCACCGCCCACTGGGCCACCGTGAATGTCTGACCGGCGCGGATGCCCGCATAGAATTCCCAATCTTTGAGTTCAGCCCGCCGCGCCCCGTTCCAGACGGTGTCCGCCAGCCAGAAGAACGGCGTGCCGTCCATGTGTTCCAAATGCCGGTGGTCGCGCGCGACGCGCACCTGCCCGTGCCTTTCGAAACGGGTTAGGCCGGTCGCGGCGGTGCAGAGGAATTCCCCGTGTTGATCGAACAGTCCGTCATTGGCGCCGTCCGAGCAGATGGTCCTAAACTTCCAGCGCCCCGGCAGGTCGGGCGAGAAACGCACCCGCCAGGTCCTGCCGCCATCCCAGAACCCGTCTACCACATTTGTCTCGCCCAGCGGTGACGTGAAAACCACTCTCAGCGAGACCTCCTGCAAGGCGTTCGAGTACGCCAGACTGCTCTTGAACGAGTGCTCGAAACGGCCCCATTTGGCCACCATCACCGTCTTGGCGGACGCGCCCGTCGTGGGGACTCCCGTCGCCAACAGGAAAAGACACACCGCAGCCAACCGCGCACAGATGAAAACAATCTTCCGCATCACGTGATTTCCTTTCCGTTTGTTCCTAAGACAGCAGACAACAATCCCTGCAGAGTGTCAAACGATAGCTTGGCAAACGATCGCTGGCGCCGCACTACGCTTTCCCCTGGCTTGACGGTCGCATTGGGGTGGCTAGCGGCTGGATTGCATAAGCATTCGCAATACTGAGAATGGCTCTTGCCGCCCCGGCAGCACCCTAGCACCACTCCGGTACCACCCTGGACCTACCCTGGTACCATAGAAAGGTTTGCCACTCCCTCTGACATAGCCCGCCGCCTGCCTCGGCCCGCCGGTTTGCCTCTCCAGCAACATCAGCACTTCTAATATTTGCCTCAGGTCTTTACGCAGGAAGCCACGGCCGCAAACCGCTTGTTGGCTCGCGCCCGGATGCGGTAAATTGCCGTCATGAATGAGACAGAACAATCCTTGCCTGCCAGCGACACCGCCGCCCGCCAGCGTCGGCTCGAACTGGCACGAAAAGCGTTCAAGGAGTTTTACGCCCAGTGCTTTTGGTCGTACCGCGAAGACGCCGAGATTACCGAGGAGAAAATCCCATTCGTCATCCGTGGCCTTCGCGAACACGGGGGACTGGCCGGCTACCGGATCGCCGCCGAGTTATGCCATTAGGCGCTTTCGAGCACGAAGTCCTGCGGCTACTCGCCGTGAATCGGAATCCCGACAGCTATGTAGCCGGGGCGACCGTCCTGAACCAGAATCCCGCTTCCCCACGCACTTCCAAGGACGTGGACGTGTTTCACGACACAATCGAAAGCCTTGCCCGGTCCGTTGATCTCGACTTCACGACCTTGCAGACAGCCGGTTTCGAGGTGATCGAAGCGGGTCGCCGGCATGACACGTTTTGCCGCGCGCTCATCCGTCGCGCAGGGAAGCAAACAAAGATCGAGTGGGTCTTCGACAGCGCGTTTCGCTTCTTCCCGGTCGAGCCGGACCCGGAACTGGGCTGGCGATTGAACTTCTGGGACGTCGCGGTGAGCAAGGTCCTGGCCTTCGCTGGGCGTCCCGAGATCCGGGACTGGATTGACGTTCTGTACCTGCACGAGCGGCACCTCCACCTGGGCGCGCTAGCCTGGGCCGGCACTGGCAAAGACCCCGGCCTCTCGCCGGAAGCCATCATTCGCTGGGGCGGCCGCCAAGCGGTATATCGGCCGGATGACCTCGCCGATCTGATCCTCTCGGAGCCGGTCACTCTTCCCCAACTCAAGGAACGATGGCTGGAAGCCTCATCTGCCGCTCTCGAACTTATTGCCCGGCTTCCGCTCAACGAAGTGGGCTGCCTGTATCTCAACCGCGCCGGCAAGCCCGTCTGCCCTGATCCCGCCGCAACAGAGTTCCCGAAACTCACCCGCCACTTCGGCAGCGTCAAAGGCGCCTGGCCGCGCATCGTCGAAAACTGAGCCTAGATCCTACGCGAGCCAGCAATGATGGAGGATGGACGAGACCGGGGCGAGGATGGAGGATGGAGGTGGGCCATTGGATGATGGCCAGAGATAGTGCGGGCCGGAGTCTGGTCGGAAAAAGATGGGGACGCAGTGGAATGCGTCCTTACCGGTCCAGGCGTGAGCAATCAGACGTGAAGGCGACCGGGCGGCGGCGTTTCGCGGCGCGGTAGTGACAAAGAGATGGCTTTGCGCTCCGGGCGGCGGGTGCTATAACCGCCTCCATGATCACCAGAAAGCTTGCGGGGAAAACCGCCCTGATCACCGGCGCCAGCAAGGGCCTCGGCAGGGCGATGGCGCTCGCTCTGGCAGAAGCTGGCACCCGCCTCGCCCTGGTCTCGCGCAATCTCGAAATGCTGAACGAAACAGCAGCCGCCGCCCGCCAGCTCGGCGCGGACGCCGCCGTCTTCCAGACGGACGTGACGGATGAAGCCCAGGTGCTGCGACTCGAAAAGGCGGTCGCCGGGAAGTTCGGCAAGGTCCAGATCCTGATCAATAACGCCGGCATGAACCTCCGCAAGCCGGTCACGGATTTCAACCTCGTGGAATGGCGGCAGGTGATGGACACCAATCTGAACAGCGCCTTCCTGATGTGCCGCTCGTTCATTCCGCAGATGCGAGGCCAGGGGTACGGCCGCATCCTCAACCTGACCTCCATCATGAGCCACGTCGCGCTGCCGGGCCGAACCGCCTACGCCGCCACCAAGGCCGGGTTGCTCGGCTTCACCCGCGCGCTCGCGCTCGAATTAGCGCTCGAGAAAATCACCGTCAACGGCATCAGCCCCGGCCCGGTCGCCACCGAGATGAATGCCCCGCTGATCCAGGACCCCGAGCTCAACCAGCAGTTCATTTCCAAAATCCCGCTTGGTCGCTGGGGCAAGGTCGAAGAGATTGGGCACCTCGCCGTCTATCTCTGCTCCGAGGACGCCGGCTTTATCACCGGCACGGACATCCTCATTGACGGCGGCTGGACCGCGCAGTAGCCCCTTGCGTTAGACCCTCTGACCCTCGGTGAGCCAGCGCTTGTGGCACTCGCAGGAAATGGCGACTAGGCCCGTGGCGTCCTGGGTCTGGTTGAACGCGGCCAACGCGTGCCGGAAACGGCCAGTGCAATGCTCGCAGTTGTGCGGCGTCTGGAGTGGGTTCATTCCTTCATCGCTTAGCCCGACCAGCACGCGCCCGAGAGGAGCTATCCGCGAGACGACCTCGGCCACCGACCACAGCCACGGCGGCCGGTAACGCCCTTGCTCGAAGGCGTGGTAGAGCGGCGTCATCGGGGCGACGAAGCACGGCTCCAGCGCCACCCGGATGGGACATTTCAGCTCGTGGCCGAGGGCAAAGACCTTCCGTGCCGTCGCCACCGAGTCCTCGATAGCCTCGCGCTCGCCGGTATTGATCGGTTTCAACAGCACATACGCGAGCAGCCCGGCCCCCGCTCCGGCCATCAACCGGGCGGCGGCGGTGAACTGCTCCCAGGTATAGCCCTTGTGGATGCGCCGGCTCAGGATTTCCGGGTTGGCGCTCTCCAGGCCGATCCCCACCTCCAGCGGCTTGCCCCGGCAAGCACTAAGCGCCCGCTCGAGCCTCGAGACGGTGACATATTCCGGGCGAGTCTCGACCACCAGCGAGGCGACTTCGTGGCGAGCGGCGGCCAGCGCGAGCATGGCAGACTGAGCCAGCTCGGGGACTTCCTCCGGGTTGAAGTAGGAACCGGAGTTATAGAGGTCAACTTCAACCGGCGCCTGGGTGCCGGCGGGAATCCTGGCCAGGGCGGCCTTGATCTGGGCGATATAGTCCTGCGTGCTCACAGGTTTGCCGGTGCCGAATTTCTGGGGGAAGCCACAGTTGGTGCAGCCTCCGGAAGTCCGGGCGTAGGCACAGCCCGGCGCCTTGAGGATGACCATCAGCCTGAAACCCGGCCTGCCCTGGACCTGCGCCGATATCCACTCGATCTGTGCCGGGCTGCGGTTCATCGTTGGCTTATCTCCCCGCTGCGTTGGAGAGCGTCACTTCCGGCCTCCCGGTTTGCCGGGGTGCGGCACCAGGAACGGCCCCAGGGCCAGCGCGTCCATGTATGATTTCAAAAAGGTGTCCAGGGCCTGGTCGGGCGTGGTGACGATCGGCTCGCCCACGTTGAACGAAGTGTTAAGCACCATCGGCAGCGAGGTCTTCTTCTCGAACTGGGCAATCATTTCGGCGTAAAGCGGGTCCACTTCCGGCTGCACCTCGTGGGCTCGGGCGCCGGCCCTGCCGGTGGAGCCGTTCTCCTGGATGACCGCCGGGATCATCTGGGTCATGCGGTGCTCGCGCAACGGCAGCGCAAACAGCATGTAGCGAGTCGAGAGCATCTCGGCCGGCAGTTCAAAGAACCTCGCCATCCCGGAAGGCAAGACGCTGGGGGCGAAGGGTCGGAACGACTCGCGGTACTTCACCCGCGTATTGAGCCGGTTGCGGGCGTCGAAGCGGCTGGGGTCGGTCAGAATCGAGCGGTGACCGAGCGCGCGCGGCCCGACCTCCTGCCGGCCCTGGAACCAGGCGATGATTTCCCCGCGCTCGATGCGAGTCGCGACTTCCGCGGCCATGTTGTCCGGTTTCGCGAATTCCAGTCCGCGGGCCTGGAGCGTGGCCTGCATGGTCTCGGTGCTGTATCCCGGACCCCAGAAGGCGTGCTCCATGCGCGGTCGTGCCGTTCCACCCCGCTGCAAGTGGACCAGCGCGGCAGCCCCAAGGGCGGTCCCGGCGTCGTTGGCCATGGGCTGCACCCAGATGCGCTTGAAAGGCGTCCGGGCGGCAACCTCGTAGTTGGCCACACAGTTCAGGGCCACCCCGCCGGCCAGACAAAGGTCGGCGACCGGTTCCCGGCACTCGGCGTTGACGCGGGCGTAAAGCCGCTTGGCGAGGTGGACGATGACATCCTGCGTTACCACCTGGAGCGCGGCAGCCACCGAGGCATCCTCGTAACGGTCCACGACGGCAGCGCGGCGCGGCCCGAAGTAACGCTCCAGCCCCGAGAAGTCGTCTGTGCGAAAGCGGAAGGCCTCGTTGTCCACGAAGAAAGCCCCGCCATTCTCCTCGTGGAAGATGGTGCGCATGCGGGCGAGGAAATCAGCGTTGGTCAGCTCCCCGATGGGGTCGGTGATGCAGGCATACCCCATGACCTTGCCCGGCCCGCTATAGACCTCGAAACCCAGGAACTCGGACATCCGCTCCCAGACGAATCCCAGCGAGTGCGGGTAGCCCACCGTCTCCAGCTCCGTGAGTTTGTCCCCGCAGCCCAAACCTAGCCAGGTCGAGTTGAACTCCCCGATCCCGTCCAGGACCAGCACGGCAGCCTCGGTGAACGGCGAAGGGAAGAAAGCCGAGGCGGCGTGACAGAGGTGGTGGGGCAGGAAGTGGAAAGCGGCCCGGGGCGCCCGTGACACAAGCGCGTCGCGTGCCGCCAGGCTGTGCCGGTAATAGGTTTCCTCCCCGTCCGGCGTCCCCCAGTCGCCCGGCTTCATTCGTTTGGCGTCCGGGAGGTTCACGTTTTGGCGGCGGCGCTGCTCGGGGTCGAGCGAGTAGCCGATGGCAGCGAGGTCCTTCCAGTCAATGCCGCCCTTGCGCAGGCACCAGGCCATCGCCTGCTCGGGAAGCTCGTCCGGGTTGTCCACGCGTGAGTGCTTGCCGTAGCGGATGCGATTAAAGCGCTCCTCCTCGGCCATGGCGATGATCTGCCCGTTGCGCAACAGGCAGGCCGACGACTCATGATAAGCGCTGTTGACTCCGAGAATGTGCATGGTCCTGCCAGCGTAGCGGGCCATCGGCGCGTCGCATAGCGCGAACTTGCGAGACCGCGAGGTCCTGCCGGCTGGCGAGCGAGCGGTATCCCCTTCCGGCGCGGTGGAAGCCGGCAGCGGGGAGGCGGGTTACAAACGCCTGTCGCTTTTATAGATGCGTCGGCAGGGATAAAAAGGGATATGTTGACACCGTGCGAAACAATTGCTAACCATGCGCTGTTGCGTGCGGTTAGCAGTGGGAGAAAGGCTCAGATTGAACATGAAGATCATTCTATCGCTCGCTGTTATGACAGCTCTGGTCGGCCTGGAGCAGGGCACGATGTGCCGCGCCGCCGAAGAAGACGGTGTCGCGCTGGCCATCATCTACGACACCTCCGGCAGCATGCACGATTCGGTGCGCGACACGACGGGCGGCAAGTCGCCCAAATACGTGATTGCCAATCGCGCGCTAACCGCCGTTGCGAAACAGATTCAGGCCTTTGCCGCCGGTACTGCGGGCAGCGGGCCGCGGAAGGTCTATGCCGGCCTGTTCGTCTTCAGCGGGAACACAGCAAGGCAGGCGGTCAAGTTTGGGCCGTTTGATGCAGTGGCGTTGGAGGAGTTTGCCCGGACCTTCTCGTCCCCCAGCGGCAACACGCCCCTGGGCAACGCCCTGATCGTCGCCACCCGCACGGTCCTGGACTCCCCCCTTACCCGCAAACATGTGCTGATCATCACGGACGGCGAGAACACCGAGGGCCCTACCCCAGCCGCGGTCATCCCGCGGCTCAACCAGCAGGCCGAGGAGAAGCACACGACGCTCTCTGTGCACTTCGTGGCGTTTGATGTGGATGCCAAACAGTTCGCTTCGGTCAAGAAGCTCGGCGCGACCGTGGTCGGTGCGGCTGACGAGAAGCAGCTCAACTCTCAGCTGGAGTACATTCTCCAGCGCAAGATTCTCCTTGAAGAGGAGGAGCCGGTGCAGAAGAAATAACCAGCAAGCCAAAGAAAGAAATCCCTATGTTTAGAGCGATCAAACGGTTGTTTATATGGATGGGCCTGATGGCG
>Ga0326727_10017657_pt1 | contig 14743 bp, 14 predicted proteins | sample MB2enrmetagenome_FD_207643 | JGI IMG/M metagenome (GOLD analysis project Ga0326727, IMG submission 207643) | Lab enriched peat soil microbial communities from McLean, Ithaca, NY, United States - MB29MY | ecosystem: Environmental > Terrestrial > Soil > Wetlands > Peat | place: USA: New York... | reverse complement strand
GCGTTGTATTCAAAGGCGAATATATGATGCCGAAGTCGGAAGCCGAAATGAGGCCATCTGGGCTAGCAAACATCGCCCTGTTGAAAATGTTGAACGCTTCGGCCCGGAACTGAAGTTGTAAACGTTCCGTAACCGGAATGCGTTTGGAAAGCCCCAAATCCATTTGCCAGGCCCCGGGACCACGCAAGAAATTGCGGGGGACATCGCCGAAGCCTGCGACGCAGAGTCCTGGGGGGCAGGCACCACCCGGGTAAAGCGGGTCTGCAGTCCCGGGAGTGCAAAAAGCCGCGGGGCTCAAATTCCCCCCGGCCAGATACAGCGGCTGGCCGGGAACGAGGTTGGGACGCTGCTCGTTGGTGTTTCCGTCCGGGCCAGTAGCACTGGTTGTGAGGTTCACGGGGAAGCCGGTGCGGGCGGTGAAGGTCGTACTGAGCGACCACGATCCCAATATGGTGCGCAACGCTCCAGCCTGATTCAGGAACGCTTTTCCGGGACCAAAAGGAAGCTCATAGATGGCATTCGCATTGAACGCGTGGCGGACGTCGAAGGCGCCGCTCGAGTACTCACCGCATTGCGGCGCTCCGGTAGGCTGGCACGAAACATCTTGCGGCGTAATGGAGTCGCCGTCGCCGCTGCCGTTGGAATCGTCGTCGATCTCGTGGGCCCATGTGTAGTTGGCCGATGCCAGCAAACCGCGAGAGAAGGTACGCTTCAGCGAGACCGATAGCGCCTCATAATTGCTGTCGCCGACAGTGCCTCGCCAACCGATTTGGGAGAAGGCAGGGTAAGGACGCAGCCCGGTGACAGGGTCTTCAACGTTAACATAGGATTCCTGGAGCAGATGGCGGCCTAGGCTCCCCACATAAGAGAGCGTAGCGAGGAAATTGCTGGGCAGCGCCTGCTGAACCGAAAGGCCCCACTGGTCTGCATACGTATCTTTGCGGTCTCGCTCTTCCGCGTTCGGTGAATTTGTGCCGGTCGTACAGGCGGGACTGCCGCTCGCCCCTACAGCGATAGGGAAGCTAAGGCCGGGGCAATTCTTTGGCGTCAGCGCATAGCTTAACACTTCGTTCTTATCGGGGATGTTCTGATCGTCCAACTGGCCGTCCTCGTGATAGATGCCAAAGCCGCTGCGAATGACGGTCTTTCCCCCGAACACGGCCGGCGCCCAACCGATGGCAATGCGCGGATCGACGTCACCAAAATTCCCCGGGCCGAAGCTCGCGCCCACGCCACAGTAGCCCGCCGCGCCGCAGGTGGCAAAATCGAAAGGATTGCCGCGGCCATAGACTTCACTAAAAATACCGAAAATGGTGTAGCGCACGCCCAAATTCAGAGTGAGATTCGGCCGCCATTTGAACTCGTCCTGGAAGTACCCGAAAAAGTCCGTCTTGCGCAGGCCGTTAACGGGGTATGTGCCTGTGATGCTGGCCTTGTAGGATTGGTCGGCCGCAAAGCTGGCAAGGGAGTTAAAGCTGACCGTGCCATAGGAACTGCTCCCCTGGTTCATTTGCACGCGGCGGATCTCGACTCCAGCCTTGATGACATGTCTCCCCTTAACCCAGCTCAGATCGTCGATTCCGGCAAACGTATTGCCCACGCCGGTGCTGACACGACCGTTGTTCAAGGTCGTGAGGCCCGCTACGGAGATCGCGTCGAGCGATCCGGTCTGATTGAGGTAGATGGTGTCGGTCGTGCCGCGGTTGAAACCAAACTTGGTTTCGTTGATCAGGGTCGGAGAAAAGACGTGCGATAGGGCGATCACGCTGTTAACCGGATAGGACTTAAGTTCCTCTTGTTCATTGAGATATTGCCCGGAGCTTGGGGAATAGGGGAGAAAGTAGACGGCGCTGTCGATGTTGGCCCGCACAAAAAGATTGGTCGCCTCGGAGAAGCGATGATCCACGCGCAACATCTCCGAGTCTTCCCGGCCCACTTGTCTGCCTTGCCCCACGAATTCGGCAACGTCCGGATTACTGGTAGGGATCTGCCCTTGGGGATAGGCGTTGATAACAGGAGTAAGCGCTGGCGATTGCGCCAACACTTGCGCGCTAAAGGCAGCGCTGGGTGCATAACCGATGAGAGTCTGACCGAGGTCTTGCCGGTAGCCTTCGTAGGCGGCAAAGAAAAAGGTCTTATCCTTCTGGATGGGTCCGCCAAAAGACCCTCCGAACTGATTCAAGTGGAAAGGCGGCCGGTGCGTCGGATCTAAAGCGTCAAGCGGAGCCAGGGCATCGAAAACGTCGTTGCGCAAGTAATCGTAGACGTCCCCATAGAACCGGTTCGTGCCGCTAGGCGAGGCCAGGGCCAACTGGGCCCCTGCCGTCTCGCCAGCCTGCGCCGTCGCCAGCATGGGGTCGACGCGGATCTCGTCGATGGTATCGAGCGGAACCGCCAGACGCACGAAATATAGCTGGGACTGATTAATAACATAGGTGGCATCGATGCCGTCGTAAGTATAGTTGTCATCGTCGCGGCCTCTGCCGGCATAGCGAATCGAACGCTGGTTGCCGGCGCCGGGTCCGCCGGCGGTGTCAACTGCGGTCGGAACCATGGTGGTCAGGGTGGCCCAATCCCGCCCGTCTAAGGGAAGTTCCTTAACCTGTTTGAGTTCAATATTCGTGCCCAGCGTGTTGGAGCTTTCATCAAGCTGCTGCGTGCTGCCCACCACCTCGACCCGTTCGGGGGCGGTGCTGGAAACCCCCAGCTCTACATTCAGGGTGGCCGTGTGCTCAAGCGCGATTTCCACATTCCCGAACTTCACAGTCTGGAAACCCGTTAAGGCCACCGTAGCGGTATACATGCCGACCGGCAACTCCGGGATGCTGTATGCGCCAGTGCTCGAACTGACGGTCGTACGAGTTAATCCCGTGACATCTCGTAATACCGTCACGGTTGCGCCCGGCACGACCCCTCCGGAAGAGTCCTTTACGGTTCCGGTTAAAGCGCCGCGGTCAACTTGTCCGTATAAATTGGCAGTCATGACGAGCATAAATCCAAATAGCCATAATTTGGGTGTCCCAGATCGTTCCCTAGGGCTGGTGGGGCAGAAACGCGAAATCCATGACGCCATGTGAAGCCTCCAAAATGTAAGATCGGGGGTGGTGGTCGATCCTGACCGACGCGACCGCAAGAGCTGTCAGGCTACGTCGAATGAAACTGAAAGGGCTTATGCACGTCCCACTTTTTGTTGGCTAAATATGATTTCTGACACACCACCCTCTGTGCCGCTGTTGTACTCATGGTTTGCGTGCGCGGCGAAAGTTGACTAAATGCCCTGTCTCGCCCGCTGTTTAAAATTTGCAATGATATCAAATAATCTCAGCATTAACCGCGCATGTAGGGGATTTGAAGTTCTCGTGAAGGAACGAAGATGGATTTGAGGGAGGTATTAAGTGAAATGTACTTCCAGGCCTGAAATCCGGAGGGAACGGTGTCATGTACCCTTTTGAACGGTCAGGTACCCCTTTCGGGGCGCCAGGGGTTGGGGATGGTCTTTTCCAATTCAAACTGCGCAACCGCCAAACACCGAGGGCTCCGAACCATACGGCCTGCTTCGCTTACTGAAAAGAAAAGGCGTACCTGACACCGTTTCCCCCTCTAGCCCCAAAGGGGCGAAATAACGAAGCCCAGGTCGACGGCCTGGATTAAGATTATCCCCCAATTTTACCGCTAGCCCTGAAGGGGCGAGATAGGTGTTCCCTCATTCCGCAATCCCTTTCGCAACTCAAAGTACATCGCGCAACAAGAAAGCCACCACCGCGTGGTCAGCTTTCAAGAAGAATTCCGGAAGCTGTTGGACACGCACGGAATTGCCTACGATGAGCGGAACGTGTGGGACTGAAAAGGGTTGTTCCACCCCCTTCGCTCCGCTCAGAGCTTGCCCTGAGCGTAGCGAAGGGGCAGGCTCTTTGGGGCTCACCTGCCCACCCTCTCCCGGGGAGAGGGAAAACCGATTACGCGCGCAGGCGCGTAAAAACTGTGTTTTCCTTCTCCCGAAGGTTGACCGCGACAGGCGTTCCCACCAACCGTCGCGGGCAGGGGGCCCCGCGTATTGCTTTCGTGGGGATGAGGAGTCACTTCCCGAGCGGCCCCGCTGCGAAGAAGATGTGTTTTCCCTCTCCCTAGGGGGAGAAGGTGGCTGAGGGACGAGGGCGGATGAGGGGTTCCTTCGTGCGCCGCGCACGCGCAAAACAAGTTCAAGTCGTGCGCAAGAACCGCCGATCAACGAAGCGGGGGAGTGTCGGGGGCACGGCGAGGGGGCCAAGGACGGGAAACGGGACACGGGGCTCGGGCTGTCGCCCCGTCACTCGCCACTCGTCACTGCACTTCCCGTGCCCTGGATTTGCTCCCGTATCCCGAGTCCCGTACCCCGGTTCTCCAGCCACTTGTCACTGTCTTCGCGTCCCGTCTGGCCGAGAGCCCCGCGGCCGATGAAGCGGTTCTCGCCGAGCAGGGCTTGGAGGGCTGGCCGGCGAACCTCGATGCAGAGGATCGCCGGTGAAGCGAGGCGTAATTTGGTGGGCCGAGCTGGGCCCCTAACGCCCGCGTGAGCAGACGGGGCAACGGCCTGTTGTGGTCTGGCAAAGCAATGCCTCGCGGCTTCACTGAATACGGGGTAGTGATGCTCGCCTGCGTCGGGTGACGCTACTTGAGTAGGGTGACAAAGCCGGCTTGCTCAAAGTGGCGATCACCGGGGAGCGCATCCGCGATGCCACGCTCCTGCATGATCGTAAAGCTGATGCAGTCAATGACTCCCCCGTCTTTGTCCAGCCGCTGGCTATAAAGCTGCCAGCCTTTTCTGCACAAGTCAGATTTGTTTGGGATGGCCGCACAAATAGTGATCGAGGTTGCGGGCAAGGTCCTCCGGCCCAATGTCGCTCGCCAGCTGGGGAATGGAGTAAGCGGAGTCGGCGGTCGAGTCTTGAATGCTATTGCCGGGAACGATGACGATGACGGGGGTGTCCTCTCACAAACGAATGTCGTCCGGCAGTTGAATGCGCCCGTTTCGATATGTCGTTTCAATCGTCGTACTCATCGCCTTCATTGTACCCGCCCACCTTCACCCCCGCAAGGACCTTCACTTTTTGGGCGTCCCGTAAAGGTAGTGGTCGTGATTCTCCGCTAGGTCGGGAGGGCCTCCGTGCACGATGCCAATTACGTCGCTCAGACGTTTCGACAGGGGCTTGGCAGGTAGCGGCTCAATGCGCACTTCGGTGCCGTCCGGCAAATTCGCGTCCGGCGGGAGAACCACCGTTCCCTTTGAGACCGAAACTCATAACCACCTCCCGGCTATTGACCCGCGTCCATTATACCTTCCATCCCTCGTTTTTAGCGCGGGTGTCCCCACCCGCGAGCCAGGGCCGTGACCCGGTGCCGGGGAGGCAGGGGCGACGCCGCGTGAAGCTCAGAAACCTGAAGGATGGCCACTGAAACAGGAAATATCGTGCCTGTCCCGGATTCCCCCTGCGCTACGCCGCTTTTCCCCCGTGGCACCTTTTCTCCCCCTAATTGCTTGACAACTAAACTCATGGGGTGCTAAACAACACCCGTAATTGCAGGTTACCAAAGCGAACTACTCGTCATCCACCAGAATGACGGTAAGCATAGAGCAAACGTTTTTGGGGTCGCGTATGGTTGGCCCTACAGCGCGTCCTCGCCTTGATTTTCCTATGCCTTGTGCACTACGGATTGACGCGGGTATTGAAATGGGTGATTCCGCCGAGCTTTGAAGGTCTGGAGATGCTAGGTGAGGCTATAGTCTCAGTGTGTTTTGTCCGCATTTACATACGTCTGGCAATAGAAATGGTTGTGGTTTTCTGGCGGGACCTCGAATGAGCGAATTAAAAGGCGTATACGGGTCTGTAATACATACGATTGCGGGCATATACATTATTGGTCGCTCTCTGTTTTCTATGTCCACGACCATCTTGCGGTTCATATTCCCGTTTTTCGTTCTATCCTCGACCGGCGTATTATTCGTATACTTTTTTACAAACGTTCCTAAGAATCAGGTTGCTGTAGTCGCAGCCATTCCTCTCACGTCTTTACTCATACTGGAAAAAATTATCAATCTCCTGCCAATCCCCCAACAGCCCAACCAAGGCAATATGAGTTTGGTCGCTTCAACGAGTCTGTATATTCTGGGTCTATTTTTCGTTCTTAGCGCATTGCTGGTCTTTGTTCCATTCCTTTCCTACTATTTATATAAGTTGGTACATCTTAACTATCTGTTGCTCATCTGTTCTCTAGCCGGGCTTTCCCTTCTAAAGTTGTCCATTGTGAGCTTTGCTCTGATGGTTATTGAGACAATCCGAAAAACGCGCGCTCGAACTAGCCGCTCCTTCTCTTCAATTCTCCTAGACCTGACACGAACATACATCCTCATCTCAAGGCATATCTTTGGCGCGATTTTTGGGGAAGGAATTCAGCTTGTCCTTGGTGTGAAATCCTAAGGGAGGGAAAAGGTACCTGTTTCCCTCTGACTAGGCAGTCGGCAGTAGGGGCGGTCCTACGTGGCCACCCAAGGTGGACGATGGGCAGACTCGTTCAAAACTCTATCGTTCTGGTGGCGTTGATGGTGTGCGCCGGGGCACCGATTGCCCGGGGGCAGGAGCCCAGAAGGCCGCTCACCAAGGACAATGTCATACGCTTGCTCAAGGGTGATGTGCCGCCCGAGCGCGTGGTACAACTGGCGCGCGAGCATGGCATCGATTTTGCCCTCACGCCGGAGACAGAGAAGGACCTACGCGATGCCGGGGCGACCGATGAGCTCCTGGCGGAGCTGCGCGAACTCTCCCCCAAGCCACCCGCTGCCCCGCCCGTGTTGGAGATTCAGTCCTCCCCCGGCCACGCGGAGGTCTATGTCGATGATGCCCGTCAGGGACAGACGAGCGAAGAGGGCCACCTGAAGGTGCCGAACCTCATCCCCGGCAGCCACCGCCTCCGCCTCACCCACGACGGCTACCACGATGACGAGCGGCAAGTGGACTTGGCGGCTGAGCAAACGGCGAACGTTACGGTCAACCTGGAGAAGCTCACGCCCCCTTCCGTGACGCTGATCCCCGAAACGACGACGATCGAGAAAGGCCAATCCATCACCCTGGCCTGGATGTCTGAAAATGCCACGGAACTCGATCTGGAGCCGGGTGTCGGGAAGGTCGAGCCGAAGGGCTCCAGGGCTCTGACGCCCCCGGACTCTACCTCCTATACTCTGACCGCGAAGGGGCCTGGGGGCACCGTCTCGGCAACCTCCCGAGTCACAGTGAGGCTTCCGCTTCCGCCACACCAGCCACCACCGAGTCCAGAATTTCAGGTGACTCACTGGCACGGGCCGACGGCCAATTGCGTCGGGACGTTAACCATTACCAGCACATCGGTGGAATACGCGGCTACGACCAAGAACGGTCACAGGTTCTCCATCCCGCTCAGCAACATCAGGGACGTGAAGCTGACTGGTGGTATCTTCCGTTCTGCTGGCCAGGCTATGGCCGGCACTATGGATTTCAAGATTTACCTGAAACAGGGCGGTCCCATGCTTTTCACCGCAGTCAAGCACAGTGATGTCGTCAACGCCTTGCAACTGGCCGTCGCGCGGTACTCTGAGGGTTCCACCCGGTGAGCACTCGGTATTGCACGGAAGGCGCGGTCAACCATTCCCACCCCGAGTCTGCCCATTACATCGTGCAGAAATTGGCGGAAAACCTGGGGTTGCTTCTGCCGAAACAATAAAAGGCCGATGGAATGGAGAGCAAGGGAACCTGGGGGAACCTGGGCACGGACGGAACGATACACAGGTATATTATGTCCATGCCGTGCCTGGGGCCATCCGAAAGCGAAAAAAATAATCTCTACTCCGTTCCGTCTGACCCCATACCGCCTGATGATTGAGGTGGTCACGTCCGCTCGATCAACTCGAGACGGCGAAGAAACCCGGCCCGTATAGAGGCCGAGACCCGCTAGGGAAAACGGGCGGGAAGACGCTCGAGAGTTCGTGCGATTGCCTCCTGGCCCGTCTCGCGCAATTCCCTGAAGATCGAATGCACGATTTCCTCGCCGACTCCTGCGCGTTGTGCCCTCTGAAGAAAATGTCTCGGTGTGATGCTATTGATACGGTAATGCCGGTTATCGCCAACCGCCATGGCAAGGAACCTGGGGACGGGAACCTGGGGACAGCTGGTATCAGAGGTACGTGTACTTTACGTTCCTCTTCGGTTTTTTGTTTATTCGCATCAGTAAACGTGTAAATGCCCATCGTGTCAAAAGCCGCGGAGGAGGGCTGAAATGCACGCACCTCCTTGCTACCTGCTGCAAAAGAAAAAGGGCGGAGACGGATCCGCCCTTTCCCAACAAAACGACGCCCCCGAGGCCGGTTCGTTCAATAGGTGGTAACGGGAGTTTCGGTGCCGACAAAGGTTCCGTTCCGGTAAGTATTCAGGCAATAAGGGTGCATGAACACGGACGCTCCGTCGAGCGGGTAGACAATATCATCCACCAATGAGCCGCCGGGCGGGTCCAATCCCGCGAGATTCCGCACCCGCTTGGCGATCTCATGGTCCGTGCAGGAAGTATCGCCGCTGATGCCGAGCCCACCCACGATCCTTCCGCCCCTATAAAGGGGCACGCCGCCGCCGAAGAAGATCATCCCTCCGGCGATCAGGCCTTTTCCGCCGGACTGCCCCTCCGGAGGGGCGAGAAATTGGGGATTGAAGGGGTTCGACTGCCCCAAGCTCCACAACGAATGGCCGGGCTGAGTGAAAGTGTAGAGTCGCGCCGTGGAAAGGGGCAACGAATCGTTACTGAAGGCATTGGCGGTGAAGGCTTTGGATTTGGCGATGGTTTGGCTGCCGGGCCAGACCTTCGTGGGGTCGGAAGTGGTGGTGATGTACGCGCAGAGCACGCCGTCACGATTGACGACCGCCGCCCACATGAGCGTGCCGTGAAATAAGCCTCCTGCCTCACCCCCGGTGCTGGGGGCGGTCATGAGATATTGCTGAAGTTGCGTGGCGCTGGGAAGCCCTGAGCAGTCATCTGCAAACGAACTTGCTATCGGCATCACCATGAGCATGGCGACACAGAGTAATCGAATCTTCATGGGATCCTCCTTTGTATGTTTGTATCGATTGGGTTGGTGTTGCCCTTGGGCCGATTAGGGACACGCTAGGTCAGGAGCCCAAACCGTCGAGACCGGAATCGAATTACTCCCTGCGCGAATGGCGCAGGGCTCTACTCCTTAGCTTGATTCTCCCAAGCCTATGTTATTGAGCGGTCCCTGGGCACATAGATAGCATCGCAAGAGGCCGGTGTCAAGACTTATTGGACTTATTGTCCGTCCGCCCGCCCTGGCAGCCTGTGGCGCGGAGCATCCGGCGGTTTCAAAGGCAGTGACGAGTGACATGTGACATGTGACGAGCGAGAAAGAACAGTGAAGGTTGGTCTGGGGATTTTGATCGATTGGCTTAACACAAGGGATAAGTACTTCGCCGCCCACTTCGATGAGGAGCGCAGGGAAGGTGTAGCCCGCTTGGAAGCAATCGCTCTATCTGAATGCGAAAATGCCGAGAAAATTGTCCCTACCCTGGACTCCGATTCACGCCTCGGATATGCTTCCGAGGGCGGTGGGGTGAGTCGCGGAGGGTTGTTCAGTCCGGAGCTGGGGCGCTGGAAGCCAGGCGAGCTCGAGGATCTGCTCATACTGGGCCTTCCCGCGCGGACGGGGCCGACGCCCAACGGCCTCCTCGGCAAATAATTCGGACGCGAGTTACGCGCTGACGAGCGATGGCAGGAAATCCGTGGATAGAAGAGCATTTCTCAGGAAATCGTCAGCAGGGATGGCAGCGTTTCGAGCCTTACCATTACTTCCGTCGGGTGTGGAGGGAAGTGCTGCTGATCTGCACTCAAGGGATTTTCACGCCGAGGCTTCTCGAGTCTTGCCCTTGGAAGAGCCCTACGCGTTTGCGAAGGCTCTCGCCAGCGGGATCGATCCGGAACTGGGGGAACTTGACCCCCTCGCCAAGCCCACCGCACTGGAAATGGCCATTCCGCCTGAAGCGTGGAGTCTGCTGATCCCATCCGAGGCCAGCCTCCCCTTGAGGGAAGCCGCCGACCGGCTGCAATCGTACCTCAAGAAGGCAATGCGCACCCAGGTCAACATCGAACAACGTGCGTCGCTTGCCGATTGGTCAACAAGCGCCAAGGCGATCGTGGCTGGCGCACGGGACCAGTTGCCGGGTTGTGGCGCAGAGTTGAAAGGAACCAAGGACTACCAGATCATTGCGACTCCCCAACGGGTCGTAGTCTGTGGCTACGACGAAACGGGGGTCATGTATGGGGTCTACAATCTCATGGAGCGGTTCAGCCTTCGAGAAGCCCCCTTCCTGCCGCGAGATCTCAACACCGTGCGCCACAGCCTCTACAAGATGCGTATGACCCATTCGGGAATAGGCTGGATGGACTGGCCGGATGAGTACCTGGCGATGCTGGCCCGTTATGGCTTTGATTCCATTTATGGTGCTCCGTATGCTAATGCGGACGGCTCCCAGTCTCCCGGCGTCTACGGAGGGACTTATCGGGATACTCATCCCGCGGCTGTCCACGATCTTGCCCGTCGCGCTGGCCGGTTTGGCATCAAGGTGTACTCTCAAATTATGTATAACTTTATAGGCAACGCAGAGAGTATCGAAGGATTGCGAAAACTAACGCGGAACATCGTCACCCAGTTCCCCGAGATTCGCGGATACATTCTGCTGAGTGAAGGTTTCTATGCTGAGACCGAAAGTTGGCAGAGCAAGGATCTCCGACAATGGATTAAGCAGTGGTGTGAAGGAGTTCGAGTAGTTACCGAGGAGTGCCACAAGATCAATCCGGCTATCGAAGTACTGGCTTGGGAATACAACATTGACTCCAAGCCCGACAAGGTCGATCTAAAGAAACTCGTCATCGATTATCTGCCTAAGGATTCCATCCCCTTCCTGACTTTTGAAATCGGAAAGGATTTCACCCTGGACGGGCAGACGGGCTACTTAGTCGACTACGCCATCAGCCAGGTAGGGCCTGGGGAGGTTACGGCGGCGCAGATCGCCGAGGCCCAGAAGCGCGGATTCCGTGATGTCTACTCCAAGTCCGATGCCTGGGCAAGTTGGCAATTCGGGACGATGCCCTACCTGCCGTTCCCTTATCAATGGCATGCCCGCGACGAAGCTCTGGAGAAATACGGTGTCAGTGGCACGCTGGAAAGCTGGTCATATGGTTTCAAGCCGAACTTCGTGGCGGAGACACGCTGCTGGTATAGCTGGAGCGATTCGCCTCCGCTGGACACGCTCCTCCGCGCCATCGCGCGCCGAAATTTTGGAGGTGGTTCTGAGGAGCTGGTGCTGGATGCCTGGAAGCACTTCAGTCAGGCAATCCAGTTGAATCCTGATACCGGGCATACCACGGGAGGAAACAGCGCTGTTGCCCAGCCGTTCTTTTTTGAGCAACCCCCGGCGGTTACGAACACCCTGGAGCATTCGTTTCTCGATCCCAGGAAGGCGTGGGATTACGCTGGAATAAATCCTCGATGGCCATACTTGCCCTATTCCATTTGGGACGGGTATCTTCTGTATCCCGATTTCACCAATCGGACCAATGTTGCGGAGAAATACGCCAAGCCCTTCACCCTGCCCGTCTTTGAGAAATACCTCCGGCTAGCAGCGGATGAAATGGAGAGGGGACTGGAGAACTATCGTAAGGCGGCCCTGGCCGCTCCGGCAGCGAAGAAGCCCCATGCTTATCGCGAGGTTCAGGTGGCCACGCAGATCGAGCGAATGCTCCGTTCGGACGCAGCCATGCTGGAATTTGAGGACCTGCGCTTCCAGCTCGCCCAGGCGAACGGCCACGCGTCTCACCCCCAGATTCTGGACCGCATGGTTGCGATCCTCAAGGAGGAGATACCCCGGACGGAGGAGGCCCTAGCCGCGGCTGAGCGCGATTCGCGGTTGGGGTGGGAGTGGGAGATGGATTACCTGTACTCTCCCTACTCGATCAGGAAGAAGTTGGAGGTTCTTCACAAAGTCTTGAGCGAACAGATTCCGGCTTTTCGGAAACGGCACGGGATTCCAGAATGAGACCTAATAAATGTGGCACGCTCTTTCGGTCGGTCCTTGCCGATTGACGGGGCCGGCGCCCAACCGCGCCCCTAAGTCCAACACCATGGGCAATACGCCAAAAGACTCGCGGCGACCGTCGAACGGCAGGGCAATGTAGATAGATCACGGTTTCCGGAAGTTTACGGGGCGAATGCTGCCGTCGGGTTGGACCACGCCGCGAATGCCGGGAGACAAGCCGGACGGAACGCCGCCGGTGAAATCCTTGTCCAGCGTTCTTCTGCAGATTTTGTTGTACCATCCCTGAATCTGGGCAATGCCGTGCAGTTCTTCATATTCGCCCTTCGGACCGAAAACGAAGATGGAATCGTCAGAGTGGCCGGTGAATTCGTCCTCGGCCCCGTGTTGCACCATCTCCACACCAATGGCATTATTCACCAGGCGCTGAACCTCAAAGAACTTCGGTCCGCGGCGGGCGTTTTGGACACCCTGTAGCTCGGTGACCAGCGCCACGGTGGCGGACTCATGTCCCGGCACCACCACGGCTTTCAGGTCGTAGTCACCGTAGATGTAACGGCCGTCGAGCTTGACGCAGCCTTTGAGTGGGCCCGTGCTCTCGATCGAGTAGCGAGCAGCGCGGCTGCTGTATTTGAGCGGATTGCCATGTTCGTCCCAGAACCGCTTCTGCGCTGGGAGGTCGTCGAAGGCTTGCGCGGCCTCGTAAGGATTGACCACGAGGCCGGCACAGGGACCGAGCTTTGCCGTCTTCGCCTTGCAATCGATGGGCTTAGGCGTGTAACCCGAGCGACCGATGTAGTTGAGAGAATTCTTATTCGTGCCGCGAACGAGGATCCATACCCCCACGCCTGTGGGCGGCTCCTTCGCAACTCTGGCGAATATCGCCTTATGTGAATCAAGTACTATGTCACCAATGGCCATCGCTCCTCCTCCATGCCCGCGCGGTCGAAAGTCCGCCGGCGTTACTTGTTTAAGATTTGGGTGGGATCAGCTTAAACGACATCAGCCACGGAATCCAGCTCCCTCTCTCCTTGTTCCAGTTTACGATGAAACCCTGCTAGCGATCCATATAATGCCGCCATGAAGGAAGCCATGCTGACCTCGCGAGGCGGCTACAACCACGTCGTCGAGGCGCGCAACGGTCAGGAGAACGGTGTCAGGAACCTTTTGGGGGGCGCCATTGGTTGCGGATGGTATTTCCCAATCCAAACTGCGCAACCGCCAAACACCGAGGGCTCCGAACCGTGCGGCCTGCTTCGCTTATTGAAAAGTAAAGGCGTACCTGACACCGTTTCCTCTCCCCAAACTGGTTCGCCGCAATCCACCGTTTTCAAGGCCGGAGGGGATTTTGGCAAGCCACAGGAAACAAAATAGGGAGAGGAGTTTTGCTAAGATTTTGAAAAGATGGTGCCGCGGGACGGAGTTGAACCGCCGACGCCAGCCTTTTCAGGGCTGGAGTCACCCTAGGTTATCCTATTGATTCAAAGCATCTTAGCTTGATTTTACTCATCATTTTTAGCCCGTTTATTGGAAGCATAATGGAAGCAGACCGCGGGACGGGTGTTTGCCTCAACAAACCAGCAAGCACAACTCGGAAACACCTCGGGTAACTTGCAGGCAATCGGTCCAACGGTTGGTTAGAACGTTCAATCAAGTCAGTTCCTCAGCGGGATTTCGCAGCATTGGAACGCACTGGAGGGCGCTAGGTATGCAAGCGCCCCAGAAAGTTCCAACGCGTGGCTCCTCGACTAGAAGTGGCTCGACAATAACTACTGCCTCGCGTGAGACAGTTTAACATCGGTGGACCTGAAACAGAAGGGCTTCTGCTTGCGGAGCTTCCACCAGCGGGTAACGGGTCAGGTTGAATTTCTGCCCCAGAGTTTCTTTCGAAGGGATTCTACAAGGATTTTAGTCGTGCAGGACCACGCGGAGGAGGTCGCTATGGACCGTCAACACGCCAATACCATTGTAATCGACAAAGCCCAGCTTCCTGAACTTGTTCATGAAATGACTGACCCGCGACCGGGTGGTGCCCACCATTTGGGCCAACTGCTCCTGATTGATTTTGGGAAATCGAGTTCCGTCTCCACCTTCCTTGCCCAAATTCGTAAGCAGCAGGAGAATCCGGGCCAGGCGTTTCTCGCTGAAATTGAAGAGGCGATCCACGAAATCCTCTTCGACTCGAACCATACGAGAAAGCAGGTAGGAGATAAAAAGCTTGGCAAAGGCAGGCTCTTGATGGATGAGGCGAACCAGGATTGCCTTTTTCACGCAGGCGATCGTGGAGGGTTGAATGGCTGTTGCGGTCGACATCCGCAGGGATCGATTTGCCAGACAGCCCTCTCCAAACACGTCTCCCGGCCCCAAAATAGCGATGACAGCTTGTTTGCCGCGCGGCGATCTAACCGCCAGCTTCACGCTGCCATTCTGAATGTGGAACATTGCATCCGCCGCGTCCCCTTGCGAATATATGGCCTGTTGGTCTTGGTACTCCCGAGTCGTCTTTTGAGTGCCGATCTTTCTGAGGAAGTTGCGGGAATTAAAAGTGAGCGTATGTCTGCTCATGCTATATGCCTCCCGAGGTCCGACCGCGCCACCGCGTCACGTCACCCTTGTCAACGTGTCGCGCGCGGGGCGCGAGT
>Ga0326727_10017656_pt1 | contig 14744 bp, 13 predicted proteins | sample MB2enrmetagenome_FD_207643 | JGI IMG/M metagenome (GOLD analysis project Ga0326727, IMG submission 207643) | Lab enriched peat soil microbial communities from McLean, Ithaca, NY, United States - MB29MY | ecosystem: Environmental > Terrestrial > Soil > Wetlands > Peat | place: USA: New York... | reverse complement strand
TTTACTCGTATAAAAGGAAATAAACGGGAATTTAAATGGGAATTCTAAAAGGACACCTGAGAACATTGACATTCCGGATTTGCCGGAAAAAAAACCGGATCGAACCGAACGGATCGTAGGCACAATATCGCGGCATATTCTGGTTACATTTAACAGCAGATCTATCCTCGTTTTATTCCGACACACTTTAATACCACACTATGAATAATTTTCATATCAGATTCCTTTTAAGGAACAGGAACCAGAGTGCATCCAGAAGGCGGGGAAAAGTCCATGAAAATTTCGTATTTGCGCAGTTCCGTTGTCGTTCTTCTCGTTCTTACAGCTGCAATCATGGGTTGTACAAGTTCGAACATGTTATCATCAAATTCTACTCAGGCCAACGGAGCATCGTCCTCCCTGCCTCAGGTGGGATCGACTGTAAGCGCGTCTTCGGTTTTTGGGACAAACTACACCTGGTTTGAATACCGATCTAAACAGGTATTCATGAACACCACGGACACGTCGGACATGAAAACCGTTCGGTCGATATCTACTTTTCAGGGAAAACCGGCGATTATTATGGAGACAACCTCCACAATTTCGACAGAACAAGGCCCGGGACAGGTAGTAGACGATACTTATTATGATATAGGGATGGACACCATGCTCGGAGGAACGAAAACTGCGACAATCGATGGCCATAACGTGACCTATTCCATCTCATTATCCCCACTCCAGACAAAGGGAATGAATTTTTTCACTCAGGGATCCCAGCTCACATTCGCGGGCATCAATTCGGTAGTAGTTCCGGCAGGATTCTATCCGAATGCATATAAGTACACTCAGACCCTTAGCCAAACAGAATTTACCAGTTGGGCTGTGTCAGGTATTCCAGTGCCGGTGAAGGAAACGGCAAGTTACCCGAGAGGAGAAGGTAATTTTACTATCGAACTGGAAGGCTGGGGGTAACAGCAATGGGCTAGATTGAGGTGCTCAGGCAAAATGGAAAACTTTCGTATTGCCCAGTTTTCCTTTTATAACAATTAAAATTGTCTTGGCGGGTTTGTTGGATCTTCGGGACGTTTAAATAGTCAACATTGATTAGTCATGACGATTTCGTTTTCTTTGAGTTATATAACACATAACAGCACCCTCTTTAAAATTTTCAATAGTGTTATAATTTTCAATGCCATTATAATAATTAAAATACAATACACAATATTTATATTACCAAATTACAAATATTCCCTTTGATAGTTCCAATAAAATCATATTTCGGTACTGTCATTAAAAGAAAATTTGGAAAATGGAGAGACGGGTTCACTGGTCCTGAAAGTCAGATGAACCTTCTTGCCCGAAGGCATGAACTAATCTCTACTTATAGTGAAGATTTTTCTGGTCATGCCCCTAGAAATCAACACCTGAGGTAATGATCGACATGAAATTGGTAAATTGGGGAGTTATATTTCTTGTATTGGTTCTTGTAACAATTTTCATACTGCCCGGAGTGGGTGCGACCCAGAATAACCCACCTTCTGACAATACATTATGTGATAACAATCCCGGTTCAAGCCTGTGCAACATCCAGCAGCCTAATCCACAATGCGATAGGGATCAAAACCGTCACTACTGTGACTGGCACGGTGATGATCCTTGGTGTAAAAATCACCAGCAGGGCAGAAATTTCGTGAGTATAAAAAACGCAACGGTTGCTGCATCCTATCTTATCGGTCAGATACCAAGCCAGATAGCCGATTTCTCAGAATGGAATGGGGCAACAGTGGTGGAGAATACGACCTATTACGATATGAACGGTGTAGAAACTGCCTACTCGTTCGATGTCATGGTAAATGGCCAGTATGACGGTTATATCATGGTCTCTGCTTCCCGGGATAATTATCCTATTCTTGAATTTTCCAAAGGAATTACTCCGGATAAAGACCAGAGTACATTAGTTAAGGCAGAGCAGCTTGCCAACGATCAGATCACGCGTCCACAAGAAGTCCTGGGTGAGGGTCAACCCATCTATTTCGGTCCAACGTATTTCGACATGGCATATCCCATAGAATTGAATTCTACACGATCCGGCCCACAATCAATACCTCATTCTTGGATATTGGTAGATCTTCTTGAAGGTACGGTTGTAAATCAGAGCGCTTTCACAGACAATGTTTTCCAACTCAATTCAAGTCAGTTGAGTGAGTTGCAAAATAACCAGATACTGGAAGTCTCTGGCGCCAACGCCGCCTGGGCGGCCATTGAAAATTCGCAAGGAACCAGTTCTGCTTCTGCTGTGACTGGCCTCACTCACGCATTAGCACTCACTTCGCAAACGTATTCACAGAACAGTAATGAAATTGCAGATGTTAGCTTCTACCATTGGAAATATGGCTGTTCGCCAACAGCGGCATCCATGGTTTTGGGCTACTGGCGTGATCAGGGATTGTCACAATTACCTGTTGACACAGACTCCACAAATGACGATCAAGATCATGGAGACCCGTTGAATTACCAATTGGCTCTTTTTATGCGCACGACCGTTTATGGCGATGGAACTAGTTGTACAGGATATCCGTGGGATTGTGGGAATACATGGCCATGGAATATAGCTCCCGGAATAAATGCCGAGTTTAATCTTGAAAATATTGCAGGATGGAATGTGTGGGATACCTTCTTTGATAGCTATAATACTATGACATATTCTATCGATTCAGGATTCCCGCTCGAACTTTCAATGGACGGGGGAAATCTTGGGTTTTCAAATCCCTATGGAGGCCCCGGGACCGCGAGACCACAGAATTATGGGGATCATAGTGTAGCTGTCGTTGGATACCAGGACGTTCCGTACAATTTCCTCGAAATTCATGATACATGGACAGGTAATGAGCCGTATTATATATTATATGGAAATTGGTCGGCCGAAATGATCACGCGGGTTATGCCGGTTACTACATACACGATAACTGCAAGCGCAGAACCAAACGGTGCTATTTCCCCGTCCGGTACCATTACTGTGTTCCCGGCTTTTAGCAAAACGTATACCATCACACCAAATCCGGGATATGTTATAGCAGATGTTCAGGTAGATGGGAGCTCGGTTGGCGCTGTAAGCAGTTACCCATTTAGCGACATACAGGCAAGCCATACCATCAGTGCCACGTTCCAACAGCTCCCGTCCACCACCTCATCGTCGTGGGACTGGTCAACACAAGGATGGGGTAACTGGCAGTACTCCTGGTCCGTATCAGGAACGCAAGACGGATCCAATTCCCCATTAGGTCCCGAAATCGATAATGGCGTAGGCGTATTTGGCACAAATAACAATCTTCTGGCAGGTTCAACTCAGTCAAGTGTCACGGAAACCTTCATCGATCCGACCGGAGTCGGCTATAATACCCTCACATTCAATGGAGCACTTGGTGCAAGTGATGTCCCCAGTGGGCGCTGGATGACAATTACTGTCAATGGCCAGCAGGTATTTGGTGCAACAGAATTAGATACGCCACCAGGAGATTCCGATCAGCCGTTCACTATTACTGCCGCATTCCCGCAGACATCGTCTGCAACAGTTACCATTTCCCAAGGTCAGAACCCGGCTTGGGGGCCCGATTTCGCTATGTCTTGCATCGATTTGACACTGAGTAATGAAAACACACAGGCAAGTGCAATGATGGCATCTGTTTCAACACCGAAAACAACCTTCACCATACCGAATGGGAGTGAATGGGCTGGAAATACGACGACATCCAGTACCAGCACTTGAAAGGGAGGAGATAGATCGGAGTAGACAGGTTCCACGACAATGTGAAGATACGAGTACTCATTTTTTTTATGATTGATGAAAAGATGAGATGAGGTAAAATCATTTATGATAGTAAGGATCCCGCAACCAAAAACAGCACAACGGATTGCGTTTCTCCTTATCGCCTTCATTCTTCTGTCTGCATGCATTATTGTATTCGCAAGTGCAACCCCTCCGCCACCGGAGGATATTATTACGACTATGGTTCCGGCATCGTATGATGCTCAGTTTTATTTTTCGCAAAACCAGCCGGCTTCACCCGATGGTGCTTACAACCGTACGACGCATGCCTGGGATATTGCGCCATCAGCCAACTATTCATCCAGCGAGCGTTTTGCCCTGGTGGAATTCCCCTATCCTTCAGACAATCCGCAACCGGGATCCGCGTTTTTGTTCTTTCCCGTCCTTTCGGGATATTGGAAATCCGATGAATATTTATCCGGTGACGATAACAATGCCCTGATCGTGTTTGAGTGGTACTGCACGAATGAAACAACCTACAACAATACCCGCAACCAATTATTCCAGTATCTTTCGCAGAACGGAAACGTGACCGTGACTACGATCGACCTGCACGAGCAACTCCTGCGTTCAAAAAATCCCTATCTTATGGCGTTAAACGAGAGCGTGATTCCCGTATGGCAATACGAAGGGAACATGACAGCCGGCTATTTCGTATTCCGGTCTCCTGCATTTTCCGGTGATCTGTACCGGATTTCCTATTACGGGACGACCGGTCTCGTTCTTGAAGGAAGTGAGTTTTCTTCCGGGTATGGGCAACCGGGAACGGCGAGCCTTGAAACTGCTGATGCAGGTATCCGTTCCTTAATGGTACGGAAAATATTCAATCTCGTATCGGATGATTCTCACACCAATGGGATTTTATCCTCGAAAGCTTCTCTGCCAGATGCAAGCCCGTTTTTCCCCGCACTGTCACCCTACCACGCCGGTTCAGAGGAGGTGTATCTTCCCACCGGGGACCGCTACCTGTCAGAAGCCTGGTATTTCACGAGCTCTGACGCATTGGAAACCGCACAATCCGTATTACTCAGGAACCTGACGGGGACCGGCACGGTTTCCCCGGTTACCCTTGATTTTTCCCGGGAACTGGAGGAGCCCGGCTCAGGGAATGCCACCCTGTATATAGGTCCGGAGACATCCGGTTACTTTGTTACAGGCCCCTACACTATCTGTTACGATGGTATAGTCGGATCATTTGATGTGAAGAATGACTCCCATCCCCTGAAATTACTCATTCTTAATGTCCTCTCACCGGAAAACGGGATCGGCAGTCTGACGGACAAGCCTGCAGAATACACCCTCCAGCAGTATATGGATAATTCCGGGATGTCTGTTGTTCTCTTTTGGGGTGCAATCTCCCTGGTACTGGTTATTATTATGTCAGCAGCGCTTATCCTCATCCGCAGCAGGCGCCATGCATGAACTGAAAAGGTGAGATCATCTATGGCACTGAGATCCCCGCAGCCAAAAACAGCACGCCGGATGGGCGTCCTCTTTATTGTCTTCATTTTTTTGACTGTATTCATTATTGCATTCGCAGGTGCAACTCCTCCGCCACCGGAATACCGGGCTGCTTATCTGCTTCCGTACCTCGGTGATATCAACACTTCCGTGAGTGACTATCTTAACGTTACAGATGAGGGGGTACCGCTGTTCCCGCCTCTATCTCCATATTTTGCATCCCAGAATATTTTGGATGAGAAAACAGGTGAACACTATGTATCTGAAGTCTGGTATTTCACAGACGAGAATGAATTTACAGCCGAGAGGGCACTTCTGATAAACTATCTCGCTTTTAACGGGAGAGTATCCAATACTACACTGAATATTACCCCGGAACTATCACAATTTTCTTCCTACCCCGGGGCGGACGAATATACTCAGATACATCACATTCCTGCTCTTGAATACGATAGCAATTCTTCATCAGGGTATTTTGTAATGTTACCTGAAGATTACCCGGTTTATATTGCCTATTATGGTATTGCAGGATCGGACCATCTGGATGAACAGTCAACACTTTTAAAAATACTCATAATGAGTACAGTTGCACCTTATATGTGGGTACCATCTCCACAAGGAATGCAGGGACGCTTGATGCATTGATGGCAATGTTGCACCTTATATGTGGGTACCATCTCCACAACCACCACCTCAAATCTCTCTTTCTCTCACTCCATTTGGAGAAATCTTTTTAATTGGTTTCGGCTTGTTAGTGTTGCTTATTCTTGTCAGACGAAAGGGTTGATTATGTGTTTCCGATTCTATAGTGTTTAGGGTTGAAATATAATTCTTCCGATGTGAAAAATCCGAAACCTTCATAGACGCAACATTGCTTTTCTGTTTATGCAAATAAAAGGAAAACAGGGCATAACCACATTAGCTTTCCGGTTCTGTTGCGTTTGCGGTTGATTTGATAAAATCAACGAGGTAGAGAATTGGCAATCAACCGTAAACACAACCGCGCTAGGGTTGCTATGGTTTTCACTTTCACGGTCGGGTCGCTAGATTTATGGTAGGAGATATGTAATAAGGGTGTGTTGAATAAAAATCCGGGGATATTGGAATAATTCAAAGAGGATCGTGATAGTATTGAGCGAATCAATTGTTGAAATACATTTTCCAAAACTCAATCATTTCTGGATGGATGCCGGGTTACTTGGCCTTCACAGGATCGCACAAAAAGAACAATCCAAAGAATCCGGTGTGGAGATTATCCTTGATGATACCGGCGTTTCTTTCAAAGGATCGGAAAAAAAGGTCCAGTCATTTCTGCAAAAAACGTACGATCGATTGCTCAAGGATTATTACAATACTTCTTCACAAAGTCAGAAAGAGAAAAATGCGGGCTTCTATTACGATACAGAAAAGAAACAGTTCATTCGTTTCCCAAAAGTCAAACCGATGGGTATTGCGGGACTCGTGAAAATTTCCGGACAGAGTTATAAAAATAAAGGTGTTGCAAAATTTGAAAAATCTAAAGAATCACAAAAGAACTCGCAGTATCCACAACTTGAAGAAAAATATTCCTCCCTTCAGGATCGTTTTGAAAAATTCTTGGCGGATACAAAATTAAAACCCGGTGCATCGTTACTCCTTGATGGAGAAAATATAATTTCCCCCTCAATCCATTTAGAGAAAATTTCTGGCAAACCAAAAGGTCGTTGTTTCATGTGTGGTCAAGAGACCCATTCTCTAAATGAAATTGGAAGTACAATCTTTCCATTTATTACGGGCTCTTCAGGTGTACTATCATTTAACAGTCTCGGAGGCAGCGCAGAGAAAGTCTGCTGGAAATGCGACTTTATCGGAAAATTTGTTCCGGTAACAGGTTTTTACAGTATGAATAAGGACATCTATCACATTTATTTCCCGTATTCCGCAAGTCTCGAAAAAATGAACGATGTGTTCAGAAGTCTGGAAACCAGCAAAATCGATGATCCTACGTTCCTGCGGAATTTTGAGAACCGGCTTGGGGGATATTTCCAGAAACCCTACGAGCAGTTTTTCACATTCCTGTACTCGCTCTATCGTGTAGTCATGACAAAGAAAGTCTCCGCAGCCACGGATACAGATAAGGAATACGAACTTGATTACGAAAAACTCTTCGAAGTTAACCTGAACAGAACCCCTCTTGATTTTGTTGTTATGTATACTGAATCTCTCGGAGATGCCCAGATGGGAAAGATTATCTGGTCTTTCCAGGAATCGGTGTATATTTTCCGGTTATTTGACTATCTTGAACGGAACAAACTAGATCTGAAAAAAGTCATGACGTTACTTGTTGATTTCGATCAACCAAAAACTGAGAGTAAAACAATTCTTCGAAACCGGGTTTGTGAAAATATCCTGAAAAAAAAGAGCGTTGTCGATCTGATTGAGCAGCACGTATTCAGGATTAACAAATCCAAAACCCAGTACATCAGATCCTTGTATGATTTTGTGATTTTATATGAGAAAATTATCAGAGAAGGTGGAAGTACCATGGATCAGGAAACAATTGACATTGCAGTAAGTGTAGGAAAGACGGTCGGGATGAGTATCGCACCGAGCGGCAAGAAAGGCAAAGGAGATCTATTCCGGTTGAGAAAAACAAGAAAACCTGAAGATTTTCTGAATGAGATCAATCGCATCCAGATGAAGTATGGTACAAAAGTGAGCGCGGATCTGTATAACAAGGGGCAGAAAATGGAAGAAAATTTCAATGAGTTCAAGCAGTTCTGTATGATCGCGGCTTTGAACACCTTCAATGCAGGAAACCCGGCACCGATTGAATCTGGAAGCAAATCCAAAGCGGAGGCAACACCATGAAATCAGCAAAGGCATTAACGTTGACATATCTGACACCAGTATCTTTTGCATCATTGAACGGTTCAGATAAGGAAGCGGATAACATTTCGAGTATCAAGAAGATCAAAGTCGGAAAAGAAGAATATCCCTATGTATCGTCACAGGCAGTGCGAAGGGCATTGAGAAACCAGCTCGAAGTATTGGGACGCACACTCTCTGAAGGGGAAGCGGCAAAAATTAAAAAAGGAGCTGCCACTACCAAACAGGAACCCGACAATTATATCGATGACGATCTCTTCGGGTACATGGGTACTGAAGAAGCTGCTGAAGGGAAAAAAGGTAAAGCGACCAAGCGCACATCGGTCGTCCGTGTTTCACCCCTTGTTGCGCTCAATCCTTACCTGGGTGATCTTGATTTTGGCACCAATTATATGGCGACAAAAGCCGGCGGGGATCCTAACATTTTTGAGACTGAGATCCATTCGGGACTTTATCGTGGATCGATTCTTGTCGAACTTGATCGCGTCGGATCTGGTGATGGATTTGATAAGGATCTGAACAACAAAGAGAAAGCCCAGCGGGTAAAGGACCTGCTCAACGCGACAAAAAACCTTTGGGCATCCGGACGCCAGAGCCGGTTTTTGGCCGATATCGCACCGAAATTCGTAGCGGCTTCGATGCTGAAGACGAAAAATCCGATTTTTCTTGAGAGCATTCAGGTAGAGGGAAAGAAGCTCAATACCAGCATGATCAAGGAAACCCTCAAGGATTACAACAAGGAAGTCGTTGCATCAACAATAGGTGTCCGCCAGGGATTTTTTGAAGGAACTATCGAGGGTTCAAAATCCATTGGTGATGCGTTCGATGAAATGGCAAAGTGGGTTGATGAGTATTACTCCTGATTAAGGGAGTGAGCATGTTCTCTTTCTCAATCACGGCAAAGGCGATAACGGCATCCTTCAGAGTCCCCGAGACGCACACGTTTCACCAGACTCTACCCCTGCCCCCAAAAACGGCCATTGTTGGCATGATCGGTGCGGCATTGGGAAAACGTCTGGATGAGGCATTCGTGTTTGTTGAGCAGAACCATATCCTTGTCAGCGTGTATGGCACTCATGAAGGCCTCATGAAAGATCTGTGGAATTATCGGAAACTGACGGGAAAAGAAAAATCATTCACGCAAGAAGATATCAAGAGTCGTCGCCAGTATAGTATTCTGATCCGTGAGTTCCTCTTCTCCAATGATTTCACGTTTTTCTTTGCTGCAGAAAAACCGGAACCTCTCCAACAATTAAAAAAGGCATTTGGTTCCCCATATTACGCGCTCACTGCTGGAAACAGCGATGATCTTCTAAAAATATGTACGATTTCCGATCTCAGGGAAATTCAACCGGAGAAAATTTGCCGGTTTGAAAATACCGTCCTCCCCGGGGATATCTCCAGATCCTATAAACATGACATTGATCTGAGATCGGTACCGATCACACAGACACTCTATACTCCGCTGGTTTATCTTCTGCCGACAAAATTTGAGTTCAAAGGAGAAGAACGCCGAGTCATCGAACGGAAACCTTTCACATTCATTAGTACACCGGTTACACTATCAAACGCATTTGATGGGTATTGCATGGATGGCAAAGCGGTTGTCTTTCAATGACCCCCACTATTTTTTGGGCCAAACCTGATCAAACCTATGAAGAGCACATCAGGGCCGCATATGCTGCGTGGGAATCTACGGTTTCTGCGAAACGGAATCTGATCCAACGACTCGGCAAACTGTATGGATTCAGTGAAGAACGGTTTTTAAAAAGTTCACTCCTTACGGTAGTTCTTCATGATATTGGTAAGAATATCGAGCCTTTCCAGCAGATGATGCGGGCAAAAAAAAAAGGGAAAAGTTTTGATTACCGGGAAAACTACCGGCACGAACTGGAATCATATTGTTTTGTTTTTCGGGGCGCGATGGCATTGACCTCTCAAGAGGGTGGACCCCTTATCGGGAAATTGCCCCTTGAAGCACTTGCAGTATTGGGGCATCATAAAAAAATTGATCCGTCTCTGGATTCATTTCATCGGGAAAGCGTGAGCGCAAAACCCCCTATCTGCGAAGAGGGAATGAATCTCGCACTTACACTTGCCGTACAGATCTTCCAGAGCGAAGGCTACCAGTTTCCAGAAATTCCGGTTCATGAATATGACCCGTATAAAGAAGTAAGCAAACTCATCGGTTACGAGGGAATTTTCACAAAAATTTATGATAGGGAATCGGATCACGACGCCATCCGGTCAACCTATTCTTTGTTAAAAGCAATTCTGCACTACTCCGATTGGCTGGGCTCTTCAGGAAAAGAATTGCCCTACTCGGTAAAACTTGATGCCGATCAATTGTTCAAAGAGATCGAACAACGGTGTGCCGCAAAACAGATCGCCTTTACCCAGTTACGGCCATTCCAGCAGCAGTGTGCCGATACGAAAGGAAACATCATTGCGGTTGCCCCAACCGGGAGTGGAAAGACGGAGGCTGCACTTTTCTGGGCACTGAATAATATCCGCGAGATGCAGGATGCAAAACTCATCTATCTTTTGCCGACGATGGTAACTGCCAATAGCATTTTCCTGAGACTGGAAGAGTATTTCGGTAAAGGGAATGTGGGATTGTCACATTCAACGGCCACGTTCCTGCGCGAGAATGAAGAAGAAAATCCCCGGGAAAGAATGGTTCTCTTTGACAAATCCTTTATCAAACCGGCAACAGTTGCAACGGTTGATCAATTATTGACTGCCGGATTTAATACTGGTAAATGGACCCTTATCGAAGCGAATGCTGCAAACAGTGTCGTGATCATTGATGAGATTCACTCATACGATCCCTGGACGCTCGGGCTCATCATCGAATCCCTAAAGCATTTCTCAAAACTGGGAACCCGGTTCATGCTGATGAGTGCCACATTGCCCCGCTACCTGACTGAATTATTCACCCGCTCGCTTCCCGATGTAACGGTAATTCGGGATGAAACGCTACTCTCTTCCTGTCGGAATCAGTATCAGACGTTTGACAAATCTATCGATGATGCTGTCGCGGAAATTGAAGCTGAAGTTGTGAGGGGTAAAAAAACCCTGGTTGTCGTAAACAATGTGGCAAAATGCCAGGAACTGTACAAAAAACTCGGACATCTCAACCCACTTTGTTATCACTCGAAATTTACGTTCGACGACCGGAGAACGAAAGAGGAACATATTGACGATGCTAAACTATTGATAGCAACGCAGGTTGTTGAGGTCTCACTGGATATCGATTTCGATGTCATGTTTACTGAGTGTGCACCCCCTGACGCTCTCATCCAGCGGGCCGGCCGGGTCAACAGGAGACGGGTTAAAACGGGCAGTCGGATACTTATTTTCCTGCCATCAAAAACGTCTGAAAAAATATATGATCCCGATTCAACCGGGTTACTGGAAAAATCGTTTGAAAAATTTAAAAAATCCCGCCCGGATCTAACCGAATCAGATCTGATCTCTATTGTCGAAGAAGTTTACATCGGGCGGGATATCGAGCAATCTGAAATTTTTGTCGACGCAAGCAGACAATACGCAGAGATTCAGGATGCTCTAATGGAAATCTTTGATAATCCGAATAAATTTGAGGATAAGATCAAGACCCGCAAGGAGGAATATCTTCAGGTTCCGGTTATTCCCCTGCAATTCAGAGATCTGATTACTTCTCTGGACATTTCCCCATCAAAACGTCGTTTGTATGAAGTGAAGATGCCCTACTGGTATGTACGGAAGCACAAAGAAGTGCATGACGAGATCATGTTTTGCAAAATGAAATACGATTCTGATATCGGTGCATCATTTGCTGATGACACGCAAGTTTCGAGTTTGATCATATGATCCTCCACACCTTCACCCTGACCCTCGGCTCGACCCGTCCAATCCACGGCACCGCCCCGGAACTGCGCGGGTTCTTCGCCACGAAATTTACCGAGTACAACGAACTCCACCAGCATGACGCGGACAAATTCATCTACCGGTACCCGGTCGTCCAGTACAAGATGATCAAAGATGTTCCCACCGTCATCGGCATCAACGAAGGCGCAGATGTCCTTAAAAAGATCTACGATGAGTATCAGGAAATCCGGCTGGGTGCGAACACCTATCAGATAGTCGAGCGCGGCATCGCACTCAAAGACGAAGAGTTCGGGATCTCGGATATGATCCGGTCGTACGAGTTTGCGACGCCGTGGCTCGCGCTCAACCAAGAGAATTACAAGAGGTTTTACACACTCAAGGGAAAAGAGGAGCGGGACGAATTTGTCCTGAAGATCTTGATCGGCAACATCATCTCCATGTCAAAATCGCTGGGATACGAGGTACCTGCGCAGATCAAATGCGATACGAATCTCCATTTCCAGAAAGACCGGCTCAAGGATGTCAGCGTCATGACCTTCACCGGGAAATTCCACGTAAATTTCCAGATCCCCGATTATCTTGGCATCGGAAAATCCGTCTCGCGCGGGTTTGGGGCAGTAAAGCAACTCACATTGGAGAACGAAAAGGTCTGAATCATGCAGCTGGTCATCAATACCCGGGGTGCGTTTCTCAAAAAGGAAAAGAACTGTTTCCTGGTCAAGAACGACGAAAAGATCGTGGAAGTCTCCGCTGACAAGATCGACAGCATCCTCATCACGACCTCTGCGACCATTACGACCGATGCTATCGAGTTCGCGGTCGAGAACAACATCGACATCATCTTCCTTGATTATCATGGCAACCCGTTCGGGCGCGTGTGGCACTCAAAACTCGGGAGCACCACGCTTATCCGCCGCCGACAGCTCGAAGCCGAATCCGCCGACACCGGGTTCTATCTCGCCCGGGGCTGGATCGCGACAAAGATCCAGAACCAGATCGATCTTTTAAAAGACCTCAAGAAGAACCGTCCCGACCAGAAAGACCCACTCGACATCTCTATAGCAAAGATCGAAACCCTGTACGAAACGCTCCTTGCCATGAAAGGCTCGCTTGATTTTAAGCGCGGCTCGATCATGGGGGTCGAGGGCATGGCATCATCCGCCTACTTCGATGCGATAGCCGGCGTCATGCCCGAGCAGTGGAGGTTCAAGGGCCGGAGCCGGGACCCGGCAAAGGACGCCTTCAACTGTCTGCTCAATTACGGGTACGGCGTGCTGTATTCACAGGTAGAACGAGCGTGCATTATCGCGGGGCTCGATCCGTACGTGGGGTTCCTGCATACCGACAATTACAACAAGCGTTCGTTCGTGTTCGATCTCATCGAACTGTTCCGGGTTCACGCTGACCGGACCGTAGTGAACCTATTCTCAAAAAAGCAGGTGACTCCGGCATTCTTTGACCCGGTGCCGGGCGGGCTGTACATGAACAAGGAGGGAAAGGCCCTCCTCATTGGGGCGCTCAACGAGATGCTCGACCGCGAGATCGAGTACCATGGCCGCAACGTGAAGATCAGGAACACGATCCAGATGGAGTGCCACCGTATCGCAAACGGGCTGATCAAATCCGGGTAGGGGAGAGAGAAATGACGATGGTCTGGGTGGTGTATGATATCGCAAAGAACCGGGCGAGGAGCCATGTGTCGCGGATTTGCCAGGACAAAGGGTTGTACCGCGTGCAGAAGAGCGTGTTTCTGGGGAATCTGAATGCAAACGAACGGGATTCTCTCGCGCTGGAATGCGAGCAGGAGATCGATCCCAAGGTCGATTCGGTCTACGTGTTCCCGATGGATGACGACTCATTCAGGAAAGTAAAACTGCTCGGGCAAGCGTTCGACCGAAAACTGGTGAGCGACGAACTGCTCACGAAATTTTTCTGACATGTATGGCAGATAGCGAAACGATCATCACAATCTCCGATGTGCTTGAGTACCTGTTCTGTCCGCGGTTCATCTACTACATGCACTGCCTTGATATCCCTCAGCACGAGGAGTCGCGGTTCAAGGTGATGAAAGGACGGGAAGTTCATGAGAAGAAACTGATCACGAACCCGGATTACTTGAGAAAAAAACTGGGCGTCGTAAAGAAAGAGATGAATGTCTTTGTAGCGTCAAAGCAGCACCATATCAAGGGTATCATTGACGAGGTTCTTATTCTTGATGATGGTACTGCGGCCCCGTTCGAGTACAAGTACGCGGAGTTCACGGATACGATCTTCCCGACCTACAAGTACCAACTGGTACTCCACGCGATCATGATCAAGGAAAATTATAATCTCGATGTGAAACGGGGTTTCATCTGCTTTACCCGAAGCAACAACCATATCGAAACGCTTGAGTTCACCCCACACGATTTCGAACGAGGCATTGAGATTGTTAACGAGGTCCTGGAGATCATCGACAAAGGATTTTATCCGACAAAGAGCAAATACAAAAACAAGTGTATTGACTGCTGTTATGGCACAATCTGCACCTGATTCTTATCTTTAAATAGGAATCAATACTTTTGCATGAAGAAATTCATGCGGGAAATCTGAGCATTTTAATTGAGATATAGCCGAAAAGGGCCGAAATTAGGCGGTCTTCGAGGGAAACATCCAAGAGAACAAGGATTGAAACCGATCAAGTCCAACAACCCCCAGTACAAGGATACCTTCGAGGGAAACATCCAAGAGAACAAGG
>Ga0326727_10017655_pt1 | contig 14745 bp, 16 predicted proteins | sample MB2enrmetagenome_FD_207643 | JGI IMG/M metagenome (GOLD analysis project Ga0326727, IMG submission 207643) | Lab enriched peat soil microbial communities from McLean, Ithaca, NY, United States - MB29MY | ecosystem: Environmental > Terrestrial > Soil > Wetlands > Peat | place: USA: New York... | reverse complement strand
GCAGGAATTGGCGTCGCCGCGCCAGGTCGCGTCGGGCGCGTCGTAGACCAGCGTCTCGTCGCGGCCGGCGGCCACGCTGGCGCAGCCCGACGCGATCGAGGTTCCCGCGCCGGCGGTCAGCGTATCGGCCGCCGCGGCGTCGACGTTGGCGATGTCGATCCGCGCGCCGTTGACCATCCCGGTCGCGCTCGCCGCGGGCAGCGCGTCCGCCATCGCCGACCCCGCGTTTGACCGCCGCGTCTTCTTGAACAGATCCGCGGAGCCAAAGGCGTAACTCGCCCCGGCTTCCGTCTGCACTGGCAGCACCGCCTCGAGCGCGCCGGTGCCGGGATTGACGATCGAGACGCCGAACCCGCCCAGCGCCGCGACCGGAATGGTCAGCGCGCAGGTCGCCGCCACGGCGGCGTTGCCGTACAGGAAGCCCGTGCACGCGGTGAAGATCGGGTTCTGGGCGAAGGTCTGCGGCTGGGTCCACGTGTTGGCGTCGAGCAGCGTGGCGACGCTTTCGAGGATCTGCAGCACCAACGCGTTGAGCCGCGCCGGCGTGATGCACTCCGGCGCGCCGGGCGGGCATTGGGCGAGCGTGGCGTTGTCGTCGGCGATCAACGCCGCGCGCGATTCCTGCGCCGGCGCCGGCGCGACAGGCGCGGCGGCGAGCGCCAAGGCAACGAGGATCGAGACGGCTCGGCGATGCATGGGGCTTTTCCTGGGGCGGCCGGCGGGCGACTCAGCGCGCCCGACGCGGGAGTCTGGGCGAGGATGGTTCAATCAAGCCGTGCGCATCAACGTCGTCAGCGTCGTATAGACGCTCGTCGTCGGCCCGGAGGTAATGCCGCTGATCAGGCCGCCGAGCGTCAGGCACTGCGAGGCGACGACCGTCCACACCTGGCCGTTGGGGATGTAAGCAGTGTTTGAGTTGAACGCCGAATAGGTCGCGGCGACGTTGCCGGCCGCCGACGTGAACGTCGCCCCGATCGTGTCGGGCCGCGGCTGAATGGTGTTGGCGCCCACCGCCTGCACGATCGTTCCGATCGCCAGCGCCTGGCCGCTGGCGTTGCGCGCCGCCCCCAGCTGCTCCGGGGTGATGAAACCCGGCGCGGATCCTACGGTCGCGCCGGCCGCGGCCTCCGCGTTTGTCGCCACGCGTCCGACCCCGCGCGCCGTCGTCGTCGCGACGCGCCCCGGCGCGCTGAGCAGGACCCACGCCGAGCCTGTGCAATAGATCAGACCCGGCGCGCCGGCCGGCCAGTCGCCGGCGACAAACGCCGAGCCGTCCGCCCAAGTCAGCGACGCGGGGCCGAGGCCGGAGACGTTGATGGTCGCCGCGGCGGTGAGCGCATTAGCCGGCGCCACCCACAACCGCACGCCCCTCTTGTATTCGAGCAAGGCCGGCGTCGGATTGACCACCAGCGCGTTGACCGCGCCGGCGTCGACGCCGACGTTCGGCTGGCCGCGCTGAATGAGCTGCAGCACGGCGCTGAGCAGGCCGGCGTCGGAATAGGCGTCGGGATTGACCGCCGCGCCGGAGATCAGCGCGCCCGCGCCGCGCCACAGCGCGCGCATATTGGCGATCCAGCGATTCAAGGTGTTGGCGGTAAGCTGCGTTCCGTCCTGCGCGGTTGAGCTCGAGCACGGCGCAAACCAGGTGTCGAGGGCGTTGAACGAGGTCGAGTCGGTCGGCCGCTGCGTCGCCGCATTGGTTCCGTCGGACGGTCCGAGATTGTCGGTCATCTAGATTTCCTCGAACGAGTAGACGATTTCGGCGTGCGCCGGCGCGACCCGCGCGAGCAGGCACTGAAGCCCGGTGATGTCGGGCTCTTCGACCGGCGGCGAGGTCAGCGACGGGATGCAGGTCAGCGACGCGCCGGCGTAGATCCGGCCGGCGAGAAACGGCGCGATCGCGATCGCCGTCGGCGCCGGGGCGACCTCGGTCGGCGCCGCGACCAGCACGGTGATTTCCAGCACCCCGGCGGTCGCGCCGGCGCGGGCGGGCGGCCCGGGATAAGGGCAGATCGAGCCGGCGCCGCTCGCCCAGATGCAATTCGCCGAAGCCGTCGCCGCGACGACGACGTCGCTATAAACGCCGCAAACGATGTCCCATCCGCGCCGCGCCGCGAGCTGCTCGTAATAGGCGCAGCTCATGCCGCCGCTGGCGGCGATCTTGGCGCAGGCGTCGGGGAACGGGTCGCAGCCGTCGTCGACGTCGTATTCCTCCGCCCACCACTTCGCCGTGATGACCGCGGTCGAGCAGAAGAACTCGGGAATCAGGGCGCAGATCGCCGCGTGCAGCGCCGCGAACATCGACGCCAGCGCCGCGGTCCAGGCGTAGATGATTCCGCCCGGCTCGCGCGCCGGACCGCCCTCGCCCCACGCCCGCCCGCGCGGCAGCAGCGCCAGGTATTGCGGGATCAACTGCGCCTGCGTCGGGCAGATGTCCTGGGCGAGAGAGGTCTGGCAGCTCATGAGGCCTCGCGGGCGCGTTCGCGGAAGGGCCAACCGCGACAGCGCCATTTTACGCTGGCGCGCCCCTTCATGTGATCGTCACCGTCCCCAGCGTTGGGATGCAGCCCTCGCTGATCGCCGTGTCGCTGGCCGCCACGTCGGCGCTGACCACGCCGGCCGCGTTGGCGACCGCCGCCTCGATCCAGTCGGCCATGAAGGTGAACGGCGAGGCGAGATAGGGCATGCCGGCGATCGCCGTATTGTTGCCCGAGACGCGGCCGAGCCGCTGGAAGGCGTCGGCGAGCTCGGCCCGGATCGCCGTCTGCACGCTGGTGGTGTTGGGATTCAGATTGGTGACCGCCACCGCGATCGGCGTCGGCGTCGGCGCGGCGACGGTGAGCGCGGCGTCGGCGGGCGCGAGCGCCTGCAACGCCGCGTTGACGACCGCGACATGGCCCGCGTCGGGCACGCCGCCGGCGCTGGCGAACAACGCGTCAAACAGCGGGAACACCCGCACCGTGCCCGGCCCGTTCCAAGTCCGCTCGACGAACACGCGGGTGACGCCGGCGAGCGCGCCGGCCCAGCTCACGTAATCGGACGGCGCGCCGCACTGCGGCGGATTGGCCTTGCGGAAGAGGATGCGGCCGCGATAGGTCGCCAGATCGCGCGTGCGCGGCGCGCCGTCGGGCTCGACGTCGGCGCCGCCGAAAAGACCATTGGAATCGACCGCCGCCGTCGCCCCCGCGGCGCCGTCGCCGGTGACGCCGGAGACGATGGTCATTGGCGTTCCGGCGGCGGTGTTGGAGGCCTGCCCCGCCGCGCCGGCGACCGCGACGCCGACCGACCCCGCCGCCGACAGCGTCGCCGCCGCCGTCGCCGCGAACAGCGCCCCGTCGCCGCGCTGGAATTGCGCCCCCGGCGCGATGGCGACGTCCGCCGTCGCCGTGACGACCACATTGCCGGTCGCCGCCTGCGCCAGCTTGCGCGGCAGGCTCAGCTCGGCGCCATGCATGTCGAGGTACTTGCCCTTGGCGAACAGCGCGAACGCCTGCCGGCCGACGAAGTCGAGCCGCTGGTAGACGCTCCATTGCGCCGCGCCCACCACCTTGGCCGACGGGCCGATGGTGTTGGGCCACAGCCAGGCGTTGAGGCCGGCGCACGCCGCCTGATAGGCCGCGCGCGCGGCTTGGAGGCAATCGGCGGGCGAGGGGAACCCGAAGACGTCGGCCATGGAGCCTCGTCGAAGGATCCTTCTCCCGCGCGCGGGAGAAGGCGGCGCGAAGCGCCGGATGAGGGGTCTTACCCAAAGTCGTAGGAAAAATTCTTGTCGAAGCTTCTCGGCGTCGCCCCTGCGTCGCTTTGCGCCCACAGATCGTCGAAGCGCCGGTCGTAGACCTTGGAGCCGTCGCGGCCGTAGATCTGCACCGCGAGGTTGACCTGGTTGAGCCCTGGTCCGATCGAGGCCTGCGCGTCGACGCGGGCGACCGAGTCCTGCGCCAGCATCGGCGCCAGCGCATCGAGGGCCAGAGACTGCGCCCATTGCGCCGTCTCCGACGTGACCACGCTGCGCTCGAGCAGCCACAACAGCGAGCCGAGCGGCGTTTCGCCGAGGTCGGTCCGCACGTCGATCCCGTCGCCCCACCAGCCGCGCGGATCGTTGGCCTCGATGTACTTCGCCAGGGGATGGTCGGGCGGGCAATAGCGATCGGTGAAGAGGCAGAGGATCACCGCCGTCTCGATCGCCTGGGTCGCCTGCAACCCGCCGACGTTCTGCGTCTCGGCCGGCCCCGCCAGGGCCCAATCAGCCGCCCCAGCGTCGACGTCCCAGACCGCGTCCCAGAACGGAACCGGCTGCGACTGGCAGCCCTCGTTGGCGCGCAGATTGACGGGGATGGCGGGCAAAGCAGCGATCCTTAGCGCGAAAGCCGTCAGAGAGCGCCGTCGACCTCTTGGAGAGCCTTTTGTTTCCGAGCCTTTGGGGCCGTCAAGGGCGCGGCTTCGCCGCGCCGCCTTCGGCGGGCGAAGCCCCTTGACAGCCCCAAAGGCTCGGAAGTCAGGTCATCCAAGCCCCTTGACAGCCCCAAAGGCTCGGAAGTCAGGTCATCCAAGAGGTCGACGGCGAGCCGCGCGCCGGCGCAGCGGCAAGAGGCGGGAGCGGGCGCCTCCCTCAGTTCACGTTCACCTTGGTCGCCAGGTTCGCCTCGTCGGCAAACCCGCCGGTGTCGACCGTCCCTTGCTTCGCCGCCGGAACGCCGGATCCCGCCTCGCCGCCGAGCGTCACCGCGCCGATCAGTTCGATCTCCGGCGCCACGAGCGAGATCTTGGCGGAATGGACGAGACGCATATTGGCTTGCACGATCGAGATCGCGTCGCCGTAGGCGTCGTAGAGCACCGTCCCGCCCGCGGGCGTGTTGGTCGGCCGCTTCGCCGGGTGCTCCACCCCCAGCGCGTGGGCGCGATCGAAGCCGCCCCCGAGCGCCAGAATCAACGCCTCCGCGCCAACCGGAGGGACGCTGGTGAGCCCGAAGTGCTGGCTGCGCACCGCCTCGCCGATCGTCTGCCCGGCGAGCCCGGTCAGCTTCAAAAGCTGCTGCGGCCCGGAGTCGTCGACGCTGGCGAGGATCGCCCGCAGGAGCTGCGAGCGGATGTTGGGGTCGTATCCGCTCATTGCGCCGCCGAATCGTCGAACGTCCACGGCGCGCCGGACTGGTTGACGCCGCCGCCCTGGCCGCCGTGCGCGCGCGGATCGACCAGGCTCATCACGCAGTAGGTTCCCTCGCTCTCCGCGCCGCCCTGCGTATAGACGACATGCTCGATCAGCATGTACTGGCAGAGATAGAGCGATGGCGCGACGACGTAGGCCGTGTCGCCCGGCGTCCACAGCGTCCCGCCGGCGTCGCGCCAGCCGCGGACGTGCGCGGTCGCGCGCACCCCCTCGCCCTCTTCCTTGTCGCGCCGCCGCTTGGCGCGCCTGAGTAGCCGCGGCCGGTCGGTGTGGCGGTCGTGGTGCAGGTGCAGCGGCCGGTAGCGCGGAACGGTCGAATTGTTGGCGACCGCATGGATCGCGATCGCCTGCGCGCCGCTGCCCTTGTAGGCCTGCCCGTGGAGGTTGACGATCGAATGCTGCGCCGAGACGTCGAAAGCGCCGTCGCCCTTCCAGATCCCGCCGAGGGCCGCCGCGCCCTCGACCAGCGGGCTCGCCTGGGCCCGGGCGGTCTCGCCGGCGCGGGTGATCTTGATCGACCCGTCCGCCTGCCCCGCCAGGGTCGCGCCCTCTTCCTCGCCTAGCGCCGCAAGCGCCTCCCACAGCGTGTGGCCGACGTTGGGCCGCCAGCGGTCGAAGCCGTCGGGCGAAAAGTCGGCGGAAAAGCCGATCCCGAAAGCGTCCTGATCCTGCGCCACCGCCAGCACGTTGGAATTGACGTAATCCGGCTTGGTGTGGTCGACGCTCGAGTCGACCGCGTCCTGGCCCTTGCTGCGCGCCGATACGGCGCAGGAATAATCCTTGTCGTCGAACTTCGGCGCGAGCCTGTCGACGTAGCCGGTGAACAAGAGGTCGCCGCCGGCCGTCGCGCTGATCGGCGACCCGGGCGGAAACGCCGCCGGCGCCTGCGGCGCGCCGAGGACGTCGGCGACGGTGAACGACAGCGTCCGCGCCGCGTCCTTCACCCCCGCGCCAATCTCGATCTTGCGGAAGGTCGAGACGTCGCCCCCGGCGCCGTGGACGACGACCTGCTCGAGCGCCATGGCTTCTCCTCGCGCCGCCGCCCTAAGTCGCCAACGCCTCGAACTGAGTCGGCATGAACTCGCACGTCGGGACGTCGTTGCGCGCGATCAGCTCGGCCGCCCGGGTCGGGTCCTGGTAGAGCCGCCAGGCCCACCACAACGCCGGCAGCGCCGCCGGCGACGACACCGTCAGCACTGGGATCGAGTTGATGATGGCCTGCGTCACATAGCTCACGCAGCGGTCGCGCATCGCCGTCAGCGCGCTCGCCGCGCCGATGTCGCGCGCGCCGCCGCACAAATCGAGCTCGCGCTCGAAGCGCTGCACGCAGTCGGCCCGCGCGGTGATGGCGTCGGCGCGGGTCGAGAAGGTCTCCGACACCAGCGCCTCGACATAGGCCGAAAGATAGACCATGCGCGCGAAACGGGCGACAATCTCGGAATTGGCGGCGTCGGTCGCCCGGTTCGGCGTCGCCACCGGCGAGGCCGCCGCGTCGGCGGCGAGGTCGGCCGTCTGGCCGAAGGCGGCGACCGCGTCGCCGGCGTCCATCGCCCCCGCGAGCCCGCAGGCGATGGCGATCAGCCCCTGCGACACGCTGGGGTCGACGCCCGTGTCTTGCGCGACCAGGAACGGAATCGCGTTATAGAGCGCGATCATCGCCGTCATCAGGCCGGCGACGCTCGCCGTCGTCGCCGCCGTCGACGCGCTCGGCGCCGGCCCGGTCGCCACCTTAACCGAAAACGCCGCCGCCTTGGCGGCGTCGACCGCGTTGGCGCTGAAGATCGCCTCGAGTTCGGCGACGATCGCCTGCAACCCGTCGACGACGTTGGCGGCGATCCAGGCCGGCCGGCTCACAGCGTTCCCTCCTTCCGCGCCTTCACAGCCCCACCGCGTTCAAGAACGCCGGCGCCGCCGCGCTCAACGCGTCGACCGCGTCAAACGCGAGCTGCGCCAGGAACTGCGTCGGCTGCAACGGCGAAGCGAGCCCCTCGCGCACGAAGCGCGCGGTGAAGCCGAACCGGCCCATCTTGTCGCGCTTGCGGTTGCGCTTGATCTCCTCGCACCGCGCCTGGATCGGCCCCTGCGCCGGCATCACCAGCGTGGCCGCGGTCGAGGTCGAGTCGCACGCGAGTTCGAGCGCCGTCATCTGCGAGTCCGAAACGTCGCCGATGAAGTAGCCGACGATCTCGATGTAGCGCGCCTTGCGCCCAAGGTCTTCGTTGAAAGGCTCGTCGACGCCGGCGTACGAACTGGTCGAGACCCGCCGTCCTGTGGTCGCCCCATCGTCTTCGACCCAGAAGGGGACTCCAGCGAAGCTCGCGGGCCACAGGGTCGCCGTCCAGTCGCGCATTCGCGGTTCCTCTGGTAAAATAGCGAAGACGGCCGCATCGGAGGAGTTTCATGAACCTCGATCTCGACATTGGCGTCCTCGTTCTGCTCGGCCTGATTCCGGCGAGCATCAAGTTCCAAAAAGGCTACCTGTTTTGGCTGAACTTCCTCGCCGGCGCAGCCTGTCTCCCGCTCGCCCTGTGGAACGCGGTCGTGTCGAAACCGAACGCCGCCGTTTTGCTGGCGCGCGCCGAGCGCGATGCGGCGGCGCGAGGCGAGGCGCGCTGCCCGGCCTGCCGCGAATTCATGCGCGCCGAGGCGACGATCTGCCCCCACTGCCGCACGGCGGTCCATGGCCGCGAGGCCGAAGCGCCGGGGGGCGCCCCCGCCGCGCGCTCTGCGCCCTCCCTGCGGCCCGAAGAGTCCCTCGCCGGGGCGCCGCTCAAGCAGCGCGCGCTTTAATGCCCGTGCGCCGGCCAGCGCCGCGGCGCCGCGTCGGTGTCCATGCGGCCGACATGCGCGGCGACGTTGCCTGAGGAGGCGGCGACCGCGTCGGCGATGAATTTCAGCAGCGAGTCGGTCTCGATCCGCACCGTCACGTTGACGTCGGCCTTCGACGCTGGGTCGAGCTCGACCTTGCCGGTGACGTCGATCGGCGCGTTCGACGGCAGCCCGGACAGCGCCAGTCCGCGCGACCGCTCGCGGTTCTCTTCGGCCGCCGCGTCGCCGTAGCGATAGCCGGCGTTCCACAGCGCGTGGTTGGCCGCAATTTCCGCGTCCCAATCCCGCTCGCTCTGGCGCGAGCCGATGACGCCGCTGAAATCGGGCGGACCGATCTCGATCCATTGCCGAGCGAGCGCATTCCAGCCGCCGACGTCCGCGCGAATATCGGCGGGGAGACGAGACGCGGCCTCGAGCGAAGGGAACAAGGTTTGCAAGGGGCGCGCCGCGAAATCAGCGGCGAACTTGGTGAAGAAATCGACCGGCATCGCCCTGCCGATCGCCTGCGTCAGCGTGTTCCACGCCCCCTTCGCCGCGGTCCCAGGGTCGGCTTGGGTGACCAGATCGGCCCCCTCGGTTCCCATCGCTCCTTTGACCAGGCCGATATCTCGCTCGATCTTCTGCGGCTGGTTGAGAAAAAGCGAGCCGAGTTGCGCCGCATACTGGTCGAGGATGCGCGTGATCACCGCGCCCCGCTCTTCCGGGCTGGTGATTCCATGCTCGGTCAGCGCGCGGTCGAGATAATCGCGCGACCACCTGTAGGGGTTGTGCTCCAACTCCTCCCATCCCTGGACATGCGCGCCGGGCGCGAGGCCCTTGATCGCGCCAGTCGAGGTGGTGAGGAGATCCTTTTCATCGACCAAGCCGAGCGCGGCGAGCTGCTTCAACGAGATCATCGACATGCGGCCGCCGACCATCTCGCGGCTGAAGTCGGCGAGCGCGCGGCCTCCTGACGAGCCGCGCAATTCTTGCGCCAGCGTCGGGCCGACGCCGATGACAAATTCGTCCGAGAGTTGCGGCGCCGCCTGGCGCGCGTATTTGAGCAGTTGATAATAATCGACCGGCGCGATGGTGTCGCTGAAGGCGTTCAAGCCTTTGGTCATGCCGTTGACCAGCCGCGTGAATTCTTCGATGTCCTGCGCCGCCCCCTTGATGTCGATGCCCTTGACGAGCTGCGCGAACTGCTCGTCGAGCGCGCGCTGATCGAGTTCCGGATGCGCCGCGCCGACGACCACGCGCGACTCGGCGACCGGCTCCAACACCTTCTTGGCGCTCTCGTAATCGCCGGTGGCGGCGCGGATGTCGCGCGCCAGGCCGAGCAGCGAGGCTTGCGACAGCGACGGATATTTCGCGCCGATTTCGCCCGCCAGCTTGTCGGCCTCGGCGATGTCTTGCTCCGACATGCCAGCGAGCTGCATGCGCACCTTCTCGTGCGCCTGCCCCGCCGCCTGCCTCCACCCGCCGGCGAGCGCGGCGATGCCGGTGATCATCGCGGCGAAGCTGGCGATATTTTCCAGCACGCCGCCGCCGCCGACCGGCAAGACCTTTCCCGGCTCGGCCGATCGCGTCTCGGCCGGAGAGGGAGCCGCCGCCGGCGGCGGCGTGACTCTGTTCACCGCCGCGACCTGCGCGTCGATCGCGCCGATCTGCGTTTGCAGCTTCTCGATCCGCGCCTGCACCGACGCGAACGCGGCGCCAGTTTCGTCCGCGGCGGCGATCACCAGGCGAGATTCGAGAACGGCCATTCGCTACCCCTTCGGCGCCGTTCCCGCCGCAAAGCGGTGCAGCGCGAGCATTTCCGAGATCGGCTTGGCGGCGGCGGCGTCGAGCGCGACCAGCCTCAGCTTGAAGACGAGGTCGGCGACGGCGGCGAGGAAGGCTTCGCCGCCGCCGCGAGGAAAAAACTGAGCAGCTTGTCCTTGACTGCCTGCGCGTCGGCAAGACTGAGCAGCGGCAGCAGCGCGCCCCGCGCTTCGTGAACAATGCAGCGTTCGAGGTATGCCTTGATCGCCCCTTCCTGCTCGACGAAATAGAAGCCGCCGTCGCGCATGCGCACCGCCAGGCGCGGCTCGCCGAGATCGAAGAAGTCCTGGCCGTTCGGCTCCCTCAACGTGATCGCGTCGACCTTCTTACCGAGCCAGGCGATCGGCGTCGCGAGCTTCACCTCTTTCGTCGCCATGGCTCACCCCGCCGTCGTCTTCTGGTAGCCGCCGACCGGGCACTGGCCGGTGACGCCGCTGACCAGGCCCTTCAGCCGGTCGATCTTCGCCCGGCCGATGAACTTCGCGCCGGTGAAGGTGTGGAGGACGCCGTTCGAGTCCTCGATCAGCGAGCAATTGTACGGCCCCCCGGACATGATCGCGTCCCACGGCTGCGAGATCGCCGTGACGCCATCGACCGAGTCGACGAATTCGAAGTCGAACGCCGGCCCCATCGGCTGATAGTAGCGGTCGAACGAGCCGTCCTGGTTGTGCTCGGCGTCGTATTTGCCGCCCGTCGGCTCGATGGCGACGCGCGCCCGGATGCGGAGCGGCGTCCCGTTGTAGGTGAAGCGGACGATGCCGCCGAAGTCGGCCATAGGAAGGCTCCTCTAAACCCCCTCTCCCGCTCGCGGGAGAGGGGTGGGGTGAGGGGAAGTCGAAGGACTGCGCGGCGCTTTCATCCACCCGCTTCGCCGCCGCCTTCTCCCGCTTGCGGGAGAAGCGATCACGCCGCCAGCGACTGCGGGTACTGCTGGTAGATCGTCGCGTTGGCGGCGAGGATGTCGAGGGGATTGACCCGCTCGAGCGGGCAGAACACGTCGACCCGATCGGGGTTGGCGGCGTTGATCTGCACGCTGAGCAGCGAGGCGAAGGTCGACGCGTCCTGGAACACGCCCTGATTGCAGAGCTGAGAATAGAGCGACACGAACCCCGCCTTGATGTCCGCCGGCGTCGCGATCGCGCCGAGGTTGCCGGGGTTGGAGTTCGCCAGCGCCTTCTGGCCGAACAGCGTCGCCAACCCGGCGCGCAGGAAGCTGAGGCCGCCCGAGCACTGGTACATCGCCTGGATGTCGCGAAACACCGTGTCCGGCTGGCCGCTCGAGCCCGTGCGATAGGTGGTGATCAGCTTGTCGACCCGCACCGAGCCGTCGGCGCCGACGCTCCAGGTCGACACCCCCGAGGACAACAGCGTGTTGCGGCCGGAATAGTTTGGCCACACTGAGCGGTCGCGCGGCGGCTCCAGGCCTTGCACCACCAGGCCGGTCTGATTGCGCGAGACGTTGCCGGTGACGCAATCCATCAGCCAGGTCGACACGCGCGCCGCGAAGCCGGCGATCCACAAATAGGAGCTGTGCGCCGTGCCCCTGGCGCCGGGCGCGATGCAGCCGAGGATGGTGGTGTGGCGGTCGTTCATCGTCAGGCCGAGCGTCGTCAGCGCGCTGAACGCGCCGAGGTTGGCGCACCAGCAGTGGCCATACGACTGGCGGCTCCACGCCCATCGCCCTGAGACGTCGCTGCCCCAGGCGGTGTAGGAGCCCAGCGACGTGCTGTCCGACCACGGGCAGACGACGAAGTCGGCCGGATCGTCGCCCAGCGCCGCCAGCGCCGCGGCGACGCCGGTCGGCGTGCCGACGCCGGCGGTGGCGACCGCGAGCGTCCACACGCCGGCCTGGGCGAAGACGTTGCCCTGGATCAGCGCGTCGACGTAGAAGTCGGTCTCGTTGAAGATCGCGCCCTTGTTGCGCGCAGTGATCGTGATCACCGCCGCCGCCGCGCTGGCGGTGATCGGCAGCATCGCCCGGGTCAGCGGATTGTAGTAGGCGTTGATCGCGGCGGCGACCGCCGCGGCGATGGTGGTCGGCGTGTCGGCCGCGCCGACCGAGATCTGGATCTTCTCGCCGCAGACCTTGAACGTGCCGACGCCGACGCCGCTGAACGAGCCGATCGTCAGCGTCCACGTCGCCGCCGTCAGCGCCGAGTCGTCGATCGCCATGATCCAGAACGGCGTCGCCGGCGCGTTCTGCGCGGCGATGCGATACATCTCGCGCAATTGAGAGCCCGGCCCGGCGTAGGCGTCGACCTGGTCCTGGCTGGCGACCGAGATCGGCTGATCGAGCGCCATCGATCCGGCCGCAGTCTTATGGCCGATCAGGATGAAGCGGTCGATCTGCGCGTATTGGCCGCCCGAGTTGACCTCGAAGGTGAAGATCGGCGAGACCAAGCCGGCGCCGGGGATGTTGTTGAAAAGGATCGAGTCGGCCATAGCGGGACTCCAGGGAGGGCGCGGGAAAGCGGCGCGGGAGAACGCGGCGGGAGGCGTCGCCCTTTCCCCGCGCGACGGGGAAAGGGTCAGGGCGAAGGGCGGGTCGGAAGAGCCGCGGCGCAATCAGCGCGCGGAGGGCGAGCCTTTGCTTGCCGCCGGCGGCGACGCCGCTTCTTCCTTCGGCGCGCGCACGAGCGACCCGCCGGCGAGCAGATGCCCATGGGCGATGACGTCGACCGTCTCATGCCCCGGATCTTCCGCGTTGTCGCCGAACAGCCGCCCTCCCCACGGCAGCTTGTGGGTCGGATCGGCGAGGCGGCAGCGGACGTAGCGGGTGGGATCGAGTTTCATCGTCGAGCCTCTATCCTGAGAGCGGAACGTCGCCGACCATGTCCGCATCGGAACCGGCCGCGTCGGTCGGCGCCGCGCCGCGGTCTAGGTTGGCGAGCACGCGGATGTCGGAAAGCGGCGTCAGCGCCGCGGGCTGGGCGACCAGCCCGGCGAGTTCGGCGCACAGCAGGGCGCCCGACGACGCGGGATCGAGCGCCTGCGCCACCCCCTGCAACGGTTGCGGCAGCAGCGCCAGCCCACTCGCCGGCGGCGCAGAGGGTTGCAGCGGCCACGCGGTGGCGGCGACGCGCAGCCTGAATTTCAGCGTGCGCGCGGCGATGCGCGCCGCCTTGTCGGCGTCGCGCTGGGGAACCGAATGGACGTGATGCAGCTCGCGCGCCACCTTGCGATAGGTCGCCGCGGTCGCCGCGTAACCCTGCGGGTCGAGGACGTAGCGCACTTGCGCTTCCAACAGATCTAGCGTCGCCTCGTGCTGGCGGTCGGTCAGCGGCGCGCCCAGAGCGCCGATGGTGGTCGTCCCGCCGCCGGGCTGCTCGACCGCCAGCGGTCCGGTCGCCGCGATCATCAGTTCGGCGACCAGCTCGACGATCTCCTTGTCGGCGGGATAGTCGCCCTCGACCGGCGAGGTCTCCTGCTCCTCGGTGTAGAGGATGACCAGCGGCTTGCCTTCGATCTTCTCGAGGAACGCCGTCCAGGCGTCCTCGCTGGCGACCGGGTCGACGCGCGAGTCGAACACCTCCGCGCCCGCCAGCGTCGGCCACGGCCCTGGGGGCGAAGCCGCGACCGACGCGTAAGGACACAGCGCCTCATAGGCGGCGAGGCGCAGCGCCAATCGGGAAAGCGACATTCCGGTCCTCGCAGCGCCGGCGCCCGCTCCCCTTCTCCCGCTTGCGGGAGAAGGTGGCGCGAAGCGCCGGATGAGGGGGCGCTGGACGAGCGCCCCGCGCCCCTACCCCTTCTCCCGCTTGCGGGAGAAGGTGGCGCGAAGCGCCGGATGAGGGGCCGCCGGACGAGCGCCCTACCCGATCTTGTTCAGATGCAGCCGCATCAGTCCGTTCGGCGTCGCGTACATCCGCGAGACGCGGAACGTCGCGCCGTCGGCGAGCCGTTGCAGGTGGTCCGCCGGCCCGATGACGAACGGCTGACCGAGCTCGCCCGACAGCCGCAGGATCTCCGCCGGCGACAGCTCGACGTAGGGCTGCCCCGACTCGACCCCCGGCCGCCGCGCCTGGCGCACGTCGTACGAGTTCGGCTCGAGCGGCTTCGCTTCCGGGTCGACGTAGACCGCGCGGAGCGTCGCGCTCGCCCGGCTCGGATCGGGAACGTCGGGCGCCGCCCGTTCCGCCGCCGCCGTGAACGGCGCGAAGGCGAACTCCTGCGCGAACTCCTCGTCGACCGCGCGCGAAGCCTCGAGGATCTCGCGCGCGAAGCGCGGCGCGTCCATCGGCGAGGCTCAGGCCCCGGCGCGACCGGAGGCGAGCGCCTGCGGCAGCGCGCAGACGTGCAGCGGATAGGTCATCACCTCGATGTCCGCCCACATGTCGCGTTCCTTGTCGCGTACGACCCAGGCGTACCGCTTCTGGCCGGGCGAATTGAGGAACTCGAACTTTTCCGCCGGTGCCCGCGCCACCTGGAAGATGCCGGCGTTGCGCGGGAAGAACTTGCAATGGGCGGTGTCGACCGCCACCGTCGAGGCGTCGTCGGTGCCGCGATAGTTGATGAACTCGATGTTCGCGAACTCGAACGGCGCGTAGGCGCCGCCGCCCGAAGCCGCCGCGCCCGATCCAGTGAACGCTTCGCCGATCAGATTGCGCAGCTCCGCCGCCGCCGGCCAGTTCTTGAAGGTCGAACGGACGTCGGGATGGGTGACCAACTGATCCCAGAAACTGTCGCCGCACAGGCCGACGATCTTGACGTTCGTGCCGCCGAGCCCGCGCAAATTGCGCGTGATCGCCCGCACCAGGCCGTTGCAGCTCAAGCGCACCGAGCCTTCGGTGCCGGCGGCGAAGTTGAACGCGACCTCGCTGATCGCCGACAATGCCTGCGCGCCGCTCGGCGCCGATCCGAATTCGGCCGTCCAGTCGTAGATCACGCTGCTGTCGGCGTCGAGCGTCTTGCCCAGCGTGACGACGTTGAGCCGATGGAATTCCTCG
>Ga0326727_10017654_pt1 | contig 14745 bp, 18 predicted proteins | sample MB2enrmetagenome_FD_207643 | JGI IMG/M metagenome (GOLD analysis project Ga0326727, IMG submission 207643) | Lab enriched peat soil microbial communities from McLean, Ithaca, NY, United States - MB29MY | ecosystem: Environmental > Terrestrial > Soil > Wetlands > Peat | place: USA: New York... | reverse complement strand
CCGGGCGGGCGCGCGCGAATTAACCAAGTGCATGCTGGGGGCGGATGTCGGAGAGTCTGACGATCAGGTGACGGACGCCATGGGCGAGATCTGTAACATGATCGCGGGAAACTTCAAGAACAAGCTAGCGGGTGCCGACGGGCGCTGCATGCTGAGCGTTCCCACCGTGATTCGAGGCGAAGAATACACCTGCCGCTCGCTGGCGGACGGCGATCATCTGGAAACGGTCATTCTGTTTGGGAACGCGCCGGTCGGCATCAACCTGCAATTGCACGGTTGAAGATGAGGCGCCGATCAGGCGGCAAGCTTTGCCGCCGCGGACAGCGATAGCGCGGCAGGATTTGCCGGGCCTCCAATTTCTAAGAATTATCCCATTCCATCGTCCGTCAGACTGCTCCTATGCAGTTGACCCCACGCGACATGTGAAATCGCTAATCTTGCCCGGCTGGCGATTGGCTTGCACGTCTCCCACGCAGGAGACCGAACGTGGACAGCGGATACTATGCGGCCAGTGCCGGACTGCGAGCGCAGAGCCAGGCGCTTGAAGTGGCCGCGCACAATCTCTCCAACATCAATACGCCCGGATTCCGCGGACAACAAACGACGTTTGAGTCGCTGCTGGCGGTTGGGCGTCCGGTGGTGTCGAACGCGCTCAGCCTGGTGACGAACAACTATGGCGTGCTCGAAGGGACGCATCTTGATCTGAGCGAGGGCAACCTGGCCAACACCGGCAACCCGCTGGACGTCGCCATCCAGGGGAGTGGTTTTTTTGCGGTTCAGACGGCGCGGGGCACGCGCTACACGCGCAATGGAGGGTTTCAGGTTTCGAGCGGGGGAGAACTAGTGACGGCATCGGGCGACCCGGTGCTGGGAGCGACGGGGACGATTCGGATTCCGGCGGGGACGGTGGCAATCGCCGCCGATGGCACGGTTTCGGTTACTGGCACGGTGGTGGGACAGATCAAACTAGTGGATTTTCCCACCGGGACAAAACTGGTTTCGGAAACGGGCACTCTGTTGGCGGCGCCACAGGGAGCTGTGGAGCAACCGGCGCAATCGTCGTTGCGGCAGGGAATGATCGAGTCCTCGAATGTGAATGCGATCGCTTCGGTGGTGGGATTGATTGCGGTACAGCGCGAGGCCGAAATGATGAGCCGCGCCATGGGCCTGTTCGACACGGAGTTCAACCACATTGCCGCCAGTGAACTGGCGAAGGTGTGAGACGGAAGACTCGCTGCAGCTAGTGTGGCAGCGAGAATCGCAACCAAAGTCTGGAGGGGCAAATGTTTCGAGCGCTTTATACGGCAGCGACGGGGATGCAGGCGCAGCAGATGAACCTGGACACGATCGCCAACAACCTGGCGAACTCAAGTACAGCGGGCTTCCGCAGCAGTCGCATGCAGTTTCAGGATCTGATCTATCAGAACTTCGTGATGCCGGGCGCGGCCGCGTCGCAACAGACGACGGTCGCCAACGGATTGCAGGTGGGGCTGGGCACGCGGCCGGCGGCGTCTGAGGTTCTGCAGTTGCAGGGCGATCTGACGCAGACGGGCAATCCGCTCGACATGGCGATCGAGGGGCAGGGATTTTTTCAGGTGCTGTTGCCGTCGGGCGAGACCGCTTACACGCGCGCGGGGAGCTTTCATACCGATGCGCAGGGCAACGTGGTGACCGCCGACGGCAATCCGATTCAGCCGGCACTGACCATTCCGCAGGGCGCGACGTCGGTGACGGTGGCCTCCGACGGGACGGTCTCGGTGACGCTCGCCGCACAGACCGCGGCACAGACGGTGGGCACTCTACAGCTGGCGCTGTTTCCGAATCCGGGCGGGCTGAACAGCATGGGAAAGAATCTGTTTCTGGCGACGACGGCGTCGGGAGACGCGGTGGTGGGAACGCCGGGCGGCACGGATGGCTTGGGGCAGATTGAACAGGGGTATCTCGAGCAATCGAACGTGAGCGTGGTGGACGAATTCATCAACATGATCGTGGCGCAACGCTCATATGAAGCGGGGTCGCAGGTGGTGCAGTCGGCCAACCAGATGTGGCAGTACATCAATAACCTCGGGCGGTAGACAGGCACGTCCAGCGCCGGTTGGCGGAAGGCAGCGAGGAAGCGATGAGAGAGAGTCCGTGGGGAAGATTGGCCTCGAGAAGACTGGACTGGGCAAGACTGGCCATTGGCTGCGTGCTGCTGGGGCTGATGGTTGCTTGTCCGGCGATCGCGGCGGAAGCAGATGCCCACGGCTATTCGAGGATCAGCGGCGAAAAAGTTCGGGGCACGATTGCGGCCGAGTTGCGAGGGCGAGGAATCGAGGACGCGAAGCTGCCCCGGTCCGAAGACATCGAAGTTCCGCTGGCCGTTCCGGCGCGCGCCGGGGCGAGTCTGCGCGTGACTGCGGTGTGCTGGGACACGGATGCATCGCGGGTGCGGTTTCGGCTGGAATGCCGGGAGGCGGGCGCGTGTTTGCCGTTTCTGGCTTATGTGCGAATGGAGTCGCGCGCCCAGGCGGCGTCGTGCCAGGTTCCGCGAAGGCAGGCCTCGCCGACGGGAGTTGCGACTGCGGCGGTGCACGCGGGAGAACGGGCGACAGCGATTCTCGAAGCATCGGGAATCCGCATGACTGCACCGGTCACGTGCATGGATCGGGGCGCGCGCGGCGAGATTGTCCGCGTGCGCGGCGGTGAGGGACGGATTTTCCGGGCGCGAGTGACGGCACCGGCGCTGGTGGAGGTAGTGGGGCAATGATTCGCCGGGCAGTGATTCCGAGAACAACGATTCGGAGAACAACGATTCGCGGGAGCGGGGCCGGATTTGGCGGCTGCACTGCAAACGACGACGGGCGAGGCAAGCATGCGCTCGCGGTGGCAGCGCTCTTAAAGGCGGTGCTTTTGGGGCTGCTGGTTGCGGGAACGGTGGGGCCGCTTCATGCGTCGAAAAAAACTTCCCACGCCGACCCCAACAACCTCGCGAAATACATTGCGCGGGTCGAGACCAACATGCCGTCGCTGGTTTCGACGCCCGGGAGTTGCTGGACGGACTCGGGGCGATTGGCATCGCTTGCGACCGATTACAAGGCGGCGCTGGTGGGAGACCTGATCACGGTGGTCGTGGCCGACAGCCTGACGTCATCGAATACGGGCGACGTCTCCTCGGCGCGTACCTACAACACCAGTTCAGGGATCAATGGGCTCGCCGGTAATCCGAGCCTGGCGGCGGTTGCCAATCTTCTGGGTTTGCAATCGTCGGAAACCCTGGCTGGTAAGGCGCAGGCAGACCGGACGCACAACCTGACGACGACGCTGGCCGGACGGGTGGTCGCGATCCTGGGAAGCGGCAACCTGGTGATCGAGGCCGAGCGCCAGATCAACATGAACAACGAAAAGCAGACGATTACACTGCGCGGGCTGGTGCGGCGCGGGGACATAGGACCGAATAACACGGTCGCGTCGAACGCGATTGGCGATCTCGAACTGGAGATCAAGGGCAAGGGCGTGATCTCCAATGGAGTGCGTCCGCCGCATCCGATTCTGCGGGCGATTATGAGGATTGTGAATTTTTGAGGTTAGAGGTTAGAGGTCAGAGGTCAGAGGCCGAAGACCGAAGTGCCACGCTAAAACCAATCGCCGGAACCGGAATTGCAAGTGGAAAGCACGAAGCTCAATGAGTCCTAAGACAACTGCGATGGCGGCATTGCTGGTTCTGAGTTGGACGCTTCCTCTTGGGGCTAGCGAACCGGCGCCGGGCGGCCCGATTGTCGGCGAGCAGGAGGCTGCCAAGGCGGCGACCGTCCAACCTGCGACAGCCCAACCAGCGGCGGCGCAACCTGCGTCGACCGTCCCACCGGTGACGACTCAACCCGCGACGACCCAGCCCGTTCCGGTGAAGATCGGCGACCTGACGACGGTTGAAGGCGTGCGGGAAAATTCGCTGATCGGATATGGAATGGTGGTGGGGCTGACGCGCACGGGCGATAGCCAGCAGACGGTTTTCACCACGCAGACGCTGGCGAACATCATGCAGCGCATGGGGGCGCAGATTCCTCCGGCGACGGCGCGTGTCAATAATGTCGCGGCCGTGTTTGTGACGGCGAGTCTCGCTCCGTTTGCGCGGCCGGGTACGGCAATGGATGTGACGGTTTCTTCGATCGGCGACGCGAAAAGCCTGGAGGGCGGCATGCTGCTGCTGACGCCGCTCTACGGCGCCGACGGGCAGGTCTACGCGGACGCGCAGGGGCCGGTAGCAGTGGGAGGCTTTGCCGCGGGCGGACAAGGCGCAACCAAACAGATGAACCATCCGACGATCGGACGCATTCCTTCGGGCGGACGCGTCGAGCGCAGCGTGGCGTTCGACTTCAATCATCTGGCGCCGGTCGCGCTGCTGCTGCGGGAAGCGGACTTTTCGACGGCGGGTGCCATCTCGGATGCGATCAACCGCGACTTTGGACATGAGGTGGCAACGGCGCGCGACGGCGGCCGTGTGGAAGTGGCGCCGGAAGCGACGGGATTCAAGAACATGACCGCCTTGCTGGCGAAGATCGAAAACCTGACGGTTCCCGTGCATCACCGCGCGCGTGTGGTGGTCAACGAGCGGACGGGGACGGTCGTGATCGGGAAGGATGTGCGGCTGGGAGCGGTGTCGGTGTTGCATGGAGGATTTTCGGTGCAGATCGCGACCACGCTTGAGGTGTCGCAGCCGACCCCGCTCTCGCAAGGCAAGACGGAGGTGACACCCCAGACCGAAGTGCAGGCAAAAGACGCCCCGGCGAAGCGACTGGAGATTGGCGAAGGGGCAAGCATCGACCAGTTGGTCAGCGGATTGATGAGTATGGGGGCGAGCGCGCGCGATGTGATTTCGATTCTGCAGGCGATCAAGGCGGCAGGCGCGCTCGATGCCGATCTGGAGGTGATCTGATGCTGGGTGATCTGAAAATGGGTGATCCGGTGCAGGAGGCGATCCGATGAACGTTGATCTCACCAGCGCGCTCGGGCAGATGGCTACGACCTCGACGCCCTTGCCCTCGAGAGACGCGAGCAAGGCATTGAAAGCGGCACGGGACTTCGAGTCGGTTCTGCTGACTTCGGTGTTTGCCGCGCTCGAAAAGAGCTTTTCCTGGGACCACGAGGACACAACGCCGGGAGCGACGAGCTACCGGGCGATGGGAACCAAAGCTTTGGCGGATGCGGTTGCAGCCAGCGGCGGGATTGGAATCGGGAAGTTCATCTTGGGCCATTTGCCGGTAACCAAGGTAGCGAGCAAAGGCGGAACCAGCGAGTGAAAAAAAGAGCTAAAGTTTTTCCCGGCACCGCCGATTGAGAAGTCAGGGCTTACCGCGGCGCGGGGCAGGGGCCAAGCCCGGCCGTGGTTAAAGCTTCCTAAGATTCCGCCGATGAAAGAAGCAGGTGGAACCGGAGTTGTGTATGAGAGTTGATTTCACAAATTTCGGATTTGAAGCGCCGGAGAAAAGCAAGACGGGCCGGGCCAGTCAGTCGGGAACGGCGGCGAGCCCGACGAGCGCCAGGAACGCGGGCGCGAGCGGCGCGGGCGCGGATCAGACGAGTTTCTCGTTCGATCCGGCTCGGGTCGAAGCCCTGACGAACCAGGCGCTGGCGGCGCCGGAGGTGCGGCAGGAGAAAGTCGCGCCGCTCCAACAGGCAGTGGCCAACGGCGAGTACGCGGTTGATCCGGTGAATGTCGCGGCGGCGATCGCAGGCGATGCCGGAAGCTTTCGCTAACGAAGGTGAGGGATGGACCCGCTGATCACCGACGGCGTGGATGCCGGACTGCTGCGCGTGCTGGACCGGCACGGGCGGGAGCGGGATGCGGAGATGCGGCGGAAGCGCGCCCCCCCGCCTCCGATAGGGAAAGACGAAGACAAAGAAGACAACGGCGAGCCGGACGCGGACTCGCCCAAACACGAAGTGGACGATCTGGCTTGAGCGAAGCCGGAATCGAGCGAACTCTGAATCGAATGAACTCTGAGAATGAACTCTGAGTAAGACGAGCGCAAGGCCCTTGGCCCGCAAACGGGCTGACCTTTTCGCCGGACAGGGCCGTGATGAACGATCTCGACAACTCCTTTCCCCATCTCGGCAAACTTATGGAGCAGCGCCTGGCGGTCGTGGGAGAGCTCGAGGAGAGCATGGAAGCGAGCCGGCTGGCGATGGTGAGCAACAACGCGGAGGCCATTGCGCGGGGAGCGGCACATCAGGCCGAGCTGTGCCGCCAGTGGAGCCGGCTGGAAGAGCGGCTGCGCTCGCAGGCGGAGCGACTCCATTCCGGAAAGCAGTTCGGTGCGGACGCAAACGCAACGGACGCGGCGCGCTCGGCGCAGCTGGCGGCGGAATGGGAGAAGCTTTCGGCGCGCATCCGTTACCTGACGCGCGTGCACAGCTCGCTGTTGCGGCACATGCAGCGCAGCCTGGCGGTTTGGAACCGGATGATGGCCAGTTGCGCGCCAACGTATACGCCCGCACCTGACCTGGGTTCCCCGCAAGCAGGCTTGCGGGCGGGAGACTAACCATGTCGGGCTTGTTTGGAGCTCTTAACATCGCGCTGAGTTCGCTGGCGACCAGCCAGGAAGCGCTCGAAACCAGCTCCAACAACGTAGCCAACGCCAATACCCCCGGCTACTCGCGGCAGGTGCCGGACCTGGAGGCAGGCGCTCCGGTGCTCTACGGTTCTCTGGCGCTGGGCACGGGCGTGGTGCTCGACAAGATCGAAAGCCTGCGCGACCCGATTCTGGAAATCCAGCTGAACCAGCAGACGCAGCAGAACAGTTCTCTCAACACCCAGCTGACCGACTTGCAGCAGATACAAACCGGGTTCAGCAGTTCGACGACCGGCATCGGAGCCGACATCACAAATTTCTTTAGCAGCCTGCAACAGCTCTCGCCCGACCCGACCAATCTTTCGCTGCGGCAGTCGGTGCTGACTGCGGCCGGTAACCTGGCCGGCGATTTCAATACCGCCGCCACCAATCTGGAGACGCAGCGCGGCGACCTCGATCAGAGTGTGACGCAGGATGTGAGCCAGATCAACACGCTGACCTCGCAGATCGCAAACCTCAATTTGCAGATCAGCGAACTGCAGAATACGGGCGGAGGCACCAACGAACTCGTCGATCAGCAGACCAACCTGGTCCGCCAGCTTTCGACATTGGTCGATGTGCAGGCGATTCCATCGGGGAATGGAGGCGTCACGCTGGCGACATCGAATGGGACGACGTTAGTCGCCGGGGTCCAAAGCTTCGCGCTTTCGACCGAGGCCGGCTCCGATGGAACGCAGCATGTTTTTTCGGGCAGCCAGGACATCACGAACACGCTCACGGGCGGAAGCCTGGCGGGGACCATTCAGATTCGAGATCAGGAGATTCCGGGCGTTCTTAACCAGCTCGATCAGCTGGCGTCAGGGCTGGCAAACGCCGTCAACGCGGCCAATGCCAAAGGCTACGATCTGAACGGGAAAGCGGGCGGGAACATATTCGCGGCTCCGCCTGCTGGTGTGACGGGCGCGGCGGCGAACATGCAGGTTGCGATCACCGATCCGTCGCTGATTGCGGCCAGCGCCGACGGCACCCAGGGAAGCAACGGCAATGTGGCCAACCTGCTGGCGGCGGGCACCAGCCCGGTCGTCAACGGCGCGACGCCGATTGACGCCTATTCCAACCTGGTTTTCCAGATCGGCAACGCCACCTCGAACACGTCAGCGGACGCGGATGCTTCGGGCCAGATCCTGCAGCAACTGCAAGACCAGCGCAACAGCGTCTCCGGCGTCTCGCTGAACGAAGAAGCGGCCAATATGGTTCAGTATCAGACGGCGTATCAGGCCGCGTCGCGTGTGGTTACGACCATCAGCAATCTGCTGTTGGACGCGGTGAATCTGGGCGAGGCGTCGACAGAAGATTAAGACAGGGCCAGGAAAACGAAGGAGGTATGTGAGCTATGCGCGTCAATCCTTATCCCATGCCCGATCTGGTGGCGGCGCTCAACCAGGCGGAACAGGCCGATGAGCAAGTGACTCTGGAGCTCTCTTCGGGAAAAAGCGTGAACGAGCCCTCCGACGATCCAACCGCCGCCGCCCTGCTGGTCCAGAACAACGATGAGACGACGTTCAATGCCAGCTATCTGCAAACGCTGAGCTCGATCAATGGACAGCTGTCGGATGCCGATTCGACGTTAAGCTCGATCCAAACGGCTTTGCAGCAGGCGATCAGTCTGGGCGTACAGGGCGCGAATGGGACGCTTTCCGCCAGCGACGAGGCGGCAATTATCAATCAATTGCAGGGGATTCAAAGCCAGGTCATTGGGCTCGCCAACTCTTCCTATGAGGGTAAGTACCTATTCGGCGGCACGGTTACCAGTACGCCTCCATATACGGCGAATGCCTCTGACCCGTCCGGTGTGACTTACCACGGCAACACGGATGTGAACCAGGTTTCAGTCGGCAACGGCTATCAGATCCAGGTCAACCAGACGGGGTCGCAACTGTTCTCGGCGCAAGGTAACGGCGTGTTTCTCGCGCTCAATCAACTGATTCAGGCGATGCAATCGAATACGGGCGTCGAGGCGGCGGTCACATCGCTGTCTTCAGCCGCCAACTACCTATCGGCCCAGAGCGTGTTTTACGGCAATGCGATGGACCAGGTGCAATCGCAGACGACGTATCTGAACACGGCGAAATTGCAACTCGCGCAGCAGCAGAACACGCTCGGCGGCGTGGACCTGGCGACGGCCGCGAACGAACTGGCCCAGGACCAGACGGATACGCAGGCTGCGGTGGAAGCGATCAGCAAGTTTTCGCAGATGGGCAGTTTGTTCGATTATCTCAGCAGCAGCTAGATGAAGATGAAAAGGTTCCGGCGGCGCCGGGAGATACACCCGGCGAAAAGCTCGGGCGCAAATCACGTCCGCCTGCGAAGGACTTGACCGGAGCTTTGCTAGAGAGACTTGCTGCGCGCTTGCGCCCACGCGTCGGCGGCGGCGACACGGTTTTTCGCATCTTCGAGCCGCGACTTCTCGGCCATGAGCCGCACCTGCAAGCTGGGCAGAAACTGCTTTAGCTCCTCAAGATTGCGGCGATAGGCGAGTTTTTCCTCGGCGAACGCCGAGCTCTCGCGGTTCGCCTGCTCAGGCCGCAGACACTCCGTTGCCTGCGCCAGTTGGACATGAATGTCCGCAAGATCGTTCGGCTGGATTGACGAACAGGTTTGACGTTCCGGACGGAGACGGACCAGAGCGGAACGAAGAGTTTTGTTGACCTGCCGCAGCGTGGCGAGCGCGTCCAGTGGCATCAGACGCTCCAGTCCACACGCGCGGAAGCGGAATCTTTGCCTGCGCCCAAAGCGGAGGCCGGGTCCCCAGGGGTCGCGTCCGGCATTCGCTCTTTGCGTTCGACCTCGATCCATGCTTCCCGCACCGCCAGCACGTCCGTGATCTGCTGCATGATCCCGCTTTTCGAAGGATGGAATTGTACCGACAGCAGATTCCTGCGCAGATAGGTATAAAAGTTATTGAGATTCTCGGCCACTTTACCTCCGCGGGTAAAGTCGAGCGAATTTTGCAGGTGTCCAAGGATGAGGAGCGCGTGCTTGATGCGATCGCTGCGCCGGCCGATGTCGTTCTGGTCAAGAGCGATGGCCGCCTGCCGCAGATCCTCAATCGTCTGCTCATAGAGCCGAATGATGAGTTCGACCGGACTGGCGCCTCGAACGGTTGCTTCTCGATACGATTGTTGAGTGGTCATAGACGTGTGCAAGCGATTAGCTGGTGCTTTCTCCGGAAGTTGGGGTCGTGTTGGAACTGGTGGTGGATGTGCTCGAACTGGACGAGCCGGAGGTCAGGGAACCGAGCGCCGCGTTCACTTCCATCAGAGTGAAGGGATATGCCTCAAGCGAAGCGTTGACCTGGCTGAGTTCCTGCTCCAACGAGACTTTTTGGGCCGCCAGTTGGGTCTGGAAGTCGCTGATCTCCGTGTTGAGCGTGGTTTGCTGCGCCTGGTTCTGGCTGATATCGAGGGCCAGAATGCCTTGCGTCGGGTCGGTCAGGTGGTTGAGGCTGGCGGTGAAGTTCTCGGCAAAGCCGGTCGAGTCGGAGTTTTGAAAGAAATTCTCGACGGCAGCGGGGTTGGAGCTGAGCGCGCCGCTGAGGGTAGAACTGTCGAGCGAGAGCGTGCCGTCGTTGTTCATGGTGATACCGAGCGCCGCCAGGTTGTTAATGCCGCTGCTCTTGGAGGTCGAGTCGGTGGTTGCGTAGGTAACGTCGGCGGCCAGACTGGATTGCAAGGTACGGAGCGAGGAATCGGACCCGAGCGGGCCTTCGGATTCGGTGGTGGGATTGACCGTGAACTGGCTGTTGATGTCGCCCACGACCGTGTTGTACGCAGAAACAAAATTACTGATGGCGGTCGTGATTGAGCTGGTATCCGGGCCCACGGTCACAGTGACGGGGGTACCGGGATCCGCGGTGGAAAGGTTCAGAGTTACGTCGGGGATCGCCCCAGCGACGGTATTGCTCGTGCTCTCATACGGGATGCCATTGATTGTGATGTTGGCGTCGGATCCGCCGACGGGTGGCTCAAACGCAAGACTGGTGGTGTTATTCGTGATCGCCAAAGCTCCGCCGCTTCCACTGGCCTGGCTATAGATGGCGAGGCGCGACCCGCTGGCGTCGGAAACAACACTGGCCGTGATGCCCCAATTGTTGGCAGTGCTTTGCTGGTTGATCGAGGCGGCGAGAGTGGTCAGCGTATCGTTGCTGCCGGCTGTGATGGCAATGTCTGTAGTGGTGCCACTGGAGCCACCGATCTGCACCTGAAGATCGCCGCTGGTCGCTCCCGAAGGCAGGATGGACGTAGTAGCGTTCGCGACTGAATCGGTGTAAAGAGTTCCGGTCGATGCCAGGGAGTTCACGACTACGTTGTAGCTCCCGGCCGACGCATCTGGCTCTGCCGAGGCGCTCACAATCAAAGATTCCGACGAAGTAGCGGTCACCGATGCCAGCGCGCCGACTGGGTCGGAAAGGGCGTCCATAGCGGTTGCCAGACTGGACAAGTCGTTATTGATGCTGTTCATGGTCGTCTGCTGGGTCTGCAGAGTTGTCACATCCCCTTGCCATGTGGTCAATTGCCCAGACTCAGCGGCCTGCATCTCGGTCACAACGTTGTCCACATCGATACCGTTTCCATTCAACAAACTGGCGGCGTTAAAGCTGATTCCCATGGTTTTTTTCTCCTGCTCTCGCCGCGGCCGCGCTGTTGGATTCGCGCCGTTCCGCCGCTTCTTGAAGCTCCTGGGCGATGCCGTGCTCCACGCTGAGTTCCTCATTGCTCGGCACTTGCAGGATGACGTTATTGGCCTTATCCAGATACTGAATAATTATTTGTCCCTTAACCTCCGGATCCTGGTGCACTTCGACTACATCCTGGGGCAATTCGTAGGTTACAGGCGCGGTTTTTGCGAGGGAGTTTTCTTGTTTTGAAAGAGTTCCCGAAACGGGCGTCTGCGAGTCTGCACTGGAATGCACAGACGGCGAACTCTCGGACGGCGGAAAGCTTGCGATCGGACCGATGTTCATGGCCCACCCCGGAATAGCACAACGGGAGGCGGCTGTTTATCCGCCTCCCAGGTGCCGAAACCTTCATGCGTTATTGCAACAGTTTCAGAACAAGCTGCTGTTGCTGGTTAGCCTGGGACAGAGCGGAAATACCGGTCTGTTCCAGAATCGAGTATTGCGACAGGTTGGCGACAGTCGACGGAATGTCAGCCGCGGTGATGTTGTTTTCCGCCGAAGTCAAGTTCTGTGTCTGCACGGTGATGACGTTGCTGGCAGCCTGCAGCTGTTCGACGGTCGCACCCAGCGTGCCGCGAGTGGCAGCAATGGTTGCAATCGCGCCCGTGATGGCCGTGAGTGCTGACTGAGCATTGTTGGCCGTGGTCAGCGAGGTTGCCGAACCGGCGGCAAACGGTGTGCCGATAAATGCGGCAGCGGTACTTGTTACGGTTGGGGTGATCGCTCCGCCAGCGGCGATGACTGCATTGCCGGCGGCGGTAGCGGTGAAGACGATCGAAGTGCCGGAGACCGACGCCGTTACGTCCTTATTGATCGGTGTAAGAGCTCCATAGGTGGTTCCAGCGCCGGTGCCGCCGTTAACGGCCGCGACTAGGTTGGCTTCGGTGTTCTGCAGGGAGGTGACAGGATTCGTACTCGGGTCGATCAGCACCTGGCCCGCCGCCCCCGTGAAAGCTGCGCCGGCTTCGAAGGTGTAGGTTTGAGTGTTCGTGCCATCGCTGAATTCAATCGTGTCGCCACTGGCGGGCGCCGCGGTGAAAGCCAGCGTGCCGGCGGCGGCCGATCCGAGTAGAGAGTTAGAACTGAGGGTTCCGGGAGCAGCGCTGATGGTGTTGCTTCCCGAAGTGGTGCCATCGCTCAAGAACACGCTGATCGGCGTCGAGGAAAAGACTTGCGAGCCGTTGTAATTGGTGTTGTTGCCGATGCTGTCGATTTCCGTCTTGATGGCAGTAAATTCGCCGTCCAGGGCGGCACTTTGCGCGGTTGACAACCCGCTGTTGGAAGCTTCGGTCGCCAGCGTCACCGCGCGGTCAAGCAGCGTGGTTACCTGAGACAGAGCGCCGTCGGCAACCTGCAGGGTGCCAACTCCATCGGTGGCGTTGCTGGCCGATTGCGTCAGCGCCGCGACGTTGGCCTGCAAGCCGTCGGCGATGGCCAGACCGGCTGGATCGTCAGCGCCGCTGTTGATGCGCGATCCTGAAGACAGCTGCGCGAGCGTTGAGTTGAGGTTGCCGCTGGTGATGTTCAGCTGATTTTCCGCAGCCAAAGCAGCAATGTTGTTTAGGATGGTCAATGCCATAGATGTTTGCTCCTTTTATGGTTCCGATTTGGGATCCGTCCCCGAAATCTTCCCGGAGCTCGTTCCGTTTGTCCTGCGGAACCTTTCGTGTTTCACTCTGGACATCGGCATGCTGCCTGATGGCTTTATTTCCACAGGTACCGCGCGCCGCACGACTTAAGTAACTGCGCCCCGTATTCCCCCTTCTCCCGGCTCCTGCGTCTTCTGCCGATCTTTATTGATGGAGACTTCTTAGCGGTGGTCCTATCCACTGCGGAGCGAATCATGATTCAGCTCACTCGCCTCAACAATCACCCGCTAGCCGTGAATTCCGACCTGATCAAGTTTGTGGAACAGTCTCCCGACACGGTCATCACGCTGATCAACGGAGAGAAGATCGTGGTACGGGAGAGCGCGCAGGAAGTGATGGAGCGCGTGGTTGTATTCCGCCGTTCCGTGCTGCAGGGAATCATGCTCTGGTGGGACAATCGCGCCGCCGTCTCGCAGACTTCCACGAGCGCATCGGGCACGGTTGAGAACAAGTAAGGAGCGGCATGGATAAGGCGACACTTGGCGGTCTGGTGCTCGCCCTGGGTGGTATTTTCCTGGGACTGCTGATCGAAGGCGGCAACCTGGGCCAGGTGCTGCAGCCGACGGCTGCCTTGATCGTGTTTGGCGGCACGCTGGGCGCGATCCTGATCCAATACCCGCTGCCCGTGGTGATCGCCGGTTTCCGCCGTTTGGCCCATGTATTCGTCGAGCCCGCGCAGAATGCGCAAAACACCGTGGCCACGCTGGTTCAGTATGCGAAACAAGCGCGGCGTGAGGGCCTCGTTTCCCTCGACAAGGAGACCTCCAAGATTGAAGATCCCTTTCTGCGGCGGGCGCTGATGCTGGCGATCGATGGAGCCGAGTCGCAGGAACTGCGCCAAATCATGGAACTGGAGCTGCACAACAAAGAAGAACAGGAAGAGAAGATACCGCAGGTGTTCGATTCCGCGGGAGGATTTTCTCCGACCATCGGCATCATCGGGGCGGTGCTTGGGCTGATTCAGGTCATGCAACATCTGGATCACATGGACGAAGTCGGACGCGGAATCGCGGTCGCTTTCGTGGCCACGATTTATGGCGTGGGCGCGGCCAATCTTTTCTTTCTGCCGGCTGCGGGGAAGCTAAGGATCCGAATCCGCGAAGAGCAAATTATCCGCGAGATGACGTTGGAAGGAGTGATCTCCATTCTGGAAGGAATGAACCCGCGCACGCTGCAAACTAAACTGGTTGGGTTCCTCTCGCAAGCACAAGAGCCGGCGGCAGCGGCGGAGGACCGCAGTTCTTGACCCGGCGAAAAAAACACGCGCTTCATCAAAATCACGATCGCTGGCTGGTTTCCTATGCCGACTTCATCACCCTGCTGTTTGCTCTTTTTGTTGTGCTCTATGCCTCATCGCAGGTGGATAAAAGAAAGGTCGGAAGACTCGCTTTGGCCATCCAGGTCGCATTTCAGGATATGGGTGTTTTCGAGGATTCGACGGAGGAGCCCATAGACTCCAGCCAGCCCATGCCGTCCAGCCGGTTGCAGGCCGTGGAAAACATTCAACCGAATGCGAGCGTGGGGCGCGTGGCGTCGTATCCGGAAGGCCAACTGGGCGGGGGCGCGGAAAACGGAGAGTTAGCCCAGCTGCGGACCGAGCTGGCGTCAACGTTAGCCGCCGAGATTCAGCGCAAGGAGGTTTCCATGCGCCACGAGCCGGACGGGCTGGTGATCAGCCTGCGGGAGGTTGGTCTCTTTGCCAGCGGATCAGCACAGATCATACCTTCCTCGCAGCCGGCCCTGGACCGGATTGCGAACCTTCTGCGCGGGCGCAATTGCCGCTTGCGCATCGAAGGCCATACCGACG
>Ga0326727_10017653_pt1 | contig 14745 bp, 9 predicted proteins | sample MB2enrmetagenome_FD_207643 | JGI IMG/M metagenome (GOLD analysis project Ga0326727, IMG submission 207643) | Lab enriched peat soil microbial communities from McLean, Ithaca, NY, United States - MB29MY | ecosystem: Environmental > Terrestrial > Soil > Wetlands > Peat | place: USA: New York... | reverse complement strand
CCGAGGATGGATTCCACGATGTCTTCGCTGAAGAACATCCTTCCGTTCAATACCTGCCTAAGCGCCGTAACGACTTTGCCCGTCATCTCCTGTTTCATGATATAGCCCCGGGCGCCGGCCTTCAGAGCCCTCTCGGCATACACCGCCTCGTCATGCATGGACATGACGAGCACGAGGCGGCCCGGGGACTGATCATGGATATATCTGATGAGCTCAAGGCCGCTCACCCCTTTCAGTGAAAGGTCAACGATCACCATATCCGGTTTGAGCTTGTCAAGAAGCCTTTTGGCCCCGGGGACATCCTCGGCCTCGCCGCATACCTCCATGTCGGCCTCCTCATTGATGAGCTGGCCGAGGCCCTTGCGGAAGATGGGGTGATCGTCAACAATCATGATGCGTGAGCGAGCTGGCATATAACCGAGGTCCCTCCCTTCGGATTATTCTTTATCACAAGATCGGCTCCTATCATACGCGCACGGTGGTGCATGATGCTCAGGCCCAGCCCCTTCTTCTCCCCGATGTCATCGGGCATGCCTAAGCCGTCGTCCGAGATGGTGAGAGTGAGCCTGCCTTTCTTGGGTTTCAGGGATACGGCGACATGCCGTGCCCTGCCGTGGCGCACCGCGTTGTTCACCGCCTCCTGGATGATGCGGAAGATATGCACGGCCGCGGCATTGTCTTTCACTTGCACCGCCTTGCTCACATCCAGGCGGAAAGAGACGCCGAAGATGGACTCGACCTGTTTTGCAAGGTCGCGAATGGCAGTGAACAGCGCCCCCTCGCCGATGTATACGGGGCTCAGGCCCCGGGCAATGGTGCGGGTCTTGGTGATGGCCTCCCTGATCAGCGCAACCATCTCGTGTGCAAGACCGGCATTGGCCTTTGACTTCTGCTCCAGACGTTTCTCCAGCAGCAGTGCAAGGGCCTCGACGCCGATGAGGTGCTGCTGCAGGTCGTCGTGCAGGTCCTGGCCGATCTTCTGCCGTTCCCGTTCGCCCACATCGAGGATCTCGCGCTCCAGGCGCCGCTGCTCGGTCACATCGGCGAAGATGGAGATGAGACAGGGCACTCCCTGGAGGTCGATGGACTCTGCGGAGTACACGATCTTGCGCTTCTCGCCCGACTTGATGCCGAATTCCACTTCCACGTCCTGGATGCCGCCCTTTTCAGCCACCTGGGCCATAATGTCACGGCGGAACTCCGGGGAGGGCCAGATGCCCAACTCAATGGAGGTATGGTCGATGACCTCGCTTCTGGTGTACCCGGTGATCTTGAGGAACCCCTCGTTGACGTCGAGGAATCGCCCCTCCTTCAGGGTGGTGATGGTGACGGCGTCCGGGCTTGAACGGAAGGCCTTGGCGAATTTCTCCTCCGAGAGCCTGAGCGCCTCTTCGGCCTTTTTCCTGTTTGTGATGTCGGTGAACACCGCGAAGCTGCCTATGTAATTTCCATCGGCATCATACATGGGTCTGGGCGATACGATGGTGTGGATGAGCTCGCCTTCATGGCTTTGCCATGTTACCTCGTAGGGTTCGTATTGATTAACCTTCCGCTTTGCCATCTCATCGAGCCAGACGCCCTTTGATGCCTCGTTGAGGAGTTCGGAGGTCTGCCTTCCGATGATCTCATCACGCCCATAGCCGAGCATTTCGCAAACCCGGTCGTTCACATAGGTGATGACGCCTTCAGCGTCCTGTACGCCGATGCCGTCATTCATGGTCTCCACGAGCAGGCGGTATTGTTCCTGCTGTGCCTTCAAGGCCCTCTCCGCCTCCCTCATCTCGGTGATGTCAAGAAAGGAGGCGATACTCTGCGAGCTGTTGGGGAGAACCGCTACGGTAAGGTAACAGAAGAGCATCTTGGCCTGCCTGTTGAAGAACCGGCACTCGTAATTTCTGGGCGCCGCTGCGGGGTCCATACGGCGTAAATGGTGATAATCGACCATCCGCGCCCGGTCATCATGGTGGATGAAATTGACCCAGGACATCTTGCCTTCGATCTCCACCCGGGAAAAGCCCGTGAGCTTCTCGAACTCGGTGTTCGCCATGGTGATGGTCGTATCAGGATCGATCAGAATGGTAGCGGCGCCGGTATTTTCAAAGATGGTCCGGTATTTTTTCTCAGAGGCCTGCAGCTCTTCCTCGGCCTGCTTCAGCCTTGTCTGCGAGGCCTCCAGCTCATGAACCCTGTGCCTCAGGGCTTCGAGCTCCGTCACTGCCTGTTCATAATTTTCAGGGCCGGACATCGTCCACCTGTTCCATGATAGCGTAAAGTCTACGAATCATCGTCTTGTTTTATGGACCTCTATAAAGAACTAATAATCCTGATACACTGGGAAATCAATGATGGGCAGGCCGTGTATGTATGCGATACGTTGCTCATGAGATTATTACTCGCCGTGTAGGAGCGCCTTCAGGCGCGACCTGCCCTGTAACTGCTGAAGACCTCAATGCGCATGATGAAAAAGCCGGAGCACTTTTAGCTGCGGCGTTATCCGATGATCCCGTCTTGCTTAGGGTCGCGGCTCAAGCCGCTCCTACAACATGATGCGGCCGGAAGGGATGTAGGAGCGCCTTCAGGCGCGACCCCTGGTCCCTGTCGCGGCTAAAGCCGCTCCTACAACGATACGGATACTATGGTAAAATTCAGGTTTTCTCGTTCAGGAAAAGGGGTGGGGGATCATGAATCGACCGTACAACCTGCCTTACATGAGGGGCTGCTAGGGTGCTACCCTGACCCGCAACCTGACCTTTTCTTTATCCAGAGAGCGCAGGAAGATCGGGTTCTCGAAAAAGATGGTGTTGAAATGGAAGTCGAACATCTCGTGGATCGCATCATCTGCCGTCCAGTTCTGATCTATTATCCGGTATGCGGCAACCATAAGAGAAGACTGCTTCTCCAGTCATAAAACACGCAGAGGACGCTTCCGCAAACATACAAATTGATACATTTCATCCGGAGAACGGCTGACAGCAGAAACAGTTGTAAACCTAAAGGCAATCCCACGGGCAAACCCTTCGGGTTTAGCCCGTGCCACCCGGATAATTACATTTTGTCCCAGCCACCTGCCCGGTGGGGGTGCATTTGTTGGTTTTGATTTTATACATCTTTTTTTACTTCAGACTTGATAGAATCTCGTTTACTTCGTCTATATCAAAATAATCTGGATCAAAATCTCCTCCAAGCCATTCAATCATGTCCTCATGTTCAGGGTTTTCAGGATCTTTTATAACTTCTAAAAGATCATGGTATCCGTATATACCACCACAGTCCTCGGGAGGGCATGCTCGTTTACCAGCAATACATTTTGGTTTCAATGAAGCAGTGTTCCCGATAATGATCTTTCCCAATTCAATTACATGCTCCCATCCATCCCCAAAATCATAGAGGTACAGCAGCTTCTGCTTCTCTTTATAGAGCAATTGATTAAGTCTGACACGCGCTTCATTCTTTGTACCAGATGGCCATTCTGGATCTGGAACACTATAACTTTCTCTGCCCGAAACAAACTCATGAAGATGTGAATCAGTCCAACCCATTACTATCTGGATGATCTCATGCAGCTTAGGAAGAGTGATAGAGCTAGGCACAACAAAACGGCGCCAAATAGGCGGTTTGCTACCCCGTAGAGTTATCTTGAGTTGATAAGTTGAAATCGGTTCCTCTTTTGCCATTATACTATCCTCCATATTACAAGCCAATGTGAGAGCTCACCAGCGCGGCTATGCTGCGTCCGAGTGCAGGCAATGGTTAGCTCACATCGCCTCCATCTGACCTGAATTAATCATTTAGTTAACACAAGTATATTTTGTTTGATGTATTTGCTTTGTTCCTATTCACCAATCATTCTGTCTCACTTTCTTGTTTATGTTCGTTAACAATTCGTTCTGCATCACGATTGTAAGATTCCGATAAACTTCTGAGAGTTGCTGCGAATCGCTGGTATCCGGCGTTCTCAACATCCTCGGCCTGCTCTCTGTACTTTTCAGCAAGCTCTAGTTCTGGTTTTCCAGTCGGGTCAACCCAGTGAACCCCGCGCGAATTGAAAATTCCTAGGCGGAAGCCGTTTCGCATCTCCTCAGCATCTTTTCCATTGAGGGCTTCGGCAGCAGCTTTATCTATCCACAACCCTTTTGGGTCAGGTGGACAGTAAATGAGAACATTCCCTACATGTGTAAGCGCTACTTCAATATGTCCTGATTCAGCACACGCACCTTTGGTATGTTCAAGCCACTGTGTGAATTTCTCCCTCGAAAAAGTACCATCAGGCTGCATGCCTGGCGGGGTTCTCCATTCATGAAGAAGTCTCCACGCGTTAGTTGCAATGGACTTATTCTGTTCGCTGAGCTCTTTCTCGGATTTAGCTTCCTTCTTCGATCGATAGATTAGACGAATCACTTCACAGAAAAAGGCGGAGTCAGAAGCCAAACGATTTTCCAATAACTTTGGTGATACATCATGATGACGATCCAATAGAGGCAAGTAAGCCCATTCAACTCGGAAAAGATCATCAGTATTAGTGTCAGGGTCATCTTGAAGTGCCTTTATAATCTCAACGATGTCATATATATCCACTGAGTAAGAAGGCTCTGTTGAGGATATTGCAGAAAGAAGCGCTTTTACGCTACGAGACTTATCCAAAGGTTGCTTGTCATGTAATATTTTACTCAGACAGTTGATAGCCACATTTGGTCTGCCATATTCAATCAATTTATCTATGGCAGCTCCAAGATCGCATTCTGCTTGGTAGGGATTCGCAGTGGTCTTACTCCAATACTCTACTTCAGAATCACCGAGCCAGGCCGTCACTCTGTTCCAAGTCTCCTCTGTAAATGGGAGATGAGTAAGAAAGAGTCCGATTTGTGATAATGACCAACTAGTTATATCTATGTTATCTACCCATGCCCACCCTTTTCTACTATGCCGCCTCCACACGTAACCACTTGCGAATTGCATGAGATTCTTGTTATCTGTTTCCAGCAAATCTGGTAAGATAACCAAATCTGTTTTTTCATCGGCAATAAATCCAAGGGAAAGGCCAACTTTAAAAGGTGATTCCACTGATTCAGCAAACATTAACACAGTATCAATTCCACCAAAATCCAAAATATTCTTTATTGCCTGCTGACGACATTCTTCAAGTTTCTTCTGTTGTTCCTGCCAATTACCTTTTTCTTCATAAAGATCAAAGTCACGGTTGCTAAACAACCTACGATGGAGGTTTAATGGGTTTTGGGGAGAGAGAGTTTTAGCAACGCTCTCAATTTTGGTAACTATGTCGGGTCTCAGCGCCCATTTCGCATCTGCAAAACGTCTGTGTTTTGAAACAAACTCGGTCAATTCAGTCCAAAGTCCTAAGCGTTCGTTTTCTGGTTTTGTTGAAACAGCTTCAGATGACATGTATTCAAGAACTTTATTGAAAGAAGATGGCGGAAGATTATTGAGATGACTAATAAGCTCTGTGAGCTTGTCAATATCATGACTAGCCATCGAAACCGCCAGATCGGCATAAAAAGAGACTTGCTCCCAATATTCTTCGTTGGTGACTTCCTTTTTCCAGCCCTCAGGAATGGTTTTGCGCCACGAAGGTTTATGCGTGCCAGCAGAGATCTGATGCTGGTTTGGCAACAGGCTTAACAGGATCTTCCATGCAATTTCAGGGATCTCCTTCTGAAGTGTCTGAAGTGCAACTTTTCGCTTATCAATCGATGCAATGGTTTGTGGAAACCATGGGAGAAAAATTGTTGTAAGGGAATTGGCAGGCCTGTTGGCCCAATTACCGCCTGGGTCGAGGGATGCAAGCTCACCTAGAATCACAGATACCCGAACCAAGAAATTTTCATCCCAGGCAAGCGTTTCTAGAGCCCAGAACAATCCAGTTAGGTAGTTCCCGCCGGTAATTCCTGTGCGTTCCTGCGAGAAAAGATCATTGAACGGGCAAGGAGTCTGCCCTAGTGCATTTTCAACAGTTTTCAAGAACTCATCGGGGGCTGCTTCGGCTAGTAGCGGAAGCAGGTTATTTAGGCTACCCCAAAGTACCCAATCCGCATTCTCAAAGATTTCGCGAATGGCCAAAACCGCCGTTGTTTCAGGTTTGTTTTGCGAGCAGTTAACCAAGTCGGCAGGATGACTCCCAAGAAGTGCCAGGCTTTCAGCAAGACCTTTTCTCAGATGGGGTGAATGGCTCAATACTTTGCCGTGGATGCTGGCGACATATCGTTCTTCAGGTGGCAAATCAAACATGGGGTCATGCTCTGTTAGAACAGAAACGACACACTTCTTGAAGATATCCAAATCGTCGTCAAAAAGTCTTGGCCCTAGTGCCGACCACAATTCATACCGTTCAGTAACACTCCACACTCCATTTTTAAGAGCAACTGGGCTTTCTTGCTGTTGCAGAATCTCTCGAATAATGGAAATCCAGGTGGAAAATTCTTTTTTAGTCAGTTGGCTGACAACAGTGAGATCTGCATCAATTTTTTCATCCCATGAGCCGAGAAGGTTGGCCCTTGCCAAGTCAGAAGCATGTTTATGATGATTCCATTCTGGTTTTTCTACTGGTAACTGCCTTATTGATAACTCAGTTGGAATAACCTCATAGAGCCTCTGCTTGAATGCGGTCTGTAAATCCTCAGGAAGTGTCTCTATTGTTATAGTACCTGCATTCTTATTCGCAGATTGCACCTCATCAATGAGTTGCGTCCATAATGCCTGTGCGCTTTCCTGTGAATATTGACCAATCAAAGAGTGTAGCAAAGATAAGGTGACACCAGCTTTGATGTCCAAGTCATAACCAAGAATGTGAAAATGCCTTAGGAACTGAAATAGATCATCATCTGAAATATCATGGCTCTTATTGGCTTTTCTTAGATGCGTTTTGAAAGCTTTCAGCTTCTTCCTCTTTCCCTCGCTACTGAAATTAGTCTTCACAATCTTTTCGAGGAACTCTCTGGCATTTTCAGATTGTCTTGCCCATTCAAGTATGGTCCGTGCATCATTGACATCTGTTAAACTCAGCGGTCCAGTGATGAGCGCAATTACATCCTTGTTCTTGTTGAAAATGTTGGCTTTGTTAAAATCGTTCCATGCCGCCTGAATTACCTCACCGAAAACCTTGTCACCCTCGGTGATGCTGATCGAATGCTTGATCTGCCCAAGCATCTTTCGCTCTTGGTCGCTATCTGTTTTCTTGACAAAGACGATAAGATCGTCAGTATCATAACCAGCAAACTTACCCTGAAGTTTTATCCTGTAAATTGGCCAACTCGGCAAACAAGGTGCAAACCCGCCTGTTAGCATTAGTACGACAAAAGATGCCTGTACATGCGCCTCAAAATGTCCCCCACCACCACCGGTCGAAAATGGGTTACTGAGTTGTTTGCCGGTTTTACTCACATCACTATCCTCATTCCTAATGCCCATTAAATGTAGTCTTGCATATCTATGTTATTATAAATCTAAACTTGTGGGTGCATAAACCATCGTTATAAAATCATCATTATTTATTATGCCAAACAATTATTTTGCTGCACTTTTACAGTATATCGCAATTGTTGTTCGAAGCGCGCTTGCAGTATCTCTAGATAATACATGCTATCATTTTAGTGTGGTGTGTTGGAGTGTTCAGGGTTGCATTGTCATTCCACATAGAAACAAATACTCTATATTCTTAAAATTATCCAGCCAGAGAAAGATTTCTCTTAGTGGGATGAACCGTTTTTCTTATGTTTTTTTAGTTCTTGAGATCCCCTTTGAAACAGACGAGGAGCGGAGGGGAAATCCGTTAAGAAGCAGGCATTGTTTGAGCGAAGCGAGTTTGCCTGCTTCAGGATTTTCCCGAGCACCGCAGTGAACCCCGAAGGGGCTGTTTCATTGGGGTGCCCTTTCTTTCGTCCTTTCTTTGGGCATGCAAAGAAAGGACAAAAATAAATTACTGTCTGAGCCTCGGATCGATGGCATCGCGTATGCCTTCACCCAGGAGGTTATAGCCGAGCACGGTGACCAGGATGGCCATGCCCGGGAAGAATGAAAGCCACCAGGCGATGCCGAGCACGTTCTGGCCCTGGGTGAGCATATTGCCCCAGCTCGGTGTGGGGGGCTGGACGCCGATGCCGAGGAAAGAGAGCGCCGATTCGGTGAGCACCGCAGCCGCGATGCCCAGCGTGGCGGATACGAGCACGGGAGCCATGGCGTTGGGCAGTATATGCAAAAATATGATGCGTGCATTGCTCGCCCCCATGGCCTTGACGGCCAGCACGAAGTCCCGCTCCTTGAGGCTTAGGAACTCGGCGCGCACCAGGCGCGTGATGCCCATCCATGAGGTGAATCCGATCACGGCCATGATATTGAAGATGGAAGGCTCCATGAAGGCGATGACGGCCAGGATGAGGAAGAAGGATGGGAAGCAGAGCATGATGTCTACGAAGCGCATGATGATGATATCCATGAGCCCGCCATAGTAGCCTGATAGTGCGCCCAGCACCGTGCCGATGATCACGGCAATGCCCACGGCCACGAATCCGACCTTCAGCGAGATGCCTGCACCGTAGAGCATGCGGGTGAACACGTCGCGGCCCAGCTCATCCGTACCGAAGAGGTGCGCCTTGGATGGCGGTGAGAGGATCTTGTTCACGTCGATCATGCTGGGGTCGTACGGTGCGATGTACTGTGAGGTGACGGACAGCACAAAGAACCCGAGCACGATCAAAAGCCCGGTAAGCGCCAGCTTGTCCCTGAAGAGCCGTGAGAAGAACCCCATGTCATTTAACCCGTATGCGAGGGTCTGCAATGCTGTAGGCGATGTCCGCAATGAGGTTGCCCATCAGGGTGAGCACCGCACCGATGGTGAGGCTGCCCATGATCATGTTGTAGTCCCTCATCATGATGGCCTCGTAAAAGAGCTTGCCCAGGCCGGGTATGGAGAAGATGCTCTCGAAGATGACGCTGCCGCCGATGAGCCCGGGAATGGACAGGCCCAGGATGGTGATGACCGGAAGCAGGGCGTTGCGCATGGCGTGCTTGTAGATAACGGTCCTCTCGCTCAGGCCCTTGGCGCGGGCCGTTAAGATGTAGTCCTGCCTGATGATCTCGAGCATGCTCGAGCGCATATATCTGCTCATGCCCGCCAAAGACCCGAAGGCGGAGATGAAGACCGGCAGGAAGAGATGCCGCGTGGTGTCAATCACCTTGCCCCAGAGCGGCAGATTCAGGTATTCCGGCGAGTGTATGCCCGAGATGGGCAGCCAGCCGAGTCGCACGCCAAAGAGGTCCATGCAGATGAGCGCCAGCCAGAAGCCCGGGATGGAAAAGCCGATGAACACGAAGATCGTGATGGACCGGTCCAGTGCGCTCCCCCGCCTGAGCGCCGATATGACCCCCAAGGGGATGGCTGCCAGGAAGATGATGATCATGGAGGAGATGTTGATGTAGATGGTGATGGGCAGGCGCTCTTTGATCTTGTCCCACACGGGCCTGGCGTCCGATGAGATGGAGTTGCCGAAGTCGAGCAAAGCCAGGTTCTTCATCCACAGGAAGTACTGGGTGGCCAGAGGCTTGTCGAGCCCGTAATGCTTGTTCAGCTGCTCGATGGCCTGGGGCGTGATGTCGGGGTTCATCTGGGTCTGCAGGTCCGTGGGTGAGCCCGGCGCCAGATGGATCACCGCAAAGCACACGATCGTTATGCCGATGAAGGTGGGGATGAGAATGGCAAGGCGTCTGATCAGATAGCCCGACACGGCCTTTTTCCCTTCACTGCAGGGCAGTATATTTTTGCAGGCCCTTGGGCACGTACCACTTCTCGATGTTGTAGGTAATGCCCGCAGGCGCCGGGACGATCCCCTTGATGCGGGAGCTCACCGCCGGCAGGCTGTAGGGTACATAGAGGAAGATGTAAGGCTGCTGATCCGCAAGGATCTCCTGAAAGCGGTCGTAACATTTCTTGCGCTTTGTCTCATCATAGGTCTGCCTGCCGTCTTCAAGCAGCTTGTCCACCTCCGGGTCCTTGTAGTTCACGAAGTTCAGTCCGCCTTTTACCGCCTGGCTTGAATGCCAGACATTGTACAGGTCCGGGTCCTGGAGGATGTTCCAGCCCAGGATCACTGCGTCGAAGTTGCCCTTGTCCACATATTCCTTCAGAAACACGGTCCACTCGATGATGCGGATCTTCACCCCGATGCCCACGGCCTTGAGCCGCTGCTGGATGATCTGGGCCGTCTTCTCGCGCAAGGGGTTGCCCTGGTTGGTGAGAATGGTGATAATGAGTTGGTGTCCGTCCTTCTCCACGATGCCGTCGCCGTTCCTGTCGAGATAACCCGAGAGCATGAGGAGCTCGCGGGCCTTGGCCGGGCTGTAAGGGTACTTCGTGACATTGGTGTCGTACCACTTGGTGCCTGGCTTGTAGGGGCCGGTGGTCGGATCGCCCAGGCCGTTCAAGACTCCCTTGATGATCTCGTCGCGATCAATGGCATATGATATGGCCTGTCGTACCGCGGAATCGTCAAAGGGCTTCTTTTTCAGATTGAAGCCCAGGTAGGTGTATCCGTCGGAGAGAAACTTGTACTTTGCAAACAACTTGTTGAACTCCGGTGTCTCGGTCTGGCGGAGGTACTGCAGGGGGGTAAGCCCCATCATGTCGATGCTTCCCGCCTTGAGCTCCAGGAATTCGGTGTTCTGGTCCGGGATGATGCGGTAGTTGATGCCCGTGAGGTAGGGCATGCCGTCGAAGTACTTCTCATTGGCCTTTAAGGTAACCTTCTGGCCCGTCTGCCAGCTCACGAAGCTGAATGGTCCGGTGCCCACAGGGGCGCGGGCGAAGGGTGTCTTGGTAATGTCCTGGTCTTTCAAGATATGCTCGGGCAGCATCTGCAGGGCCCCCCAGCTGATGAGCGCGGGCGCCAGGGGCTTGTCGTATTCGACCTCGAAGGTGTACTCGTCGATGATGCGTGCCTTTTTCACGAGCTTGTATTTCTCGGCGTAGGCCGTGGGCGTCTTGGGGTCGATGATGAGCTTGTAGGTGAACATCACGTCCTTGGCAGTGAACTTCTGCCCGTCATGCCAGAGCACGTCGTTCCGCAAATGGAAGCGCAGGAGCTTGCCGTCGTTCTCGATATCCCACGATCTGGCCAGGTCGCCCACGATGTTGTAGTCCTTGTCATACTTGACGAGCCCGTTGAAGAGAAAGCCCGCCACCTCATGTGAGGAGGCGTCGGAGGCGAGCATGGGGATCAGCGTGCTGGCGTCGCCAATGGATGAGAGCACGAGGACATCCCCGTAGGCGGGCGTGAGGTCGACGGCGGCCGGCTTGCCGTTGTTTGCAGGGATAACCGCCTTGTGATTCTCCTGCTGGCATGCTACTATCAGGAAACAAGCCAAAACCAATGCACTATATCTTTGAAATGAGCTCATATACCCGCCACCATAGCAGAACCCATTCCCCTCGGCAAGATACTGCGTTGAGGCAATTGAAGGAACTCTTATGAGATTCTTCTGCGATCTGCATATCCATTCCCGTTTTTCCAGGGCCACAAGTTCGGGCCTGACCATACCGGAACTCGGCAGGGCCGCTGTTCGTAAGGGCATAGCCGTGATCGGCACGGGAGACCTTACGCACCCTTCCTGGATAAAGGAGATGGAAGAGGAGCTTATCGAGGCCGAGCCGGGTTTGTACCGGCTCAAGAATGATCCGGCCCGGACCCGCTTCATCCTGACCGGAGAGATCAGCACGATCTACAAGCAGGGCGATAAGGTCCGCAAGGTCCATCACGTCATCGGTGCGCCGGATCTAGCTTGCGCAAAGAAGATAGGGGCCTCCCTCGCAAGGGTCGGGAACATCCTCTCGGATGGGAGGCCCATCCTGGGGATCACATCGCGTAACCTGCTGGAGATCGTGCTGGAGGCGAGCGCGGAGGCCTTTCTTATCCCGGCCCATATCTGGACCCCGTGGTTTTCGGCCCTCGGGTCGAAGTCAGGCTTTGATACCATCAAGGAGTGCTACCTCGACCTGGAACCCCACATCTTTGCCGTTGAGACAGGGCTGTCCTCCGACCCGCCCATGAACTGGATGGTCAGCAGCCTGGACCGCTATCACCTCGTCTCCAACTCGGATGCCCACTCGGCGGAAAAGCTGGGGCGTGAGGCAACGGTCTTTGATACCGGGCTTGACTATCATGCTATCCGTAAGGCCATGGCCACCGGTGACGGGCTGCTGGGCACCGTGGAGTTCTTCCCCGAAGAGGGCAAGTACCACCTGGACGGCCACCGGGACTGCGTTGTGGTGATCATGCCGGAAGAGACAAGGAGATATAAAGGGATCTGCCCGAAATGCGGCAAACCGCTCACCGTGGGTGTGTTGAACCGTGTGGAGGGGCTTGCCGACCGATCCGAGGGCGAGAAGCCGCAGAGTGCCAGGCCGTTTTTTTCACTCATCCCGCTGACTGAGATCCTCTCGGAGATCATGCAGGTCTCTAGCCCCACCAAGAAGGTTCTGGCCGCTGCTGAAAGGCTTACCGGACGGCTCGGCGGCGAGTTGCCCCTGCTCATCGATACCGATCTTGAAGAGATCAGATCCGTGGCAGGAGAAACTTTGGCCCTTGCCGTCAAGCGCATGAGGGCAGGCGACGTGCACAAGGAGGCCGGGTATGACGGCAAATTCGGCCGTGTACGGGTTTTTAGAGACAATGAGCAGGATATGCTCTTTGCCAAAGACTTTGCCGGTACCCCGACGAGGAAGAAGAGGGCGGCGTCCGGGAAGAAAGATGCCCAACCCATCCCTGAAAAGGAATTGATACGGCTCTGTGATGAACAGCGCTCGGCGGTTCAGTGGGCAGCCGGGCCTCTTGCGGTCATCGCCGGTCCGGGCACGGGCAAGACGCGCGTCCTGGTGGAGCGGATCAGGCGGTTTCTCCAAAGGGGTGAGGCCTCGATTCTGGCCGTTACCTTCACCAACCGCGCAGCAGGGGAGATTACGGACCGGCTCGGGTTGAGTGATGGTGGGAACAATCCGGAATCATACTGCGGCGGGACAACAATAACCGCCCCCTCACCCCCGGTAGGAGGAGAGGGCAAGGGAGCGGGGGTCGAGGTCTTCACCTTCCACTCCCTGGCGGCGCGCATCATGCACGAGGCAGGTATGAGCTTCGAGATTGCCGATGAAACCGTGCTGGAAAAGATTGCTTCTCCTGCCATTGAAAAGGATGCAAAGAAATGGGTCCAGGACCTCATCCTCCGGCAGAGCACGGTCAAGGCACTGGAAAGGGAGCAGGCCGCGCTTCTCGAGATCATGAAGTCACAAGGTTTCTTCACCTATGAAGGGCTCATCGCGGAGGCCACGCGGCTCGTTTCATCCGGGGTCTGCACGAAGAGCTGGCAACATGTCATGGTGGACGAGTTCCAGGATATCAACCCCGTGCAGTACACCTTCCTCAATGGCTTAAGCAAAGGTGCCAAGAGCATCATGGTCATCGGCGATCCGAATCAGGCCATCTATGGATTCCGCGGGAGCAGCAAGGCGTCCTTTCATGACTTCGCGCATGATAATATCGGCTGTACAAAGATATACCTGAGCACCACCTACCGCTTGAGCACCCAGATCGCAGAGGCATCCAATGCCTTTATCGGGAGTCAAGCCGTAAAAAGCCCCCGGGAGGGATCACCCATAAGGATCGTGCGGACCGATAATCCGTATGACTTCCTTGCGCAGGAGATCGAGGCCCTTGCCGGAGGCCTTACCCATTTACGGGTGAAAAAGGCGCATGGTGAATATGCCTTGAGCGACATCGCGGTGATCGTACGTACCCGGAACCAGGCATCACCTGTTATGGAGGCCCTTGCACGTGCATCCATTCCCTATGATACCGCCTATGCCAGGCCGCTTTTTGAGATGAAAGGCATCTTAGAGCGTGCAGAGCTGCTCATGGATAAAGGATGGGAGCATTCGGTGATCGGGGTAGGCCAGCGGGCACGGGAAGATATTGCATCAGGCATTGACCCTGCAGACGGGGCGAGGGAGAAGATCGCCAGGGCTTCGGGTTTTCTCAAAGGCTTGACCGGAGATGTACCGGAGCGGATCATGAAGATGGAGGAATCGGATCTTTTCAAGCTGCCTCCTCTGGAAGCGGATAATCCTTTCTATCAGTATGCCCGTTTGTTTGCGGATGATGTGAATGGGTTCGTGGAGTACCTGAGGCTCAGTAATGACCAGGGTGCCTTGAGTACCGAGAAGGTCCATGTACTTACCGCACATGCGGCCAAGGGGCTCGAATTCCGCTGTGTCTTCATGACGGGGCTCATCCGGGGGGTATTCCCGCTTGATAAGTCTTCTCTTGAGGAGGAGCAGAACTTATTCTATGTAGCTATGACCCGGGCGAAAGAAATGCTCTATCTTGTATGTCCTCTTCAATCCGGATCGGAGTTCATTGGCCGTATCCCTGTCCTGTATGCATCCGAGACGGAGCTGGGCCCCAAAAAACGAAGGCCCGGGCAGATGGTCTTGTTTGATTGAGAATAAGGGGGTAGTTTTTTTACTATGATCACCGGAGCGGACGAGATCACCTATACCATTCTCCTCATCGTTCTCATCATCATCTCAGCATTCTTTTCGAGCAGCGAAACCGCCTACATGCGGGTGAACAGATACCGGATCAAGAGACTTGCCGATGAGGGCAACTCCCGTGCAAAGCGGGTCGAGGATATCCTCAAGGAGCCCGGAAGGCTCATAAGCGCGATCCTGCTGGGAAACAACTTTGTCAA
>Ga0326727_10017652_pt1 | contig 14746 bp, 13 predicted proteins | sample MB2enrmetagenome_FD_207643 | JGI IMG/M metagenome (GOLD analysis project Ga0326727, IMG submission 207643) | Lab enriched peat soil microbial communities from McLean, Ithaca, NY, United States - MB29MY | ecosystem: Environmental > Terrestrial > Soil > Wetlands > Peat | place: USA: New York... | reverse complement strand
AGCGAATTCCTCCGCCTGCAAAGCAAGCTGACCACCTGCCTGAGCGGTTGCCGCCTGGCCAAGGACCGCGCCGCGGAGACGGTGGGCAAGGTCATGATTCCCGAAGCGCTGGATTACCCGGCATGAACAAAGTTGTCAGTTGTCAGTGGCCAGTTGTCAGCTTGGTTGTGCTACGACAAGCTGGGTGTCTCACCCTCGTCGTCCGCCGCGGCGGGTTCTTACGGCTAGGGTGGGAGACCGCAAATGCGGAGCGGCTACGTTGATGAGGAGGCTCGCATGACCGTGGAGACTGCGGGTGCCCCAGGTCCGGACTCTCGGACTTGGGAGACCGCGCCAGCCGCCTCGCCCGTACCGGAGATCGACCGCCAGTCGATGGAGGTCGATATCGCCTGCGCCGGCTTCGGTCCCGCGATGGGCGGTTTTCTCACCACGCTTACCCGCGAGTGGAGCGCGCATCCGGAAGATCCGGCCTTTCAGAGCAAGGCCGTCCCCGGAATGCCGTTGCAGGTGCTCTGCTACGAGCGCGCCGACGATCTGGCGGCGGGTGTCAGCGGCGTGGTCACGCGCGCCCAGGGCATTCGCACCAGCTTTCCGCAGCTCAATCCCGCCGAGATTCCTATGGCCGCCGAGGTCAAGCAGGAGCGCGTCTTCTATCTGCTCGACCCCATCGGCGCCAGCCGGCGCTCGCTCGCCCTGCGTGTGGCCGATGCGGCATTGCGCGTTCTGGGCAGGCTGGCCGGCGTGCGCGATCATGCCTTCGAGCTGCCCTGGACGCCCGGTTTCCTGCACAAGCACGGCGGGCTGGTGCTCTCCATCGGCCAGTTCAACCAGTGGGTTGGCGCGCAACTCATGGCCACCGGACTGGTGCAGATATGGCCGGGAAGCCCGGTGGCTGGGCCGCTGATCTCCGGGAAAAAGGTTGAAGGGTTGCGCCTCGCCGATCAGGGCGTGGATAAATCCGGCGCGCCGGCCGACGGCTTCATGGCGGGAATGGATGTGCGCGCGCAACTGACGGTGGTGGGCGACGGCCCCGTGGGCGCGGTGGGCCAGGCTCTCGACGAGCGCCTCGGCCTGCCCGAAGGGAACGCGCGGCGCGAGTGGGCTCTGGGCATGAAGTTCGTCATCGAGTTGCCCGCGGACTCCCCGCTTGAACCTGGAACCGTCTGGCACACCTTCGGTTACCCTGAGCCGGAGATCTTCGGCTTCCTTTACGTGCATCCCGAGCGGCTGATCTCAGTGGGCATCTTCGTTCCCTCGTGGATGAGCGACCCCTCGCGCACCGCCTACCGCTATTTGCAGCACTACATTCAGCACCCCGCGCTGTGGCGCTATCTCAAAGACGGAACGCTGCGCTCCTGGGGCGCCAAGTCGCTGGAAGAGAGCGGCAAGCACGGCGAGCCGTATCTTGTTGGCGACGGCTTTGCCCGCATCGGTGAAGGCTCGGGATCGACCAATATGCTCACCGGCTCGGGCGTGGACGAGGCTTGGGCAACCGGCACGCAACTGGGCGAAGCGGTGATCGAGCTGCTGCGCGCCGGCAAGCCATTTACGCGGGAGAATCTTGCCGCGACGTATGAAGCTCGCCGCCGCGCAAGTTGGATCGAGCGCGGCGCGCATGAGGCCGAGAACGCCCGCAACGGCTTCCATGGCGGAATGGTGAAAGGCATGATCGGGATGGCGCTGGCCGGGCTGACCGGCGGAAGGCTCTCGCTGAGCGCGCATATTCCCCCGGCGCACAAGCAGATTCGCCCCTTCCCGGCGCGGTCGCCCGAGGGCCTGAAGCTGAAGGAAGCCGTGGCGCTGGCACTGGCGGAAAGGCGCTCGCTGCACGATGCGCTGCTCTCGGCGCGCGGCTGGCCTGAGATTCCCTTCGACGACATTCTGCTGGTAACTCATCAGGACGCGCTGCTGATGGGCGGCAAGGTGCAGGCCGCGCCGGGCTTTGCCGATCATGTCGTCTTCCGCGATCAGGGCCTCTGCGTAGCCTGCTATGAGAAGACCTGCATCGCCATGTGCTCCGGCCAGGCCATTACGCTGGGCGCTGACGGCATGCCCGCTTTTGAGCGCGAGAAGTGCGTCCACTGCGGCGCGTGCCTGTGGAACTGCGGCCAGTCGCCGGACGGCGAGCATTCCAATATCGAGTTCCGCGCCGGCTCGGGCGGGCTGCATTCGGCGGAGAACTGAGCCTCCCGAGTAGTACAATCTGATTAAAAGGATGGTTCGAAATGGTTCATTCTACCTCTAGAATCAGGAGAGATATAACATATAGATCCATCTTTCAACATCACGCTAGCCCTTTTGACATTGAAAACGCAACAGCAGCAATAAATGAGATGGTGTTTCGTTGCCTCAGCACTAATCACGCTATAACAAAAGCTGATTTCTATAGCAGGCTTAGATTGTATTACGGTTACTACAATTCTAGGGATGGTGTGAATCGTGATTCATCCCTTCGAGCACTGATTTGGAAGCATTCCGAACTGACTGGAAAGTATTGTGGTTGCCAGTACTGGAGTGTAGCCGCTAAATCTGCTTTTGAAAAGACATTACGAGAAAGAACGAATGGAAAGGGTCTGAATTTGGAGGATGCTTGGTCCGTCGCGGAATCACTCAAGAAGACGGACGTGAATCCAGGCCTGAGATTGGTGCATGAGCATGTGTTTCCGATCACTCGTTTAATTAAGATGCTACGAAATCAAAGTGAGACTTTGTCTCGTGATTGGGTTGACAGGGATATTGAAATGCGAGCGGTTGGCTGTGTGATTTTAGCAAGTGAAGATAAAGTTCTTTCTGATCAAGGCGCCAGAACGAGAGGTAACGAGGACAACCTGTGGTTCCGGTATAAGGATGCGCGAATCAGGTTGGTTGATAATCCAGAATGGCCACAGCTTCATCGAGAATTGATTGAGGGAGCTGAGCTCATCTAGTGAAGTAGATGACGGTTTGTAGTTTGCATGGAAGATTAGCAGAGATTTCAATTTGGCCGTTGATGAAGGAAGAGAAAATGGGAAACGTTTTGCACATCGTCGTTTGCGCGGGGATCGTTCCAGATCCGCTGCAAACATTGGAGCCGGTGACCGGGCCTGCCGGTCCGGGGCTGAAGAACGAGATGGTTCTGCCGGCGGTGCTCGATCCCTGGGCCGCGAGCGCCCTCTATGAAGCGGCGGCTCTGGCCGCCAAGAACCCCGGCAGCAAAGTCTGGCTGGTCTCGCTCGGCCCCAAGGCCAAGCTGCAACAGGTGATGATGACCGTGGCCCAGAAGGCCGGCTTCGAGCTGGTTCCCATCGACGGCCCCATCGGTGGCTTTCCCGATGCGCACTCGACCGCGGCCGTACTGGCCGATACCATCGCCGCCATCCCCGGACTTGACAGAACGAAGCTCTTGCTGTTCGGCGGATGGGAATCGGCCACGCGCGGCGCGGGCGTCACGCTTCAGCTCGTGGGCGAGCGGCTGGGCATCGCGGATCAGTTTCAGGGCGTGGACGAGATCGGCCTTCGCGACGACGGCTCCTTTGAGGTGCTGGAGCGCGTCGAGGGCGGCAAGCACCAGGTCTCGGTCTGCCTGGGACCGCCCGCCGTGCTGGGCTGGGCCACCGGCAACCTGGCCGAGCCGCGCAACAATCCGCAGATCGGCATGGCCAACATGCGCAACCTCATGCCCGCGCTGCAAAAGGCCAGGACGGCAAAGCTCGATGCCAACGGCCTGCGCTATCTCTCCGTCAGCCTGCCCAAGCAGCAGCGGACAACCAGGGTGGTGAAAGACCTAACGCCGGATCAGATCGCCGCCGAGCTGGTCGAGTGGATTGGAGCCGACTGATGGAGACGATTCTCGTACTGACTCATGCCGATGAAACCGGCTCCGCACTCACACGCGCCTCGCTTGAAATTGTCACCGCCGGCAAAGAGCTGGCCGCGCGGCTCGGCGCCACTTTGACCATCGGCATCGTGGCTCCTAGCTCCGCAGGCGCGGCAACGGCGGCCACTTCCCTGCCCTCCGCCGGCGCGCGTTTGCTGGCCATCTGCGGCGAGGCCTTCGCCCAGCCGCGCTACGCAACCGACGCCGCGGCCTGCGAAGCCCTCTGCCGCGCGGCCCAGGCAAGCATCGTGCTTGCTCCGGGGGGCTCGCGCTATACACGTATAGCAGCCGGCGTCGCTCACCGGCTGGGCGGCTTCATCGATACGCATATTACGGCGCTCGGCGGCGCGGATACCGTCGAAGCTACGCGCTGGTTCTATCGCCAGCGGGTCGAAGGCGTTCTCACTCGCGATGCGCGCCCCTGGTTTCTGCTTCTGGACGCGGGCACGCACGCGGCCTTTGCGGGCCAGCCCGGCCCCGCGCAGGTGGAAGAGGTTGCGGTCGAGTTGCCGCAGATTCGCACCACGGTCAGCGGCTTGCGCGCGCCTTCGCAAGGAACTCAAACCATTCGCCCGGACGCCAAGCTGCTGTTTGTGGCCGGCGCCGGCTGGACCAAGAAGCAACCCGACGGCCAGGCTCATGCCGCCGAAGCGGGCGATCTGATCCTCGGATTCCTGCGCGCATCCGGCGCATCGCTGGGCAGCAGCAAATCGCTGGTGGACCAGGGCGGCGAGGGGAACTCCGTTCTTCCCTTTCTCACGCACCTGAACCAGATCGGCCAGACCGGCTCGACGCCGCGCCACGCCAAGGGGCTGGCCACCTGCTGCCACGGCGAGGAGCCGCACGTGGTGGGCTGGCGCTTCATCGCCGAGCGCCGCGCCGTCTCGCTCGACCCCAACTGCGGCTGGACCCGCGGCAAGGCCGACGTGGTTTACGTCGCCGACGCCTTCCAGGTGACGGCCAGGGTTAACTCGCTGCTGGAAGCAAAGAAAGCCTGAAAAGCCATGCTCGCACGTCCCCCAGGTTCCATCCGCCGCAGCGGACGGGATCCTGCGCCCTCGGCAAGATATTCTCCTTTGGCGCCCCGCAATATCATTTAAGATGGAAGCACCGGGCACATCACCCCCCTAGGCGCGCTGTGAAGCGGACAGACCCGTCCCCTACAGCGCCATTCCATAACCCGAAAACCGCCTAAAATGAAGGAGCCAATTGAGTGAAATTACTTCGTTTTGTGTTAAGTCTTGTTGTCATTTCCGTCATTGCGCCCGCCGCCGCTCAGGGCCAAGCCAATCGCACCTGGGTCTCCCACACCGGCAATGACTCGAACTCATGCACAGCCACAAGCCCCTGCATGACCTTTGCCGGCGCCTACGCAAAGACCGCCGCCGGCGGAGAGATCGACGCCCTCGATGCGGGCGATTTCGGTCCGGTATCCATCACCCATGCCATCACCATCGATGGCGGAAGCAATCAATTGGCGACGATATTTCTAGGGACATCCAACCTCACCGGCGTCACCGTAAACGTGGGCTCCGCCAGCACCGTGACACTGCGCAACCTCAGCATTCATGGCACTGGACTGTATCTGGGGCAATATGGAATTATCGGCGCTTCCGCGCAGACGCTGCACATCGAGCACTGCGCGGTGTCGAATGTGGAATCTGGCGTCATGATTGAAAACTCCTCCACGCTGGTCAACGTCTTTATCGATGACACCGTCGTCCGGGATTCCGCTTACGGTTTCTTGCTAAATGGAACCAGCAACGTCAGCATCTCCGGCTCGCGCCTCTTAAATAATTCGTATGGCGTTCTGACATTCGGCTCCAATATGAATGCCTCCATTTCGAACAGCGATGTGAGCGGGAATCTGTATGGCTTTTACGTAGTAGGCTCGTCCAATGTATTCGTTGCAAACTCGACGGTGACCAACAATCAGGACTACGGGTTGTTTGCCTGCGGATTGACTACGGTTACTTTGTCGAATGATTCGTTCTACAACAACCCGGACGCGGCAGTCGCGGACTGCGGCGCGACCGTTCTCGATACTTTCAAAAATAACTCGATTACCGGCTTAATGTCTTCAACAACGGCGATTCCATTGCAGTAACAACAGGCGATCGGCCTGCATGAACCGCATGGGAAAATCGCCGCGGCGTCTAGCGACTCCGCACAAGATTGCGTGGAGCCGCACGTGGTGGGCTGGCGCTTCATCGCCGAGCGCCGCGCCGTCTCGCTCGACCCCAACTGCGGCTGGACCCGCGGGAAAGCCGACGTGGTTTACGTCGCCGACGCCTTCCAGGTGATGGTGAAAGTGAACGCGCTGCTCACTGCGAAGTTGAGGTGATTGTGACGGGGCGCTGAGGTTCTATTTGCACTCACCGCGGGAAGGAGGAGAGACATGAAGAGAATTCCCGAGGGCTGCAGAGATTTCAAATCGGGCAACGCGGATGAAAGAAGATCCTTCGCAAGGGAGTTTATTGAGGAGTTTGTCAGAGATGTTGCACTTCCCGAATGCCTGAAGGATCCAGCCAGGATGTGGACCGATCAGATCAAGAATCGGCTGATGAAAATGTGCCCGGGGGACTGCGAGGTTATCCACAACGAGGAAAAGGATTGGAGAGATTACCTCCTGGACTTCGCTTGGAAGGAGAAAGGGCCTTCTGGGCGCTACCTCTTGGCCTGTGAAAGCGAATGGGCCCCGGATCGCTGGGGAAATCTGACTCGCTGGGGTCGCGTCCAGAAGTATCTTAAACTACTGTTGAGTATCAAGGCGCCCTTCAAGCTGCTCCTGTTCTCATCTATTCCAGAGTCCCGGAAGACCGATCCGGATCCAAACGAGGATTATTCGATACAGCACGCATTGGATCGCATCAAGATTTCGTTGCAGGATTACCCGCATGACCCAGGGGAAACTTACATGCTGCTCGACTTCCCGGCAACCGGAGTCACCGGCGGTGACAGGGTCTACGACGCCTACATCTGGATAGCGGAGAAGGGACGGGAAGAGGAGGTTGAAATCGCTCCTCTGGCCAGTGGTAAGCTGAACCGTCCCACTCACGGTTGACTCCCTCATTCATATTCGCGGAGCGACTCCCAAGCTGGTTTCACGCCTTCTCAATGAATGCGCCGATGGAAGCGGCGCAGACCTCCAGAAAGGCGCGATCCGCCGGCCCGAAGGCTGCGGCGCTGTGGCTGTCAATATCGATCTCGCCCACAACACGTCCATGTGCGCGGATGGGAACGACGATCTCCGACTTTGTCTCCAGGGAGCAGGCCAGGTAGCGCGGATCGGCGCGAACGTCGTCCACGACGATCGTTTCGCCCAGCGCGACGGCTGCCCCGCAGATGCCGCGCGAGACCGGAATCCGCGTGTGCTCGGTCGGCGCGCCCGCAAATGCGCCCAGTTCCAGCATTTGCGGATCGCCAGGGTCCAGCCAAAAGAAGCCGACCCAGTTGTAGGCGGGCAGCCGGCCGGCAATCTGCTCCACCGCAAACCTTTCAAGCGCGGCAAGGTCGAGCGCATTCCGGGCGAACTCCTCGATCCCGGCGGCAATTTGGGCGAACGGCGTGTCCAGCATAGCCAACAGCATAAATGAGCCGAGACCGCGCCTCGCGCCGGATTCTCCGGGGTTTCATCTGTGGTAGCTTGAGATTGGGAGGCCATCCAGGAAGATGCCTTCAATAACCTCGTTCATCAAACGCCACTTTCGTCACTTCAACTCGGCCGCGCTGGTGGATGCCGCGGAGGCCTACAACGCGCTGCTCGCCGCGGGCGGAAAGATGTTTGTCACCATCGGCGGGGCGATGAGCACCGCGGAGCTGGGCCTATCGCTGGCCGAGATGATCCGCCGGGAGAAGATTCACGGCATCTGCTGCACGGGCGCCAATCTGGAAGAAGACGTCTTCAATCTCGTTGCCCATGACTTCTACGAGCGCGTGCCGCATTACCGCGATTTGACCCCTGCCGACGAAGCCAAGCTGCTCGCCCGCCACATGAACCGGGTCACCGACACCTGCATCCCGGAGATGGAGGCCATGCGGCGCATCGAGAAGGAAGTGCTGAAGGAATGGGTCCGCGCCGACAAAGCCGGCGAGCGCCTCTTCCCCCACCGGTTCCTATACAAGATTCTGCTCTCCGGCGACCTCAAAGGGTCCTATCAGATCGACCCCAAAGACAGTTGGCTGCTGGCCGCCGCTGAGAAGAACCTGCCCATCTTCGTGCCCGGATGGGAGGACTCGACGCTGGGCAATATGTACGCCGGCCACTGCATCAGCGGCGACGTGAAAAACGTCCATACCGTCCGCAGCGGCATCGAATATATGACAGAGTTGGCCGAGTGGTACACGGCCACCACCGCCCGGACCCCGCTCGGCTTCTTCCAGATTGGGGGCGGCATCGCCGGCGACTTTCCCATCTGCGTGGTTCCCATGCTGCACCAGGACCTGCGGCGCGAGCATGTGCCGCTGTGGGCCTACTTCTGCCAGATCTCGGACTCCACCACCAGCTACGGCTCCTACTCCGGGGCCGTGCCCAACGAGAAGATCACCTGGGGCAAGCTGGGCGAGCATACGCCCAAATTCATCATCGAGAGCGACGCCTCGATCGTCGCGCCGCTGATCTTTGCCTATGTGCTGGGGTGGTGACTCCCGTTTTCTCCCGCCCATCGCCGCCCGCAAACGCCGCCTGTCCAGCCGCCGCTCAGTCGGGACCGACGGAGCGCAAATTGCAGCCTCGCTTCCAGTGCAATAATGAAGCTGAGCCGCCGGGCGCATCTGCCGGCGCCGCGCAAGCCGCATGAATCTGCCCAACTCCATCTCGATGAGCCGGATCGTCATGATTCCGCTCTTTCTCTGGATCCTGTCAACGCACTTTCCGTGGCGGGGGCAGCACGGGGAGCAGGAGGTTCTGGCCTCGGTGCTGTTCGTTCTGGCCTCGATTACCGACGGGCTGGACGGTTACCTGGCCCGCAGACGCGGCCAGATTACCACCATGGGTATGTTGCTGGACCCCATCGCCGACAAGATCATGGTGACCAGCGCGATTGTCGCCCTGGTGGCCTACAACCCGCAGGTGGTCAAGGTGTGGATCGCGGTGGTCATCATCGGGCGCGAGTTTCTCATCTCGGGGTTGCGCTCGATCGCTTCGTCGGAGGGCTTCACGATCGAGGCCAGCGACCTGGGCAAGCTGAAGACGGTCACCCAGATCGTCGCAGTGGTCTCCGCGATTCTGGCCCATCACTGGGACCGGTGGGAGTTTGGCGTGCTTGTGATTCCGGTCAACTGGATCGCCATCGCCGCCGTCTACTTCACGGTGCTGGTCTCGTCGATCTCCGCCATCGACTACTTCGTGGGCTTCTGGAAGAAGATCGACAGCGCCTCGAAGGACCGCCGCAAGTCGTCGGTGCTGAGCCGCCGCAAGAGCGAGGGCTCGTCCTGAAGCCTGTGAGCGGCGCATATCAAGCAAAGCGCCCCGGCGATGGCCGGGGCTTGCTGCAGAAGTGGATTACGCCGGGCCGGCAATCAGGCCATCGCCGCCTCCGGTTCCGGGATGCGGACGACCGCGTTGGCAACGGGCATGGGCGCCTGTGCTGAAATGGCCGCCGCCGGCTGCGCATGGCTCGGGCGTGTCAGCTTATGAACAAAATGGTAAGGCGGCCAGGGGCCGGAGAGCTGCATCTGGCACTCGCGCAGTTGGGCGCTGGTGGCGGCGAACTTACTCTGGTAACGTTCCACGCACTTGCGATCGATCAGGTGGGCGATGTCCAGCACCATCTTGCCGCTTTCGGTGAGCCGGCAGCTTACCTCCTCGTCCAGAGGCAGGAAGAGCCGGTGCATCTGGAAGCTGACGGCACGCGCGCGCGTCTGCCGGTCGCGGGTGCGGGAGGCATTCTCACGCAGGCCGGCCAGATACCCAGGGTCCGCGCCCCCGGCCGACAGATGCTTCTCGATCGCCCGCCCGCAGCAGTCGTCCACAAAGACCTTGAGGTGCATCTCGGTCTTGCCGCGCAGCTTGTCGATATTGCCCAGAAACTGGCGCTGGTTGGAGCGGATGGACCTGCGCAGGCCTTCGTCGTCGCTGAAGATGGTCCCGAAGCGGAAGGGGAGCACCGTGGAGTGCTGGAAACAGCCGGCAATGACCCGGGCGTGGTCGACTCCGGATCTCTGATTCAAAGGCTCCGCCGGGTTGTGCTCGCTGACGACGACGGCGAGGTCGCAGGCGGGATAGAGAAAGACCTGGTTGCCGCTCACTCCCAGCAGAGAGTTTATCGGAACAGGTTTGCGATGGCGGGCTATTTCAGGAAACGCTTGCCTTTCACCGATGCAGTAGGCATACCATGCCATGACGAGACACTCCGCTTGCGTGCGCCGGTGAGCGCCGCTCGTTGGTAAAGCTCAGTGAAACTGGGGACAACTGCATAGTGGCGTAGGAACGGACCGAGGTACGAAGGGCCTGGTTACTCTGGCCCGAATGGTAACTCGCCGGGATTACGATTGGCAATCGCACAAGTCACGAAGTCAGGAAGAGGCGGCGAAACCCCTCAAGCCCGTGTTCATGTGGGCAACAGACCGCTTGACGCGGCAAACAAGTGTTCCTTTCTGGGAAGGTACGTCGTTTTGAAACCTGGCCGGATTCGCAAAAAAACGACGAATGGAGCGATTTCAGGCAAGCAATGGGCATTTGCTGGCGCATTGAGCCTTGAGCGTTACGGAAGAATGCGCTGGAGGTGGAGCAGGACCACGTTCACAAGCACGGACACGACCAGCAGCGCCAATCCCAGGATCGCAAACAGATTGACCCTCTTGCGGACGGCCTTGAGTTCGTCAAGAAGCTCCTCCTGTTCCCGCGCATTGCGTTCCGAGGATTCGCGGACCGTCTCCAACTGATCCTCGACGCGCTTCAGCGAGGAATTCTGCTCCAGAAACTGATTGCGCAAAGCCCGATGCTGCATCTGGAGTTCGGCGAGGCCGTCCTCGATGGGCTCCATGTCTACCGGTGGAGGAGGTGGGGGCATTTGCGGGTACGGAGTCAGGACATTCGAGACGGCGGTGCCGATGTTTCCGTCCAGCAGCGGCAGAATTCGCTGGACAAAGGGTAGCGCCGCGCGCAGAGCGCTGGCGGCGCGCTGCAAGCCGGAGCGCGGCTCCGCAGAAGGTACAGTCCTGGCCAATGCGCGCTCTTGCGGAGGAGGCGCAGTTCTGATGCGCTGCGCATCGCCAGCGGGCGGCGGCTGGGGGGATGGGCCCCGGACGCCAACCGGCAGCGGAGAGCCAACCACGCGCAGACGGGGTTCACCCCGGTTCGGTATCCGGCTGCCTGGGTCGTCGGTTTCACTCACGCCAAAATCCGCTGCGTCGCTCATGCCTTCCCTCATTCTGCATTCTATAGAAGAATCACGCACTTTGGGGGAATTCCCAATGTGAGGCGCCCCAATTCTCTTGGCATCCTGCAGGAGCTGAACAGGGAAAATGGTCAAACTCCTGCCGAGGCAAGGGGTATCCGCTTTGTCCATGAGGCGGATTGTCTTGCCGAGGCGCGGGCGGGAAGAATGGAAATAGCTCGCCGCACGAAGGCGGGCGGGGCTATACTGTTGCCGAGCCGGTAAGGCGGAATGGGAAGTCTGGGGAATGCCCTCCAGCGGCTGACGAGGACCGTTGCAAAAGAGGAGATGGGAAAATGACATTTAATTGTATGACTTCGCGGAGGAACTTCCTGAAGGCTTCAGTAGCCGGCGGCGCTGCCGCGGCGGCTGCATTGCGTCTCCCTGCGGCATGGGCCGCGGATGCCACTTCGGCGCCCGCCGCCAAGGCCGGCACTACCAGCCGCGTCGCGCTCGCCGCGGGCGACGATCGCGCCAACATAGCGTTCCAGTCGCTGGAGCCGTTCAAGAAGGAGATCGCGGCCGCCATCGGCAACAAGCGGGTAATTCTCAAGCCAAATAACGTCATCGTCAACGTCCCGCTGTGCGCCAGCCACGCCGACAATCTGGAAGGCATCCTGGAGTTTTTGCAGTCCATCGGCAAGAAGAACGTCGTGATCGCCGAATCGCCGGCCAACGGTTCGTGCATGGAGAGTTTCTCCAACTATGGCTACAACAAGTTCGTCGATAAGTACGGCGTGAAGCTGGTCAACCTCGACAACGAAGGTTTCGACATTGCTTATTGCGTTGACGAGAAGGACTTTCAACCGCATCCCTGCCGCATGTCGACGATGTTGAGCGACCCGAACAACTTTGTCATCTCCGCCGCCGTGCTCAAGACGCACGACATTGTGGGCATCACGCTGTCGCTGAAGAACATCGTTGTCGGCGCGGCCATCAAGGACGATAACGGCGCCAGGGGCGCCCGGAACGACAAGCGCCTCACTCACGGCGGGGGCAAGCACGGCATCAATTACAACCTCTTTGCCCTCTCCGCCAAGCTGCATCCGGACCTGGCGGTGATCGATGGGTATCAAGGCATGGAAGGCACCGGCCCGGTGCATGGCACGCCGGTCGACCAGAAAGTCTGCGTCGCCAGCATGGATTGGCTGGCCGCCGACCGTGTGGGCGCAGAGTTGATGGGCGTGGACTTTAACAAGATCGGTTATCTGAAATACTGCGCCGACGCGGGCGACCGGGGCCAAGGGGATTTGAGCAAGATCGAGATTATCGGCCCGCCCATCAAGGACCATGCGAAGGCCTATCAACTGCCGAGGAACTGGGAAGACATCCAGAGCTGGCAGAAGCCGACAATGATCGCCTGACGGCGATTTGCTTTTGGCGGACTAACTCTCCAGCCGAAGCTGACTGACTAATCGCGCCGCGTCAGGGTCCCATCTCCTCGAGAGCTCTCATGCCGGCATAATGATCGGGACTGGCATTCAGCGCGAGGGAGAAATCCTGCCGGGCCTGATCCCGATTGTTCAAGCCAAGTTGGCCGAGACCGGCAAGATAGTGAGCGTCGGCGGCCTCGGCGCGCTCACTCGCGGTGGTGTAGGGCTGGATCGGCGTCTCCGAATCGGGTACTTTGGCCAGCGCCGTAAGGCCTATGCTGATCAACTGCTCAAAGATCGCTCTGGCCCGAACCGCCTGGCCAAGTTTCATGAGAGCCATCGCCTGGTAATAAAGCGCGGCTTGCTCCACGCGCACACCTGCGGCCAGGCCGCCGATGCTGGCGCGGCCGCCGGCAGGGCCATGCGCGCCGGGTCCGTTCTCATTGCGCGCAGCTTCGCTATCAGGCGCGCTCGATGCGTCGCTCCAGGAACGCCGCGCCTTCTCCGCGTCGCCCATCGCCTCATACGCATTGCCCTTCCAATAGGAAACTTCGCCCTTGCGGCCACTAACATCGCCGCTCGCTCCCTGCAGGTTGACGGGAATCTCGAGGGCCGCCTGGTAGTCTGCCAGAGCCTGCGCGTACTGGTGGTCGATCATGTGCCGGTAGCCGCGCGCCAGATTGGCGTTGATCCATGAGTCGCCGAGAGAAAAGCTTCCGCCGCCCTCCCAGGCGCGGAAGAACCGAGATTTGAGCAACTCAATGGCTGCGTCGGACTTACCGGCGAAGATCTCCAGATTGATCTCGCGCGCGATCGCGTCGTCGCGGTCTATAACTCCCTGGTGCGCTTCCATCACGGCCAGCCGCTTGACCGGCGGCACGCCGTTTTCTTCATACAGCTTGTCCAGTTCATTGAGTACCGTCGCGTTACCGCCAAACTGAACAGCCTTTTCCAGAGCGGCCAACGCCTTGTCGCGCTGCTTGCCCTGGCGGAGATAGACCATCGCCAGGTTGCGGTAGACGACGGGAAAATCCGCGCCCAGCGAGGCGGACTTTTCCCACAGAGCCAATGCCTGCTGCGGCTGCCAGTCATACAAAAGGTTACCGAGATAGTAAGGCGCGCGTGAATCCGATGGATCAACCCGCGTCGCGTCCTCCAGCACGGCGATCATTTCCATCTGGAAGGGAAAAACATAGTCCGTGGGCGCCTTGGCAGCTAGCTGGTAATATTCGCGGGCCTTGGCGTCCTGGTGCATTTGCCCGGCAAAGTAGCCCAGGTAGTAATACACCAGCGGAGATACTTTGGACTTATCTGGAGCCGCGGCGGAGACAAACTCAAGCAGCTTAGGGCCGTCCTGCCAAAACCCGGCGTCCATGTAGTCCGCCGCCACCTCCAGCGCCGTCGCCGGATGCGCGTTCATTGTCGTTAGCAGCGCCTCGGCACTATCGGGCGACTTAGCCGCCAGCCATCGCTCGGTCATCCCCTGCACATCCAGCGGATCGATTCTCTGGATAGCGGAGACGGCGGCGAGCGCTTCGCCGGTGCGTCCGGCGTGCCGCAGCAGCGCGGCCTTCAGCGTTAGGGCGCGGATGTTCAGCGCATTGGCTTCCAGGGCGTGCCCGTCTTCCGCCATGGCCGCATCGAAGTTACCTTTTGCCGATGAGATTTCGGCCAATTCGAGATAGCCCGCAGACCTCCAGGCCGCGCTCCAGGTGGACTTGTAGAACTGCGCGTATGCATCGTCCAGCTTGCCTTGCGCCTTCAAGGCCAAACCGAGATAGTAGAACGCCTCGCCGTCCTTGGGAGACGTATAACTCGCGGTGGCCCGCTCCAGCGCCTTGCGCAGGAGTTTCTGCGCATCGGCATAACGGCCAGCCTTGATTGCGTCGATGCCCAAAACGGTATTCACCCTTATGTCGCCGGGGTCGCGCTGCAATGCCTCCTGCCAGTACGCATTGGGATCGCCGCTTGGCGAATGAAACTGCTCCATCCTCAAACCGGTCAGGTATAACTCCTCGTTAATCCTGATATCCGCGGGCGCGGGCGGATTTACCACCGGCGAAGGCATCGTTTCCTTCTCGAGTCTCACCGGGGAGTAAGCAATCAATTCCCTGCCCTCGGCCTCCATCGCGGCGCGA
>Ga0326727_10017651_pt1 | contig 14746 bp, 12 predicted proteins | sample MB2enrmetagenome_FD_207643 | JGI IMG/M metagenome (GOLD analysis project Ga0326727, IMG submission 207643) | Lab enriched peat soil microbial communities from McLean, Ithaca, NY, United States - MB29MY | ecosystem: Environmental > Terrestrial > Soil > Wetlands > Peat | place: USA: New York... | reverse complement strand
GCCTCCGACAAACAATCCCAGGCCGAACCGTTCCACCACGAACGCGGCATAGCCGAGCGGGAGTGCCTGCGGCAGAGTGAACAGCGCGGCGCCGGCGAGGCTGATCATCAGTGTGAGCCGATAGCCGATCCGGTCGCTGCGCTTGCCAAGGAACGGCACCGCAACGATGCCGGCAAGGCCGGTGATGGCGAACGCGATGCCGCCGAGCGTCGCGATATGCGCGACGGGTCCGAGCATGTCCTGGACATACAGCGTCACCACCGGCTCCACCGCGCGGGTGCCGAACTGCGCCAGCATGAGCACGAGGAACAAGGGCAACAGCCCGCCCGAGCGGATCAACATGCCGAACATGGTGCCGAACGATGTGGTCTGACGGGCGTTGGTGGGCCGGGTGAATCGTTCCGGCACGATGATCCAGCACAGCACGAACGCCGCGAAGCAGCCCGCGCCGCCCCAGTAGAACGGCATGCGGTAGCTGCCTGTCAGGTCGGCGATCGCGCCGCCGATCACCGGGCCGATCAGCGTGCCGAGCAGGTTGCCGCTCGACAGCCAGCCGAGCGAATAGCCCAGCCGGCGCTCCGGCACTTGGCTGGCGACCAGCGCGATCGCCGAGGCGTTGTAGCCCGCGACGACGCCCATGCCCGCGCGCAGTGCGAGCAACTGCCAAACCGACCCCGACGCGCCCATCAGCGCGGTGAACACGGCGATGCCGAAACATGACCGCAGCACCATCAGCTTGCGCCCGTAGGTGTCCGCCAGTCGCCCCCAGATCGGCGCCGAGAAGATGCCGATGAACGAGGTGACGGAGGCAAGAATGCCCGCCCAGAGATCGATCGCGCTGGTGCTGTGCACGCCCAGGTCGGGCAGGAACAGCGGCATGACCGGCGACAGGATGGAGAACGACAGGCTCATGACGATCTGCACCGCCACCATGGCCCAGAGCGTGACCCGCCACGGCGCGGCCATGCCTGAGTCGGTGGTGACCGCTGCCTCGTCCATTTCCGTCCCGATCGTCGGTGGGAGGCAGGATCGATCCGGTCGGAGGACGTGTCAAAGGCGCGCGGGCGCGCCGCTATCCCTGTGTCATGGCGGGCGCAGGCTGGCCACCCGGGAGTCTTATTCCATATATGGAACAGTGCGGTGCCAGCCCTGGCGTCATGTCGGCAATTTCCAATGCAAACGGTTCGTTTTATGATAGCAGCCGATTTCGACCCTCTTGCCGCGCCGCCACGCACACACCCTTGACCCAGGACACGCCATGACCAAGTACCTTCACACGATGATCCGCGTCAGTTCGCTGGAGGACAGCATCGCCTTCTTCGAGGTGCTCGGCCTGCGCGAAATCCGCCGGCGTCCCGACGAGAAGGGCCGCTACACCAACGTGTTCCTCGCCGCGCCGGGTGACGAAGCGGCTGCCGTGGAACTCACCTACAACTGGGATCCGGAGCCTTACACCGGCGGCCGTAATTTCGGGCATCTCGCCTACGCCGTGGACAATATCTACGACACCTGCACCGCGTTCATCGCGCACGGGGTCACGATCAACCGGCCGCCGCGCGACGGCCGCATGGCCTTCGTCCGCACCCCGGACGGGATTTCGATCGAACTGCTGCAGGCCGGCGGCGCGCTGCCGCCAGCCGAACCCTGGACCAGCATGCCCAACACCGGGTCCTGGTAGAGCCGCAGGCGCCATGGCACGGAGGTCGCTCGGCAGGGCGCGGGATGTTATCATCCCGCGCCGAAGCTTTGACCCGCTGTCGGGATTATCTGCCGCGGCCGCACCTGGCATGATGCAAGGCCCTACGAGATCTTCGCCAATGTTGCCGTCGCCTCCGCCTCCTCCTCGATCTGCAACGCATCATTGAACTTGTTAAAGAACCCGCACAGCGTGATCCGCAGCGTCAGCTCGACGATCTGCGCCTCGGAGAAATGTTCCCGCAGTCGCTCGAACAACCGGTCGCGCAGGCGGTGCGGATCGTTCCACGCTGCGATCGTGTATTCCACCACCAGCCGATCCACCGCATCGAACGCCGGATGCGTCGCATAGGCCAGCACGTGATCGGCATCCTCCGGCGCGATCCCCTCGGTCGCCAGAAACGGCTTGTGATGCGTCACGCAGTACTCGCATTCATTCAGCTTCGACACGGTAACGATCGCCAGTTCGAGATAACGTTTCGGCAGCGTCGCCGCCGCGCGCAGCTCCATCAGCAGCGACATCAGATGGCGCAACGCCGCCGGCACATGGGCGAACACTGCGACCTGGTTGCGGAACGGCCCATAGCCTGCGGCGAACCGCTCATAGATGTCGGCAAGGTCCGCCGGCAGTTCGGTGGACGGAATGCTGCGAACGCGCGCCATGTCGGGTTCCTTCGCTGTGCCGCGCCCAGTGTCGCCCAGCCGGCGCGCCGCCCTCAAGCCTCCTGGCGAAACCGCGCCGTCGTCACCACATCGTCGTGCAGCGCCCTCCGCACCGCGTCGGCGCCCGCCTCGGTCCGCGCCACCGCCACGACCGCGCTGAACCACGGCACCTCGCGCCGCGCGCGGGCGAGGAACAGCCGCCCCAGTGCGTCCGCCACCGGGCCGCGCGGCGTGCAGCATGTGCAGCCCATCGGGTGGCCGCCCATCCGTGCCACCAGCACAAATCGCGCCGCCGCCGGGCGATCCGCCGGCGCATCGCCCTCAATCAGCAGCGCGTCCTCCGGCCCAGCGTCCGCCGCCGCACCGAACCGCACCCCGATCCGCCCATCGTCCGCACTCATCATCCACTAGACATAAGGATATGTTTATGTCATTGGCAAGCCCATGGATCGCCTCCTGCTCGCCCTCCGCGCCGCCGCCGAACCGACCAGGCTCCGCCTGCTCGCGCTCGCCGCGCGCGGAGAATTCTGCGTCATGGAGTTCACCGAAATCCTCGGCCAGTCGCAACCCCGCCTGTCGCGCCACCTGAAGCTGCTGTGCGACGCCGGCCTGCTGGAGCGCGTGCCGGAGGGCGCCAATGTCTGGTTCGCCCTGCCCGGCGGAGACGGCCTGGCGCTGGTGCGCGACCTGCTCGCCCACCTGCCGCCGGATGACACGATCCTGGAATCGGACCGTCGCCAGGCCGCCCGCGTGCTGGCCGAGCGCGCCCGCGTCGCCTCCGAGAGCTTCCGCCGCCAGGGTGCGGACTGGGACGAGATGCGCGCCCTCGACCTGCCCGCCGCCGAGGTGGAGGCCGCGCTGCTGCGCCTGGTGCCGCAAGACGCCGGGCGCCTGCTCGACATCGGGACCGGCACCGGCCGCGTGCTCGAACTGCTGGCGCCGCGGATCTCCCGCGGCCTCGGCATCGACGCCTCGAAGGCGATGCTGGCGCTCGCGCGGGCCCGCCTGTCGCGCGCCGGCTGCGCGCAATGCGCGGTACGGCTGGGCGACATGTACCGGCTGCCCCTGGCCGACGCCTCGTTCGATCTGGTCGTGTTGCAGATGGTGCTGCACCACGCGGCCGACCCTGCCGGCGTGCTGGCGGAGGCCGCGCGCATGCTGTGCCCGGGCGGCACCGCGATCGTGATTGATCTCGGCGCGCATGACCGCCAGGACGTTACCGCTCGCCTGGCGCACAGTCGCCCGGGCTTCACCGACGCGCAGATGCACGACCTGCTGCGCGACGCCGGCCTGGCCGCCGCACCGCCGGTGCCGGTTCCGGGTCCACTGATGGTTAAGATTTGGTCTGCGACAACACCGGCCGCAGCGCGCGGCGCCACCACACTGGAAGCTCCCTCTTTGATGACCGCAACCCTATGACCGCCCGCCCACATCTGCTCGACGCGCTGCGCGACCGCGTGCTGCTTTGCGACGGCGGCATGGGTAGCCGCGTTCAGGCCCTGACGCTCGACATCGAGCGCGATTACTGGAACCGCGAGAACTGCACCGACGTGTTGTGCCTGTCGCGTCCCGACCTGGTGCGCGAGATCCATCGCGGCTACTTCGAGGCCGGCGCCGACATGGTGGAGACCAACACGTTTGGCGGCTCGCCGGTCACGCTGGGCGAGTTCGACCTGGCCGACCGCGCGTTCGAGATCAATCGTATCGCTGGCGAACTGGCACGCGAGGCCGCGGACAGCTTCGCCGATGGCCGCCACCGTTGGGTGGTCGGTAGCCTCGGCCCGGGCACCAAGCTGCCGAGCCTCGGCAACATCGCCTACGACGCGCTGGAAACCGCGCTGGCCGAGCAATGCCGCGGCCTGATCGCCGGCGGCGTCGACGCCATCCTGATCGAGACCTGCCAGGACACGTTGCAGATCAAGGCCGCGGTGAACGGCGCCAAGCTGGCCCGCGCCGCTGCCGGCACCGACACGCCGATCTTCGTGCAGGTCACCGTCGAAACGACCGGCACGCTGCTGGTCGGCCCCGACATCGCCGCCGCCGCAACGGTCGTGCATGCGCTGGATGTGCCGCTGATGGGGCTGAACTGCGCCACCGGCCCGCAGGAGATGGCCGAGCATGTCCGCTGGCTCGGCACCAACTGGCCCGGCCTGTTGTCGGTGCAGCCGAATGCCGGCCTGCCCGAACTCGTCGACGGCCAGACGCACTACCCGCTGGGCGCGGCGGACCTGGCAAGCTGGCTGGAACGTTTCGTTGCCGAAGACGGTGTCAATCTGATTGGCGGCTGCTGCGGCACATCGATCGAGCATATCGCCGCGCTGGACGCGATGCTGAAGCGCCGCGGTGACCCTCGCCCGGCGCCGGTGCCGCGCGTTTCGGTCTGGGTGCCGTCGGTCGCTAGCCTGTATCAGGCGGTGCCGTTGCGCCAGGAGAACGCGATCTTTGCGATCGGCGAACGCTGTAACGCCAACGGCTCCAAGAAGTGGCGCGAATTGCAGGAGAAGCACGATTGGGACGGCTGCGTCGCGATGGGCCGCGAACAGCTTGGCGAAGGCTCGCACGCGCTCGACGTCTGCACCGCGTTTGTCGGCCGCGACGAGATGGGCGAGATGAGCGAGGTGATCCGTCGCTTCACCGGTTCGGTCAACGCGCCGCTGGTGATCGACAGCACGGAAACCCCGGTGCTGGAGGCCGCGCTGAAACTGCATGGCGGCAAGCCGATCATCAACTCGATCAATTTCGAGGACGGCGAGGGCCACGCCACCGCGCGTCTGAAGTTGGCCAAACGTTTCGGCGCCGCCATTATCGCGCTGACCATCGACGAGGTCGGCATGGCGAAGACCGCCGACGACAAGCTGCGCATCGCCCGCCGCCTGGTGGATTTCGCCTGCAACCGGCACGGGCTGCCGCAATCGGATCTGCTGATCGATCCGCTGACCTTCACCATCGCCACCGGCAACGAAGACGATCGCAAACTGGCGGAATGGACGCTGGAGGGCATCGCCGCGATCCGTGCCGAATTCCCCGACATCCAGATCATCCTGGGCCTGTCGAATGTGAGCTTCGGCCTGAACCCAGCGGCGCGTGCCGTGCTGAACAGCGTGTTCCTCGATCACGCCCAGCGCGCCGGCATGAGCGGGGCAATCATTCATGTTTCGAAGATCCGGCCGATCCATCTGCTGGCGCCGGAAGAGGTTCAGGTCGCCGAGGATCTGATCTTCGATCGCCGCCGCGAGGGCTACGATCCGTTGCAGCGCCTGCTTGAGCTTTTCGCGGATCGCAAGGCCGCGGACGCGACGGTGAAGAAGCGCGCCGAGACCGTGGAGGGGCGGTTGAAGGACCGCATCGTCGACGGCGACCGCAAGGGCCTGGCCGCGGACCTCGATGAGGCCATGGTGACGCTGCCGCCGCTCGACATCATCAACAACGTGCTGTTGGACGGCATGAAGGTTGTCGGCGAGCTGTTCGGCGCCGGCAAGATGCAGTTGCCGTTCGTGCTGCAAAGTGCCGAGACGATGAAGGCCGCCGTGGCGCACCTCGAACCGCATATGGAACGGGTGGAGGGGCAGGAGAAAGGCACCATCGTGCTGGCGACCGTGAAGGGCGACGTGCACGACATCGGCAAAAATCTCGTGGATATCATCCTGACCAATAACGGCTACCGCGTGGTGAACCTCGGTATCAAGGTGCCGCTCGCCGACATGCTGGTCGCGGTGCGGGAGAACCGCGCGCATGCGATCGGGATGTCCGGTCTGCTGGTGAAATCCACCGTGGTGATGCGCGAGAACCTGGAGGAAATGTCGCGGCAAAATTTGGACATTCCGGTGCTGCTGGGCGGCGCGGCGCTGACTCGTAATTATGTCGAGGATGCGTGCGTCAACGCTTATTCAAGCGGCCGTGTTGCCTATGCGCGCGATGCGTTCGACGGGCTGCATCTGATGGACAAGGTGACGGGGAACGGGTTCGACGACTACCTGGCCGCGGTGCAGGCCAAGCGGTCGGGCAAGGCGCGCAACACCGCGCGCACGCTGGGCCAGGCCGATGCGCGGGCGTTCCGACCGGTCGACGTTGCGGCAGTGCAGGCGCGGCGGCGGCGGATCACGCAGGATGTGCCGGCGATCACGCCGCCGTTCTGGGGGCCGCGCGTGATCGAGGCGCCCCCCAAGGCACTCGTTCCGTTTCTGAACGAGCGCAGCCTGTATCAGTTCCAATGGGGCTTCCGGAAGCAGGGGCGGACGCTGGACGATTTCCTCGGCTGGGCGCGCCAGGAGTTGCGTCCGGTTATGCGCCGCATGCTGGACATCTGTCTCGCCGAGGGCATCCTGAAACCGCAAGCGGTTTACGGTTATTGGAAGGCGGCGGGCCAGGGCAACGACCTGATCCTGTTCGACACCGACGGCAGCACCGAACTTGCGCGCTTTGCCCTGCCGCGCCAGCCGAAGGACGACGGCGAATGCATTGCCGACTTCGTGCGCGACATCGACGACGCGGAGCGCGATGTGATCGGGCTGCAGATCGTGACGATGGGCAGCCGCGCCTCGGACGTGGCGCGCGCCTGGTTCGAGGAAAATCGCTATCAGGACTATCTGTATCTGCACGGGCTGTCGGTGGAGATGGCGGAGGCGATGGCGGAATACGTGCACAAACGTATCCGCGCGGAACTCGGGTTTGCTGGCGAGGACGAACGCGAGATGGAGAAGATGCTCGCGCAAGGGTATCGCGGCAGCCGCTATTCGTTTGGCTACCCGGCTTGTCCGAGGCTGGAGGACCAGGTGCCGTTGTTGCAGTTGCTCGACGCGGGGCGGATCGGTGTCGCATTGAGCGACGAGTTCCAGCTCGACCCTGAGCAGTCTACCAGCGCGATTGTCATTCTGAACCCGAAAGCGAAATACTTCTCGGTGTGATACCAAGGGCGTGATGTTTGCTCTCGATCGTCGTGGCCGGGCTTGTCCCGGCCATCTGGGCGCCACCGGTGCTGCAATAGATGGCCGGGACAAGCCCGGCCATGACGTCGTGAAATATTCCGGGCACAAGTCACTCTGACCACGGCCTCTGCCTCAATCAACTTCGCACATCAATTGGCCTGCTATCATTCCGTATCGAACAATATCCCCGCTGGGAACGGGAGCAGCAAAAGTCGGTCGAACACAACATACACCAACACCACCGCGCCGCCGGCCAACGTCACCACCAACCACCAGCGCCGCTCCCCCAACAACACCAACTGCGCGACGACATAGGCGAACGTCGCAACGAAATAGCCGACCACCAGCCATGACGCGGCATATACCATGCAAAGCACGATCGTCGCAGTCATCACCGCGCCGCCACCCCCACCGGGCACGCGCGCGGGCTCGACCTGCGTCACAGCGCGCGCCTCGCGCCAGGAGATCACGGCTGACGCGAAGAACAGCAGCGCGATCAATACGATCAGCACCTGTGCATAGGCCAGCGGATAGATCAGCGACCCAGGCAGGCTGAGCGTGAACAGCGCCAGCAATGTCATGGCGCCGCCGCATAGCGTCGCGCCGAGCGGGGCGCCGATCGGGCTGAACCTCACGTCTTGGTCCGGACGTTGATGCCGAGCTCGGTGAACAACTTGCCCAGCGCCTGATACTCGCGCATCACCAGTTCACGTGTCGCTACCGGATCGAGATAATCCGCCGACAGCCCGACTTTCGCGAAATCGGCGCGCAATGCCGGATCGCCCAGCACGGTCTTCAGCGCGCCGGTGATGGTCTGCACAATCGGGGCGGGCAGGCCCTTCGGCCCCGCGAGCGAGCGCCACACGCCGATCGCCACGTCGTAACCAAGTTCGCGGAACGTTGGCACCTCCGGCATGTCGGGCGTGCGAGCCGAGCCTGATATCGCCAGCACGCGGATGCGCTTGGCCTGATACAGCGGTAACGCCTCATTCAGATTGTTGAAGCTGAAATCGAGATGATTGCCCAGCAGCGACGCGATCCGCTCGGCACCACCGGAGTAACCCGGGACCACCTTGCCCTTCACGTCGGCGCGCGCGAAGAACACGACCTGGGCTACGTCGGGGCTGGGCCAACCGCTTTCGAAGCCCGTGGCGAGTTCGCCTGGCTTCTGTTTCATTGCGGTGACGAGGTCGGCCAGCGTGCGATACGGACTCTCGGCGTTCACGATCAGCATGTTTGGCACGAACGTTACTTGGCCGATATAGCTGTAATCCTCCGGCGTGTAGTCGATATGCGACAACAGCCACGGCGCCGCCGTGATCGAGGAGGTCACCATCGTCAGCGTGTAACCATCCGGCCGCGCATGGGCACCCAGGGTGAATCCCATGATGCCGCCGGCGCCCGGCTTGAAGTCGACGATGATGGTCTGGTTTAGCGGCTTCTCCAGATACGGCTGTAACGCCCGCGCATTGATGCCGACACCGCCGCCCGGACTGTATGGCACGATCAGCGTGATAGGCCGCATCGGATAGCCGGCGGCAACTGCGCCCCGCGCGATCAGTGCGCCGCCTGCCGCCAGCAGAACCTGCCGTCGTCGCATGGCTGTTTCTCCCCATCGTTGTTCTGCGGCGCTGGACGCCTTGATTGACACGCCGGAACCCGGCGGTGATCCTCGCGGCAATTAGACCCTGGATAGGCGCGGGCGCCAAGAGAGCCGACACGTGGAACACCTGATCCTGCTGGGGATCGGCAACGCCTTCACGCTGGTCAACCTGGGCGCCATGGTGCTCGGGGTCATGATCGGCATGATGTTCGGTGCGATACCGGGTCTTTCGGGCGCCACCGCGATGTCGCTGCTGCTGCCTCTCACGTTCGTGTTCCGCGCCGATACCGGCGTGCTGTTCCTGATCGCGATCTGGAATGCCGCGGTCTATGCCGGCTCGATCTCGGCGATCTGCCTGAACATTCCCGGCAACGCCGCGGCGGCGGCCTGCGCGATCGAGGGCCATCTGCTGGCGCAACGGGGCCTCGCACGTCGCGCATTACGGGCGTCCATCGTCGGCGCCACGATCGGCGGCTTTGTCGCGGCATTCTCCCTGCTGTTCCTGTCGCCGCCGCTGGCCGAGCTCGCGCTGACGTTCGGCCCGGCGGAGATGTTCTCCTTCGCGGTGTTCGGCATGGCCGCGGTCGTTTCGCTGGCGTCTGGTTCGTTGGTGCGCGGGCTGTGCTCCACCTGCATCGGGCTGCTGATCGCCGCGGTCGGCACCGCGCCGTCGGGCGACATGCGCCTGGTGTTCACGCCGGAACTGACCACCGGCTTTCCGATGATCCCGACGCTGGTTGGCCTGTTCACGCTGCCGGTGCTGCTGGAGATGCTGTATCACCGCCGCACCCAGATGGTGTTCGACATGCACGCGCTGGACGCAAAGGAAACCTTCCTGTTGCACTGGGCGGATTGGGCGAAGCATTGGTTCACCATCGCACGCTCCGCGGTCATCGGCGTGTTCCTCGGCGTGGTGCCAGGGCACGGTCCGACCTTGGCCTCGTTCATTTCGCTAGGCGAAGCAAGACGATCCGCCAAGCCCGGCCACGAGTTCGGCCATGGCGACATCAATGGCGTGCTGGCGCCGGAGACCGCGGCCAACGCAGCGGTGTTCTCCTCGCTGGTGCCGGCGCTGACTTTGGGCATCCCAGGCAGCGTCGACGCCGTGATCGTGATGGCGGCGCTAACGATGCACGGCATGATCCCCGGGCCGATGCTGCTGCAGAACAGCGGCGAGACGCTCTACACCGTGTTCATCGGCGCGTTCATTGCCAATGCGTTGATGCTGTGCTTCGCACTGGTGGGCGCGCGCTGGATCGCGCGCATCACCCGCGTGCCGTTGGCACTGCTGGCACCGATGATCATCGTGCTGTCGCTGGTCGGCGCGTTCGCCGCGAATGGCGATGTGTTCGACGTCTATTTGGCATTGGCGATGGGGCTCGGCGGGTTCGTGCTGCGGCTGCTGAAAATGCCACTGGCCGCGCTGGTGCTGGGCATGATCCTCGGCGGTCCGCTGGAGACATACTTCCTTCAGGCGCACGTCCTGTACGGCTCACTGTGGGCCGCCTTCACGCGCCCGGTGTGCCTGACACTTCTGGTATTGACCTTCGCCGCGGTGGCCTACTCGCTGCGGAAGGAATTTCAGGCGCGCCGGATTGGCGTGCAACTTGGCCACGCGCCGCGATAGGGAGAGACCGCAATGGCAATGAAGCTCTGGTATCAAAGCATGTCGCGGCAGACCTCATGGGGCGGTTACCCGCAGGCACTGCGGCGAATCCTCGATACGGTGAAGGATCCGGACACGGTCATCGATTCGCATGGCATCACCGGCATCGGCGGTGCCGGCGATCACTATCGTTATCTCGAATACATCGAAACCGGCGAGGTCCTGGAGAATGTCGGCAAGGCGGTGCGCGAGGGCTATGATGCGTTCCTGATCGGCAACATTGCCGACCCCGGCCTGCACGCGGCACGTGAGATCGCGAACATTCCGGTGCTGGGGTTGTGTGAGTCGGCACTGCACATGGCCTGCATGATGGGCGCCAACTTCTCGTTGGTAACCATCAACGAGAAGTTCACCCCGCGCATCGTGGAGAACGTGGTGCGGTACGGGCTGAAGGACCGGCTGGCGGCGGTGAACCGGATGGCGATCGACCGGATTCTCGATCTGAAGGAGGGCTTCGACGACCCCGTCGCGCGGACCCGCATCGTGGCGCAGTTCAACCAGGCCGCGCGGGCCAACACCGAGGCGGGGGCCGAGGTGGTGATCGCCGCCGGCGGCGTGGTGATGGCGCTGCTGGCGGACAACGGCATTCACGCAACCGAGACGGGTGTCCCGATTCTAAACGGCATCACAAATCTCGTGAAGCTTGGTGAAATGGCCGTGAAGATGAATCGCTTGATGGGCGGGGGGTTCACCAGCAAACGGTTGTGCTATGCACCTCCGCCCTCGGACCAGATCGAGGAGCTGCGGGCGCATTACGGGGCAGGTATCTATCCGACGGTGATGGCGCCGGGCGGGTCGCCAAAGTCCTGAAGCGCAGGCAAGGACAGACTTAAGGGGGGACTAAACAATGATGCGTCGTGTGGTCTTGGCTGTCGGGCTGCTTCTCGCGTTTGGGCTGGCACAGGCCGGCGCGCAGGAGAAGGAAGTGCGGCTGAAAATGTCGACCTGGGTGCCGCCCGCGCATCCGTTGAACCCGGCACTGATCGCCTGGGGCAAGGATATCGAGAAAGACACCGGCGGTAGCGTCAAATTCACGCTGTTTCCGTCCGAACAGCTCGGCAAGGCGTTCGATCATTACGACATGACGCGCGATGGCATCACCGATTTCGGCTACATCAATCCGGGCTACCAACCGGGCCGCTTCCCCATCATCGCGGCCGGCGAACTGCCGTTCCTGGTCACCAACGCCAAGGGCGGCAGCGCCGCGCTGGATGCCTGGTATCGCAAATACGCGAGCAAGGAGATGGCAGACGTGCATGTCTGCTTCGCCTTCGCCCTGGACCCGGCGACGTTCCATAGCCGGAAGAAGATCGTGGTGCCCGACGATATCCGCGGCATGAAAGTGCGCCCGTCGGACGCCACCATGGGCGCGTTCGTGACGCTGATGGGCGGCACCAATGTGCAGGCCTCGGCGCCCGAGGCACGGGAGATGCTGGAACGTGGCGTGGCCGATGCAATCATCTTTCCATGGGGATCGATCGTGCTGTTCGGCATCGACAAGGTGGTGAAGTACCACCTGGACATGCCGCTGGCGACCACCACCTTCGTGTGGGCGATGAACAAGGCGCGCTACGAGTCGCTGTCGCCGTCGCAGCGCACCGTGATCGACAATCATTGCACCACCGAATGGGCGGAGAAGATCGCCTCGCCCTGGGCTGATTTCGAGCATGCGGGTCTGGCCAAGCTGTCGGCCATGCCGGGGCACGATGTCTATAAGATCACGTCAGAGCAAACTGCGCTGTGGCGCAAGGCGGCCGAGCCGCTGAAAGCCAAATGGGCGGCGGCGGTGAAGCAGGCGGGCTATGATCCCGACGCGGTCTACGCCGACCTGGTGGCCGAACTGAAGAAGCACGGCGCCCTGGCGGAGTAAACCGATGCGCCAGGCGATGGACCGGTTCATCGATGGCATCGAATGGATCGCGGCGTTCTTCGTCGGCATCGTTGCCTTGGACATCTTCGTTTCGGTACTGCTGCGATACTTTTTCTCGGTCTCGATCCCCGACAGCTACGACTTCGGCAAGCTGCTGTTGGGGATCCTGATATTCTGGGGCATCGCGGCAACTTCGTACCGCGGCACGCATATCACGGTCGATCTGGTGTGGTCCTCGGTCGGGCCGAAGGCGCAGCGCATGATCGACGTGTTCGCGACGTTGGTGCTGCTGTTCGTCGTTTCGGTGCAGACGATCATGTTGTTCGACAAGGTACGGCTGACATACCAGGACAACGTGCTGACCTATGATCTGCGGCTGCCGACCTGGCCGTTCGCCGCGGTCGCCTGGCTGGGTGATGTCTCCGCGGTGCTGCTGATAGCGGTGCGCACATACCGGCTGATCTTCCACCCCGGGGATCTTCACGACGCGGCAAAGGTCGACGAATAATGCCGGACGTGTCACCCGACACCGTCGCCGTCCTCGGCTTCGTTTCGCTGTTCGTGCTGATGCTGCTGCGCGTGCCGGTGGGCATGGCCATGGGCCTGGTGGGCGTTACAGGGTTTGGCTACCTCACCGGCGCGACACCGGCGCTGAAGATGGTCGGGCAGACCTCGATGCGAATTGTTACCGATTATACGTTCGGCGTTATCCCGATGTTCCTGCTGATGGGCGCGATTGTCTCGCGCTCCGGCATGAGCCGGGAGATGTTTCAGGCGGCCAACCGGTTCGTGGGGCATTGGCGCGGCGGCCTGGGGATTGCGACGATCGCCGCCTGCGCCGGTTTCGCTGCGATCAGCGGGTCGTCGGTGGCGACGGCGGCAACGTTCTCAACCGTTGCGTATCCGGAAATGCGGCGGTTCGACTATCCGCAGTCGTTCGCCACCGGTGTCATCGCGGCAGGGGGCACGCTGGGGGCGATGTTTCCACCGTCGATCGTGCTGGCGGTCTACGGCCTGATCACGCAGCAGGACATCGGCCGGCTGTTCATCGCGGGGATCCTGCCGGGGTTGCTCGCGGTGTCGATGTACATGATCACAATCGCGGTAATCGGACGGGTGCGGCCCGGATGGCTGCCGACGGCGCCAGCGAGTGATTGGAAGGCGCGGCTGCAGGCGGTGCGCGATGTCTGGGCGCCGACGTTATTGTTCCTGTTCGTTATCGGTGGCCTGTATGGCGGGCTGTTCACCCCGACCGAGGCCGGCGGCATGGGTGCGGGTGGCGCGCTGCTGATCAGCCTGGCGCGCCGGCGATTGTCGCGCGCGGACCTGCTGCAATCGCTACTGCAGGCGACCCGCACGGCAGCTGCCGTGTTCACCGTGCTGATCGGCGCGATCCTGTTCGGCTATTTTCTGACGGTGACCGAGGTGCCGCAAAAGGTCACCACCTTCGTGACGGGGCTCGGGCTGGGTCCGCACGGTGTGCTGATCTTGATCATGCTGATGTATCTGGTGCTCGGCTGCCTGATGGACGCGATGGCGATGATCATCCTGACCATCCCGATCATCTTTCCGGTGATCCAGGCTCTGGGCTTCGATCCGGTGTGGTTCGGCGTGATCATCGTGATGACGGTGGAGCTTGGGTTGATCCATCCTCCGGTCGGAATGAATGTGTTCGTGATCAAAACGGTGGTGAAGGACGTCAGTTTCTCGACGATCTTTTATGGCGTGCTGCCGTTCGTGGCGACCGACATCGTGCGGCTGGCGATCCTGATCGCGTTTCCGGTGATCGCGTTGTACTTGCCGTCTCGGATGTAGCGGGCGCGTGGATCAGACGGTCCTGATCGTGCTGACGGGGACGGTGGTCGCCGGCTTCGTGCAAGGCCTGTCCGGTTTCGCCTTCGGGCTGGTCGCGATGGGCATCTGGGCGTGGTCGCTGGATCCGGTGCTGGCGGGGCCGCTGGTGGTGTTCGGGTCGCTGATCGGTCAGTTGCTCGCCACCGGGTCGATGTGGCGCACGATGAATGTCTGGCGGTCATTGCCCTTCGTGGCGGGAGGCATCCTCGGCGTTCCCCTGGGCGTGCTGCTGCTGCGCTACATCAACCCGACCGGTTTCAAAGCCAGCGTCGGGGTGCTGCTGGTGATCTGGTGCCCGTTGATGCTGTTCGCTCGGGACCTGCCGCATGTCCGTTGGGGCGGGCGTTGGGCCGACGCCGCCGTGGGCTGGGTCGGCGGCATCATGGGCGGGTTGGGAGGGCTGACCGGACCCGCGCCGATCCTGTGGGCGACGCTGCGCGGCTGGGATCGTCACGCGCAACGCGGCGTGT
>Ga0326727_10017650_pt1 | contig 14746 bp, 9 predicted proteins | sample MB2enrmetagenome_FD_207643 | JGI IMG/M metagenome (GOLD analysis project Ga0326727, IMG submission 207643) | Lab enriched peat soil microbial communities from McLean, Ithaca, NY, United States - MB29MY | ecosystem: Environmental > Terrestrial > Soil > Wetlands > Peat | place: USA: New York... | reverse complement strand
GGATGCGGCACCCTGTTTCGTTATGGATGGGGCACCCGCGCGTAGGTCGCGGATGTGGCGCAGGATGGCGGAGGGCAGGAAGGCCGTCCATGGGAAGAGCCAGAGGGCGGCGAGGAGCCAGAAGAGGAGGACGGGGACCTGTCCGTAGTCGTGCGGGATGCGACGCTGCAGGAAGCGGGCGATGTGTTCGTTGTAGAGATAGAACCAGGCCCAGCCGCCGCGGGCGGGCAGGCCGAGGCCGGAGGGCATCGCGATGGCGGGATTGCGCAGCGCGGCGAGAATGTGCCAGGGGGCGGCGATCAGAAGAAAGACGAGCGTGGATGGGATGAGGTGCAGCTTGAGAAGCAGATGGAGCTGGCGGGTGAGTGCGAGATAGAGCAGGACGAAGGCGATAGGGAAGATAACGCCGATGATCCCCTTGGTGAGGAGGTTGATGGCGGTGACGGCGGCGAAGATCAAGCAAGGAAGAAGAGAGGAGTTCGATGGAAGAAAGGTTCGAGCGGTTGTGGGGGGGCTGAGTTCATCGGGGTCCTTCGACTGCGCGCTGCGCGCTCCGCTCAAGATGACAGCTTCGTTATTTCTAGGCGTTTTGCTCAGGATGACACCACTCTTTTCCTCGTCAATAACGCAGTTTTTTTGTACAGCTAAGAGCTGCGAGCTATGAGCTGTGAACTGCTGCGTTGCGTGGATGCGGTCGAGGGCGATGAGGAAGGCGTGGACGGCGAGGGTCATCCAGAGGCAGATGAGAATGTCGGGGATGAAGAAACGGGTGTATAGGAACGGGCCGATGGAGGTGGCGAGCGCGAGGGCGGAGTAGAGAGCGCCGCGGTCGGGGTGGGTGGCGGGGGAGACGGCGGCGAAGAGGCGGAGGCCGAGGGCGTAGACGGCGAGCAGCAGAGCGAGTGTGAGGAGGGCGAGGGGAAGGCGGGCAGCCCAGTCGTGGGCGCCGAAGAGGCGCATGGAGCCGGCGGCCAGCCAGTACAACAGGGGGGGCTTGTCGAAGAAGCGGATGCCATCGATGTACGGGGTGATGTAGTCGTGGCGGAGAAGCATCTGTCGGGCGATCTCGATGTAGATGGAGTCGACGTCGTCGAGCAGGCCGGGGGTGAAGAGACAGCCGATGTGCAAGACGAACCAGGCGAGAACGATCATGGCGATGGAACGCGGGTCCGCGCATGCGCGCGGCCGCTGGGCGGGCAGGCCGGGGGATGGATTGGCGGATTGGAGCGGGGGTTGAATCACGGCTGGGGCGGTTGATCTTTCTGCGGAGTGAAATTGGTTACGAGGGGCCGGTCGGTGAGGAGGGCCTTGCCGGAGGTCTCTTTGAGGAGGAACTGGCGCGGGCCAAGCAGACGGTCAACCTCGTCGCGACGGTTGAGCGGGACGAAGAGGAGCTTGCGCGGGCCGGTACCCCACTGGGCGAGGAGCTGGGCGGGGGTAAGGAAGAGGGGCTGCGCGTCGGGGAAGGTGGAGCCGAAGAGCATGGAGGAGGAACGGCCATCGACCAGCAGAGCGGGACGGTCGAGGGGGCGATTCAAGTAGAAGGGGATCGAAGAGCCGTATGCCTGGTCGCCGTAGAGGAGGAGCGTGTTGTCGCGGGAGATGGCTCCGCTGGATTCGAGCTGCTGGATGCGTGCGGCCATGTCCTGCGAAGAGAGCATGGGGGCGAAGCGAACCAGAGCGATGTGCGCGGCGATGAGAAAGACGGCGGCTGTGAGCGCGATGGAGGTGGTGGCGGCGAGATGGCGGTCGCGTGCGCGGAGCAGTTGGGCGCGGAAGGCCCAGGCGACGGCCGGGCCAACGGCGAAGGCGGCGAGCGCGAGCGAGGCGGGCAGGCGCAGAGCGGCGAAGCTGGGGCCAGTGAGGTCGAAGAGCGAGGACATGGAGAGGGTGTAGTCGCCGACGCCGCGATGGGCGAGTAGTTCGCCGATGTCGGGCACGAAGGCCAGGTGGCGCGAGGTGTAGAGGCCGTAGGCGAGGGCTGCGGCAACCGCGAGGCCGATGAAGGTGAAGGCGGCGTGAGCGAAGGCGATCCATCGGCGGGAGGATTTGTCTGCGTCGCACGATGCTTCGGCGCGAGCGAGTGCCGCGGCGAGGAGCATCAGCAGCGGGAGGTAGGCAGGGAAGGTGTAGTACTCCTGATTGGTGGAGAGGGAGAAGAAGAGGAGGACGAGGGCGGAGAAGAGGCAGAGGAGGAGAGTGGTGCGCTGGGAATCGTCGAGATTGAGAAAGGGCGAAAAAGGAAGTCCGGCCAAGCGGCGGCGTCGTAAAAAATCAAAGGCGGGATAGAAGATCATTGTGCAAATAAGAAAAGAGACAAAGTCAAGGTGGAGCATCTCCATCAACAGCACCGCTACGAACCAGAAGACAAAGGCGTGGCGGAAGGGAATGCGTGCGCAGGGCAACGATTTGAGCTGGCCGGAGTAACGGCGATAGAGGGATGCGATTCCGAGGGGGAGGAAGAGGCTCATGGGGAAGAGCCAGACGAGGTTGAGGCTCCAGTAGAGGTATCCGGGGAGCTTGTTGTAGTCGCGCGGGATACGGCGGCCGAGGAATCGGAGGACGTGCTCGTTGATGAAGTAGAACCAGAAGAAACCGTGGCCGTCGATGGCCCCGGTGTTGCGCAGGCCGGCGAGGATGTGCCATGGGGCGGCGATAACGAGGAAGAGCAGGGCGCCGGTGAAGGGCTTGAGCTTGCGCCAGTTGCGGAGTTCACCGGTAAAGGCGAGGAAGAGAGCGGCAGAGGCGAAGAGGAAGACGATGGCGACCAGGCCCTTGGTGAGGACGGCGAGGGCGAGTGCGATCCACATGAGGTAGGGGTAGAGATTCGACTGTGCGGACTTTTGTGGCGCTCCATCCCACATCACAGAATCGCGATGTGGGGCACCCGACTGCGCCATAAATGGGGCACCCGGAGTTTGTGGCGATTCCTCCCACGTCTCAGAATCGAGACGTGGGGCACCCGGCGTTGTGGCAGGTGCGAGAGATTGGAGGAGGCAGTAGAGGGCTGAGGCGAGGAGGAGGGAGAGGAGGACGTCTGGGAGGAAGACGCGGGTGAAGAGGAAAACACCGGCGGAGGTGAGGACTCCGAGTCCAGTGTAGAGGGCGGCGCGCTCGCCGAAGGACTGGCGCGCCCAGCGGACGCCGAGCAGCATCAGGAGCAGGACGCAGAGCGCCTGGGGCAGATGCACGGCGAAGGCATTGCAACCGAAGAAGCGGAGGCTGATGGCAACGATCCAGTAGGGGAGGGGGGCCTTTTCCATGTAGCGAACATTATTGACGCGCAGGGTGACCCAGTCTGCGGAGAAGGCCATCTGGCGTGCGGCGTTGGCGTGTGTGCCGTCTGCGTCGTCCAGCACCGGCGGGGCGAAGAGCGAGGCGAAGAAGAGGATGAGCCAGAGCGCTCCCAGAAGAGAGAGCACGCGGGCGTGCCGGGAGTGGGCAGCGGCGCGTGTGTTGGTTGCGGGATCGACGGAGGCGATGGTTGACATGAGAAATACTTGCTCTAACAGCATACGTCGTGGAATGTTGCGGGTGGGTATTGTGACGGAGAGAAAAGAATTTCCTTTTGCGGTCTGACAAGGGATTGCGATCGAGGATAGGCTTGGGGAGAGGGATGAAGGATGCTGACATTTGCCGCAATTGACATTGGTTCCAACTCCGTCCGGCTGAAGATTGCGTCGGTGGAGCGGCACCGCCTGAAGACGCTGCATGAGGACCGTGAAGTAGTGCGGCTAGGGGAGAGCGTCTTCCAGACGGGAGTGATCTCGCCGGATGCGATGGCCAATACGATTCGCGCGCTGAAGCGGTTTCAGAAGGCGGTGCAGTTGCATGTGGCGGACCGGGTGCGGGTGGTTGCAACCAGCGCGATGCGCGATGCACGCAACGCGGCGGCGTTTACGGCGTGGGTGAAGTCGGCGACAGGCTGGAATGTGGAGGTGGTGTCTGGACTGGAGGAGGGACGGCTGATCCACCTGGGGGTGGTGTCGCAGGAGGCGGGGGCCAAGGGGCGATGTCTGCTGATCGACCTGGGCGGTGGGAGCTGCGAGATTATCCACTCGGATGGGGGGCGCATCCGCGCGATGGCGAGCCTGCCGCTGGGCGCGGTGCGGTTGCAGCAGGAATTTCTGCAGGTTGACCCACCCAAAAAAGAGGATGTGGCGCGACTAAAGCAATATATCGATCGCGAGCTTCGGCTGGGGATGCGCAAGCTGGGGAGTCCGCGGGTGAGCTTGGTGGTTGCGACCTCGGGTACGGCGGCCGCACTGGCCGAGGCGAGCGTGGCGATGGCCGGCAAGCTGGCGACGCGCAAGACGGCCTCGAAGCGCTTTGTGCGCATCAAGCCGAGCGTAGCCAAGACGGCCGAGGTGCGCCGGCTGGCGGACCGGCTGGCGAAGATGAACAATGCGCAGCGCGCATCCATTCCGGGGATCGGGCCAAGGCGGTCGGAGATTGTGATTGGCGGAGCGCTAGTATATGCCAGCCTGCTGGAGCGCATGGGGCTGAAGGGCTTTCGCTACTCGCCGCTGGGGTTGAAGGACGGGATACTGGCGCAGATGCTGGCCGATGCCGATCTGCGGGCCTCGGTACACAGGAAGATCGAGAGCGAGCGCTGGGAGGGGGTGCTGGAGGTGTGCGGGCGTTACGGCGTGGACATGAAGAAGGCGGAGCCGGTGCGCCATCATGCGGTGCAGTTGTACGACGAGTTGGCGCGGGTGCATGAGCTTCCGCCGGATTACAGGCTGTGGCTGGAGGCCGCGGCCATGATGCAGGACGTGGGGAAGTATATGAACCACCAGGGGCACCACAGGCACACGCAGTACATTGTGGCGAATTCGGAAATATTCGGATTTTCTCCGGAGCAGAGGGCCACCGTTAGTGCGATAGCGCGCTACCTTGGCAAGAGCTGGCCGGACGCGATGGACCGCGTGATGCGCGCCGTCCCGGTAGAGGAGCACATCAACGTGCTGCGGGCGGTGACGCTGTTGCGTCTGGCCGTGGCGCTCAACCAGGACCGCGCCAGCGCGGCGGTGCGAATGCGGGCGCATGTCTACCCCAAGCGGGTGCTGCTGGAGCTGGTGCCAGGGCGCGGCGGTGCGGAGCTGGAGGCGTGGTCGCTGAAGAAAGAGGCGGCCTACTTCCGCGAGGTCTTTCGGCGAGACTTGGTGGTGGAGGTGGCGTAGAGCGCGCGGACGGTGCGGGGATCGAGCAGCCAGTGCAGCGTGGCCGGGCCTCGCGTGAAGTTCAAGCGCGCCAGCGAACCCTTGCGCAGACGCACTAAGGCCGCTCCGGCAGAGACGCCTGGAGCGATGGCTCGTGAAGCAGCGGAAGGCACCATTAGCGAGGCGATGAATGTGGTGAGGTTGGGATTGTGGCCGACGACCAGCAGGTTCTCGTAGCTCGCACACTCGCGCAACAACTTCTGAAACTGGGCGAAGGTGGCATCGGGGGCAAGAGCAGCGGAGGAGAGGATTTTGGCCTCGTAGCCCATCTCAGTGCCCACCAGCGAGGCCGTCTGCATGGAGCGCTTCAGCGGGCTGGAGACGATGAAGTCGAACTGGAGCTTCATGGTGTTAAGCACATGGGCTAGCTGGAGACAGTGGCGCTTGCCGTCCTTGTCCAGCGGACGCTTGTGGTCGAGGGCGGGGTTGGCGCGCTTGATGCCGGCGCTGGCGTGACGCAGGAGGTAGAGATTCATAAGCTATATCTATTGTAGGCGAGAGGACAAGGTTCGAGGTCCAAAGTTCGAGGTTCAAGGGTCGAAGGACCGCAGAGTGGCAGGCGGTTGTCCGCGCGGACTATGGTATACAGATGCCAACGAATGCCCGACGGATGCGCGTTGGGAACAAGCAGACTGCGAGTGCTGGATGGTTGAGCCATTGATGTATCGCGCGAAGTTGTTGAAAGGGACATTTTAATGTTGAGTTTCCAACGGAGGGTCGTACTGCTGTGTATCTGTCTTTGCGTACCGACATTTGCATCTCCCACAACAGCGACCGCGAGAGGATATAAGAACTTCCAAGTCGCGGTGTACGTTCCGGAATATGTGGTGGAGCAGATGAAGGACCTCAATTATCTGCAGAGCACGTGGGAGACCATCAGCGGACAGGTGAAGGTAGACAAGGTCTATCTGGAGACCTACCGCAGCGGGCGGACCGCGGACGACGCGTTGCTGGAGCAAGTGAAGACGTTCTTTGTCGAACGCGGAGTGGAAGTGGCCGGGGGCATCGGGCTGACGGTGATGGAGTCGAACAACTTTCAATCGTTCTGCTATACCGACCCGAAGGACCGCGAATTTGTGAAGAAGCTTGCGCAGAAGACCGCTCGCCACTTCGACGAGATCATTTTGGATGACTTTTATTTTAATAATACGAAGAACGATTCGGATATTGCGGCCAAGGGAAGCAGAAGTTGGGACGATTTCCGGGTTGATTTAATGGACCGGGCTTCGCGGGAGCTTATCGTAGGCCCTGCCAAGCAGGTGAATCCCAAGGTTAAAGTCATCATTAAATTCCCCAACTGGTATGAGCACTTCCAGGGCAACGGCTACGATCTGGCGAAGGAACCGCGCATATTCGACGGCATCTGGGCGGGCAATGAGACGCGCGAGGCGGACGGGACCTCGCAGCACTTGCAGCCGTATCAGAGCTACGAGATTACGCGCTACCTGGAGAACATTGCGCCGGGGCGCAACGGCGGCGGTTGGGTGGATACCGGCGGGCTGCGATATGTGGACCGCTACGCGGAACAGCTATGGGACACGATGCTTGCCAAGGCGCCCACCATGATGCTGTTCAAGTGGACGGAGCTGCTGAATAACGCGGCGCCGGGGCAGAGACAGGCATGGAGCGACCTGCACACCAGCTTCGATTATGGGCAGCTTGTGAGCAGTTACGCTCAGTCGCATCCGGGAAAGCCGACCACCTATGCGGGCGCGGCTGGATACGCTCTGAACGAAATCGATCCAATTATCGGGAAGCTAGGGAATCCGATCGGCATTGCAAGCTATAAGCCGTACAACTCATGGGGGGAGGACTTCCTGCAGAACTACTTCGGCATGATGGGCATGCCCATCGAGATGGTCCCCACATTTCCCAGCAAGGAGAAGCTGGTGCTGCTGACCGAGGAGGCTGCCAGCGATCCGCTACTGATTGCGAAGATCAAAACTCAGCTTAGAGCTGGGAAAAACGTGATGATGACCTCCGGGCTGGTGCGCGCTCTGCAGGATAAGGGACTGAAAGATCTGCTGAGCGTGCGGGTCTCACGCACCGTGAGCGTGACGCAATTTCCCGCTGGGTACGGAGCCGCGGCGGGAGCGGGGAGTGTCCCAGGGGGCGTGCTGATTCCGGAGATCGACTACATTACCAACGATTGCACTCCGGTGATCAGCGCTACGGCCAATGGCAACAGCTTTCCCATCCTGCTGGCGGACCATTATTCCAAGGGAACGATATTTATCCTGACCGTTCCGGACAACTTCAACGATCTGTATTCGTATCCGGTGAGCGTAGTATCGGCCTTGAAAGAGGCTGTGCTGGGAGATTTTCCGGTGCGCATGGAGGGGCCAAACAAGGTGAGCCTGTTTGCCTACGACAACCATACGTTCGTAGTGGAGTCGTATCTGGACCATCCGACGACGGTGACGGTTTCCATTGCGGACGGGATTGCGAAGATTGTGAATATGGAGAGCGGCGAGAGTATTGCAGGAGAAGCGCCAGCGCCGCGCAGGGGGCCTGGGGGACGGCAGAGCACGGGCCCGGCGCGCATGAACTTTTCGATCACAATCCAGCCGCACAGCTACGCGGCCTTCAGCGAGACGCAGTAATCAGAATCTACGGTTGCTTCAGATGAAAAAGGGAACTTATAGGAGCGTAAACTCGTATCGACGCTCAGGAGAGCAAGCTCATGACGATTGAACGGCGAAATTATTGCGGAGGCATTTTCCTGGTTGGACTGCTACTAGTTGCTGGAGCGGCGTTGGGGCAGGTGGTTGTCACCCTACCCGCACCAACGGCAGCCGCTGGAGCGTCTCAGCCCGCAGCCACGGCGACTGCACCTGCGGCGTCGGCGAGTGCGGCGAGCGATCTGACGTTTGACGTGGCATCGGTGCGGCCGTCGGCACCGCTGGACATGGCGAAGATGATGGCGGACATGCAGGCGGGCAAGATGCCGAACGTGGGTATGCACGTGAATGGATTGCGGGCCGAGTACAACTATCTGACGCTGAAAGATCTGATCAGCGTCGCGTACAAGGTGAAGACGTACCAGATTACCGGGCCGGACTGGCTCGGCACCCAGCACTTCGACATTGTGGCGAATCTGCCTGAGGGAACAACCAAGGACGATGCGCCAAAGATGTTGCAGGCCCTGCTGGAAGACCGGTTCAAGCTGAAGGTGCATCGCGAGACGCAGGAGCATCCGGTGCAGGCGCTGGTGGTGGGCAAGGGCGGGCCGAAGATGAAGGAGTCTCCGGGGGACGCTCCGCCGCTGGACCTGGATGCGCCGCTGAAGCCGGGCGAGATGCAGATGGACACTCCGGACGGGCCAGCTCGCATGACCGTCGACATGAAGAACGGCGGCGGGACCATGAACATGGGAACCAAGGGAATCATTACGTACAGCGTGAATGCCCAGAACATGACGCTGCATATGACCTCGAGCAAGACGACCATGGCGGCGTTGGCGGACATGCTGACGCAGATGATGACGTCGATGGGCGGCGGGGCCGGCGGGAGCGGACGGCAGGTGATGGACATGACCGGCCTGAAGGGGAACTATGAGGTGGCACTGGATTTCTCGTTGGCGGACATGATCGCGCAGGCCCGCGAGCAGGCCGGCATGGGCGGCGGAGGTGGGGCGACGAGCGGCAACGCAGCGCCTGAGGCATTGGATCCAGGCGGCGGCGGCGCAACGGTGTCCGATGCAGTGGAGAAGCTGGGGCTGAAGCTGGAATCGCGCAAGGCCTCTGTGGAGCAACTGGTGGTGGACAGCGCGGAGAAGACGCCGACGGAGAACTAATTGGCCCGGCAAGGGGGCCTAAAAATAAAGTTGCGCGCTAGTGTACTATCTGTTATAGTACAGATGTGATCCCGTTCCGAGTCCAATTCCGCAGTGGCATTTCGCTGTTCGAACAGATTGTGTACGCCGCGAAGAAGGCGATGGTATCCGGACAGATGCGCCCGGGCGACCCATTCCCGTCGGTACGCGCGCTGAGCAAAGACCTGAAGATCAATCCCAACACAGCGCACAAGATTGTGGCCCACCTGGTGAGCGAGGGGCTGCTGGAGACGCGTCCTGGGATTGGGACGGTGGTGGCGAGCCTTCCCGACTCGACACGCAAGGAGCGCACGCAACTGCTGGGGCACGAGATTGAAGAGCTGGTGGTGGAGGCGAAGCGGCTGGGCATCGGTCGCGAAGAGATGCTGGCATCCATTGCGGCGCACTGGCAGCGATTGAGCGCGGGCGATACGGAGACGGGCAAGGGGAAAGACGGAGGGAACAGAGAGCGATGATCCCAACGATACAGACGCACGATCTGACGAAGAGATTTGGCCGGACCGAGGTGCTGCACGAGATCGACCTCACAGTGCCGGAGGGAGCGATCTACGCGCTGGTGGGGCCGAACGGCGCGGGCAAGACCACCATGATCAAGCTGCTGATGAACATCCTTCGTCCCACGGCGGGAAGCGCTCGGGTGCTTGGGTTGGACACGCATGAGCTGGCGGGCGAGGTGTTCAGCCGCATTGGCTACGTCTCCGAGAACCAGGAGATGCCGGAGGCGATGACGGTGACGGCGATGCTGGAGTATATGCGGCCGTTCTATCCGCGGTGGGACCGGGAGCTGGAGAGGCAACTGGTGCGGCAGTTCGATCTGCCGATGGAGCGCAAGCTGAAGCACCTGTCGCGCGGGATGAAGATGAAGGCGGCGTTTGCGAGTTCGCTGGCCTACCGGCCGTCGCTGATCGTACTGGATGAGCCGTTCACAGGGCTGGACCCGCTGGTGCGCGACGAGCTGATCGAGAGCCTGCTGGAGCGCGCGCCGGAGACGACCATCTTTCTTTCGTCGCACGATCTGGCGGAGATTGAGAGCTTTGCCAGCCATGTGGGCTATCTGGAAGAAGGGCGGATGCTGTTCTCGGAAGAGATGACGGTACTGGCGGACCGCTTCCGCGAGGTAACGGTGACGCTAACGGCCCCGGTAAAGCTGCCGCATGATCTTCCGGCTACGTGGCTGCAGGCGGAGACGGTGGATTGCGTAGTGCGGTTTGTGCATAGCGAGTACCAGGGCGAGGCGAGTGAGCGCGAAGTAGCAGAAAAATTTGCAGGGGTGCGCGATGTGACCTGCGAGGCGATGCCGCTGCGGGCCATCTTTTTGGCGATTGCCAAGACGGGACGAATGCAAAACCACGCGACGCAGAGGACGGCAGTCGACAGGAGGCCTGAGGCATGAGGCAGGTACTGAATATCTTTCGCAAGGACACACGGCAGTTCTGGCTGGAGATTCTTGCTTCGTTCGCCGCTCTGGCGATCTACGTCGTTCACTATCCCGCGCGATGGAATGTTGTGCAATATCCTTTGTCGTACCAGCAGCTCGGCGACAACTGGATGATGTGTGTCGTTGTGGTGGCTTGGTGGCTACTGATCGCGCGCGTCGTTCATGCGGAGAGTCTGGTGGGCGAACGCCAGTTCTGGATTACGCGGCCGTATGAGTGGAAGAGTCTGATAGTGGCGAAGGCACTGTTCGTCGGAGTCTGGATCTACGTGCCGTTTGTGATTGCGCAGATGCTGGTCCTCAGGGAGGCGGGGTTCTCACCGCTTGGCCATGCTTCGGGCTGGCTCTTGATGCTGGCGTTGTATAGCGGCGTTTTCATCTTTCCCCTCATCGCAATTGCTGCCCTCACGGCCAACTTTGCCCGCATGGCTTTGGCCGTCTTCGGCAGCTATCTTGCCGCGATTGCCTGCACCATCTGGATCACGAATCGGTCTGAGGTGCATGCGGTGAGCGTATATAGCCAAGGGTACGGGACGATGGTGCCGTACTCCCATTTCTTCGTGCTTGTGGTGTTTGCAGTTGTGGGCGGCGCGTCGGTTGTGCTGCTGCAATACGCAACGCGCAGGGTGTGGCTGTCGTGCACGCTGGCGGTCTGCCTCGCGGCGCTGGGAGCGGGCGGGGCGCTGGCGCTCTCCAGCAGGATGCCGCAGCGCGAGGTCGATCGGCAGTACCCCGCCGCCAGTTCCGGCGTTGCGAACCCGCTGCAGCTTGCGTTCGCGCCGAAGCCGAGCAACCCACTATTTGTAGGGGTGTGGCCCAGCAATGTTTTCATCGCCTTTCCCATCGACCTGTCCGGCGTACCGGAAGGAGCTGCGATGGAGGTGGACAATATGCAGTTCTCGATGGATGCGGCGGACGGAGAGCACTGGATCGGCCCATGGCGGCAGCTGAACACGACGCCGTTCCTTCCCGGCACCCACTCTCCGAGCTTGCCGTTCATCCTCAGCCGCAAGGATTACGAACACTTCAAATCGATGCCGGTAACGCTGCATGTCGTGCTGGCGGTGACCGAGCTGCGCGCGGGCAGAGAGACCACGGCGACGATTGCGAATCCGACATTTCCGGTGAACGGCTTCGGGGTCTGCTCCACGCAGTGGGGGGAACAGTCGCAAAACTTCCTGCACTGCCGGTCGGAGTTTGGCGAACTACCGCTGACCTACGTCACGGCGGCATTCTCGAATAAGCCGTGCTCCGGTCCGCAGCCTCAGCCGGAGGACGTGCGCACCTTCGCAGAGTGGACGGGGAAAGCCTATCCCGACCCAATTGATGCCGGATCGGACCCTGTCCGGGTGACTTTCGCCGAGTCCGGCGCCTACGACAACAGGGGACACGAACACGGAACGCGGGGTCTCGCGCTTTGCCCCGGCACGCCTGCCCAGTTTACGCATTACGATGTGGTGCGGCGAAGCCGAGCCTATCTGACGGTCCCGAATTTTCAACTGCCGGCGGAGGTACATCCGACGTAGGCCGGCGGATAGAAGGGCAGTGACGTATGAAGCAAGTGCTATCTATATTTCGCAAGGACACACGGCAGTTTTGGCCGGAGATTGTGTTGTCGGTCACCGTGGTCTTCGCGTTCGCGCTGGTGTATCCCAATCAATGGCGGGTTTTTCACGATCTAAGCGTACAGAACCGCATGGCCGTCATCCTGGTGGCGCTGGGGATACTGATGGTGACCGGATGGTGGCTGCTGATCGCGCGCGCCGTCTACGCGGAGAGCCTGGTGGGCGACCGGCAGTTCTGGATCACGCGACCGTATGAGTGGAAGAAACTGCTGGCGGCGAAGTTGCTGTTCCTAGCGGCGTGGATCGGAGTGCCGTACCTGCTGGCGCAATTGCTTGTGCTGGCGGAGGCTGGATTCCACCCGCTGGCGTACTTGCCGGGACTGCTCTTAAATATATTGCTGTTCAGCGTGGCCTCGGTACTGCCGATGGTTGCACTGGCTACAGTCACGTCGAACTTCGCACGCCTGACGATGACGGTGCTGGGCTGTCTGATCGTCTACACCGGATACTCGTATCTGGTGAACGTCAATCCGCATGGCTATTCGTCTACCAATCCATATACGAACTACATACTGCTTCCGCTGCTGCTGGCGGGTTGCGCGGCGGCGATCGCGCTGCAGTATGCGACGCGGCGGGTTTGGGTTGCGCGCGGACTGCTGATTGTGTTGCCGATCCTGATGGCAGTGAGCGTGGCCGCCTATCGCCGACAATCGCTGGTGGACCGGGCGTATCCGGCGCCGAGCGCGGGGGCTGCGTCGCCGATCAGCATCACGCACATACCCAGTAATTCCCGTCCTGACGAAGCCCGTTCGTGGGAGGGTGAAGACTACATCGACCTGCCAGTGCAGTACAGCGGGGTTGCGGAGGGAACGGCGGTCTTCGCCGACGACTTCAAGTTCAGCATCACGGCAGCGGACGGCAGCCAGTGGAGTTCGCCGTGGCAGACGATCCAGGAGCGCACGGTGAATAACGCGCACACTTCCGGAGTGTCGCTTATGATCCGCCCTGAGTTGTACGAGCGGTTCAAGACAGCGCCGGTGACACTGCGCATTACCTATGCGGTGAGCCTCTACCAGTCGGACACGGTGACCAAGATGGCGTTCCCGGCGGGCGATGTGGCGATTCCTGGGATCGGCTTCTGCTCGACAGGGTTGAGTAACACCCTGCTCTGCAGGGCCGCACAGCAGCCCCGGCTCACCGAGGTTACCGTGCTGTGGTCGCACGCTGCTTGCTCCGATGCGCAGACGTTACCTGCAAGCACGGCTGAGAGCGATGCATGGATCGAGCCTGCCAGCCGCACCACTCCCGTGTTAATCCCAGTGCGGACTTGGCACTCCTTCTTTTACAGGGACTTCGAGGGCTCAAACTATGCTCACTGGCACGTCTGCCCAGGGAGCCCGTTGACATTGACGCAGTACCACCTGACGGGCCGCACACAGACCAGCGTTACACTGACGAACTTCCAGTTGCCGACAAATGTGGTTCCGACGAGTTAGGTGCGATGTTCGAGGTTCGAGGCGGGGTGCGTGGAATGAGGTTCGAGATGCGGATGAATGGGATGATTGTGGTGTATGCGGCGGGTGTCTACGGGAGAATCGTTGACATACGATATGTATCGTACTAATGTGTTGGAATGTAAGACAAGAAAAATGTACGCGGGAACCTATCCGTTGTGATTCGTGAACGTCTCAATCGTGAGCGTTCCCGTCGAGAAGCATTGAGAAGACGAACCGCGCCAATCCGCGTAATCAAGAAAGAGAAGACCGAATGACGAACGGGCCTGTCGCATTCCGAGAGAGATGCAATCGATGGAAGTTGTTTCTGGCTATAGCGTGGATGGCGGTTGCCGCGACAGGTGCGATTGCACAGGCGGGCCCAAAGCAGCATGGAGCACAGAACGTTGTGGCGCCAACTACAGCCACCGACCCTACTCTGGGCATCACGTTCGATGTGGTAACGATCAAGCCGAGCGGTCCGCAGTCTTCTTACTATGGCGTCAGGATTCCGAACGACGGCGATAGCATCTCCATGGGGAACTATACCGTCGACGAGATGGTGCGCTGGGCCTACCACCTGGGCAGCCGATGGGGGGAGGCGGAGCATCAGGACGTTCCGAAGTGGTACGAAACCGACCGCTACGACATCCAGGCCAAGGTCGCCGCTGAGGACGTGGCCGCGTGGCACAAGCTCAACGAGGAAGCTCGTCGGCTGGTATTCCGCAAGGTGCTGGCCGAGCGCTTCAAGTTTGTCTGCCACTTTGCGGAGGTAGAACAGCCGGTCTACAACCTGGTGATCGCCAAAGGCGGGCTGAAGATGACGGAAGCTAAGCCGGACGAGATCAGCCCCTACCACTTCCATCAACCCGGCGACCCCAACACAGCATACTCAGGCCCCGGCATGTCGATGCGCGACACGAAGAACGGGCCGCTCACCGTATTTCAGCGGATGGACATGGCGTCCTTCTCAAAATCCAACATTTTCGCAGCCACGCTCGATCGCCCGGTGATCGACAAGACGGGGCTAACCGGGGTGTACAACTTCGAGTTGGATTTTTCTTATATGCCGATCACCGCGACTCCCTCACAGGATGGTGTCGCAGCCGAACCAAGCAGCCCCGACATCTTCACCGCGCTGCAGAAACAACTTGGGCTGAAGCTGGAACCAGGCCGAGGAGTGGTACACCAACTCA
>Ga0326727_10017649_pt1 | contig 14747 bp, 14 predicted proteins | sample MB2enrmetagenome_FD_207643 | JGI IMG/M metagenome (GOLD analysis project Ga0326727, IMG submission 207643) | Lab enriched peat soil microbial communities from McLean, Ithaca, NY, United States - MB29MY | ecosystem: Environmental > Terrestrial > Soil > Wetlands > Peat | place: USA: New York... | reverse complement strand
TTCGCGGAGATCATCGAGGCGGCGGGCAAAGAGATCGAGCGCGACGGAGAGCATTTCGCGATTGGTGAGCACGATATCGCGCCAGGTGCTGTAGGGGCTGCCCGCAAGGCGCAGCGAATCGCGCAATCCCGGCCCCGCCAGTGTGATGGGCAGGCCGTTCTCGTCCAGGCGGTCGTAGAGAAACGACGCCAGCGCCACGGCGGCAAGTTGCGGGAGATGCGAGACCAGGCCGACGGCGTAGTCGTGCTGCTTTGCGCCGAGCCACACTGGCCGCGCGCCCATTTTCCCCAGAATTTTGACAAAGGCGACCACGCGTGGATCACGGTTCACCCCGGAATCGCTGGTCAATGCATAGGTGGCATTGCGAAAAAGGTCCGCATCGGCATGCTCGAAGCCTGAGAGTTCGCGGCCAGCCATGGGATGCCCGCCGAGAAAATATGGCCCGCCTGCCTGGGGGAAAAGTTCCGCGGCAGCTTGCGTGATGCGCTGCTTGGTGCTGGAGGCGTCCGTGACCAGCGCGTGCGACGGCGCGTACCGCGCAATTTCCGGCAGCAGATCTAGCGTTGCGCCGATGGGCAGCGCGATGTAAATGAGATCGGAGTTGTGCAAGGCGGCTTCAAGCGCATCAGAAAAGGCTTCATCGATCGCGCCGTTTTTTCGCGCCTGCTGCACCACATCGGCGCGATCCCAGCCGGCGATGTGCATGTCCGGCGCATATTTGCGCAGGGCCAGGGCGAAGGAGCCACCGATCAGGCCGGTGCCGAGAATGGTGACGCGCTGGATCAAATGAGGAGCCATGTCTGGGACAAGTCTACTGTGAACAGTTTACAGTTCACAGTCGAAGAAGGAATAGAAATATTGGCGCGAAGACGCGAGCCAAATGGGGAAGGGAAGTAATGTGATTTTTCCCCGCATGCGGCGCCGAATCTGAGCGCTTCAGCCATGTGGCTCAGACCAGCCGGCGGCCGACGGCGAGTGCGATGATGCGTAGTTCGCCCATGAGCTGCGCAAAGTTCGCGGGATAGAGCGACTGCGCACCATCGGATAGCGCGTGGTCGGGATCGTTGTGCACTTCGATGAGCAGGCCATCCGCGCCCGCGGCAACGGCGGCGCGGGCCATCGGCGGCACTTTGTCGCGGCGACCGGTGCCGTGCGAGGGATCCGCCACAATTGGAAGGTGCGACAGTTTCTGAATCACGGGAATCGCGGCGATATCCAGGGTGTTGCGCGTGGCGGTTTCAAAGGTGCGAATGCCGCGCTCGCAAAGGACGACGTTGTAATTTCCGCCGCTCAGGATGTATTCGGCGCTGAGAAGCAATTCCTCGATGGTGGCGGACATGCCGCGCTTCAGCAGCACCGGCTTCTGCACTTCACCGAGGGCGCGCAGAAGAAAATAGTTCTGCATGTTGCGCGCGCCGACCTGAAAGATGTCCACGTACGCGCCCATCATCTGGATTTGCGAAGGATCCATCACCTCGCTGACGACGAAAAGGTTGAACTTGTCTGCGGCCTCGCGCATCCACTGCAAGCCTTTTTCGCCAAGGCCCTGAAAGGCGTAGGGCGAAGTGCGCGGCTTGAACGCGCCCCCGCGCAGAATCCTGGCGCCCGCCTTGGAAACGGATTCCGCAATGGAGAGGATCTGCTCGCGCGATTCCACGGAGCACGGGCCCGCCGCAACAACGATTTCGCTTCCGCCGATTTTCACGCCGCGGCCCAGGTCAATGATCGTGCCCTGCGGCTTGAACTGGCGGCTGGCCAGCTTGAACGGCTGGGTGATACGCACGACTTCGCGCACGCCTTCGAGCAACTCGAAATCGCGATGATCGAAATCGCGATGGACGCCCACGGCGCCGAGAACGGTGTGGGAAGCCCCGGTCGAGCGATGCACGTCAAAGCCGCTGGCGATCACGCGGTCGATGACGTGCTGGATCTGCTCGTCGGTGGCTCCTTCATGCATGATGATGACCATGATGGTTAGGCCTCAGTTCCTGTAGTTCGGGAGGGACAACACAAAAATCGGCTGCGCGGCTTCATTTGGGTTCCTCGCCGGGAGGTGGATCGCCGTGCATGGCCAAGCGCTCGGCGGAACGCGCTTCGTCAATGATGCGCTCGAAAAGGCGGCGAATCGCGGCGTCCGTGAGCGGCCCTTTATTTTCGTTTTCGGCGTTCTCCAGCACTTCGTTTTCGCGATCGGGCTGGTAGAGCGGGATATTCGATTCCTGTTTGATGCGGCCGATTTCCAGGGCGCAGTGCGAGCGCTCATTGAGCAGCTTGACGAGTTTCTTGTCAATTTCATCGATGCGGCGCCGCCAGTCGGAGATGTTCATGGGGTGGCCTCGCGGATCGATCGAAGAGGGATCCCTCGGCCCCGGCGAAGCGCACGGGGCGCACAAGACACGCTGCGCGACCCGGCGCGCCAAACTGTAGCGCGTAAGAAGAAACCGGGGCGCTCCGCTCGGGATGACAAAGTGAACTTTGGGCTCAAGGACGATAAGGTCATGGCGCAACCTCGCGGCGGGAGAGGCCGTGGCGCGCGGCTTCCTTGAGCGCGCGAACGCGTTCGCGCAAGGCCGTAGCTGCCGCTTCGGGCGAAGCGGCCTTCTCAATTTCGGAGACCAGGGCGGAGCCGACCACCGCGGCATCCGCGAGCCCGCCCAGAACCGAGACGTGACCCGGCAGCGAAATCCCGAAGCCCACGGCAATGGGAAGTTGCGTGAAGCGGCGCGCTCGCCGAAGGAGAGCGGGCAAATCGTCGGGCAGCGCGTCCTTCGCGCCGGTTACGCCGGTGCGCGAAATCAGGTAAAGAAAACCGGAAGAGCAAGCGGCGATTTTCACGAGTCGCTCATCTGTGGAAGTGGGCGCGGCCAGAAAAATAGTGTCCAGGTGATGCGCCTGCAAGATGCGGCGATACTCCGCCGATTCTTCCGGCGTGAGATCGGTGACGAGAACTCCATCGGCGCCGGCCTCTGCTGCCGCGGCGGCCAATTTTTCCAGGCCCATCTGGAGAATGGGATTGAAGTAGCTGAAGAGCACCAGCGGCACTTGACTGGACTGGCGAATTTGGCGTACGAGCGCAAGCACACCGGCAAGGGTCGTGCCGGACTTCAAGGCGCGTTCGGAAGCGCGCTGAATCGTGGGGCCATCGGCCAAGGGATCGCTGAAGGGCACGCCAAGCTCGACGACATCGGCGCCCGCATCGGCCAGCGCCAAAACGTAATCGCGCGTCGCGGCCAGCGTGGGATCGCCCGCGGTGATATACGCCACGATGCCGAGTTCGCCGGACTCCTGCAGACCCCTAAACTGTCGGCCTATTCGTGTTTCCACTGTTTGACATCTGCTCCGAAATTTAACTCAGCATCATCCATTAGTACTGCCAAATACATCCCCCAACGCCCTTCGCCTCTTCCCATGTATCTTTGTCCTTCACCAAAAAATGGTATGAGCCCCATCCGCAAGTGCTGCCGCAGATATAGTTTTTTCGTGCGATAGCATGGGTATGGCTTGAATCAAAACCAACAGGCGAAAGGGAAAAAATGCCACTCGAAATCTGATCTGAAATCTCTTTGTCGTTCCTTGGGGGGTGTTTCATATCATTATTCACTTTGTAGCTCTTTGTGACCAATCGATAAGGCGTTTTCAGAGCGAATTTTTCCTGAAATCGATAGGGCGTCTTTGTCTTTTGCAAATAGTCATCAGCTGCTTCGCGGAATTCGCTAGGGATCTTTACGCACTTCTCCAAGGAAGTGAGCCCGTCTGGAGTTTCTACGGTAGAGAGGGCGCCAATATTAATTGATTGCGAATGGATATCCTGTGCCGCGCCACCCAACAGCAGGGATAACACCGAATACCCTTCTGGATCGTCGTATACAGGTGGTTCGTTTTTTGCGTGAGTATTCGAGGAATAGGGCAATAGACCAAAGACAAAAAAACAAATCAGCCTGAAGAAGCGAGCAAGACTATAGTTGCGTTGGCTCATGGTGTCAGATGACCAGCATTCTATCCGATTCTTCGACCGTAGATGGCGTCGGATCGCTCACCTTCCAAGCAGCCGCGTGTAGGTATCCATGTCCTTATCGCCGCGGCCGGAAAGATTCATGATGACGAGATCGCTGGGCTTGAATTGCGGCAGGCGCTCGATGAGGCCCGCGAGGGCGTGCGCGGATTCCAACGCGGGGATGATGCCTTCGGTGCGCGCAAGAAGCTGCGCGGCTTCGAGCGCGGCCTGATCGGAGACCGCGGCGTATTCGGCGCGGCGCTGATCGGCAAGCCAGGCGTGTTCCGGGCCAACGGCGGGATAATCCAGGCCGGCGGAAATGGAATGGGTCGAGGCAATCTGGCCGTCTTCGTTTTGCAGAACGTAAGTGTAGGTGCCCTGGAGCACGCCGGGCCGCGCGCCCGTGAATCCCTGATGTGCAGCAAGACGCGCGGCGTGTTCGCCCAGGCCGTTGCCGCGGCCGCCGGCTTCGATGCCGACGAGCTTCACATCGGCGTCCTTCAAAAATTCGTAGAACAATCCAATGGAGTTGGAGCCGCCACCGACGCAAGCGTAGAGATGCGTGGGCAAACGCTTCTCGGTCTCCAAAATTTGCGCGCGCGCTTCACGCCCGATCACTGCCTGAAAATCGCGCACCATCGTGGGATAGGGGTGCGCGCCCAGAACCGAGCCCAGCAGATAGTGCGAGGTGCGCACATTGGTGACCCAATCGCGCATGGCTTCGTTGATGGCGTCCTTCAGCGTGCGGCTGCCGGATTCCACGGCAATCACTTCCGCGCCGAGCATGCGCATGCGCGCTACGTTGAGCGCTTGCCGCGCCATGTCTTCAGTGCCCATGTACACGGTGCATTGCAGGCCAAGATGCGCGGCCACAGTGGCCGATGCCACGCCATGCTGCCCCGCGCCCGTCTCCGCAATGATGCGCGGCTTGCCCATCTTCACTGCGAGAAGTCCCTGCCCGATGGCGTTGTTGATTTTGTGTGCGCCGGTGTGCAGCAGGTCTTCGCGCTTCAGGTAGATGCGCGGGCCGCCGAGCTTCGCCGTGAGGCGCGCAGCGAATTGCAGCGGCGTGGGCCGCCCGGCAAAGTTTTTCAGCAAATCTTGGAGCCGCGCTTGAAATACAGGATCGGCTTTGGCGAGTTCGTAGACGCGCTCGAGTTCAAACAGCGGCACCATCAGCGTTTCCGGAACGTAGCGGCCGCCATAGGGGCCGAAACGTCCCGGCGTGGTGGCGGGTATGGTGAGTTGGGTGCTCATGGGTTGAACGATTATTGTACAGCGAGATGGGATGGGAGCGGAGCGTCGACGGCTTCTCAACGGGGTGCCGCGAGGGAAGGCACCCGGATGCAAAAGCGACGCTTGGTGCGCCTCGGCGATGCTGTCAGCATGCGGCTCGACTGGGGCGCAGCCCTTCGAAGCTCAGGGTAAACAGTGCTGCGCCCCTACGATGACAAGTCGCGCTGAACGCGGGCCACTTCGTCGAAGAAGGCGTGAAGTTTGCCCGGATCTTTTTTGCCGGGGCGTGACTCGACGCCGCTGGCCACGTCCACGGCGTAAGGGCGCACCGTGCGAATCGCCTCGGCGACGTTTTCCGGCGTGAGGCCGCCGGCGAGGAGGATGCGGTGCGAAACGGCGATTTCGCGCGCGAGGGACCAATCAATGGTTCTGCCCGTGCCGCCGAATTGTTTTGGCTTGTTCGCATCCGCGGCAGCGTCCAGCAAGAACGTGGAGGCCGAATGGAAACGCGAGAATTCCTTTGGCGAAAAATCCGGGCCGACGCGAATAGCTTTGATCACCGGCAAGTGTTTGGAGCAGTCATCCACATTGTGGGCGCACTCGTCGCCGTGAAGCTGCACCGCATCCAGGCGCAAGCTAGTGGCCAGCGCCACGACGGCGCTGGGCTTCCAATCCACAAAAATGCCCACGGCGCTTACGAACGGCGCCAGCTTGCGCCGCATGTCCCACGCATCGGCCGGAGAAACCGCGCGCGGGCTCTTGTCGTAAAAATTGAAGCCCAGGGCGTGAGCGCCGAGTTCCGTGGCCAGCCGTGCGTCTCCCGAATTGGTGATGCCGCAAATTTTGACACGGACCATGATAAACAGTGTACGCGAAGTCGGGTTATTCGTGCGGCGGAGTGAGGAGCTGGGTGAGGGCGGCGGCAGGGTCGGGGGCGAGCATGAGGTGCTCGCCGATAAGAAAAGCGTCGAAGCCGGCGGTGTGGAGCTTCTGCAAGTCGTCGTGGGTGCGCAGGCCGGATTCGCTGACGGCCAGACATTCGTCGGGGATGTGCTCGATCAATTCGTAGGAAGTTTGCGCGCGCACCGCAAAAGTTTTCAGGTCGCGATTGTTCACACCTAGAATGCGCGCACCGGCAGATAACGCGCGGGCGAGTTCTTCGAGCGTGTAGACCTCGACGAGCGGCTCCATGCCCAGTTCGCGCCCGAGAGCGATCAATTCCTGTAACTGAATATCGCCGAGCACGGCCACAATCAGAAGAAAGCTGTCGGCATCATTGGCGCGCGCTTCCCACACTTGCCAGGGATCAAAGATGAAATCCTTGCGGAGCACTGGCAGGGCGACGCTTCTGCGGGCATCGCGCAGATTTTTCAGCGAGCCGTGAAAGAACTCCTCTTCGGTGAGGACGGAAAGAGCAGCGGCGCCGGCGTCTTCGAGCGATTGAGCCAGGGCCGGGGCATCGAAGGGATCGCGAAGAACACCGCGCGAAGGCGAAGCGGGCTTCAATTCCGCGACAACGTTGATGGCATCACGGGAGAGCGCGGCGGGAAAATCACGCACAGGCGGCGCGGCCTGCACGCCATATTTCAGCACGGTTTCCGGCAAGACGCGCTTGCGGTGCTCGACCCAGGCGCGGCGGGATTCCAGGATGCGGTCCAGCACGGTTCCGGTGTTGGCGTGGGCAGACATAGGGATAAGTTTGTATGCTAGGGAGACGGAGACAGAGTGTCAAATGCGAGTTTGCGGAAGTGGATGACTCGCGGCGGGTGCATGGAACGAGCAACTTCGCGGACTCGGAGGGAAAAGGATCAATTCATGGGATATGGAGAGAAATACAGACCGCTGCTGGAAGCGATTGCGGAAGAGGCGGACGCGATTGCAGGCCGGTATTTTCGCGCGGCGGAAATGCGCGTGGAACGCAAGCTGGATGGCACAGCGGTAACACAGGCGGATAAGGAAATAGAAGCGATGGCGCGCGCCAAGGTGGCGAAGAGCGGCTTGCCGCTGGATGTGCTGGGCGAAGAGATGGGCGGCGAAAGCGCGAAGGCGCCGGCGCAAAACGGGCGCGCGCGTATCATCATCGACCCGATCGACGGCACGGAAGAATTCTCGCGCGGCATTCCCACGTTTGGGACGCTGTTGGGGATTGAGGAGAACGGGGAGATGGTGGCCGGGATGGCGTCGGCGCCGGAGCTTGGCCGGGGGACACGCTGGTGGGCGTATCGCGGCGAGGGCGCTTATCGCAATGGGCATCGCATTCGCGTATCCAAAGTGGCCCGGCTTGCGGACGCGATGGTGTTCACGACGGGCACGGGGCCCAGCAAGGACATGGAGGTGCGCGCGATGATTCGCCGGCTGGCGGATGCGGCGCGCAGCAGCCGTTCGATGGGCGGCTTCTGGCAACACATGCTGGTGGCCGAAGGCGCCATTGATGCGGCGCTGGATTGGGTCTCCAAGCCGTGGGACCTGGCGCCGCTCGGGCTTATCGTGGAAGAGGCGGGCGGAAGAGCGACGACGATTGACGGCGAGCGCACGATTTACAAAGGACGCTTCGTCAGCACGAATGGCTTGCTGCACGAAGAGGTGCTGAAGATTTTCCGGTGAGGTGCAAGATGATTCGCGTGAAACGTGTCTATGAAAAGCCCGCGAAGGAGGATGGGTTTCGCTTGCTGGTGGACCGCTTGTGGCCGCGCGGCCTGACGAAAGAACGCGTCCGAGCGGATTTGTGGATGAAAGAGATTGCGCCGAGCGATGCGCTGCGGAAATGGTTCGGGCACGACCCGGAGAAATGGGAAGAGTTCGTGAAGCGCTACCGCAGCGAGTTGGCAAAGAAGAAGGATCTGCTGGCGGAAGTGAAGCGGCTGGAACTGGAGCACGGCACGGTGACGCTGCTGTATGGCCGCAACGACGAGAAACAGAATCAGGCGGTGCTGATCGCGGCGGCGCTGAAAGAGGGCAAGTGAAGCGCGCAGCGGCGTTGCGTGTTGTCGCGAAGGAAGTATGCGCCTGCCGGAAATGCCCGCGGCTGGTGAAGTACCGTGAGAAAGTGGCGCGGGAGAAGCGGCGGGCGTACCGCGAGTGGGAATATTGGGGACGCGGCGTGCCGGGGTTCGGCGATCCCAATGCACAATTGTTTATCCTGGGCCTGGCACCGGCGGCGCATGGAGCGAGTCGCACGGGACGCGTCTTTACGGGCGACCGCTCTGGCGATTTTTTGTACAAGGCGCTGCACCAGGCGGGATTCGCGAATCAGCCAACTTCGCAGAATTGCGATGACGGATTGCGGTTGCGGAATGTTTACATTGCCGCCGCTGTGCGGTGCGCGCCGCCGGCGAACAAGCCGCTGCCACGCGAAATTTTGAATTGCCACGGTTATCTGCGGCGTGAATTGGAGATTTTGCGGCCCGCGGCGGTGCTGGCGCTGGGGAGAATCGCGTGGGACGCGTATCTGGAAATCCTGAAGCAGGATGGAAAGATTGGTTCGCGCGCGGCTTACAAATTCGCGCATGGCGCGCAAGCGGAGATTGCGCCGGGCTTGCCGCGGCTCTTCGGGGTGTACCACCCTAGCCAGCAGAACACGCAGACGGGCCGCGTCACGCAAGCGATGTACGCGGAAGTGTTGCAGCGTAGCCGGGAGTTCCTGGCGAGACACGCGAACGATGCCGTCTAACTGGGCGTTGCGACGGCCGGGGGTTTATCCGTGGTTCAAACTCAGCATAAGTTGTCATCCTGAGGCGATCCGATGAGGATCGGCGAAGGATCTCAACATCAGCAATTCGCACGATGTGGACGTTGAGATCCTTCGGGGCGCAAACGACGCGACCCTCAGGATGACAGTGCGTTGCTTTGCCTGAGCAAGGGAAAAAGCTATATCGCGTGAGAAATTCGGGCCAGCCGACGAATGCAAGATAGAAAACGCTAGGCAATCAGGCTTGGGCGCGTCGCGGCTTGGGCGGCAAATCGACGGTGGCGGGGCGCGGCTGGGGCCAGTATTTTATGGCGATGCGCCATAGCAGGAGAACGGCCAGGATTGCGGCGTAGGTAAGCGGACGAAGCACCGCGGATTTCACCAGCCAGTAGTAGTGAATCACACCACAGATGGCAGTGATGTAGATGAGGCAATGCAATTGCTGCCAACGGCGGCCACCGAGGCGGCGAATCCAGCCTGTGGTGGAAGTGATCGCAAGAGGAATCAGCAGCACGAACGCGGTGAACCCGACGGTGATATAACGGCGTTTCGCGACATCCTTCCACATTTCCGCGAGATCAAAGAATTTGTCCAGCCAAATGTAGGTGGTGAAGTGCAGACACGCATAGAAAAAGGCAAACAGGCCGAGCATGCGGCGGAAGCGGATCAGATCGGGGAGGCGCAGAATCTTACGCAACGGCGTAATCGCCAGAGTAATCAGCAGGAAGCGCAACGTCCAGTCGCCGGTGGCGTGGGTGATGAACTCGATGGGATTGGCGGAGAGATCGTTATGCAAGGCGCGCCAGCCCAATGAGGCGAGCGGCATCAAGCACAGAAGAAAGACAACGACCTTGGTCCATTGGCTGGTGAGGAGTTTGCGCATGGGCAGGATGGGGGCTCAGTAGTTTCTGCGCAGGTCCATGCCGTTATACATCGAGGCCACTTGATCGCCATAGCCATTGAACATGAGGGTTTCGCGCTTGAAGAATTCGCCGAGGCGGCGTTCCTTGGCTTGGCTCCAGCGCGGGTGATCGACCTTGGGATTGACGTTGGCGTAGAAGCCGTACTCGTTCGAGGCCATGCGGTTCCAGGTGGTGGGCGGCTGTTTTTCGGTGAAGCGGATTTTCACCAGGGATTTGGCGCTCTTGAAGCCGTATTTCCAGGGAAGCACCATGCGCACGGGCGCGCCATCCTGATTGGGGAGCGATTCGGCGTAGATGCCGACGCACAAGAGAGCGAGCGGATTCATGGCTTCATCGAGGCGCAAACCTTCGATATAGGGGAAATCGATACCTGCATATTTGCCCCAGGGCATTTGCCGGGGATCGTAATAGCTTTCAAAGGCGACGTATTGGGCTTTCGGCGTGGGCTCAACGGCCTTAGCCAGCGCGCTGAAGGAGAAGCCGATCCACGGGACTACGATGGACCAGGCTTCCACGCAGCGATGCCGGTAGATGCGCTCCTCCAGCGGAGCTAGCTTGATGATTTCGTCAAGGGTGAACTTGCGCGGCTTTTTCACTTCGCCTTCGACGGAAACGGTCCAGGGCGAGGTCTGGAATTTCTGGGAGTTTTTGGAGGGGTCGGATTTGTCCACGCCGAATTCGTAGAAATTGTTGTAGTGGGTGACGTCGTTGTAGGTGCTCTGCTTTTCCGTGGTGCTGAAGGGACTCTTGATCAGGCCGTCGAATTTGGTGGCGGCGAAGGCTGGTGTGCGCGGAGAGGCCAGATCCCAGAGGCGCGTGCCGGCCAGCGCGACGACCCCGGCGATGCCCATGCCGCGGAGAAACCTGCGGCGGTCGAGATAGAGAGATTTGGGGGTGACATCGGCGTAGGTCAGATCAGGCGCCTTGCGGATCAGCATGATGGTGCGTTTCCTCCAAGTTGGTGATTAACGGCCGACAGCGGCAGTGAACATGGTACGCCACGCCCTTCCGGTTGGATGCAGGAAGGTCGCATTGTACTAAGTGCGACAGGCGGAAGCGGCGACGAGACCAAGTTGCCTTTGTGTGAGGCGAAAAGGGCGAAATGGTTACGGACGAATTGCGGTTGGCGCGGCGGCAGCGGGCTGCCAGAGTTTGCGGGCACCTGTGCAGGTTAGGGCAGGCAGGGTGAAACGGCGGGCCGTGCGGTATCAATGTACATGTCCTTATAAATCATAGCGTTAAGAAGAAGAGCCAATTGCGGAGCATGGCCCAACGACTGCAACTGCGACTGTGCCTGCCGCAGGAGGGGGAGTTTGTCATGAAAGAGCGAATGAAGAGCTGGATGGTGCTGGGAGCCGTGGCCGGAGGGCTGTGGATGCCCGGAACTGTTGTTGCGCAAGAGCCGCACGAACCAGCGGCGACCGAAGCGGGGGAGACGGCGAACACTCCCCAGGGGCGCGTGGCCGATGGGGAACGGCACGGATTGCCACTGGAGGTCTATGGCGTGGCGCCGGGGACGCGATTCCTAGTGAAGCTGGAGGAGGAAATGACGACGCGGGCGGCGCGGCAGAATCAGGAGTTTCGCGTGCGCACGCTGGAGCCGCTGGAGGCGGGGCAGGGCATCTACTTGCCGGCCGGAGCGTTGATCACCGGACACATCAGCCGCGTGGAGCCGGCGGGGCTCACAGGGCGGGCGAAACTCTGGCTGACGTTTGACGATATCCACACGAAATTTGGGAGGCTGCCAATCGTGGCGGACGTGGTGGCGGTGCCGGGGGATCACAGCATCAAGCCGGGAGCGGCGCAGGAGGGCGTGATCGAGGGGCGCGGCGGCTCGCAGAAAGATGCAGGGCAGGCGGCGGCGACTGGCGCGGCCGTCGGCGCGCTCAAGGGCGTGAAGGACAAGAACGCGAAAGAGGGAGCCCAGGCCGCTGCCCTTTGTGCGCTGGAGGCTTACTTGACGGAAGCGGGGCGCGGACAGGAGCTGGATCTGCCGAAAGGCGCGAAGCTGGAGTTGGAGCTGGGGCGGGCGTTGTATTTGGTGAAGGAGTGAAGGGGTTTAAGAGTGGAAGAGTGAAGGAGTGAAAGAGTGAAAGAGTGAAAGAGTGTGAAGAGGCGGAGATCACTGGGGCGGTGAATGGGGACGACCCTCCCCCCCGTGTTTCTTGTAAGTGTTGGTTCTAATGAGGATGAAGTTGTTTGTTTCTATATAGATTTGAAAGTGTTGATTCTAATGGGGGTTGGAGGAGGTGGTTTAGGAGGTGGAATTTGGAGAAATTGGGCTGCCGGATTCGCGTCGGTTGGGCGATATTGCCCTCGAGCAGGGGTGGAGATGAAGTTAGGTCTAAATCCGCCCTCCAGAATACTGCGGGCGCAGAAGGCGCGCACCCTTTGAAAAGGCGAGTTTCAGAGGATGCGGCAAGTTCACTCACAAGAATGGCAAAGTCATTTACCCGAAGAACGCCAAGGTATTCCATTTCTTCGTGAAGAAGTAAGGTGAACTAACTTAGTTTGCCTCCGACAGCTCTTTCCTCAATCGGGCAAACTCTACCACCTCCGTTAACGTTTTTTCATTGTGACAATTGAAGAGCAATGGTTCTTTGTACAAAAGAGCGAAGGACCACCTTATTGCTTGTTGCCTCCCCCTTGGCCGCATGAATACAGAGTTCATATATCTCAAGGTCTCCCAAGCGCAAATATCCGCACCCTGCAACTGGGCAATCCCATCTTTATCGGCAAAAGACCAGCAATCCTTGTAAATTCCAAAATCTCTTAGTGCTAAGTCTTGACCAGTAAGCGCGGACTCAAACATTGCATTGATCTCGCCTTTCCCTTTGCCCATCCTGTCGAAGACATACGTCATTGGTTGGGTATAACCATGCTCCTTTCGCCACCGAAGAACATGTCCTAGGCAAGTCCTTATGGCGAACGTGTAATGGTTTTTCCCCAGCTTGAAACGGTCCCTTATGTCCGGAGGTATCACCTTGTCATAATCCGACTTAACGACCGCCACTGCCATACCAGTCTGAACATTGGTCCTAATTGCTCCAATTAATCGGCTGAGGGTTCTCTGTTTTTTGTTTTCATCCCTCCATTCTTGTGCGGAGAACTGCTCGTAGCTATTCTCAAAATCCGCCATGTGAAAAACACCGAAATTTTCCGCTTTGTTGACCTCACACCAGCTTTTTTGAAATTCAGTCCATTTATCAACTGAAGAAATAAGGCAAGCCGCCACCGCTACCGGAGATTCCTCATGCGTTCCGCTATCGTCGCAATAGAAGGAAAACATGGCCATCAAATCCCCAAACCCAAGATTAACGCCGAGAACCAGATGCTCGAATGCATCATATTCCCGTTCTTCTATTTCCAACACTGACCCTAACACTCTCTCCTTACTTGTCTAGAAAGGGCAGTTTCCGTTTTTTTGTAAGTGTTGATTGCGGAAGGTTTAGAGGGATTTGGCGTGGGCTGCGTGACGCGAGATGGCGAAATGGAGCGCGGATCAGAAATTGGAGCATAAAAAAGAAAAAGCCGGGCGGGGCTCGGCGGCGGGACACAATCATCCAGGGTACAAATTATAGTACATCTCGAAAGACTTGTCAAGATAATAATTTGAGGTGAATTTATTGCCTAGTAGGCAGGCGATGAAAAAAGAGAGATTCATCGCACAAAAGGCGTGCGATGCAAAACCGTACCTCACTTCGCGGACTCCGTTCGGAATGACGTAGGCGCTTACGTGTTGCGGACATGGGGTCCAGCCCTTCGCGGTTCCCTTCGCAACTCAGGGCAAGCAGGGTAAACGGTGCTGGACCCGGAGGCGGACAGCAACAACCCCAAGAGTGAACCGATCTAAAGATCGGCCACTACATAAGCAAGAGCAAACCCGGCGTTTACGCTGACGCGGTTGGGGCGTGCTTTGGGTTAATGCTCTTAAATTTGCCCTCGGCTTTTCAGCGGCTCGCCAGCGCTGCTCCCAACTCGCTCCGCGTCTGGATCACCCGCAAAATCGCCTCCCGGGTCACCATTCCCACAATGTGCGCGCCTTGTTCTAATTGCGTCACCACCGGCATTTGATTCACGTCCGCGGCGATCAGCCGTTCCAGCAATCGCTGCAGCGGCTCGTCCGGCGCAGCCCATAAAATCTTTTCCCGCGGCACCATCACCGCCTGCACCGAATTCATGTTCCAGTCTTCGCGCGGAATGCGGCTCAGCGCGCTCACATTCATCAACCCCACCAGCCGGTCGTCCATGGTCACCAGGTGCACGCGCCGGCCCGTCCGCAGCACTTCTCCGCTGTATTCTTCCAGGCTCGTATTCGCCGGGATGATGGGCACTTCCTGGTTCATCACATCGGAAGCGCACAGTCCCGCCAGCGTCTCCTGAATCGTCACCTGCGCCACGCTGGCCTGCGCCGCATTCAGCAGAAACCACCCAAGGAATCCCGTCCACAAAGCCGTCACCCAATCGCTGTGCATCGCGCTCCACACGCCGAAGGAGATCAACCCAAAGGCGATCAGCTTCCCGCTGGCGCCCGCCACGCGCGTGGCCCGCGCAAAATCTTTCGTCGCTCCCCACACCATCGCCCGGAACACCCGCCCACCGTCCAGTGGAAAACCCGGCAGCAAATTGAACAGCGCCAACATTCCGTTTGTCAGCGCGAGCTGGCTGGCCACGGCGCCCAACATCTCGCTGCCTGGAAAGAGCAGCGTCACGCCATAAAACACGCCCGCAAGAAACCCGCTCGCCAGCGGCCCCGCAATCGCGATGTTGAATTCCTGGATCGCCTGGGAAGGGTCCCGCGCAATCCGCGCCAGCCCTCCAAAAAGAAACAACGTGATCGAGAGCACTTTGATCTTGTAGTGCTGCGCCACCACGCTGTGCGCCAGTTCGTGAAATACCACCGAAC
>Ga0326727_10017647_pt1 | contig 14748 bp, 11 predicted proteins | sample MB2enrmetagenome_FD_207643 | JGI IMG/M metagenome (GOLD analysis project Ga0326727, IMG submission 207643) | Lab enriched peat soil microbial communities from McLean, Ithaca, NY, United States - MB29MY | ecosystem: Environmental > Terrestrial > Soil > Wetlands > Peat | place: USA: New York... | reverse complement strand
CAATTGAGGGTGCCGTTCTTCGGCTGCGGCCCATTATGATGACCATGCTAGTGGCCACATTTGGATTGTTGCCCGCCGCACTCTCTCACGCTATCGGCTCCGATTCGCAGCGGCCTTTTGCCATTGTCATCGTCGGGGGACTCATTTCCGACCTGGTGATGAGCATCTTCCTTTTGCCAACGCTGTATGTCTGGGTCTCCAGAGAAGGCGACAAGCTCCCCGAACCAGAGCCTACGTTTGAGGGGAACGGGCAGTAGTGCTCCGGGATGAGTGTTGCGAATTGCGTTTCGTCACCATGGCGATCCGTGCCAAATGATGGCGTGCAGGCAACGCTGGCGAGCTTTAACTCGAACTTCGCACAAGCTTGAAAACGCGCTCGAAAAAGTCGGCCGTCATTCAGTGGGGGAGTACATCGGTGATCGGCGGGATCCTGGGCGCAAAGCGGTGAGGCGGCGCAGAAGATTGCGCACAAAATCGTTGGAGCCATCCGGTGATAAAAGTTCAAAGAGTTGTACCTCAAGTCGTTCTCAGATTGGAAGCCATGACTCACTTTAAAGAACACGAAGGCAATCAGCGAGCGTGTTGTTCTTCTTAAGGTGAAGCGGAATTGTCCACCGATCCGGTTACGGGTGTCCAGACACCGCGGCTGAAATTAACCTCGCCATTACCTCGCTTTCACACGATTGTCATTTTGCGTTGCCTCCAGATCTCAGACATTCAGGCCCAAGCAAGAAACATTTCGGCACTCAGATCGAAAATTGGGCTGGGCCGTACCAAACGTGCTGCCGTGGAGGCTTGCGGAGAGCTAAGGGTTGTAAGATGATGCGCGGACTAAGCCTGATTAGTGCTCGAGTGGTCGAATTGGCACATGAAGCTCGGATTTAGGCGGTTTCAAGCCCAGCACGTTTCAACCTGGGGCATCTTAGTCTGTATTCTCTGGGTATCTATAAAGTTAGTTGACACCTAATCGCACTGTCATTAGACTCTTGTTGCCAGTTAGTTGAAGTGCCCCCTTGCATCCCCCTCCCCCCGCGCCTGGTGATTCACCCTCTCGAAAGGATGAATTGAACTGAGGGTGTATATGGGACAGCCAGATGACCTCAAGTTGTCCACGCAAGTTAGCGTCTACCTCCTGACCGAAAACAGGTTGCTGCGTGATACTCTTACGCGGCTTTTGAAAAAGCGTTCGGAGATTAACGTAGTTGGCGTGAGCCGCCGTTCGGAAAGCGTTAAGGACGAGATAATCTCCTCGCATTGTGAGGTTGTCTTGACGGATTGCTTTGACAATACGACCCGCTTGACTTTTCTGCGGGAACTCCTCGATGAACCCTCGGGAATGAAGGTGCTTCTTTTCGGCATGAATGAAGATCCCGATGTTTTTTTGGAGGCGGTCTACCTGGGAATCTGCGGCTACCTGCTCAAGGACGCTTCCGCCGCGGAGATCGTCGCCGCGGTGCGTGCCGCTGTCCGCGGCGAAGCCACTTGTCCCCCCAGCCTTTGCATGACTTTGATTCAACACCTGTGCAAAAAGAAAGCGGAGAAATGCGAGCCAGCGCTTCCGCAGAATGGCGATCGGAAGGCCCTCACTCCGCGGCAACTCCAACTCATCCGGCTTGTAGCTAACGGCCTGACGAATAAGGAAATCGCGGCGGCTCTGAATTTGTCTCAGTTCACGGTGAAGAATCATCTACGCCGAGTAATGCGACAGGTGGAAGCGGTGAGCCGTCACGACGCCGTTAACTTGGTTCGTGCAACTGGGCAACTCACCCCGCCATAGGCCACAGCCCTACGACGAATCATTCCCCGAATGTTGAGGTAATTGAGCACCACGGCGAAAAGCGGCGCATGACCCCCGAAATCCTGGAACGGCGCCCTGCCGATGGGATAGCCAGACAGCATGGTCAAGTCCGCAGCCGAATCGGGCCTGCCAGCGAGCCGGAACTTCTTGACAACACTGTCCCAACGGCCAATTGCGCGGCCATCACGAACGGCTATGCTAGTTGAGTGAGGAGAAAACAGAGCCGGCCCGGCCCGGCCGTTGGCTCCACTTGGACAAGAAGTGCTCTTCCCGATCTGAAATGGCCGACAGGCGCCGGTGGGGATTCCATGCTATGAGCTCATTGCACAAATCAGGTTTCCGTGCTCTCGCCGTGATTTTTCTCCTGCTGTCTCCGCGCACAGTGACAGCGGCTTCCGACAAGCCGGGCGCCGGCACCCTGCTCGCTGCGGCCGTTTGTCCCATCGTTTACCCTGTCGATCAATCGCCATCCGAAAGAGGTTACCACTACGTTTTTTATGGCAACGCTTTCTTCATTAACAAAGAGGGTTATCTCATCACCGCGGCGCACGTATTGAGCCAACTGCACGATGCACAACCTTATGTTCTCCTGCAGTTGCCGATGGCGCCGCCCCGATTGGTGAAAGTTGCCGTGGTGATCGTGGACCAGGACCACGACGTGGCGGTGCTGCGGGCCACGCCGAATCCCTTTGAAGGGAAATACGCGGTAAATTTCCTGCGATTGGCGACGCGCAGGCCCGAGCAGGCCCACGAAGTGCTGGCCGATGCATTGCGCCCTTCGCGGCTGAAAAACCCTTACACATTTGATGCGCTCCTGGAGGACCGCCCGGCAGGGGAAGTCATTGAATACCGGTTTACTCAACTCGACAAGGGGCGACCGGACACGGAAATCTTTCTCTTCAACCACGATGTTCTTCTCGGTGATAGCGGAGCGCCTGTAGTGTCCGCCGAATCGCCTGAGGTAGTGGGCCTGGTCGAAGGGCGCTGGCTGCATGGAGGCACCATGGCCATGGTGAACTCCATGCAAAAACAGACCAGCGGCTTGGGGGCGGTCGTGCCCATTCACTACGCCATCGCCTTGCTGCTGCAAAAGGGCATCGCCTGGCAGGGAGTTCCAGAGACTTCAGCACGCGTGGAGACGGACGCAGCTCACGCCAAACAATTCTCAGCGCCAGTACCACTTTCTCTGGTTGCCGCACCTTATCCCTCCGAAGTTTTCTCCGGAGGGGAGGTTGTGCTCGATGCGCTCGTCGAAAGCAACGGGAGCCTGGGCGACATCCGAATACTGGGCGGAGAAAATCCATTTCTGCAGAAAGTTCTCGCCGCGGTGCAGACCTGGACTTTTCTGCCAGCTCGCTCGGGCGAAAAAGTAGTCGAGACGAGGATCGGGATCGTTTTTCAATTTCCAGGTTCGTTGACGTCTGTGCGCGCGCCGCAAGGCCACAATTACGGAGGGCGCTTGGCGGATGCGCCGGAGCGTGGAGCTCTGCCCATTGAATCCCCAGAACCGGAATCCTCGCGGACGAAACTGGCCGATGGCAGCGTTATTTTGTGCGAACAAGTCAACTCACAAGGTCAGGTCGATTCCATCGAAGTCGTGCGCGGCCAGGAATCGCTCACTGCGGCAACCGTTGCCGCCGCCCGCCAGTGGCGTTTTGCCCCGGGAAGACGGGGCGGGGCGGACAGCGATTCCGAAGTCGTTGTGGTCGTCACGTTTCGCCGCTCGGCAACCTCGGCCCACGTGCCAATATCGAACTCGACTCACTAACCCGCGCTCCTAAAATTCCTGTTAAGCGTGGCCTTGCTTATCGGGCGGGTGCGTGTGGGTGGCAACCAGCGGAGGAAACCAACCGCAACTGAGGACCGTGCGTGGAGACGACTCAGGCAGGAGGCGCAGCGGAGAGCCAGGCCGAATCCGGGGCCTTTCTATTCCGATAGAAAGTGAGAGCCGACCAAGGTGGAAATTGTTTCGCGGACGAAGTTAATTGTCGCAAAGTGGCGCGCAACGCGGCATAATGCCGGGTTGTCCAACGGAGGCGCGCATGATCGAGAAGAATGATTTGCCAGAGAAGAAGGAAATGACGCGGCGCAGCTTTATCGAGAAAGCGGCCGTGAGCGGTGCAGCATTCACGATTTTGCCGAGGCACGTTCTGGGACGCGGCTTGACCCCGCCGAGCGATATGTTGAACATCGCCTGCGTGGGCGTGGGCGGCATGGGCCGCAGCAATCTGATCAATCTGGCCAGCCAAAACATCGTGGCGCTTTGCGATGTGGACTGGGGCTACACGGACAAGAACCTTTCGCGCCTGGATACGGACGCTTCCAACTTGAAGGGCCATATCGACCACCCGGGCGATACCGGCGCCACCATGTCCCAGGCGGAAGCGGAAAAAGCCAAAGGGCGCCTCGAAGCGATTCTGCATCTGAAGAACGACCTGATCCCCAAGGCCAAGCGTTATTCCGACTATCGCAAGATGCTGGAACAGCAGAAGGACATTGATGCCATCGTCGTGGCCACGCCGGACCACATGCACACGCCGATTGCCTTGGCCGCGATGGATCTGAACAAGCACGTGTACGTGCAGAAGCCGCTGTGCTGGTCCGTGGACGAAGCGCGCCAATTGGCGAAGCGCGCCAAGGAAACCAAGCTGGCCACGCAGATGGGCAACCAGGGCCACTCGCTGGATGCCGCGCGCACGGCGGTGGAGTACGTCTGGGCCGGCGCGATTGGCGAAGTTCGCGAAGTCCATGTGTGGACGGATCGCCCCGTAGGTTTCTGGCCGCAAGGCGTGCCACGCCCGCAGGCGGCCACGAAGGAAGCGCTCGATGCGCTCTTGTGGAACAAAGGGGGAGTGGATGCGCGGCTCGCGGCGGCGATGGGCAGCTATCCCATCCCGGACACGCTATCGTGGGATCTCTTCCTGGGTGTGGGACCTGTCGTGCCGTATCACCCCATCTATCACCCGTTCAACTGGCGCGGCTGGGTGGATTGGGGCTGCGGTGCGATTGGCGATATGGGCGCGCACCTGCTCGACGTGACCATGTGGAGCCTGAAGCTGGGCCTGCCAACCAGCATCGAGACGGTGTTCTCGCCGTTCAACGGTGCGTCCTACCCGACCGCCACGATGACCTTCTATGAGTTCGCGGCGCGCGGTTCGATGCCACCGGTGAAACTCACCTGGTATGACGGCGGCCTGATGCCGCGCAAGCCGGAAGAAATCGGCGACGAGGATCTGAAGAAAGAGGGCGGCGCGCTGTTGATCGGAAGCAAGGGCAAGCTGATGCACGACACCTACGGCGCGAAACCGCGGCTGCTGCCGAAGTCGCTGCAGGATTCGGCAGGCACGCCTCCACAGAAGTTGCCACGGATCGAGAAGGAAGAACACGAGATGAACTGGGTGAACGCGGCAAAGGGAAGGACGGAAGCGTCCTGCCCGTTCGAATATGCCGCGAAGCTCACGGAGACGATGTTGCTGGGCGTGGTTTCGCTGCGCAGCGGGAAGAAGCTCGAGTACGACGCCGCGAACATGCGCATCACCAACGTGCCGCAGGCCAATGACTACCTGAAGCGGGAGTATCGCAGGAACTGGTAGTCCGTTAAATCGAAAAAAAATGCGTGGGGCGAGTTAGGGCACGCCCCGGCGCATGGGTAGTCGCGCGATTCGGTTTTTGTGTCGCGAGGAACCCGTTTTTGCGTCAGGCCAAAGCGGCACGTCGGCGGCGATACCGCAATAGACTTCGTCGTGGGTTTTTCGACTGTTCCTACCGGGCAGCGGACGCCTTCGCCCGAGCAACCACGTTGATGCTGGCGCCGTCAGGGATGAGCCGCTGCAATTCCGCAGCATCAAGAGGAACAGCCTCGCCGCTGTCGGTGTTGCGCAGCGAGTAGCTCGCGCTCTTCAGCAGTTCGACAAACTCCGCAAAACTATTGTGCTGTTCGGCGTGCACATAAGGAGACATCTCCATTACCAGCAAGGGCTGAAAGCGGCGCAACGTTTCCCTACCACCCTGCAAGACGGGCAATTCGTGACCATCCACATCCATCTTGATGAGGTCCAAGCGCGCAATTCCTTGCCGCGCCACGAAAGCATCCAGTGTGTCCACCGTTGCATGCGCCGTGGAAACCAACCGGCCACGGTGTTTCGGATGCACCGAATCATCCTTTTCCAGCGGCCAGCTTGCATAAATCTCGCGCTCCGCTTTTTGTGACGGGGTCGCGGCCAGCAAAAGCTGCTGGGGGTTGGTGCGCGCTTCGAGTTCCGGATTGAGCGCCAGGTTGCGCCGTAATTTTTCGAACGCAAAATCGGCCGGCTCAAAGGCATACACCCGACCCACAGGCCCCACGCTTCGCGCCAGGCCGAGCGTGTGCGCGCCGATATTCGCGCCAATGTCGAAAACAATGTCCCCAAGCTTCACGAGCTTTTGCAAGGTGTTCGCGGTGCCCGGCTCGAACACACCGAGGAGATAAATGGAAAAATCGATGCCCTCGCTCAGATCCAACTCCCAACGAATGCCGCGCCGCCAGACGATGGCCGAATTGCCTTTTCCGGCCAAGCCGCGTCCAAACGCGACAAACCGGTAGGCCCATCCCGCGAGCGAAACTTTTGTCTTTGTAGTCAGCATAAGTTCACCGGCGATACGTGCTCGTCACAACAGAAGCAAAGGCGCATATTCCGAGTCGCGATAGCCGCGAATTGCGCAACACACCCGAGGGCCTATCCTCCCAGGCGCAGCCAGGCGTGCCAGCAGATGCGCAACATGCGCCAGCCGTTCGCAAAGACGCGCGTCATCTTCGTTACGCCGTGAAGGCGTTCCTGGTAATGCACGGGCGCTTCCACGATTTCGAGGTGCAGCCTGCTGGCGCCAAACAGAAGCTCGTAATCGCCCCAGAGGTCCTTGATACCCCAACTGCCGAGCAGGGGCTCCATGCGCAACCAGTCCTTGCGCCAGAACACCTTCGTGCCGCAGAGCGTATCTTTGATGCGCTGGTCCAGCAGGAACGAAAAGAGCAGGCCGAAGAATTTGTTGCCGATCATGTTTGCGAACTTCATGGCCAGGTCCGGCATGGGATAGATCAGCCGGCTGCCGTTCACGAAACCGCCGTGCCCCTGAACCAGGCTGTGGAAAAACATGGGCAGTTCTTCCGGCATCACGGTAAGGTCGGCATCGAGAATGATCAGCACGTCACCGCGGGCGGCACGGAACCCCGTCCAGACGTTCTCGGCCTTGCAGATCCCGGGACCGTCCACCAGGCGGATATTTTTCTCGGGATGCAGCGCTTGCATGCGGCGAACTTCATCCGCGGTGCCATCCGTGGATTTATCGTCGCAAAAAATGATCTCCGTGCAGCGCCCCATGGAAGGAATGCGCTCCACCGCGGGCTGGATGTTGCCTGCTTCATTGCGGCACGGCACGATCACGGAAACGGAGACATCTTCCTCCTGGCTCGCCGCACCGATCGGCCGCGCCACAATCACCTGCATCATGCAGAGCCGCCGGATTCCGGGCAGACGCGCCACAAAATCGTTCAGAGATGCGGAAACCAGCGGTATCCACTTGGGAAAGAGCAGGAGCCGGTGCATGCGGACGATGCGGAAGCCCGCCAGCCGGAGGAATCCGCGAATGTCGTTTTCGCTGACCCAGTTGGGCTCGACAAACTGGGACCGCAGACCCATCTTGCTTGCGAATTGCAGAAGCGGCTGCCAGAACTGGTTGTAATTGATGACCACGAGCAGCGTATCCGCGGAACAATGGCGGCGGATGTGCTCAAACGCCCCGAGGATATCCACGGTATCGAAAATATGATTGAAGATGACATAGTCGAAGGTCTCGCCGAGATCAAGTTCTTCGGGATCGCTCTTCACAAAATGCAGTCGAGGATTCTCCTCCCTCGCGACGGCGACCATGGCGTCGCTGATTTCTACGCCAACTCCATAGGACGGCTTGACCGAGGCGAGAAATTGCCCGGTTTCGCAGCGCAGCTCCAGGACACGCGTGCCCGGTTCGATGATGAATTGCAACAGGCGCTTCAGACGGCCGTAGAAATAGCGATTCCCGTGAATCCACTTGGCACGCTGCGGCGCCACGGCCTCCTGATGTCGCCGGCGGGCCTCGCGCAATTGCTCGAGGGCGGCCGGGCCCCAGTTGGTGGCGGGAGACGGTGCTGGTCGAGTGGCTGTCATGGCTTAGGATCGTCCGTGTTGCGTTCCCAAATGGCAACCTGCCAGTTAGCAGCGTTACCCTCATGGGGGGAAAGAAGTCCCAGGCGGTGGTAGTGAGTTCTGAAGTAGTCGCCAAGGGGACGGTCGAAATCCTTGCCGAATATCATGGCTTCATATTCGGGGAAAACTCGATTGGACCAGAGCAGGTATTGGGGTGGGCGCTCCTCCAGAGCCCTGATGATCTTATCAGTCATAGGTCCGGGAGCAACAATGCCTGGCGTGAAGGTGTAGACGCGCAGGGGCGCTTCGACTCCCGTGAAGAAATACAGACTGGTGTCTTCGGGCAAGCAAAGGACCACTTCTCCACGGAAGTTCTCATCACGCATGAACGCAAGGGCGGCGGCGTAGTTGTGGACCGTTGCGGGGCTCGCGCGAACCATGCCGTACGGAGTGACGAGGGCTTCGCGTGACTCTTTGGGAAGACCAAGCGGAAAAACGCAAAAGCCAACGGCAAACAGGCAAGCCGCACTGATCCCGGCTTCAGCCCGAATACTGCCCAGGCTCGTCGCAGCGAAGCGCCAGACGGCAAGGGAAAGAAGGAGCAGCAAGGAAAAAAGGGCCGGGCCGCTGTAGTAGATGGGGTAATCTACGGGGAGCGTGCGCAGAATAATCCGGAACGCCAGCAATGCGGAGAAGGAAAAGAGCAGAGCCAGAGCCAGCTTGCGTGTTGAGTATGGGTTGCGCAGGAAAAGATAGCCAGCCAGCGCAGCCGCGATCGCGACGTAAAAGACCAGGTCGGGAGGAAAAAACAGGATACGAATAATATCGCTGCTGTCTAGATCGTCCATTCTGGCAAAGAGAAACACGACCGTCAGCAGAAGCACGATCCCGCACATCAGGGGACGGCCACCTCTCTTCTTCCAGAAAAAAATGGCATAGAGCGCGAGCAGCCAGCAGCCGAACACCAGAGTGTGCATCGCGGCGTCACTCATGGAATCCCGGGAGAAATCGAAGCCCGTGTTGATCAACCAGAGCTTTCCGTAGTGGCGCATGAAATAAGAAGTAGGCCAACTGGCTAGGTTTTCCTGCAGCAGGAAATTGAGGCCGCCGATGGAAATCATCCAGGCAGCCACGGCTCCGCAGACCGCCACTCCCGGGAGAACTAGGGCCAGGTCTTTGGCGAGCCGCATCCACGATTTCTGGGTGACCGCGCGGATGAACAGGAGGAGCGCCAGGATGGAATAACAAGCGAAGCCATACTCCATCTTCAAGAGCATTGCCACCGCGGAAGCGCAGCCCAGGCCAAGAATCCACGCGATGTTCGGAGATTGGCAGGCGCTGACGAGAAGCCATAAGAACAAGCAAGCCACGAGACATCCGTACACGGAGGCGAAACTGTAAGGGAGAGGGAAACTGAACAATTGCCGCGCGAAAGCCTCCAGGATAAGAGCGCAGGCAGCGGTCCAGCCCGCCAGCCCGGCAGAAAGGCGAATCCCGGTGAGGTAGAGAAAGCAGGCGGACCCCAAGGCTGCGAGAGATCCGGCGATATAAAAGACCTCCACACGAACGCCGAAGATGCGAAAGAGAAGGCTGTTGAAATATGGCGCGGCGGGATGATAGAGATACCAGACGTCGCGATACAGCATTTTGCCGCGCGCCAACATGGCAGCAACGTACAGTTCACGACCGCAATCGACGGTCAAACTTCCCCAACAGGCCCAGTTGACCCAAAGGCGCCAAATCCAGGCGGTCAAAAGTGCGGCGAAGCCGAGGTAAGTGAGTTGCCTGCTGGAAAGTGGCCAATTGAAGGCGGTCGGGCGCTCCGCTGAAGGCAATGTGGAACCCTCGGACCTCCGCCAGGCAGACTGGCCAACAGTGGTAGAGTTCGCGCTAGGAGGAAGAGAGTTGATTTCCACCATTGCATGATAGCAACAGCAGATTGGAATTTTTGCGAAACAGGCGCTTTTTGGTGCTCAGGGAGTTAAGCAGTTGACTATCAGTAACGTCTCGAAGCTGCGCCACGAGCGCGATTCTGCCCAGTTCAGGGCGCGGGGCGTGCGCTGGAGGAATCTTCGGTATAGTGAGCCAGCGGTGCGCCTTCACTGCCCGCCTCAACGATCCAGATGGTGCGATCCTTGAAGTAGTGGATCAATTTTGCGTTTTGCTCGGGGTCGAGATCACGGGCCCAGAGCACTTTCGAGCCATCAATGTCCGCGCCATTGTAGACCCACTCGTCGTGCACGCTGTGCATCTCACTGTAATCGACGATCACGAGATGTTTTCCAGGAGCGGCGGCAAGCTGGCGCTGAATTTCCGCGCGCCGCTGCAATCCCCCTCCTCCCCAACCCATCGGATCGCCATAGCCGGTGGCCGCAAATTGCGAAACGTCCACAACCAAAAGCAAAACAACTGCGCGCGAAAGGGCCGCGCCGATGGGCCGCTTCCGGCAGTCCATCTGCCGGAGGTGACGCAGAGCCTGGACCACGACTCCGAAGAAAATGCAGGTGACCGGCGCGATGTAATGTGGATTCGGCCAGGTGGTCACGATAAAGGCCAGAAGCACGACAAGCAGGACGAGGAGAAGAAATCGCCAGCGGGTGTCGTGACGCAGAAAAAAAAGGCCGGGCAGAACCAGGAGAAGCGCCGGCCATGTGAAGACCACGCCGCATCGATACAGCTTGTCCGCGAACACACTTCTCAGGGTGTCCCACGTGCGCAGGTAGTTGCTACGTCCCCAGTCGTTGTAAAACTCCTCCATTTCCGGATTGTTGTAGTGGATCATTGGCGCGGGCTTTTGCCAAATAAAATTAGCGAAGCGCTCGTAAGTGTGGGCCGCGGCAACAAACGGAGGCACGAACGGGCTGCCGGTCACGCGCCAGTTGTAATAGCCCATGAACAGAAACGTCGCCAGCAGGATTGAAATCACTGGGAGCATTACACGCAACGCCGGCTGAGGCCAGGTCCGGCCGTATTTGGTTCTTCCAAGAATCCAGCGGAGCAGCACAAACGCCACGGGAAGGCAAAAGAACAAGCCTTCATAGGGCCGACTGTTCGCGAGAATCGCGATCCCAATGCCGAGCAACGCACCGAGCGTGATCGTTGGTCGCCGCAAGATACGCCCCAGCGCACCAAGGACCAGCGCTCCGGCAAACGCCGCGACCTCGCCACCCCAATAGCTATTCATCCAGTAGCAGACAATGCACAGCTTCATGGCCGCCAGCGCGCCGGCGAGAAACGCCCACCGCGCGGGCATCCACGCCTGCAACATCCAGACGATGGCGGCGCACATGGCGGCCGCGCTCAGCAGCACGCCAATCCACGGATGGCCCAGCAATTGCCCCAGCGCGAGCGCCGCTCCTTGCGCCGGCGGGTACTTTGAAGCGTAAGTGGGAAACCACAGCACGTGGAACGTCTCGAAGCTCCGCCACATGGGATGGGTCGGATTGGCCAGGCGGCCGTGCGCCAGAGTGTCGCCCAACAGCAGGTAACTGAATTCGTCGTGAATGCCGGGCGTAGGAACCTGAAGCCGTGGGAGAAGCGCAAGGCGAGCCCCGAGAACCGCAAGGAATATTGCGGCGACCGCCAGTGTCTTGTGCGCGGCAAAGCGGGAAAGCGGTCTTTCCACCGTGCGGAACACTCGCTCCGACCCCTTCGGCCAAACGAACGCCACCAGGCACGCCAGCAGCGCCACCAGGATCGTGATGCCCGGCTCGGTGATTGGACTTAGAGAGGAGAAATCTATATCCGGCATTGGCGCTCGATGGAGACAGTATGTGCGTTGAACAGGATTCAGCGCGAAGAGCGTCGCGGCACAGAATCCTTCATACCTCGTCATTGTATTGTAGAGGATAGAGCGCCCGCTGTTTCGCGGGGTTCCCAAAATAGTCTATCCGACACTCCCCCACATATCTGCACCGCGTGGCGAAGGGAGAACGTGCGAAGGAACAAATCAACGCAGAAACAAGGAAGATGATGGCCATGGAGGACAGCACTGCCCCGCCGACGATTCCGTTGATTACTTGCCGCGACCTGTAACACCGGCCGTAGACATTCCCTGGTTGGCACTGTCCGTCCCAATTCCGCACAGTGCCGCATCCCCTCCTGCTTGCGTTCCCACCTGCAGAATCTTATTTCTTCCCGGCTTATCGTGCCTTGGCGTCGCTTTCCGCGCGGAAAGTGTCCATTCCCGAGGGGCCAAAGCTCGCGTTACTCCCCTAAATGCAGGCGATTCCTACAAATGGCTTCTCGGCCGCAAAGGGCTGCGGAACCGTGGCTCAGAGCTTGCTCATCTTCCGCAGCGTGGGAATCGTTTTGCTGCGTCCGCGACCCAGTGGCGCTTCTCATGCAAGCAAATACCTATAGGAGGGCACCTTGAGCGTGGTCACATCCAATGCGCGACCGGGAAGCATGGGCAATCAGCGCCGTAGCCAGCGCATCCTCCTCTCGGTACCCGTGGTTGTTTCCGGCAAGCATGCCAACGGCGTCCCGTTCCGCGAAGACACCACGACCATGGTCGTGAATGCCCACGGTGCCCTGATCTTGCTTCGAGAACCTGTCATCGTTGGGGAGGTCGTGAGGGTCACCCATGAGGGGACTGGGGAACAGCTCGACTGCACCGTGAAAGATATCGACCCCGGGCAACATGGCAGGCCGGAAATTGGGATCGAATTTGCCCACCCCAACCCACGCTTCTGGCGGGTTTCCTTTCCTCCCGCGGGCTGGACCTCACACAGCCCTGAGGCCAAGGGTTACGTCAAGCAGAGTGCGCCGGCGGCGAAACCCCCGGCGGTCAAGAAGTAACCGCTCTAGCCGCACCCAGGTTTCCCGCAATCTTCGCTGTAGCCATCCAGCCCGCCAACGCATCTCATTCTCGTAACCAGCCAGGGCCAATTCTGCTAAGTTTTGGGGGGAACAATGAAGAACGCACTCTTGCTTATTATTGCTGTTGCCGTGCTTGCCGTAATCGCGGGTGTCACCTTCTATTGCTATACCGCCCGCGCCGGGGACAAGGCGCCGGCAGTGGGTTCCACCGCGCCGGACTTCACGCTGAATAATCAGGAAGGCAAGGCCATCAGCCTACACGATTTCAAGGGCAAGTGGGTGGTGCTGTACTTCTACCCCAAGGACATGACCCCGGGGTGCACCATCGAAGCCCACAATTTCCAGCGCGATCTGGCCAAGTACGACGCCAAGAATGCCGTCATCCTCGGCGTCAGCGTCCAGGATGAAAAGAGCCACCAGGATTTCTGCGCCAAGGAAGGGCTGAATTTCAAGCTGCTGGCTGACACCAAAAAGGAAGTTTCCGAGAAATACGATTCGATCATGAATTTGGGTGTCGCGAAGCTCTCCGCCCGCCACACGTTCCTGATTGATCCGAGCGGCACGGTGCGCAAGGTCTGGACCGAAGTGGACGTGAAAACGCACAGCGACGACGTGCTCGCGGCAATTGACGAACTGCAAAAGTAATTTCGAGAGGGCCTGCCCTTCCTCTCTTCCGGGCACGTTGGCTTCAGGCTCCGAAATGCGCTAGAGTTTCGGAGCCTGTTCCTTTAAGGGGTGAACTATGAATCGCAGATTCTTCCTTCCGGTTCTTACGTTGAGCGTTCTTGCACTGAGCCTGGCCCTACATGCGGGCTCGGTGAAAACGGAGACCGTAAGCTACAAAAGCGGCAGCGACACGGTCAACGGGTTCCTGGCACTGCCGGAGGGCGGCGGCAAGCATCCCGCCGTCATCGTGATTCACGAATGGTGGGGGTTGAACGACTGGGTGAAGGAACAGGCCCAGAAATACGCGGGGCAAGGCTACGTCGCCCTGGCTGTGGATCTCTATCGCGGCAAAGTGGCGGCGACTCCCGATGATGCGCACATCCTGATGCGCGGGCTGGCGGATGATCGCGGCCTGCGCGACCTGGAAGCCGCGTTTGCGTATCTCTCCTCACGCCCCGATGTGGACGCGGGCAAGATCGGCTCGGTCGGCTGGTGCATGGGCGGCGGCTGGTCCATCAAGCTGGCGGAGGACCAGCCCAAACTGGCCGCGTGCGTGGTGAATTATGGCGCGCTGCCCAGTGATCCGGCGATCATCGCGAAAATCCACGCGCCGGTGCAGGGGAATTTCGGCACCGATGACCAAGGCATACCCGCGGCGGATGTGCGCGCCTTTGAAGCGGCCATGAAGGCCGTTGGCAAAACTGTGGACATCAAGATTTACGATGGCGCGGGCCACGCTTTCCAGAATCCCAACAACAAGCAGGGGTATCGCCCAGAGGCCGCCGCCGACGCGGCGCAGCGCATCAGCGCATTTTTTCAGAAGTACTTGCAATAGCAGGGACTTCTCGCGAGCTCCCAATTGCTAGTTCCCTGCTTTGGCTTCCTTCGGGGCCACCGGGCGCGCGGGCGAACCGTCCGCTTTCACGTAGTGCGCATACCAGGCCAGGAAACGTTCATACATGTCCTTGATGTGTGAGGGCGTCTTGAACACGTGGTATTCGTCCGGGTAAACCACCAGCTCGGTTTCGCGCCCGAGCGCTTTCAGCGACTCGTACATCTGTTCCCCGCCCACGATGGGCACGTTCCAGTCAATGTTCCCTCCCATGAAGAGCGTCGGGGTGGTGATGTTCTTCACTTTGTAGAACGGCGCAACGCGGTCCCACCCAGCGCGGTTTTCCCAGGGATACCCGAATTCGTAGACATACTCCTTCTCGTACTCGTCGTGGCCCCACAGGCTGGTCATCTCCGCCACGCCCGCCCAGGAGATGGCGGCCTTGAACCGCGTCGTCTGCGCAATGATGA
>Ga0326727_10017646_pt1 | contig 14749 bp, 12 predicted proteins | sample MB2enrmetagenome_FD_207643 | JGI IMG/M metagenome (GOLD analysis project Ga0326727, IMG submission 207643) | Lab enriched peat soil microbial communities from McLean, Ithaca, NY, United States - MB29MY | ecosystem: Environmental > Terrestrial > Soil > Wetlands > Peat | place: USA: New York... | reverse complement strand
CGATTGATCTCCCTAAACATCAAATTTTGCGATCCAAAAAAATCGCAATGTGATTCATATATAAGGTTGTTCGCGATGAAAGTCAAGAGAAAAATGCATGCGCGCCATCTTTCGGCGTGTTTCGGGTTGCATGGCGCCGCTCATCGCGGCGAGAAAGCGCGCGCTTATCGAGGAGGTCGATGTCCGCGGAGCCAGCCGAAGGCCAACGCCACCAGCATGGCCGCGACGCTCATCGCGCGTGTCACGACACCGTCTGTGCCGCCCGTGTACCGCAACGAAATCTCGCAAGGCCCATCGCACTCCGGCTCAATCGCCATCAGCCCAATCGCATCGGGGCGGATCGGCTGGCGTTTGCCATTCGCGTAGGCCTCCCAGCCCCGATCGTAGGTGATTTGGACGGAAACCACTTGCCCGCGCTCCACGGTCGCGCGGATTTCCGCTTCACTCATTCCCTTCCACTGAAACGTGGCGAGCGGATACCTGGAATCTTCCAGCGCCGCTACGTATGGCTCCACTGGTTCGATGTCCAGGCCGTGGATGGGTGTTCGCTTCACCACGGCGGCGGCCAGAATCACGTGCGCGAGCGATGCCGACCGGCTGGGCACTTCATAGATGGCGTCGTCGCCCTCGCGCCACAGCAGCGGCAAAACACCGTCGAACTTGCGGGGGTTCGCGAAGGCTTGGTAGGCATCCGTGCTCTTCTCCCCCGACACGGCAATGGCGCGCGTTCCGAACGCCTTCAACCACTCGACCGAGATTTCGCTGCCGCCGGAACTTTGAACCTGGTACACCGCGCCCGGAACCAACCGGTTGGTCGCGAATTGAATGTGCCCGCCCTGGAACTGGGGATTCTCGGTGAAGACGTTATACAGAAACGAGCTCGATCCGGCGATGAACGCCCGCTCCCCAGGCCGATTCCGGTCCATCCATTTCGCAATCTTGTACTCGCTGAGGCGCTCGGGTTCGACCGAGCGGATCAAACCCCGCGCGTACCCGACCGAGTGGACCGTCTGCACGGCCAGTCCGATCATGACAGCCACCGCTGCGGCCAAGCGCACACGCCGCGGAAGCCGGTCGAGGATTGCCGTCCCGCCGAACACCACCGCCAGCAGCAGCGCCAGGTCCATATCCAACTGGTATCGGGAGGGCTGAGGGATGAGCGTCACTCCCCTCGCGTACCAGGCCGCCACGATGGCGGTGGGAACGTATCCAAAGAGCGCGAAGAATTGCACCTGCGCGGATATCTTGGTCCGCAGCAGGATAAACCACAACAGCACATAGCCGCCGCTCAGAATTGCCAGCGTGGCCCAGGACGCCGCGTCGTATCGAAAATCGCCGCCCGAGGTGGGATTCGTCAAAATCGCTCGCATCATGCTGGGACTCATCCACGGAGCCGTCCAGCAAAAACTCACGACTCCAATTGCCGCCACGGTCAACGGCGCTTTCCACCACGGCTGGGGCCGAAAGGCCAGCAGCCAGCAGAGCAGCGCGACTCCCAGCGCCACAATGCCGAATGCGTTGCTCAGAACCACCGCCGCGGCCAGCACGCCGGCCAGGATTTTCCATTTCACCGCGTCGGTAGTCAGCGCGCGAACAAAGCACACCATGGCGACTGGCAGCAAAGCCAGCGCCAAGGTATGCGGAGCCTCGCCCCAGTACACCAGAATTTGCAGGCGGCGGAGATTCAGCGCGCCCCCGGCGTCCGCCCGGATGGCGGGCACCAGCAAAGCCGAAACCGGCAAACACGAGTAAGCCAGCGCGGCGACAAAACTCGCGGCCAGCCTGCGGCTGAGCTCGAGCGCCATCCAAAACACAGCCACGGCGCTAAACGCATAGATCCCCGCCGTCACCATGTGAAACGATCTCGCGGCCGGCCATCCCGTCACCATGCTGAAGGCCGCCACTATCCAATGCAATAGCGGCAGGTACGCGTTCTCGAACGGCATCCCCACGTTCCACAGCGGCCACCACTTCCAATCGCCCGGGTGTTGGGCCATCACGCGGGCAATCGCAATGAACGTGCCTTCGATGGACCCGTTGTAAGCCGAATACTCCACGCCAAACAACGGCGCCGCGATGATGAGGTTGACGGCTGCCAGCACCAACACCGACAGCAACACCCACGCGCGTCGAAAACGCATAGAGCGCCGATTATAGCGCGGTCACCGTCGGTCCTCCTCTAATTCGGTGACAGGCTACGAAACTCCCAAATGGGATGTCCCGCCTTCCCACCACCGCAGCACCCGCAGCGCGCGCAGCGTGTTCCAGCGGCCCGGCTCGCCCAGGTTCTCCAGTTCAAAGAAGGTCTTGCCGGGGAAACGGTTCTGGAGCAGCCATCGGCCATCCTCTCTCCGCCGGACTTTCACCAGCACGATAGCCTCTTCCAGCCGCTTGTCGCGTCGTGCCCCGCACTCCCGAAAATAGTCGAGGCCGCGCAGCACGTCGTAGTGCCAGCGCGGCGGGAATGAGAAGCGCGTCATCGCGTGCTGCACGATGTCGCCGGTCCGGTGCGACCGGAACAGCCGGTGGACCAGCAGAAACTCGCGGCCGCGCGCCTGGGCCTCGCGAACCGCGCCGGATTTCCGGAACCTCTCGTATTCCAGCAGCCCTTCGAGCGCCGAAATCGTGGTGTGAAACGACCCGTGCGTCGCGCCCCCATAGCCCGGCATGGCGCGGCAATTCCAGCCGCCGTCGGACATCTGCTGGCCGGCGACGTGCTCCGCCAACTGGTCCACCCGCGGATCGTCCATTCCAAACCAGCACAGCACCGCCAGCAGCATGCCGCTCACGCACGTCTCGCTGCGCTGGTGCGAGTGGCGCCAGAAGTTGATGCCGCCATCCTGCCAGAAGCCCGCGTCGAGCAGCACCCGGCACGCCCGCATGGCTTGCGGATGGCCCGCGGCCAGCCCCAGGCTGCGCAACAGCACCATGGTGTAAGTGGTCGAGGTCCACTTGGGAGTGTAGATGCCGCCGGCCCAGCGCCCGTCGGCGTCTTCGAGCGCGAGCAGTCGCGCGCCCCAACCCGTCTCCGCGACGCGCCGCTGCTCGCGTCGGACAGTCCGCTCCGCCGCCCCCTTGAGATCGCGCAGCGCCTGCCAGCGGATGGCGGCGTCGCCTTCCAGCAGCCATTTCAAAATCGGATCTGTCGGCATTCGGAGCTATTGTACCGGCTGCTACACTGAAAAGACTCTGGCGGGCCGAGACCGGCCGTCAACCAGCCGGGCCACTGTCCACCATATTCGACTCGCATGACGGATTCCTACATAATACGAAGAAGCGGAGAATTCAAATGACCCTGAGTTCAGGTGTGGTGCTTCCGGTCGAGAGCATCGCCGAGTTGTGCCGGCGCTTTCACGTCAAGGAGCTCTCGGTGTTTGGCTCGGCCGCGCACGGGGATATGCGAGACGACAGTGACATCGACATCATGGTTGAATTCGAGCCTGGCGCGCGGATCGGGCTGCTGAAGTTCGAGGCTTTGAGCGAGGAGCTTGAAGTCTTGCTCGCCCGCAAGGTTGATTTGGTGACCAAACGTGGCCTAAAGCCGTGGATACGTCCGCATGTCCTCAAAGAGGCCCGGATTGTCTATGCGGCATGAGGCGTCGCTCCTTAAAGACATTCTTGCAAGATCGAAGGGATCACTGCGGCCACGCCCGAGGAGTCGTTCTTCGGTGATGAAGTCCTACAGGCGGCAGTGCTGCACCACCTGACGGTGATTGACGAAGCCGTCAACCGCCTCTCGCCGGAACTCCGGGAACGTCACCCTGAAGTGCCATGGCGGCGGATTGTGGCCATCCGGCATCGGATTGTGCGCGCGTACTTCGATCTGGATTGGCAGATCCTGTGGGACGCCTCGAGGGACGATATCCCCGGACTGCGCAAACAGATCTCGGCCATACTCGAAGACGAGTTCTCAGGAAAGCACCCGTTGTAATCCCTTGCCGGGCTGCTTCACAGATAAGCCGGCCTTTCACGCCGGAACACGCTCGCGGTGGTTCAACCTGGGAAGCGCTCTTATAGACCTCCCCGCTTTCTTCTGCGCCATGCGCAGCTCGTAAAGGCTCTGTAGGTTAAGCCAGAATTCCGCACTCGTGCCAAAGAAGTGGGCCAGACGCAAGGCCGTGTCCCCGGTGATGGCGCGCTGCCCATTCAGGATGGCGGTGATGCGGTTGGTCGGCACATCCAGCTTGCGCGCCAACTCGGCGGCGCTCATCCCGAGTTCTTTCAGTTCTTCGGCCAGGTGTTCCCCCGGATGTATCGCGGTCACTCTCAGTTCTCCGCCCAACATGGCCAGCACGACCACAGCATCTGGAACCATTATACCGGCTGCTACTCTGAAATCGGTGGTTCAGTTCTACAGGCGCACGGAACTCCTCGAACAGCGCCAGCGCTGGAGGCGGGCGGGCCAGACCGTGGCCTTTAGTTTCGGGACAGTCCTGGCCTATGAGCCGCGGCGGCTCACAACACACGATGAAAAAGGCCGCCCTCGGCGGTGCTGTAGTTGGTGACCCGAGGAGGTTTTCGGGAGAGGCTACGAAACTTCGAAACTCGGCGGACGTCCGGTTTCGGAGTTTCGTAGCCTGTCAACGAGTTTCGAGTTTCCTACCGAGTTCCCCGCGAGAGATGTATTCCCGTACCGTGAGTCCCCCGGTTGCCGCGCTGCGAGCATTCATCAGTGTCCGGGTTCGGTGCGCAACAGCGAAGCTTATGACCTTGCGAACTTCGGGTTCCCGTTCACCTGTTTCGCGGTGTACGCGCTCGAAATCAGTGATCGAATATGTCTCGATCTCCCCGTAAATGAGCCCCTTCAGTCTAGCAGTCCGACCCCGGAAAATCGGAGCGCCACTGGTGCCGGCCGGCGCCGGCAAGTCCAGCTCGTACGCATGGGTAATCCCGAATGGCGTCCGATGCTTAAACGGCCGTGTAATGTAGCCCTTCAGAAGCCTTGGGGTGACCGATACGCCCTTCGTGGTCCGGCCATCGCTTCTGTATCCCCAAGTCCAGACGTCCTCGCCGAAAACCGAGGCGGTTTCATCGAATCGAAGCGGCTCTGGCGGCTTGTACCGTATGTTGGTCAGAGCCAAGTCCGCTCCACTCTGGTCCTGAGCAATGTTCAGCAGATCCAAGATGCGCAAAGGCCCCCTCTCGGCGTGCGGCATGTGCAAGGCTGCATAGTATTCGCCGTCCTGCGGTGGATTCCGAACGCAATGCCAGCACGTCAAGAAGAGGCCGGGCGCAACAACGACGCCGGTGCCTTCGAAAGACCTGACAACATCATGCTGCTGGACCACGATGATCGGCATAACGTAGTCCAGCATTGGAAACTCGATTGTGGGTGTCATTAGCCACTCAAAACGATAATACCGAAGAAGGCTCAGGGTTTCAGGGACAGTCCCGTCCTATGGGCCGCGGCGGCTCGCAACAGACGATGAAGATGGCTGCCGTCGGCGTTAGTGTGGTTGGTGGCCCGAGGAGATTTTCGGAAGAGGCCCTGAAATGGGATGTCCGCCGGACGTCGGAGTTTCGTAGCCCCTTCTGAAATGGATGTCCCCGAAATGGACCAGAAACGGATCGGCAATCACGCGCCGAAGGTCCCTCCTATGAGGTCTTTCTCAAACTCAGCTACCCAAGCTGTTCCGTGCCCCCACCTGTAGGCACGCGCAATAGCGGTTCCTCCCCTTCTAACCGTCAACGTTCCCGTTATCGGGCCGACACCCCAACTGGGGAAGTTTTCCTCCAGCGAAACCTCGAAGTCGTCTTCGGCGTGCCCGGCGCGTTCTATAGCGCTGCGGAAATCGTCCATTCCAACAGGATCACGAACGATGGTTGTTATTTTCACTGACTGCTCCTTTTCTGGCGCACCAGGATGCGCACTAATTATACATTCGACTGCTCGGTGAGGGCCGTGCGGCCTGCGAGCCGTAACGTGCTGAATCTAAACGAAAGATTGTTTGTACCAGGGGGCTGATGCCCAATCTCAGATCTGTAGGACAAATTCTGCTGAGAATGGTTGACTGGAACGAGCACTACGAAAGAAGACAGCACACAATCAGATCCGTAGGAGAGATTCTCCGAGAACCTGGAGGACCGTTATGCCGTTCACGTTCCGTCTCCCGGTGCACGGTTTCCGCAGGGGCGCCGAAACCCTGGTTTGCGCTTCCCTTGCACTCGCATCTTGCCCCGCTCTCAGGGCGCAATCGGTCGGCAGTTATCTCATCACAACCATAGCAGGCCTGGGGGGCCCAGGGTTCAGCGGAGATGGGGGGCCCTCCCTTTATGCCGGGCTTCTATCTCCCACCAGCGTCGCGGCGGACAGTTTGGGGAACCTCTTCATAGCTGATGCGGGAAATAACCGCGTACGTAAGGTGACTCCGCAAGGCATTATCAGCACGGTCGCGGGCAACGGTACGCCGGGCTTCAGCGGTGATGGGGGCCCGGCGACATCGGCTCAACTGAGCTTTGCAGTGGGTTACCCATCCGGACTTGCTGTAGACGCGTCGGGCAACCTCTTCATAGCTGATCCGGGAAACAACCGTATACGAAGGGTGACGCCGCAAGGCACCATAACCACGGTCGCGGGCAACGGTGGGGCAGGTTTCAGCGGTGACGGCGGCCCGGCGACGTCGGGTCAACTGGATTCCCCGGGGGGAGTTGCCGTAGACGCATCTGGCAACCTCTTCGTTGTGGGCCTCAGCGACTCCCGGATTCGCAAGGTGACGCCGCAGGGCACCATCACCACGGTGGCCGGCAACGGCGTGCCAGGTTTCAGCGGTGATGGTGGCCAGGCCGTGACGGCTAGGCTCTGTTATCCGTGGGGAGTCGCCGTAGACAAACCCGGCAACCTCTTCGTTGCCGACAGTGGTAACTCCCGGATTCGCAAGGTGACGCCGCAAGGCACAATCACCACGGTCGCGGGAGGCGGCACGGGCGGCGACAACGGCACCGCGACGTCGGCTGATCTCCGGTTTCCAGCGGGAGTTGCCGTGGACGCGTCGGGCAACGTCTTCATCACGGAGATCAACGGCTATCGGGTTCGCAAGGTGACGCCTCAAGGCACCATCACCACGGTCGCTGGCGGCGGTGGCTCCAGAGGTGACGGCGGGCCGGCTACGGCGTCTGACCTGAATTCTCCCGTGGGAGTAGCTGTCGACGCATCCGGTAACCTATCCATCGCTGACCGTATTGACAACACAATTAGACAACTAATTCCCTCATCTGTTGTCGGCTGCGTGTATTCGATCGATCAATCCGCTCAGATCTTCGGAGCGGCGGGCGGCAGCACCAGCGTGGGCGTGCTTGCAAGCACAACCAGTTGCCCTTGGCTGGCCATCAGCTACGCCGATTGGATAACCGTCAGTCCGAGTGGTATTGCAAGCGGGACTGGACTATTGACTTACACCGTTAGTCCGAATCCAGACTCGGCTTCTCGGGCTGGAACGATTTGGATTGCCGGAAAGAGCCTGACTGTCAATCAATCCGGGGTTGTTTGCTCCCTGGGCGTGACCCCTCGGAGCGTATCTGCCGCGGCTGCGGGTCTGACTGGCGCTAGCCTCTCCGTCGCCTCGGACGCTCCCGATTGCGGGTGGACCGCCGTCGCTAACGTGCCTTGGATTCTGGTGAGCGGAGGCAACGCCGGGATGGGAAGCGGAACTGTGACGTACACGGTGGGAGTCAACACCGGGGGTTCGCGGACGGGAATTGTCACTGTTGCAGGGCAGCAGGTCTCCGTCAACCAAGCGGCTTCCGGAGCGTCGGTGCCTCCGCCGGCGTCCCTCGATGTCGGCGGGATTGTGAACGCAGCGAGTAACAGCCCGCCAATCGCTCCAGGGAGCTTCGTCAGTATCTACGGCCAGAATCTTGCCGATACCACTACGGGCTGGAGTTCTGCCATCCTGAACGGCAAGCTGCCAACGTCACTTGGAGGGGTCCAGGTGCTGGTTAATGGTCAGAATGCTTTCATCAGCTATGTCCAGCCCACGCAGGTAAACGTGCTCACCCCACCCGACAGCGCGGCTGGTCCAGTTGAAGTTGATGTAATCACCAATCACGGGACCGTCGTCGCAATGGGCACCATGGCTGGTGTGTCTCCCGCTTTGTTCACGTACGCCCTGCAAGGCCGGTTCTACGCCGACGCCTTATTCGCCACCGATTACGCGTACGTTGCTGCGGTTGGCGCGATACCAGGAGTAACCAGCCGCCCGGCGCAGGCTGGAGACTACATTCTCCTTTTCGCGACGGGGCTCGGACAGACGAATCCGGCATATCCTGTCGGGCAGGTCCTCACCGCCGCGTACCCGGTTGCGGATCTTTCTAAAGTCAGCGTGCTGATCGGTGGAAAGCCCGCTCTGGTACAGTTTGCGGGCATGACGTATGCTGGCGTGTTCCAGATCAATATTCAGGTGCCGAGCGGCATTCCCGCCGGGGATCAGCCAATCGTGCTCGGCGTCGCTGGACAGGCGTCACTCCCCTCCGTGTACCTGACACTTGGTGGCGGGTAGGCGGTATGGGTTCGTCGGTGCGCCTGCTGCATCGGGGGCTCTCGTCCCGGCTGCTACACTGAAATCGGTGGCGCAATTTTACAGCCGCGCGGAACTCCTCGAACAGCGCCAGCGCTGGAAGCACGAGGGCAAGACCGTGGTCTTTACCAACGGCTGCTATGACCTGCTGCACCCCGGCCATATCCGGCTCCTGGAGCAGGCCCGCTCGCTCGGCGACGTTCTCATTCTCGCGTTGAACTCCGATGCCAGTACGCGGCGCGCCAAGGGACCGGACCGGCCGCTGATCGCCGAACAGGAACGCGCGGAGCTGGCCTTGGCGCTGGAAGCCGTCGATGCGGTCACTCTGTTCGAGGAGGATACGCCGCGCGAGTTGATTGCGTTGGTTCTGCCGGATGTGCTCGTCAAGGGCGCCGACTGGTCGCACTTTGTCGCGGGTCGGGAAGAAGTGGAAGCCGCCGGCGGCAAGGTGCTTACCGTGGCTCTGGAACCCGGGTATTCTACTACTAATATTGTCGAAAGACTTCTCAGCCAAACTTGATTCATCCTGCCGTTCGCGATCTGTTTCTGGACCTGGCGAAGCATCCCAGCTTCCAGGATGCTCTGCGCCGTCTGGCTGCGGGCGGTGAGGCCTCGCTCTCGGGTCTCACCACCACCGCCAAGGCACTCTATTCGGTGCTTTTGTGGCAATCCGCAGGCCAACCTCTGATAATTGTAGTAGATGGCAACAAGCAGGCTGAAACTCTCTCCGAAGCCATCCATACCTTCTTCTCGCTGCTCGCGGCGGATGATCGTAACGGCCCGCAACTCCTGCCCGCTCTGGATGTTTTGCCACTTCAGAACCTTTCGCCGCACGCCGAGATCTGCGAGCAGCGAGCTACGGGATTGTGGCGAATGGCCAACCAAAGGGTGCCCATCACTATCATGCCGGTGCCTGCGGCCCTCATGCGCATCGAGCCCGGCGATTACTACCGGCAACTCGCGCTCAAGCTGCGGGTGGGCGACGAGCTGCCGCTTGAGGAAGTGGTGGCGCACCTGGAGAGCATCGGCTACGAGCGGCGCGAGCCGGTTGAGATGGTCGGCGAATACTCCGTCCGCGGCGGGATTCTGGACGTGTTTTCGCCCGAGGCGCCGAAACCCATCCGCCTCGACCTGTTTGGCGACCAAGTGGAATCCATACGCCGCTTCGACGTGGAGTCGCAACGCTCCGTCCTCAAGATCGAAGATTGCACTCTGCTCCCGCTGACCGAATGGCAGAAGTCGCGCGCCCTTCTGGTGCAACTGGGCGAACTGATGCGCGAGGCCGGCTTCCCGAGCCGCGACCTGCCGCCGCCGGGCGAGCCGTTTCCCGGCTGGGAATTGGTGGCCCCCATGCTCCGGCCGCGCCAGGCGTCGGTCTTTTCCCTCCTCGAGCGCCCCATCGTGCTTTGGGATGAACCCGAGCAGGTGCGCGGAGCCACCGAGCGGTTCTGGAAGCGCCTCGAACAGATTGAGCGCTCGCCCGCCTACGACCCCGATAGGATTTACTTCCGCTGGGAAGACTTGGAACGGCAAGCCGGAGGCGGTCCCCGGATGGCCCTTAGGGAACTCGACATCGGGTGGTCCCAGGAGGCGGATTCCCATATCGCCACGCGGCCTTCCCTGGCCTTTCACGGCAACATGCAGGTGGCCATCGCCGAGGCCCGCACGTTGGTCGAGTCGGGCAATCGCGTGGCGTTCTTCGCTTCTTCTACAGGTGAGGTAGAACGCGTGGCGGACATCCTCAACGAATACAGCATCCCTTACCAACTAGGGCTGGAACAGTTCGACTCCACGCCCGCCTACCTGGCCGAGCGCGCTTACCTGGCTGGTTCCGTGGCCAGCATTTACGTGGTTAAGGGGCTGATCCGCCACGGCACCGCCTTCCCTGATTCGCAACTTGTAGTATTTGGTTCCGAGGACCTGTTTGAAACCTCGGAACTGGTGGCGCGCGCCTCGGCTTCCAAGTCCGCGCTGGCCACTTTTTCCGCCGATTTGATCGATCTGAAGCCGGGCGATTACGTGGTCCACGCCGAGCACGGAGTGGCTCAGTACCTGGGGTTGCGCGAGATCGCCCAAGGCGAGGCCCAGGGCGATTACATGCTCCTCGAATACGCCGCCGGCGCCAAGCTCTACGTGCCCCTGGCCCGCATGGACCTGGTCCAGCGGTGGCGGGGCGCAGGGGACGCCAAGCCGGCGCTCGACCGCATGGGCGGCGTCACCTGGTCGCGCACCAAGACGCGCATCAAAGCCAAAATGCGCGACATGGCGGACGAGTTGCTCAAGCTCTACGCCGCCCGCAAAATGGCGGAGGGCTTTCGGTTTTCCGCGGATAGCAACTGGCAGCGCGAATTCGAAGATGCCTTCGAATTCACCGAAACGCGCGACCAGATTACCGCCGCCCGAGAGATCAAGCGCGACATGGAAAGCCTTCAACCCATGGACCGCCTGCTGTGCGGCGATGTGGGCTTCGGTAAGACCGAGGTGGTGATGCGCGCCACCTTCAAGGCGCTCGGCGACGGCAAGCAGGTAGCGGTCCTGGCTCCTACTACAGTCCTCGCATTTCAGCACTTCGAGACCTTCAAGCGGCGCTTTCAGCCATTCCCCGTGCGCACCGAGATGTTCAGCCGGTTTCGCACCGCCAAGGAACTCAAAGCGTCTCTGGCGGACCTGGCGGAAGGCAAGGTCGATATCGCCATCGGCACCCACCGGCTATTGTCGCAGGACGTGCAATTCCGGGATCTCGGCCTCGTGATCGTGGATGAAGAGCAGCGTTTCGGCGTCAAGCACAAGGAACGGCTCAAGCACTTGAAGAAGACCGTGGACGTGGTCAGCATGAGTGCCACCCCGATCCCCCGAACACTACACATGTCGTTATTGGGATTGCGAGACATGTCCGTGATCGAGACGCCGCCCAAAGACCGTCTCGCCATCCACACCGTGGTCGCGCCGTTCCAACCCGAACTGATCCGCTCCGCCATCGAACTCGAATTAGGCCGCGGAGGGCAGGTCTATTTCCTGCACAATAAGGTGGACTCCATCTGGAAGCGCGCCGCCATGATCCAGGAACTCGCGCCTGGCGCCCGCATTGGCGTGGGTCACGGCCAGATGGGCGAGGCCGAACTGGAGAAGACTATGCTGCGATTCATGCGGCATGAGTTCGATATCCTGGTTTGTACTACAATAATAGAAAATGGCCTGGATATCCCCCTCGCCAACACCATCATTATAGAGAATGCGGAGAGGCAGGGCCTGTCGGAGCTGTATCAGCTTCGCGGCCGGGTGGGCCGCTCGAACCGTCGCGCCTACGCCTACCTGCTGGTGCCGCCCGATACCGAATTGACCGAAGTTGCCCGCAAACGCCTGGCGGCGCTGAAGGAGTTCAGCGACTTGGGGGCCGGTTTCAAGATCGCAGCGCTCGATCTGGAGCTTCGCGGCGCCGGGAATCTGCTGGGCGGCGAGCAGCACGGCCACATCAACTCCGTGGGCTTCGATACCTACGTGCGGCTGCTGGATGAGACCGTCCGCGAGCTGAAGGGCGAAGAAGTGGCGCCGGAGATCCACTCCGCGCTCAATTTGGGGCTCGACATCCGCATTCCGCCGGACTACATTGCGGACGAAAACCAGCGTTTGCGGGCGTACCGGCAGATCGCCAATGCGGCCGACGCGGCGGCGCGCGACCGTGCCGAAAAGGAACTGGAGGACCGCTACGGCCCAGTGCCCGAAGCGGTCCGCAACCTGCTGGCTTACTCGGCGCTCAAGACCGTGGCGGAGCAGGCCGGCGTCGAAGTCATCGACCGGCGCCATAACATATTGAATATCAAGTTCCACAAGGAAACCCGCGTGGATCCGGCGCGCCTCATGAATATCGTCGCCAAAACCAGGGGAGCGCAGTTCACTCCGGCCGGCGTATTGCTACTACCGTTGGATGTCCAGGGCGCCGCGGGCGAGACCCTACGTTTTCTGTCCGAGAAGCTGGCCCAGTTGGCGTGAGAGGTGGGGCACGCCCAGCCCGTTCCACTGGTAGAATGGAGATTACAGTTATGCTTCGCAGGTTTGTAGTACTCATGGCCGCGGCTCTTCCCCTGGCCGTCGCGGCGGACGTTGTCGTGGTGGAGGAGATCGCCGCCAAGGTCAACAACGACATCATTACCCGCGGCGAACTGGAACACCGGCGGGTGGAGATCGAGCAGGAACTCCGGCGTCAGGGCCTCACCGGCGCCAAGCTGGCCGATGCCGTCAAGCAAGCGGAACGGGACGCGCTGCGCGAGCAGATCGACCAGCTCCTGCTAGTGCAGAGGGGCAAGGACCTGGACATCAAGGTCGACGCCGACGTGACCCGCCGGCTGGCCGAGATCCAGGTGCAGAACAAGATTCCGGACCCCGACCAGTTTCAGGAGTTCATCCGCCAGCAGACCGGCATGCCGTTTGAAGATTTCAAGCAGCAGTTGACTAACCAGATCCTCACGCAGAAGGTGGTCGGCCAGGAAATCGGCTCGCACATCGCCATTTCGGAACCGGAGATGCAGAAGTATTACGACGAGCACAAGCAGGACTACGTGCGCGAAGAGCAGGTATTCCTGAGCCAGATTCTGATCTCCACCGAAGGCAAGACCCCGGATCAGATAGCCGCGGCGGAAAAGAAGGCCAAGGACCTGACGGCGCGCGGGCGCAAGGGCGAGAAGTTCAGCGACCTGGCGCGCGACAACTCCGACGACACCGAGACCGCCAAGGCCGGGGGCTACATTGGCGGTTATAAGAAGGGCCTTTTGCTGAAGCAGATCGAAGATATCGTTTTCAAGGAGAAGAAGGGCTACGTCAGCGACCCCATCAAGATCGAAAAGCCCGCCTGTTTCCTGGTTCTGAGAGTGGAAGATCGCTACGAGGCCGGCCAGGCGTCCTTTGAGGAAGTGAAGAACGAAGTCGAAGACCGCCTGAGGGAGCCAAAGATAGAACCCAAGGTGCGCGAATACCTCACCAAGCTGCGAGAGGAAGCGTTCTTACAGATCAAAGACGGCTACATCGACAGCGGCGCCGCCCCGGGCAAGGACACTCGCTGGCAGGACGTGGCCCAGTTGAAGCCGCAGACCACCACCAAGGAAGAAGTCGCCTCGCGCATCAAGAACCCGAAAAAGTTGTTCGGACTGATTCCCATCCCCGGCACCACCAGGGCAGCCGCCCCGGTCACGGTGGCGGACGCGGCGCAAAAGCCGTCAAAACCCGAGCGGCCGATCATCCCGCCAAAACCGCTGCCGCCCATGCCGCCCATCCGACAATGAAATCCCCCTATGTGAACGAACTCGAGCCGAAGTGGGTGAAACGAGTGATCGTCACCAGTTTTCTGGTTCGCTCGAAGGAGATCCGGCAGAAGAAGACTGGCGAACCTTATCTCTCGCTGCTGCTTGGCGACCGCACCGGCCAGGTGGACGCCAAGATGTGGGACAACGTTACCGACAAGATGGTGGACAGCTTCGACCGCGACGATTTCGTCAAGGTCAAGGGCCTGGTTCAGATCTTCCAGAACCGGCCCCAGATCACCATCCACAACGTGCAGCGGATGGACGATAGCGAAATCGATTTTGCCGACTACTTCCCCTCCTCGCGCCGCGACCCGGAGGAAATGTGGACCGAACTGCGCACTACGGTCGCCGCCATCGGCAATCCTCACCTGAAGGCGCTGGTCGAAGCGCTGCTGGACGACGAGGACGTGGCGCGCCGATACCGCCGCGCGCCCGCCGCCAAGCAGATCCATCATGCCTACCTGGGCGGACTGCTCGAACACGTGCTTTCGTTGTGCGCACTGGCGCGCGTGGTGGCGGCGCACTATCCCAACATCGACTACGACCTGCTGCTGACCGGCGTGGTGCTGCACGATCTCGGCAAGATCTACGAGCTGAACTACGAGCGCGGCTTCTCCTACTCCGACGACGGGCAACTACTCGGCCACATGACGATTGCCCTGCGCATGGTGGCGGACAAGCTGCGCGGCCTGCCGGATTTCCCGCCGCCGTTGCGCACGCTGGTGGAGCACATGATCCTGAGCCATCACGGACAGCTCGAGTTCGGCTCGCCCAAGCTGCCGCAGTTTCCTGAAGCGCTGCTGCTGCACTATTTGGACGACATGGATTCCAAAATGGAGTGCATGCGGGCGCTGATTGAAAACGATCGCCAGGTGGAAGGCTGCTTCACCACCTGGAGCAGCGCGCTGGAGCGCGCGGCGCTCAAGAAGGACCGCTATT